>Ga0247760_1000038_pt1 | contig 111195 bp, 122 predicted proteins | sample UWRJL171409R4_FD_179936 | JGI IMG/M metagenome (GOLD analysis project Ga0247760, IMG submission 179936) | Plant litter microbial communities from Arlington Agricultural Research Station in Wisconsin, United States - UWRJ-L171-409R-4 | ecosystem: Environmental > Terrestrial > Plant litter >...
TCCTACCGCCCAAAACACCACCGTAACCCACGCCCCCGCCGGCCCCCTAACCATCCTCGTCTGCAATGAAATCCACACCTTCTGCTCCCCCATCGACCGAAGTTCCAGGGTAGGCGCCCCCCTCGACATAGACGGCCGCGTCTGCAATCCCCACCTCCCCACCGATCCCGACTCCCACGTCTTCGACCCCCGCATCTACAACCCCGCGCAAATCGCCACGGGAAAACGCCTTCGAAACGCCATCCCCTCTGGTGGGATAGCAAGCACCATTCAGGCCCTGAAACAGCCGCTTGCTGTGTCGCGGACGGCGTTCCCAGTGGAAGGGTCGGAGTTTGCCGGGGGGTATGAGCAGACGGCGGAGATACCGGGTGATCAGTGGCGGGTGGAGGTGACGAGATGGCTGGAGATTTCGATGGTGATGATGCAGATGAGTTTTAGGGAGTTTGCCGCCGGTCCCGGGTCGATAGAGGGAGATGAGAGGGTGTTGTTTACTCCTGTCACGGAGGCAGATGGAGAGCTGTTTAGAGGGTGCGGGACGCAGCGTGTGAGGGGTGTACCCGGGGCGAGAAACATGAATTTGGCGGGGATTATTGGGACTGTGGCGGTGGGGTTGTTCTTGGTGGGTGTGAGTTTGCTTCTGGAGCCGGTTGTGGGGTGGTTGCAGCGAAGGAAGTTGAGGGGGAGGGGAGGCCAGACGGGGGTGATGCTGTGGAAGATGGATGGGCTGCTTCAGATGCAGCGTTTGATGTTTGAGGCGGCGGGTGTGCGAGGGTGGGATGGGGAAGGGGCCGTGCCGACGACGGCCGAGAGGGTGTTTCTGAAGGATGTTCACGCCATGAGGATGAGATCAACCTTTTAATTTGAGATAGAGTCATTTGTGGTTGACGAATCGATAGGAAAGGGTAGTAGACACATGCCGGAGCAATCGGAAAAACATTCAAGTTTCTTATGGCCAGAGCTAGTACCATGGTAGCAGGGAACCAACACTGGAGGCCAGAAATGACAGCGGGTATTGTAAGAAAATACACCTAAAAATAGCAAGGGCTGCAGGTCAAGCAAACAGAAGAAATAGGTATCCAAAAACAGCGTGAATCTCAGAGATATCCCTCAACAAAGGAAACAGCAGCTCTCCGGCCAAACTCAATAAGCCGGAGGAGGCTCAGAGAACCTCTCAAACGCAGTCTCCCTCAACTTCTGGAGCGCAACCCTCGAGTCCTGCAACTCCTCCTCCTTCCTCCTAAACTCGGCATTTAACATCCCAAGCCTCTCTCCCGCCTCTGCTGCAATGGCATCAAGCCGCATCGCGCCCTGCTGCACCCTCGCTGCCGACGCCTCAATTTCCTGGTGAAATTTTATGTCGCTATAGATATTATCGAAGAAAATTTCCCGAATCAGATGCCCTTGGTTGATCTCCACCGGCGGCATATCCGCGACAAGCGGACTGAACCTCTGCGCCTGCACGACCTGCATCCGCGCCGTGATGATCTCCGACTCGGCGCGATGCAGCGCATTCCGCTCCATCATGTCGGCAAACGAGTTGTTCGACCACATATCGTACCTCGACGCCTGCAGCGCCTCCTCCATCGATTGCATCGCGCCCCGCATCCGCTTCTGCGCATCCCCGAGCAGCTGCACGGCCATCTGTTCCGCTTCCGCGCGGCTCCGCGCATCCTGATACGCCCTCAGCGCCTGCTTCGTGTGCTCCTCTCCTTCATCCTCCTCTGGCAGCCCCTCGGTGGGGCCCGCGAAAATAGCCTCATACATCCGATCCAACTCCGCCTGCGCGGCGTCATGCTGTCGCACCAAACCGTCCAGCTCACCAACCACTACCCGCGCAGCAGCCAACTGCTCCTTCAAATTCCGGTCTAGTTCTTGCAAGCGCTGCTCCTTCTGTAGCGCCTCAAAGTACTCCTTCTCCTCCTTTTGCGCGCGCGCCTCGAACTTCTCGCCCTTGCCGGTAGCTTTGAACGCGAAGCGTCGCAGGACCGAGTCGCGGTATTTCTTGTGGTCGTGGAACTCCTTCTTGCGCTGGCCGTCCATGTAGTCAAGGCGCTTCTCGCTTTCCGAGGCCTCGAATTCGAGGTCTGCGACGAGACGCTTTTGCTGCTCGAGCGCGGGCGGGGCGTGGTCGGTTGTGGAGAGGAGGCGGAGGAGCTCTTTGTTTTTGGTGGCGGCTTGTTGGATTTTGGTTTCGAGAGCGGTTGGCATTTTGGCGGCTAGGAGATTTCGTGATTGTTGTTCGGTGCTCAATTGAGAAGATGATGGTGATGGTGATGGTGGTGATAATGTGGGATGTGAGGTTGACGATAATCGTCGGGGAGTGACGTCCTCGGCCAGCAATTATGTAAGGCACCCAGAAATTCGGAGCCAAGGTCTGAGGGAACCCATTGATGGTACCGTATGTTGGGGTGGATGCTCGGCTGTGCTGCGCCCCGGAGCCGGCGGCTGTGGGGACATGCCGCGGCTCACAACGCAGAGCCACCAAGGATGGATTGTGCCTTGTGGTTCAGCAGGATCGCGGTTGGGATGATTGGCTTACCTGCGGCCGGTTGGCTGATTTGGCTTGCAGCTAAAGCAGTGCAACCGTCAACTCGGGTGCCCTCTCCAGGCAGGCCGGAGGTCGCCGCGGCTTCTCGGGACGTGATACTATCACAGCATTGTTCCCAGTAAATGGCTATCATATTCCAGCCCTGAATCTTCGCTCGTATTATGCCAGATATTGGCCGCCCTACCTCAATTACATACATGTATGCTTTACTTTCAACTCGCGGTGGTGCAGGTGGTAAGCGCTTGGAAAGAAAACACAGGCAGTCCCTTCATATCATCAGCCCTGATCAAACCCATGAGCAGCCAGTTCCAAAACTCCACAGGCCCAACCGTGCGTTTTCTTGTGCTGCGCTGTTGACGGATGAGTTCGTTGCAGACAAAAGTGTCTGCTTTTGTTTTGTGAATTTGACTACGGCGCCAATTTGGGAGATCCGGAAAGCCGGAATCCATGTCCATTTCTGATGACCAGTGCAGCAAGCGAGCCAGTTCAGAACGAGCTTGTCTGTCCGCTAATTTGGCGGCGGCGTCCCCTGGAACCATCCCTTCACGAAGATGGCGAATCCCAGTCGAAAATTCGCTGATGTTGAACTCCCCAACGCCCTCTATGGACACAAATGACCTCTGGGTGCGCCGAGCCTCCGCTGCAGCTTGGTCTGCTGCGATGTGTAAGTTGACCTGGTCTTTCATGTTCGATGACAGAAAGCAAACTTCGTGCTTGATCTCAAGACCGGGCGTCGCTTCAAGCTCTCGAGACTGACGGAAAATCTGGCCCATGAGTCTGCGCATCTCAACCTGATTTTCCTGATGCAGCCATGCCCGGAGATGATGTCGATGTTTGACTTGGAGTCGGGAAAAATTGTGGTCGCAATTCTTCCAGCCCCATATCGCACCATTAGCTGTGTTTCATGCTGGAGAATGTGTCCCCCGTCAACGATCGCCATGGTCTCCGATGTACTGGGAAGGCCACGGCTACCGGTGAAGATAGCGATGGTGATCTTCCTTCCGTCATATTCGTTGCCCTGCGCACGCCGGCGCTAGACTAACACGTGGGCTGTCTAGTATCCGGCAATACGCTCTCCACGTTCATTGCGACAGTGGCTGCCGTCCGTAAATATAAGGAGATGCGAGTTATCTGGGATTCTGGATACGCGTGCCTTTGCCTCTTGAGTATAGGTCATGGATTGTGCCGCGGTATTAGCGTATACGGTTCTCTTGAATTCGCCGAGATAATCAACCGGATCTTTTCCTCTAGGGTTCACCACCTTAATTAGTCTTCGGATGCCACTAGACTTGCCGCGGTTTCGAGTGGGATTGTGGTAAATGGAGTAGTTGCCAATGGTGGCTACAACGGCGCCTAGGGTTCTTAGGTTTGCGCCATGCGTCTCATCGGTGTGTTTGTCGGAGATTAGATATTTGCCAAGCCAACGTTCAACTGTGAGATTGACTTGAATTAGTGTTTAGTTCCTTGGGATGGTGATGGGCAAGAACAACACAGATGTTAGGCAAGCATCGACACCGAGCCAAACCATCATCCAATCTAAGCGAGGAACTCGGCGGTGGCGGCGATCACTGTCCCCGTCTCATCGCACGAAGGGGGAAGCTGGCGATCTTAGGCGGATGGTTCGCGGTCTCGCCACCAACGTGCTCGACGACCGGGCGTGCAGGGTGGGGGCAGTTATAGCATACCATGTGGAAACCTTGGTCTCTTCGAAGGTCGCCTTGGAGACAATGGATCGTAACGCTTCCTTGTGAACGTTCTCGGGAGTTTCAAATACTGCCGGCCTGTAAAACTCGGATGGAATATCGGGGATTGCAGGCGAAGCCATGACCTCACTCCGACGGCGGGTGGTTGGGCCCACAGCGGACATCAAGTTAGGTGCTGGCACCTTCCCCGGTTTCCCCGCGCCACGGAACCAGACGGGATGCAGACAGCCAGGTAGTCAGGCGGTTCGGGACAAATCGAGCATGATCCTTACCACCTCTCAGTATCAACGTCACCATGTTCTGCTACTTGGAAACGGCCCTTGGACATCTTCACGCCCAGGAAGCCAATGCCGGTGCCAAAGAGATCGGGCCCTATGGAGCCAGCCAGCTCCCATTCGATACGCTGCTCCCGTCGGTCTAAAGGCGTTTCCCACCCGGTACCCTCCTCTGCGTTCTTCAGTTTAAAGGGCTCCTTGTTTGGTGTGCAGTTTCTGCTCCACTACGAGAAGTGAATGACAGTGGCGAATAATGGAATTGAACCTTTCATTACTGTAAAATTTGTAGTAGTAACAGAGCTAATCAACTTCATCGGATTCCACGGGTTTTAAGGGGAAAGAAAGCCTGAGGTGGAGGTCTAGAGTCAGTTATCGATGGGACAAAGCAGTGATGATGTCTCCCCGCAAAGATGACAGAGCTCTTGAACAAAAGACTGAGATCCGGCCATGATGCATCCCAGGGATGACGCCGCCAGGCTCTTATGGGAAGGACGGGGTTATAATATAGACTAACATCATACCTTCGTTTATTCTGCTCATCTCTTTTCTGCGAGCCAGAAGCCGCCGCCAACGAACCGCCAGTCCAAGCTCAGTAATATGTTTTCGCTACGGCCAACAACCCCCCGAGGTTTCTCAATATACTCCATGGCTTGGTATTGGACCCGAGCCGCTTCGCAAGCGGCGCGCAGCACACCGGGAACTATTGGCGGCTCCGGCGAGCCTAGCGCAAATATTCACCCAGTTACGTCAAGCTAATGGCGAACAACCGTCAGTTATTCCTCCTTCAAGTTTGGTTGGGGGTAGATGAGTATTTCATGCTTGGTTGCTCTCCCCTGGGGATCTAAGGCGGCCATAAAACAGCAAAAGGGGGAATCAAAAGACAGTGATTTACCATACATTGAAATTGACCGAGTCTCCGTCATCAAAGATAATAGGAAGAGACGGGGCGACAATGTCGGGCAGTATTGCCGTGCTCTCCGCGAGGAAGCTGGGGTATGGAGTCAGCGGATGGCTGCGCTGCCGCGGTCAGTACGTACAGTTCAAACAGAAAAATCCTCCAACATAACCTCGAGAGTGCCCGGTTCGGCTTGTTCTGGGATGCTAATATCTAGTTTCGCATAGAGTACGTCCGGTTTCATTCTGCGAAGCATTACAGAGCCGCTAATTGATACATGCTTCCTGCGCGGTTAGTTCCGTCGCAACATGACACAACGGACAGCATATAGAGCCCCTGGATAGTGGTCAAGCACATCATTGGAAGCTCGTCGTCGAGGTGCCTCTTATGTAAGAAATGCGACCCCAAGGTCCTTGCCAGCTGCCAGCTTCACAAACCTGACCTTCTCCGACATGAACTAGAAATCGATCAGAACCCATTGGTCTAGCAACCAGATTGGCTGGGTATGACTGACCGTTCGCGTGGCGCGGATAGCGTTGACGAGGAGCGGCGAGCAGTATTGGGACTGCGGGTCACCGCTTCTCATGTCCCTCAGAAACAGCTCTTTGTCCAGAAAGGGGTACATGATGATGTCGTCCCACCTAAAAAATGCGGATATCAGATTAGAAACAATGCCGTCGCCGGCCACCGAGGTCCAAGGGCATGCGGGTACTTTGAGGGGGCTTTTTGCCAGAGCGTCGGCGTCCACCTCGCTCATCCACTTATCTGTCGTGCCAGGGCCTGAATGCGTCGGGAGTAGGAGGAGGGTCTCGGCGTCGCGGAATTGCTGCAGGATTTTGAATGGGTCATCCGACGCACGCAGACGACGGTAGAGCTCAAACGCTTCATTTTCGGGCTTGCTGTTGAGATAAGTGAATAGATCCCTCAGGTCATGGTTCTCACGTTCCAAGGCCTCGAAGTTCTGGCGCAAATCAGACAACCGGGAAACGGCTCCCTCTTTGACGGGGTACTCGCAGTTCCTGTCCTTGCGCCGAACACAGGCGGTGCAGATTGGGCGGACACCATCGCACTAGTGAGAGGGCAGTGTCAGCAATGAGCGACTGACTTCTCGCACGGCTTGGGGGATTGTGTCACCTTTGTCTTCTTCTTCTGGCACATAAAGCAGGCAAACTTGTTGAGGAGCCGGCGCTTCGAGTGACCGATGAGGGCCCGCTGCGGCAGCGGGGCAGCAGGCGTCGAAAAGCGGGTGGCGTCCCGAGCCCGCGACGCCTCGCCCTCCTGGGCGCCGGGATGCGCGAGCCCCTCGATCAGCGGCGGCGGCGACGGCGTGTTTGGCGCAGGTAGCAGCGACGTGCGGGGAGTCTGGCTGGACATCGCGACACCGTGCCCGTCTCTGTGTCCGCGAGTGACGGGTGCGGGAGCGTCGAGGAATTGGCACGTTGAGCGGACGGGCCGAAGCGCTTTTTCTCTTAGCCCATGACTGCTGCGGTTCGCAGGTATCAGCGAGCATTCTGTTTTGGGCACCCTTGTCGTGAAGCGGGGCATGGTGCTGCCAGCTCAGCAAACCCGAAAGCCAAGCTGCGCTCCCCCCGTGCCGTCCTGCTGCATCCGTCTGCAGGCGGGAGCCAACTCCGGCCCTTTTGTTTCGCGTCCCGTTTCTCCCTGCGCGTGTGATCCGCCACGTCGCTCTCGATATTTCCGTCGCTGCGATCTGTCCCTATATTTGTCACCGTCTCCGTTTTGGCGATCCCAGCTGGACCACAGCTGGGTGGACACGCTCGCCGGACATCGCCCACGTCCAGCGGCACCAGTCTGAGCATAATAGGCGAGTTTCCATGCTGAGGGCTGGCTCCATGAGGGCTGAAGTGCTGGCAACCGATGAGACCTTTGGCAGAATGCGCACGGACGTTGGAGTTTTGGCAGGCAGCCTCAACTTTGGGCGAGAGGGGGGGGCGGGGGCCACCGGACACACTTCCGGCGCTCATCCGCCGCCGATTCGTCGCCCGTTTGTGCATTTCATCCGTGCCGATACCGGGTAAGTCTCGGCCAGCAAGTCGCTGACAACTTTTTTATCGTGATCGCTTCATCGGTGGGTTCTTTTCTGGATCTCGTTTTCCGCCGAGCCTGTTTTGGAGTCGTAGGGAATGACAGTGCGCGCCCTTCGTGTTGACATCGTGAATGGGACCTCGGACTTGATCCCAAAATTGGTTTAATTGGCTCCACGTCGCCGCGTTCCTCGGCGATTCTTTCGTCAACAGCACGCATCGCACAACAACGCACTCAGACCCCCACCCATTCCAGACTTGGACAATCCGTTGTCTTTGCTTTCCCATCCAGGCCATGTATCCAGGCCTCACGTCCCGCTTGGCGACCGCCAAAGACGCGGCCCCGCTTGTGTATCTGATCAACTCGTCCTTCCGCAACGACTCCACTACCGAAGTCTTCGCGAAAATGGACAATGCCGGCTTCGAGCTGGTCGATCTCGCCGAAATCGACGCCAGGATCAAGGATTCCCAACCCAATTACGCAATGATAGTCGCGGAGAGCCCAGATGGCTCTCTGGTTGGGCACTGCTACGTGCGCAAGCTCGATTCCGAGAGCCCCTTGATGGGTCGACTTGCTGTTGATGTCGGCTGGCAGAACCGCGGGATTGGGGGCCAGGTAGTTGCATATGCAGAGAGCTTTGTCCGACGGGAATGGGCACTGCGGAAGCTGGCGTTCAGCGTCTTGTGCACGCGCGCTGGGATGATTGCATGGTATACGCGCCGTGGTTACCAACTGACCGGAAAAACGGAGCCATTTCCATACCAACATGTTGAGAGTTTTCTGAAGACTAATTTTGTATTTCGTCTACATGGGCAAGGAGCTGGGCGCCGAGTCTGATGCAGCAAGTATGCAACAGTTTCCGCGTGATGGAAGATAAGATTGCAGCCCGGATACTGTCCAACCCAGGTTATGAGTTGCGAGCCATTGAAGGCCATACCAGAGGTCCTGTTGCAAGATCTTCCCAGCCAGGAAGAGCGCCACCTGCGGTCGCTAGCCGGCGGCCCGGATCGGAACATCCCTTTCGAGCCGAACCCCTCTCTTCTTGTATATGTCGCACAGTGGGAATGTCTCCTCCACTGTGCAGTTTCATCATCAACGCCTCACTTGGCTCGGAATTTTGCCCTATTTTCTTGCTGCCTGGAAATGAGCACTCTTGGCCCAGCGGCCACGATTGGTTTCGAACATAGGTGCGGGTATGGCGCGAGAACATGGAGGAAACGTTTTTTTGCGGGCTGTGGCTGAAACTAGATCATCGCGTGAGCAAGCTCGGCAGCCGTTGTGCAAAGTTGCATGACCACCCTTGAAAGGTGGACCGTTCCGAATGGTGTTCATCTACCTATCAGAATTGATGCGGAGGTACTTCAGAGCCGACAAATTTTCCTACTACTGTTGGATTCAGACCCGGCTAGCCCCTAGAACTAGAGTATATAGTCCGTACCACACGCGATCGATACCAAGCCCCCCGCAATGTTGAATCACTTGCTTACTCGCTATGCATCATTCCCACGTTTCCGGGCGAGCTGCTGAAAGCTGCGAGAGACAAATCCAACCGACTAGCTCGCGTACAGCTTGCAGCGGAAACATATCGTCCACCACGGCTAGACCCCGCTGTGTTGCAAAGCATGAGTGTTGAACCAAGAAGGAATGTGTGCATATCAAAATGAGGGGGGAACGAAGCCACTTTGAAGTAGTCTCTTCATGATCTCTATTCTCTACCCGACTTGTGTGGCTGATAGTTCAAGGTGGCTGGCATTTACTGGTGTTGAGGTGAATGATATTTTTTCAAAGCCTGAGACTTCTGTCCCCATGTCAGGCCATAGCAATACGCTTGCTGCACATACCGAAAACCCCCGACTCCAACAGGAGTGTAGCCACTTGAGCGACATACACCTAGCACTCACGCCCTCCAGCACTCGACAACAAAGGTTGGGTCTCCGGGCTTAGCATGATATCGCATGTTCAATCCTGCTTGAGTCGTAATCTCACGCATCGACTTCTCGTTGCGAAGCTTCCCGCCAATGGAAAGCATGACGAGATCCACAACACGGTTTGGTGGGATAGGCGGGCTTAACAGCTGCTCCTCCATGATGATAATCCTGGCCTTCGGGTTGCCAACCGGGAGTGCGTCGGCGAGCTGGCGCAAAATGCCCGTAGCCATTGCATCCGGGTAGTCGAGCAAAATCCGGCGGAGAAAGTAAAGGGATGCGCCCTTGATAGGCTGTTCCGTGTGGAAATCATGATCCATCATGACAACGTCCTTCAAAAGCGCGCCTCCGATAGCAGCTGCTTCTTCGATCACCTCCTTTCTGTCCTGTAGTACGCATTGCTCAGCCGAGACGTCTGGCACTGCCTTGATAAGATCCTTAAGCAGCTGACCAAGCCCGCCGCCGACGTCCACAACCAGCAGTTCGCTTCTGCCCCGAGCCTTGGTCTCCTCTCCAACCCAGCTGAAATCGTACAGCGCATCGGGGCCTACAAGCTTCATATCCCCTCCGACGATCTGCCGTGACTTCATGCTCCGCGCGAATTTGGCTGCATAATCGGGGTACAGAGCCTTCACCTCCCAAGGCGGCAGCTCGGGATGGCCCCAGGCGAAGCTGAATGGCGTATGTGTGACCGATGGCGGTTCCCGTCGCCCATACTTCTCGAAGTACTCAGGCCACCGGGCGTAGCACTTGAGGCCGTTACCAATGGCGACCGCAGTAAGATCGCTGACCGGGTGCGACGTCATGTAGAGCGGGGAGACCCGAGAATGGCGGACATGGGCCGGTTGCTCTCCCGGGAGGAGTTTGCCAGTTGCGACGAGGAAATTAACAAGACGCGCTTCAGCAACAGTGTCAGCACTCTTCAAGTCTCAAGAGACAACGAGCCCCAAAACAAGGGGAATCGCACCAACGAGGCTCTCCTGCGCGTTGAGCGCCGTTGCTAGGTCAGAAATCGCGATACTTCCCTCGAGCGGGATGTGATCGAAGGCCTTCCAATCGAGGAGGAGGTTCCATGCTGCGACGTCGGCCATCATAACCCAGTCCGCCTTCACCAAATCTATTGCGGGCGCTGCTTCGGATGCGATCTTCTTAGCAGACATGGAAATAGCTCTGCGCAACTGCTCGTCGTCGCCGTTGCCCGCCTGCAACTTCTTTGCGTTCTCGAGCAGCGCCTCCGCGGCGCGGACGATGTCGAAGGTTGAGTTTGGTGCTGACATTTTAAGATAGGTAAGCGCAGTATTGTAGGTGATTCGGGATAATGAGGAAGAGTGAGTGAGAAAGAGATCAATGCTGGTGTAGATGGATTCTTCGGCCGTTGGTCTCAGTGCGTCACTCGAGCCGATGCCTTGCTTCTTTTTCGCGGACGCGCTGTGGGGAAGAGCGACGGCAGCGCGGGACCGAAGGGCCTAGCTTTTCTGCTTCCCGCACAAATCCCGAATTTGTAGTGACTTATCGAGGATAAGAGCGGCTGATGTGCTTGAGTGGAAGAGATGGGGTCCCAAAAAAATTGTGCGGGGTTGCTGGTGAGGGGGACTGCGCCTAGAACCTGACATAACATCGAGCCAGAGTTAAATAAAGCCACTGATCCCTTAATTTCCTGGACCAACTAAGTACTCGGCGGCCTTTTTATACCACTGTGTTCGGGTTGAAAGGGGTTTGAGTACATAAGATACCCAAGACCAATGGTCTTGTTTTGGTTGTTGTTTCTTCCTTGGTCCTCAGGTTCGATTCATGTTGTTGGGCCACTTTTTGGCATCCGCAGTCAACCGCGATAGTCCGTATTTCTTCTCGGGTGTCAAGGGAAAACGTTTCTTGATTGGAAGTGAGACGTCATTGCAGAATATTGCCAGAGCGAGAGTCATTCTTTCGCAGGTATCTCGAGTTACTGGCAAAAAGAAATTACAACCTGTTATGTGTCGTTCGAGCTTTAGACACTGAGCCGAAGTCCTGTTTTGTGAGATGTGAAAATAAGTCGATTCATTAAAACAGTCCAGTGTCAAAAGCCTGATCAGTGAACAGACGGCCAGTTGTGATGCTGAAATAGTTGCTTCGAGCCGCATTAGTATAATTCCATGACCCTTACGTCTTCACGGTTTCCTCCAGATGCAAAGGTATCTGTGTGCTGATTCCTACGCTCAAGTGCAGTGCAAAAAAATTTCTCATGTAAGCTCCTTGGCACTGCTTCTCGGGGCTTGTTCGGGGCTGGACGCAAACAGTTGATTCGTTCTTTTTTCAGGGGGGCCGGAACAAACCGCAAGGGGTTCTGAGACAATGTCAGCGCCTATTGCTTGGCCATCCTACCTTATCTTATCGCACACCGCAGACAAGCAACCAACCCCTTTACATTATCAGCCACTCGCGATTCCCTCTCCCTGCGCTGGACAATCCTCCGATGCATCCGCGGCCTGCTGGGCTCTCGTCAAAGAGCACTTGTGACGGACGGAGATCTTTGGGCTCCTCGTCACGCCAGCGATCCTAACACCCCTAGTCGATCATCTCCGGCTTTTTCTGCGGATCCCTTGGCATGGAGGGTCTCTTTCCCCTCCCTCCAACCTCCAAGGCAATTGCCCCACAATTAGCCAGCATGTGTAAACACAGTAGCACCTCGGTCCGAAGCGTCGTTTGCTGCCCAACCTGGAAGCAGCAGGCAAACCCATCCGTCAAATGCCATGAGCATCGGTTTCAGTTGACCGATGCGGGCTGCTGAGGGGTGGACGCGGAACATTCTCGAAAACATTTTACAGAATCGTTCATTCGGAGGGTCGCCTCTGGAGGTCTCCAATGGGGGTCGCTTGGCCGCGGTGGTTGGCCAGCATCAGGCGACCGCTCCACCAATGGAGATATTCAGCAACCCAGGAAGCCGTTGGCCTCTTTTGGTACGCTGGCAGGGGCCATCAGATGGAACACCTGGTAATCCGTCCTGCCACAGCTTTCTTCCACACCCAGGGCTGCGGGACCTGCAGATCCCTCGCAAATCCCATCGCTTGGCTAGCGTGCTTCAGACAGGCTTCGACATCAGCTACAGCTTCCAAAACCCGACCTCCCCACGCCACAGACATCCACAAACATCCCCTGCATCCCTAGCAGCCCCCATAGCAGCCGCACGAGCACTCGCAACGCATGGCATTTGGCTGCACTACGCCTCGTAAGCGCCGAATCAGGCGTCTCGCTGTGGAGAGGCTTGCATCGTCCCACCACAAGGCCAACCGACCAAAACCCCTATAAGTTGGGCGCCCACCCGAATCTCTGTTCGATTTTGGTATCGCAGTACAGGCTCGACGTTCACTCACGTTCTCCATCTTTTTGTTTCTTTTTGGCTCTGGTCGCCACCCCTCTGTCACATTCTTTTCCAGTTTCGTCTTGAAGACTCTCACTCGAAGCTAACGGCAAGTCCCGCTTCCATCATCACCAAGAGACCAACCGACCAACCACCGTCATTCCAACAATCCATCATTCGCACAACATGCATCTCACCGCCGCTGTCCTTGCTTTGGCCTTTGCCACCAGCGTCTCAGCGCATGCTCAACTGTTCGGCATCGAAGTTAATGGAAAAAGTGCCGGCGATGGCCGCAACGTGTATATCCGTTCGCCCCCCAACAACAGCCCCGTGAAGGATGTCAAGAGCCCCGATATCGTCTGCAACGTCAATGGTGGCAAAGCTGTCGGTTCATTTGCTACGGCTGCCGCTGGCGCCAAGATCACCTTTGAGTGGTTTCACGAGAACCGCGGCGATGACATCGTCGATCCCTCTCACAAGGGCCCCATCATGACATATATTGCCCCATTTACTTCCGGGAACGGAGTTGGCCCCATCTGGACCAAGATTGACGAGTCTGGCTTTGCCGGCGGACAATGGGCTGTCGAGAAGCTCATTGCCAACAAGGGCAAGATCGACGTTACTCTGCCTGACCTGGTCGCAGGCAAATACCTGCTTCGCCAGGAGATGATTGCCCTGCAGGAGTCTGACACAAACTTCAACGTCAACCCAGTTCGCGGCGCCCAGTTCTACCCCAGCTGCATTCAGCTTGAGGTGACAGGCTCCGGCACAGTGGTCCCCAACCAGAACTTCGACCTCAACTCGTATTCTGCCACGGACCCCGGCATCCTCTTCGACCTCTTTGCACCATTCACCAGCTACAAGATCCCCGGACCTGCTGTCTTTTCTGCTGGGGGTTCGTCGGGCGGCTCCCCCGCTCCTGGACCGGCTCCTACACCAGCACCAGCACCTGCTCCGGTTCCAGTCCCGGCTCCTGCCCCCGTCCCGGCGCCTGCCTCGACGAGCGGCTCTCCTGCAACACCCACTACCCTGGTTACCTCGGTTCGACCTGCCCCAACGGCAGCGCCAAGCCCTTGCGATAAGCCCCGGCCTGACAGAGGCTGAAAGGCCATGTGGTTCCGACTTTGGCGTGGCGGAGCAAACGGTTGGCGTGTTGACCACGCTCGAGTGTCTTGTCACTCCGGCCGAGGTTGTGCACCCTTGATATTCGGGGGAAAAGGCACATGTACCTCAACTTTACCTTCTTCTGTATTTACTGATATATGTACACATGTACATGAGCCTGTATATAAACCATTCGCTCCTTGACGAATCAATTCATCGCATCTTGCGCATCTGATCCAATGTCGTGCTACTTGAAAGTCTGTCCTTGACCGCTAATATACAGACATCACCAAAGGCACGGAGATTTCGGGTGAAGCACTGACTAACTTGCTAACCACATGACTTAATAGCTGTACCGCCATCAGGCCTGGTCACATTACCTTTGCAGCCTCAAATTGAAACTTGCCCGGTCTGCCGCTCGCCCAAGACGACGGCTGAGGACCTACAGCCAGCGATGTGAGTGAAGGGGAGAATGTCGGCACTAGAGTCGAGGTGTCAAATTACCTCAAAAGTAGGTATTATGCTGTATCCCAGGTCCGGCCTTTGTCGATCTTCCGTTCTATGACCTTTGTCTGCTCCGGCCTCGAGAAGGACCTAGGCCGTACCCCAGTGGCCGTACCCAGAGGCTTTACTTAGCGGGGTCTGCTCTTCGCTGTCCTTTGCATTGACAGTGGCACCCTTCTCAAGAAGCGGCATCTTGAACACAGTCTGGTTGGTGGCCGTGCCCAGCGGCTACGCTCAGCGCAGACTGCCCATCATCATAGATGGTGTTGACATCGGAACCTTTCTCAAGAAGCATTCTGACCAGGGACGGATTTTGCCTTGTCGCAGCGGCGAGCAGCGGCGTCTGCCCACGGCTGTCCTTGACATTTGGATTCAACCCGTGGCTTAACAACGCCTCGGCGGCCTCTGCCTGTCCGGATTTCGAGGTATTATGCAACGGCGAGCCAGGAAACTGAGTGGCGCGATCATGCGGTGTGTTACAGCCAAGTAGTAAATCGATGGTATCTGACGCGGAACCTATCTTGGTGCCAGATTGGGCAATCTATCTTATAGAGCTCGATCACTCTCGCTCTAATTTCTTTTGCACTAATGGCAGCAAGGGCCAAGGGAGTGTAGCCGAAGGCATCCTTCAGTGCGTGTCGTCCACCACTGAGAGTAGCATCTTGACTATTTCCGCATTCCAGTGTGCCGAAGCCAGATAGAGCGCCGTCCAACCTCGCCCAATGCAATGGGCTCTTCCCAGTTCCCAGTGTATGTGGAATTGTTGGATAATGAACGCACATAACGGCCAATGCCTCCACGGGTCCCGGATACCGGTTTCCTTGAATATTTGGGTTTAAAATAGCTGTCGGTAAGATCTAAATCGGCCTAAGGTTTAACAGGTATGTTACCATCTCTGTCAACCCTTTCCTTGAAGCCCTAGTGAGCCAAGTTTGGGAAGAGGTGGGGTCTTTGGCGTCGATTTCCCCCCCGTGCTCCAATAACTGCCTGACAACACTTGTATGATTATTCTTGACAGCTCGGTGAAAAGGCGAGTCCCCTATGGAGCTCGTGCCGTTGACATCAACCCCAGCATCAAGAAAGACATGGACCATAATTTCTTTGCCAAGCTCAGCTGCCAAGTGAAGGGATTCATGTTCTCATGACCGCAGGGCGGTCGGCATCCTGAAGGGCGAGCCTCAACAAGCTCGTTTGGCTATTCACTAGGCCAGCGGCTTGGGCATGACAATTGGATTCGCTGGTGCTTGGTAACGGGACAGCAGGTGCAGTTGACAATGCTATGAGTGCACCGCGCTATTGCATGAAAAGGCTTCATCCAACTTCGAGGGCGGAAAAATGTGACAATCCATGCTCACCCAGAAGGCTTAAGTAAATGAATTAGTGTGTAGCGCTCGCATGAGCGCATGGTGGACACGGCCAGGGAAGGCGGGGGGTGTTGTGTTTGCCAAGCTTCCCAACCTGCAGGCCGATACACTTGACTCAGGCATGCACGGGCCACATTGATGTTTTCCATGCCCCAGTCACACCGCTTTCCTTCCCTGCCTTCTGCCATCCTCCAACAACCAGAGCCGAGATATCGTGATCCATCCCGCCAAGATGCCCGAACCAGAGACCGAGCCGCAGCACGTCGAGGACATCTATCCCAAGCTGATCCCTAAGCAATGCGAGATCTGCAAGAAAACTGAGGCCCTGCTCCGCTGCTCAGCATGCAAAGTCTACTGGTACTGCAGCCGCGACCACCAAGTCGAGGACCGCCCCACCCACAAGAGCACGTGCAAAACTATCAGCACGCACCTCAAGAAGGCCGAAGCCATCAAGGACAATATGCTCGCCGCTGACGTCAACGCCCTTACCTCCGACCATGTGGGGAACTTCTGGGCGTTCCCGCTGACCCGGACCTACCTCCAGGCCCTGTACGCCTACGCCGAGATGCTGATTCGCTCGTGGCGTATCCAGGGCATTGAGGAATCTCTTGCTATCCACCACGAGATTTTGCGCTTCGATCGGGGGGACCGTCAGGGTGTCAGAAGGGTCATTCCCGCGTTGCTGGTTCGGCTGGGCCGGGACCAGGAGGCGTACGACTTTTGCGCTTGGTATCAGAAGGTTACGCCCAACTTTGACTGGAACGACACAAGACTGCCAATGCTGGATTTGCATGGCGCGGACCCTACGGAATCAGCTGCGCCGTGGACGAAGGAGAACGCCATCCACATGAACCTCGACCATACCGCGACCGTGGCGCTGATCAAGATGCGGCTCATGGGCTCGCTTCAGGACGCGATGCTTTTGAGGGAGAAGCGGCCGGACTTGTCCATCGAAGCCGTGCTCGCCGCTGTGAGCGAGTCGAACGCCGGGGACGTCTTGAGTCGCCATCCGGAGTGGTTGGCCGATGTGGGGACTATCCGGGCGCGGATGGAAGGCCTTGCGGAGGGGCTAGAGGGCCTGTACAACACCATTGGCCGGTACAACAAGCATTATTGGAGGATGGTGCTGTTGCCTGGCAGGAAGGAGCTGAACGAGATGCCCGGGCCGTATACAGCGGGATCATGGGATGAGTCGCAGCTGGCGTTTATGCATACATACTCGGCGTGGGTTGAGTCGCCAATGGCGATTCCGGCGCTGCGGGGTATGGTAGAGGCCGCGCACCGGGAGGCGACAGCATCGAATTGAAAAAACCGAAACCGAAGCTGCATGCGCGAGCCGGGGGGTAGAGGGGTCTCGTAAGATAGAGAGAATATTTGTCAAATTTTAGACCTACTCAACCTCTCCTCAGCGCAAGATGGATGGATGAATGGCAGTGTTCCTACGATAGCACGTGCTGTCGCGACTTGCAAATTGCGGAGTGGAGGGTTGCATCGGCTCATCTCATCAGCTCGAAGGCCCGCATCCCGATCTATCCGCAGCATCACTCACTTCCGGCTCGGCATCTTGGCTAACCAGCTTGGCTCCAAGTCTCCCCGCTCATCACCCGCAACGAGCACTCGTCAGTGGCCTATCCAGGCATGGCGCGTAATCGCAGGCTGGTCCGGGCCCCTGGCTGGCCTAACGTCGTCAGCCCCGCTAACGCAAATCGGATGCTGGAACGGAGCGGCACCGCCTTGTTTTGCTGATTGGCGAGAAGGAGATTGGGCGGTCGTGGCGGATCCACCAGCTCACAGAAAACCAGGTTCAACCCTTGACGTGGACGTAACTTGGCGCACATCGCATGGGGCCTGAAAAGGTCGCTCCGCCCGCTTCCCCCCGCGGCTCATTTTCTCCCGGTTGTGGCCTGTAGACTTGCGGCCGACAACGAAAAGATGCAGCTCTCCGTCGGTGTTTTGCTAGCGCTACTTGCGGCCGCCAGCGCGCGCCGCGTGGTGCCGGTAACGATCCGCAGACAACCCGCCCCCGAGGGCCTCCCGGTGCGCCGCCGCACGCAGCGCGCTAGCTTCCACGAGGACCTCGCAAACAACATGACGGTCGGGGCGTACTTTGCCGAGGTCGAGGTCGGAACGCCAGGCCAGAAAATGACGCTCCACATCGACACGGGCAGCACCGACGTCTGGCTGCTCTCGCAATCGGCCGACCTGTGCACAATGCCGGTGCTGCAGGCGCTGCACGGGAAATGCAAGGACACCTTCAACCGCGCCGCCAGCTCCAGCTACGAAACGGTCAGCACCGGCGACTTCAAAATCCAGTACATGGACGGAACCGGTGCCTCTGGCGACTTTTTTACCGACAATATCAACGTTGGGGGGCTCAATGTTTCCGAGGTGCAGATGGGTCTGGCAAGGAAGGCGACGAGCTCTTGGGGAATGCTGGGCATTGGCTACAACACTAACTCGGTGTCCAAGAAGCTGGCCCCCAGCATCATCGACCAGATGTACGAGCAGAAGCTGATTGGTATCAAGGCGTACAGCCTGTACTTGGTATGTTCCTGCCCGGTCTGCGCGACTTGACCCTCGCTAACCCCCACAGAACGACCTTGAAGCCACCACTGGCACCATCCTATTCGGCGGCATCGACACCGAAAAGTTCACTGGCGTTCTCAAGACGGTCCCCAGCATGCCTGAGGAGGAATTCGGTTATATCACCCACTTCAACGTCTCCCTCACCTCCCTTACCACCACCTCGTCCGACGTCTCTGGTACATCCGAAAACTTCGTCAAGGGCTCCGTCCCCGTGATCCTTGACTCAGGCACAACCTATACATATCTCCCCCGCTCAGTCACAGCCCCGCTTTTCGTCCGGCTCAACGCCGTGGACAAATCCCAAAGCAGCACCTCCGTCGTCTACGTCGACTGCTCCCTTCGCGAGACCGACCCGAACCTCTTCATCGAGTACCAGTTCGGCGGTCCCTCCGGCCCAACCGTCAAAGTCTCCATCGCAGACATCATCTTCGACGATGTCCAGCGTCTAGTCGACTCGGGCTCCCTGAGCCCACCAAAGCTGCCCTTCCCAATGGACAGTATCTGCAGCTTGGGCGTGATGACCAGCTCGTCGGGAGATGTGCACCTGTTGGGGGATACGTTCCTACGGTCGGCATACGTAGTGTACGATTTGTCGAACGATCAGGTAGCGCTGGCGCAGAGCTTTATGAATTCGACGAGGACAAACATCATCGAAATCCCGAGGAATGCGTCGGGCGTGCCGCTTGCTACGGGACAGCCGGAGGTGCTACCTACGGGGGTGCCGGTTGCGAAGAAGAATAATGGCGGCGAGAGGTTGGCCATTGGTATGGGGATGGGGGGGTTCTTGGGGGTAGTTGGGGTGGTTGCCGCGATGGTGATGTGCTAGGAAGGGATTGCTTTCAGGAAATGGGAAAAACACTCTGACCAAGAGACGGGATAGACCGCATTAGACGGAATATAAAAATGATACCCCCAGTTCTCATTCTTTGGTGTACATGACTGAGTCCAACTGGCTATGAGCGAGGCATTGGAGGGAGTCACGACACCACGGGAAGGGCTATCCTTGCGGCGTCTGGACGTAATCATTATTGAGTGGCCGGAACTCAGAACTAGTGGTACCATTAACGCACTGGTCATGCATTTTGGTGACGAATCATGACTGTCATACTTACTTACTCCCTATGTAGGCTTCCCTGTAAAGGCTCGGTATCATCGAATGATTGAATCGGCTGCATCGCTGTTGGTATGGGTCCCATGGTTGTTATCGCCTCCGTGGCATTAGGTTGTGGTCTGTTTTCAGTTAGAGCCGGGCGTGAAGGTGTGCACAGAGACGTTCTAATACACATGTCTAGAGCAAAAAAACACGGGCCACTAGGTTACGCTGGTTGTCGATGACAGCCTGTGCTCAGAGATACAAACACATGTATTACCATGCATCAGGCAATCTTGGAATGTGTTCAGAGGTTTATCCATTGTCGTGCATGCATAGACTTTGTCCGGAAGTGGGACGACGAGGTGCTAAGTAAGGTAACCACCGCAAGCACCACAGCCTGTCCTCGGGGGGTGATTGGTCAACTGGGTGGGGACTGCGACACGCCGGGATAATCAATATCGAGTCCGTACAGGTACCTGTGTACCGAAACCTGACCTCGGGACGACCCAAGGAACCGGTAGCTAGTCGCAGCGCGATGGTGTTCCAACCGATGAGGACCCTTGATATCGGTGTTCAGGGTCCAGATGCCGGGATCGCGGCTTGGCACAGTGCCAAGGGAGCGAGAGGTCTGCAAGACGGCTATCTCGGATGCGGAGCTCGTACCCTCTACCAATGGTCCCAAAAGCACTGCTGGGGGTTGGGCGAAAAAGGGGGCTCATCAAAACGGAGACACAACCAAGCCACTCGTTCTATCCAGTGGTTGCTGCGCGGAGAGGTTTCCGGAGGGACCACAGTCCTGCCTCCAGTGTTGTTGTCGGCACTGCCTAGGTACATACCTACCTTACCTGACCTATACCTTACCTGCACACTCACCCTTTGTCACCACTGCAGTGCCGTGACCGGACGTGAGATCAAAACTGCGATCAAATTCCCGGCTTGACGGCCCCCCGGCATCCGCGATGGCCATCGCCCGGCCGCCGCAGCCGCACCGGTATCACGCTGCGGGTTGGGCGACGTCTGTGGATTGGCCGAATTCAACCATCATCTGACAGCCGACTGCCAGAGTCAGCCAGAGTCAGCCAACTCCATGTCGGCCCTTTTTGTCTATGCTCTCTGGTCCTTCACTCGAGTCCATATTGGGCTATGGATGCGATGCACACGAGAACGCGACTGCATACCTAGGGGGAGGGCGAGACGCTATCGTCTATAAAAGAAGTAGAGATTGCCTCCAGCGGAAAAGGGTTCTCTGATCGACGGCAGCTCAAAACTTCCACGAAGAACTCGATATCATCAAGAGGTCCTTGGCTTTTGTTGTGACTGCCTTCAGGTTACTTTATATTTGAATACATCATCCCTCGCCTTTGTCTAGTACCAACCCCGCACAACCGCACCAGCCTCTCTCAGACACGATGCAGTCCATTGGCCATGCCGTTCGCATGGCTGAGGCCCTCCATAAGGGCCTCCACGGGGAAAAGGCCCGCGACGGGGGCAAGCCAGTGTCAGCCCAACAGCGAGCCGAGTCAGCCAAGATCTATAAGCAGGTGAGTTGTACCAACCCTATGGCTTTCGATAGTGCCGGTTGAGTCGAGTAGGGTGTAGCGACGTCTGCTCACGATGAGGCTGACTTCCAACCAGACAAGCACCCTTCTCACGCAGACCATTTCGGGTATCGACTCGGCCCTGTCTAGTATTCGCCAGGGTAAGAAGGCAAGCTCTGACAGCGCGACCAAGTCGGCCATACCAGTGCCTGTCAAGATTCCTGTCAAGATTCCTGTCAAGCCTCCTGTAACCATTCCACAGGTCCCGACCATCCCGACCACCCCTTCACCGGTGCAGAATATCCTCAAAACGTTTGGCCATGTGGACAAACAAAAGGCCTTTGCCCCGGTCACGGACACGGTCGAGGGCATGGTGTCATCGATCGAGCCCGTGCTTGATACGTTTGACCAGCTCCTGGTGAGTTGCTCCTGTTTCTTTCTTTCTTCCTCCCGATCTGCCTGTCAAAAAAAAGCCATCAGTAGACTGAGAAAGTGGCCAGATCAAACCGCATCTCTCCCAACACCAAGCTACCCTTGACACCGTCCCCATTATAGGGCTCAAGAACGAGCAGGTCATGTATCTCGCCACGGTGCGGGATCCGGGCCCAAGCTCCGGGATCCGGCTCCAGTGGCGTCAGTTCAGCGCGCTGCCGACTGACCTAGTCCTCCCCGCTCCGGTGGCTAATGGGATGCGCTCCTACTACCCGGGCGTGCATATCTTCCCCTACGGCGGACATTTGTTCATCTCCCACGGGCGCGCCGTGTGGCGCAAGGAACACCGTAACCCCGAGGACCCGGAACTTGCCAATGGCGTTAACGACTACTCGAGCATGTACCACTCGGTCTGGGACAAGGTGGGTGACGAGGTGCTGCCCGCGGCGGACCTGCGCAACGTCGTGCCATTTTTCGAGGTGACGGCGGCGGGCCAGACGCTGAATCCCAAGCTGGTGGTGCTACACGAGGACAACCGGACGATCTCCATTGTCAATGAGAGCACCCTGACCAGCGCATCGACATGGGCGCCCTTGACGTATAGGAACAACGTGCCGGGCATCAACACGCAATGGGAACACATTGCGTACTGGAACGGCAAGGTCGTCACCACGACCATCGACGGCGACGGCAAAACGTACTCACAGAATCTGCATCTGAACCTAGGCATGCGCAACTACGCCGTGTCTAACAAAGCCGAGATCGAACCGCTAGTAGAACTCACGGCTACCGAGGTCGGCCCTATGGCGGTGCAGACCGACGGCACGATGCGCCTCCGCCGCATCGACGAAGACTTGATCGACGGCGACGAGACGGTGGACGCGACCATCCCCACGGCGCCCGAGCACCTCTTTGACAAGGAGCCCGTCGCCTGGGATGTGCTTGCAGGGTCGGACGGCGTCACCAACGTTGGCATCGGGTCGGCGGGTGTGCGGCTGGACCTGGGCATCCTGACACGGGTCCTGCGGCTGCGCTACATCGATTCCCAAACGGCGCTCTACCCTGTCATGGCCCGCTTCCGGGCCTTTGCGCAAACGCATAAATTGCATTTGCAAAGCACCAAGATGCTGGCCGAGGGGCTGCCCTCGTCGGGGCCGGGCGCGGATGACGTGACGCTCGCGACGCGCGTCGTTAGCCATGCCAGGCAATGGTCGAACCTGCTCGCGACCAACGTATATGCCTCCAACGAGACGGTGGTCCTCATGGCGCGCCAGCTTGACAGTGTCCAGGAGGATATTGAGCTCCAGCTTTCGGGTCTGCGCGATGAGCTGGATAGGTTCAAAAGCCACGCTGGCGATCAATCAGGACTCGCGTAAGTACCACCGCGTCTGAAAAACATTTTCTTTTACGCAACAGAGACGTGGACTGATAGCCGGTGATGTGGGCGCGGCGTAGTGAGCACGTTCCGAAAGGCCTTCATCTCGACCCTCATCCTCGGGATCTTGTGTAAGTGTGCTCTTCCTGGCCTCATCCTGAGCCATAGCTGACAGCCGCGCCTCAGTCATCGCCGCGGCCGCCGTGACGGCCTGGTTTGGCTTCCTCTGGGGTGCTGCCTTCCTGGGCTTTCTGGGCGTGGGGTTCATTGTCTCGTCCGCCGTTACGGGCGTCGAAATGGCGGACCTAGCGCGTGAGGTGGAGGCCAACAAACAGTCCATCTCGGGCGTGGAGGAGGCCATCGCGGAGCTGGCCTTCATCTCAGGGCGCTTCGGCAGCCTCGGGGGCATGTACGAATCTCTCAAGCTGTTCTGGGGCGGGCTGTGGGATGATGCGTACGCCATCGAGGAGATCCACCTGCCGCTCATGGCCCTGGACATAGCCGAGATGCTGCGGTTGAGCGAGTCGTACGAAGCGGCGCTCCAGAGTACCGACAGCATCCTCGCCTCGTCGCAGCTGTATCTGGACATGCTCAACCGCCAGGGCATCGTGCTGCCGACAGGGCCGATGCGGCGGGGCGGTGCCGCGGCCACGGTCGAGGAAGAGATCGAGGCCGCGCGCGTCTGTCTCGAGGGCGGCGACATGGATGGCTACGAGGCCAAGATGCGTGCGGCCGTGGAGCTGGACCGCAAGACGCGCGAGCAGCAGGGCAGGACCATCGCACTCACCGGCGGCGTGATACTGGACGTGTCGACGCTGCGCGCAGGTGCCGGTATCTTCAACATCAGCAACAGCAACAGCCCCAGGGACGCGTCTGACGTCGGTACAGCGAGGGAAATCCGGGACGAGGTGGGCAAGGCAGGGCGCGCCGTATGCGGGCTGCTGGACATGACGATCGAGATGTGCGCCGCATCCGAGGTCGCGCTCCAGGACTGGCGGGCAGCGGGTGGAGGTAGGGGTGGGGCAAAGGCCCCCAAGACGCTGAACCTGGACGGCGCCCTCTCGGCGTGCCGCGCCGCGCGGGGCCACGCAGCCGCGGCCAACAACGCCTTTGTGCGGGCCAACCACCTGGCCACCAACTACCATGACCGTCTCGCGCAGGACGTTTCCCGGCACGAGAACCTCATGGCCACGACGCGGGCCCTCGCCGACGAGCGGGCCCGCACCGTTGTGGCGTCGGCCCCCAAGTATGTCTTCCTCTTCCCGGCCACGCTGACCGCGTGGATTCTCAAACGCAGGGCCGACATTGCGAGGCGCCTCCAGAGCGAGATCGCCGGTCTCCGCTCCGCCGTAGCCCGTCTGCGCGACGAGATGCAGAGCAGCTCGACATTCCTGGACCACGAGCTGTACGTTGGTCGTTTGCTTATCTGCTTGCTTGGCTTGTTTCCTTGTTGGATGCCCCTTTTGTCTGGCCGTTTGCTAATAGTTGGCTGTCAATAGGACCTGGAAGACCATGGTGCAGGAGGTCAGCCAGCGCCTCGGCGACATCTACGTGCTCCTCGACACGGTGCAGATGTTCATGGCTGAGGTGCCTGACATCCTCGAGCAAACAGGCTTGGCGGAGGTTAACTGGGCCGCCATCTCCTGGGACGCCCAGGAGGTGCGCGCCATCCTTGCCGCCCAGGGCATCTCGCCCACGTCCAGCGGCGCCGTGCTGCGCCGTCGCACGCCCGTGCACACCGTCCTGGCCGACAATCAGAAGCAGCAGCTCCTCGCCGCCCTCAAGCCGGACCCGTCGCTCGCGGGTACCCTCACCACCCAGGCCGGCCAAGCTGGCAGCTTGTAAATGGCCCTTTGCACCCCGTTACTCCTTCTCTGACCCCGACGACCTTAGATTTGACGCCGCACACACTCTCGTCACCACCCCGCTTCTGGTCGGCCTCTTTGCGAGCTACGGCGAAGAGGACGCCGACTCGGACTCGGACGACAATTCCGACCTGGACGACTCGGACCCTGGCCCTGCCCGCCCCTCGATCCTGCGCTTCGCCGACGCAGGAGCGCAGCAGCTTCAAACCCTCACGCTGCTCCAGGCCATGGGCGCGCTCCAGAAGCTTCGCGTAAAGTACCTCGCCGCAGGCTCGCAGCCCCTCGCACAAGTCATCCGCAACACACTGCGGCTCAACGACTCAGCTCTGGCCGCCGCCGGCACTGCCTATGACTACTACCTCGACCAGGTGCGCACCTGGTTCACCGACCTCGTCGCCACGCTCGACACCACCCTGGACGACCTCGTCGACGAGATCGCCCAGCTCGACGAGAACATCGAGGAGCTCCAAGAGCAGCAGCGCAAGAATGTCATTTCGCTTGTCGCCAAGCTCGTCGCCCTAGCCTTCACCCTTTCGGGCGCCATCGTCTCGCTGTCGGCCCTCTCCCCGCGCGTGGCCGCCGAGCTGGCGGCGTGCAAGTTCGCGAAAGCTAGCTTCAAGGTGGCCAAGAAGTCGGCCAAGGCCGCGCTTGAGGCCGTTAGCATCCGCGAGGTGCGCGAGTCCATCCTCCTACTGAAGCATGCGAGGGCCGAGCTGCGCATCCAGGCCAAGACCCTCGAGCGTGTGCTCCCCCAGGTCACCAGCGTCGAGATCCAGCTAGGCGGCTTCAAGGGCGTCCTCGGCGCCATGGGAGAGCGCTTAGATTACGTGGCAGCCAACATTCACCAATTTGATTGGCTTCAGCTGACGCAGGCCGATGTCGACGAGGTCCATGCCGCTTGGAATGAGGCCATAGAGGGTGCTAACCAGGTGGCTGCTGAGTTTTACAAGGCCGGGGTTATTTAAAGTTCTCATATATTTGAACTTTCCTTTTCCGACGATGGCTCAGGGTTATGTACAGTTTGACCGAGTCTGTTTCTAACCGTAGCATTTCTTTTGGTAAATTGGAACGATTAAGTTCGGTCTTGACATAGGGATTGAGCTAGTAGGGTCGAACTTATATGACAAACCATTTTGTCAAGTACCAATATTCGCTCCCCTCTCAATATGCTAGGTTCTGTGAGGTACCTAGGTTAGGGCTGACACCTGAAGTTGGGTACTGGTGATCCACCTATCGCCAAATGTTGGGGACAGTGAGAACCCTGGTGCCCGACGGAACGTGCCAGGCTCATGGCTCCCAACACCCCCTCTCAAGTAGTCAATCCTTGCGCACCACAGAGACCACAAAGGAATGCATTTTCACCCCCGCCACCGACCGGTTGACAATTCCATCCTCAGTCACGGTCCGACAACAGTGCACATTGTTTGATGGTGGCTCCACTAAAGGGGCTCTTTAGGGGTACTTCGTACTGCGGGGAACGCTATGACGACTGAATGAGCCGAGGATTGGCTTGGCGCATCGGCACCGCCCCACCCGGTTGCCGGCTGCCGCTACTCAAGCCCGTTACCGCAAGCCGCTGATGTCATTTTCAGCGGCATGGCCAGCGGGTCAATACCTCTCTCTCCATTTAGTGGCGGGGTCACTGCGGACGTTGTTGCTGCGGCCAAACCGGTGACAACTGACAAGCGAGAGCATCGGGAACCCTTTTCACACGTCGGACGGGAGTCGGGGAGTCGGGAAGCCCTTGAACTTGCGCTGCGACGCTGTCCCGGTCCACGTGGATAAGACCGGACCTACCCCGCCCCGCATCTTCTCCCAACGTCAAGAGCGTTTATCAATGGTTTTCCACTGCGCAATCAACCCCAATTCTGGTACCTGCAGCGTATCCTCTGGGGCATTGCAGGACAGACTCAATGACGCGAGACACTCCTGACAGTCCAGCTGGCCAAGCTAGCCAGCAGTCCGAGACCGGAGGCGATGGAAGCCAAGAACCAAAGGAGCCGACAGACTCGAAGCTCAAGCCACAGGAAAACGTGACCAAGAAGCGCCGCCGAGTGATGCGGGCATGCGATGAATGCCGCCGCAAAAAGATAAAGTGCAACGGACGCCAACCTTGCGAAAATTGCACCATTTATAACGATTCTTCACGTAAGCAACGCCCCGCCCCATGCCCTGCTGATGCCGTCGGGGCCGGGTGCCCTTGCAGTGGCAACTGATGCCGATCTAACGTTTGGACATGCAGCTTGCACATTTGATAAGCCATCGCATCGGCCCAAGTCGGCGCCGCTGGAGACGCTGCGAGCCGTGGAGCGAAGGTTGAGGCGGGCCGAGGCCCTCATCCATCGCCTGGTGCCCCATTGTGATCTCCAAAAGGCTGGACTCGCGGGGCTGGACCTTGCCCATCTCGCATCCTTCCTGGGGCCAGACTCATCCCATCAGCGTAGCGGCAGCCACACCGGCGAGACTCTCCGCGGAGGCCACAACTCGGACGACTTGGAGGACGATGGCGTGGATGGCTACAGCTACGAAAACGACTATGAGCCCGACAACGACAATGAAGACGGGGAAGGTGACGGCAGCGACCTTGTCCCGCTGAGTGAGAAGGTTGGTCGGGTGGACCTCAACGAGCATGGCGAGTGGGATTTCCATGGGCTGTCTTCGGACGCTGCGTATCTGGGCCGCATCGCGAGAAAATTTCCTGAGCTCATGGGTTACGATGCCCGGACGCCCTTTCTCCCCCAGGCAGCGTGGCCTCTCGTGATGCTGCCTAACCAAGTGGCCGACCACGCACCAGGCTTTGGGGGGCTGCCGGCGGTCTACCAGGAACTGCCTCCCCAAGCGTTGGCGCGCAAATTGTGTGAATATTCGCTGCGCCACGCCACGTGTGTTTTGCAGACGGTGCACGGTCCGTCCTTCTACCGCATGTTCAACAGCATCTACGACACCCCCGCGCCGCTCTACAGCAGCGAGCAGCACCGGTTCTTGGGCCTGCTCTATGCAGTCCTGGCTCTCGGCTCTATGTATGATGTTGACGAGCGCGATCCGTCCAATCCTGACCACTATGCCGTGGCCATGAACCTAGGGTAGGCATGCATGCATCCTAACAAACAGTTCACCGTCCGTCTAGGCCCTCCTCCTTCGTGTGCTGTCTCTCTAACGCTCCGGGGGGTGGCCGACAGATTCCGTTACTACATCTCGGCTCGGCTCTCCCTGCAAGGCCTCACCGAATGCCGAGACCTGACAACACTGCAAGGCCTGGTGTTCATTGCCCAGTTTCTGCAGGCAACGGCGAACCTGAGCGAGTGTCATATATTCGTGGGAATCGCGCTCCGTTCCGCCTTCCGCATGGGTCTCCACCGTCACCTGCCGCATGTCCGCATGACTCCCATCGAGGATCAGTATCGCCGACGCGTGTTTCACGTTATTCAACAGATGGATATTTACTTATCTACCGCCATAGGGCTCCCACTCGTGTTGCGCGAGGAGGATATCGACCAGCCCCTGCCCGCCGAAGTTGACGACGACTATATCACTGAGACCGCCATCCTCGACCCTCCCCTGGGCACTCATTCGTTTGCCCAGGCATTCAACGCACATGCCAAGCTGATGAGGATACTGGCCAAAGTTGTGCAAACCCTGTATCCGCCAAACGGAGTCGTGGGCGAGCCCGTCGTCATCTACGCTCGAGTAAAAGGCATCGAGAAGGATCTTCATGATTGGTCCGAGCAACTCCCGGCTATCTGGCGTCCAGGGCCAGAAGGGGAAGATGTGCAAGTGATCCGGTAAGTCCTTTGCGTGTCCACTTTTCCCTCTCTTTCTTCGGTGGCTGAATATAATGGGGTCGCACTTCAGCGTTCGGGCTCTCCTTCGGTTCGCCTATGCCCACGTCCAAATGATGTTGTACAGGCCGTTCTTGTATGGCCCATCGCACGGAACCGGACCAGCAGGCCTCGCGGCGGACAGGCTCTTGCTCGCGTACCGGGCTGCGGGCGTCGAAGTCTGCCGAAATATCGTGCGCATCGGTTTTGAGATTGAGAAACAAGGCGTGTTGATTGGCCCGTACTGGTTCATCATGCACACGCAGTTTCTGGCGGTGCTGTCCCTGGTATTCCATGTGCTCAACAACCAGCACGACCCGGCGTCGACCGAGGTCTTGGCCGAGGCGCACCAGGGCAACCGCACTATAAGTAGCCTCACGCAGCGGAGTCTGGTTGCCGACCGAGCGGCTATTACTTTACAGGTTTGTCGATATATTCCGTGTTCTCCAGACCCAACTGTCAACCCCCGTTGTCCAACCTGAATGAGCTGGGTTGCCCGTGATCTGACATAACCCAAACGTAGGCGCTGTTCGAGAAGCTCCCGGATCACCTGGGAGCAGCAAGGGGTGTTCCGGCGGAAGCACGAGACAATTCAGGTCCCCAGTCGGCAGCCATATCCACAGCCGGAACGGTTCCGCAAGTCGGCCAAATGGAGCAAAGCAGCAGCAACCTGCTCGGATCATTTGCCGCGATGGGGTCCATGCCGATGTTTCCGACAACGGTACCGACCTGGGACTACCTTCAGAGCGCTACGAACCCGGCGCCCATGAATCCCATCATAACTTTCCCGGTTGAGGACCCCCTCGGGTACCCCGAGATGGAATGGCTCAATGGAAGCGCCCCAGCGGGCCACCATGAGGCATGGACTGGGGGACTTGGCGTGGTAAAACCTCGTTAACGTCGATACTGAAGCTGTTGATCCTCCCCGACGGTGGGACGAAGCTGTGCATTTCATCTTTTGGCCAAGCATACTACTAGTCTTCCTAGCAAAACCCTCGTTGAGAGCTTCGCGCAGTGGTCCCACTTTGCATAAGCTGTGGGTAGTCTGTGGCCTAAGAGTATTCGGTTGTTTGTGATTTCAGAGTGCGTGACCGACCTAACCCTATATTCATAGGTAGCAACAGAACCTTAGACTCTCTCAGGCATGGAGGTAAATTGACAAGGGCGGTGTAGTTAAATGGCGGGTTGGTGGACGCTTTGGAGCCCAAATGAGCTGGTAACTAACGACCTAGGCCCCTTGTAGAATAGAGAGTCTGAAGCTGGGATAAAAGAAATATACCAGTGGTAGCTAAGCGGAAGTCATGTCGGCTTTATTCTCAATGCTACGGTACCAAGCAAGTGGACCAAAGTATCTTCGCTGCACCTCACGTCGTGCCGTGGCTGAGGCTTCAAGACGGTTAATATGGTGAAATCGGTTGGCAATTTACCACAGGCGTCCCCTGCCGCTCACGCATGCAAGGGGCATTCCGCCTCACCAACACTTTACCAGCAGGATTTTCCTGACCCACTAACACTATCCTCGCCTCAGGGGTCTTTTCTACAAGTACCTACGCAACATGGGTGATACTACCCGGAGGGATCACTACTTATCTACCTCGACGATGCCAATCCCGCCGCTGCGGGTCACTCCCCGACAGGCTCCCCAGACCCACCACAAAGGATAGACACAGACCTTACCTTCACAATGTCACCGCCAACCTCCCTCCTTCGGCTCCTCGCCCTGGCCGCCCTCCAATCCTCATCCCTCGCCTTCCTCGGCGACCCCACCTTCGGCGGCTACGGCACCTCCGAACGCGCCAGTCCATACGACGCCAACTCGACCGCATTCCTCTCCCTCGTCGCCGCCTCCAACGCTACCTCCCTCTTCCACCTCCCGCTCCCCGACATCTCCAAGCCCTTCTCCACCACCGCCTCCCCCCTCCCAGGGTGGTCCCTCTCCCTCTCCGCGCTCTCCATCCCCGACACGACGGAACCCCTGGTCGGGTACGCCCTGACCCTCAAAGCTCCTTCCTCCCTGCTGCGAGACTCCCTTGACGGCACAAGGCTTGTAAATGCCCATCCCAGCTGGGGGATGTGCATCTGGAACTTCGGCGAGCCAGTCGAAAATCTCTCCAACAATGCGGAGAACAAACCCCTGTCTGAAGACGGCTCCTGCGCGGGATTTCTCTCTCCGGGATGCATCGCCGCGCTGGAGAAGCAGGCGACGCGGAGCTATAGCATTATGGATGAGAAGAAGGCTCTTGCGGCAGGGAGTCAGTTTGGGTCAAGGGTGTTGTGCTCGACTCTGACTGCCCCAGTGGAGTGCGGGAAGGACGGGCCCGGGAACGCGGGGACCGCGACGAGGAGTTATAACGGGGTGCCGATGCGGTATTTGAATGGGTCGGTGACGGATTCGGATGGGTGGTTGTATAAATCGGGGAGGACGAAGGCGAATTCAACGAGGGAGTTGGAGGCGTTTTGGGACAAGATGGTGTTGAATTATTGGCCGTTTGTGACGCTTATGGTGAATGCCACGGAGGACGCGGCCGCACCGTATGATAGGGGTGTGGGGGAGGGTATTGTGAGGGTCAGTTGTGTGGCGCCGAATGGGCAGGGGACTGGGAAGGGGTTTAATTTCAAGGGAATTACGCCTGCGAGGAGTGAGACGAAAGAGAGGGAAGAGAAGAAGAATGGAGCAGCGGGTTTGGCAGTCCCGGCGGGAGCGATGGCGTCGGTGATGATAGGGATGCTCTTTAGGGGATGGTGATTAATGTGAACGTCGAGTACCGGCTGGAGGGATAGCGAGAGTTGCTAGCTTTTGAGACAGACAATTGTCAATGTCTTGTGCGCAAGTGTTCTGCTTTCGCCTGATGGAAATGGTCTGATTTGGGTCGTCGATGTAATTCGGTGTAGCGACGACCATTTGCCTTGGGTACCACCCGCTTACCCCTTCAAACTTGCCTCCGTCGCCTCAATCCCCTCCAAGAAGAGCTTCCTCCCCTTTTCCCACTCGCCCTCCGCGAGTTTCCCCCTGATCGGCAATCTTCCGCCCTCGAGATTCCCAAACCCTGCGGCGCGGGCGACACCCTCTCTGATGCCCAAGATGCCGTACCTCGCAATGAACTCCTCGGCGCGACTAACCTGATACTGAAGCTTGAGAATCTCGGCCTTTGTCGCAGCATCCTGCTCCGCTTGTTCCAGCAACGAAAACAGCCGTACCACCGTCCTCGGAAAGAACGCAGCCATCCCGTCAATGACACCCGCGGCGCCAAACTGCACAATCGGCCCCAGCTGCTGTCCAAACCCGCTGTAAACCCTGAACTTTTCGTGGTCAATCTCCGGATCCAGCGACACCTGCACATGATGCGAGACATTTCCGTGAGACCTGTGTCCTGTTAGCATTTCCTTCTCAATTCTGTTTGCCACCCCCAAACACAATCGCAACAGCAGTACTCACATCTTACACCCCACAATCTTCTCATGCCCCGCAAGCACCCTATAACTCTCCGGTAGCACCACAACCCCATTCGTCACCCCCGGGTAATTATACACCAACACCGGGATCGGACTCCTCTCCGCCACAGCAGTATACCACTCCACCAGCCCCTCCTGCCCAACCGCCGCGCCGAAATACCCCGGCGCAAGCACCAGCCCCCACTGCGCCCCGGCCTTCGCATAGTCCTCCAACCACTGCAGCGTCTCTTCAATCCCTCCGCTCGTCAGAACGCCCGCCATGAGCGGGTAGTCGGGGAATCCGGCATCGGTGAGGCCGGACCGCACGGCGGAGACGAGGGCGGAGCGCTCGGCGGCGGAGAGGTGGGTTGCTTCGCCGGTGGAGCCGAGGAGGACGAGGCCAGTGATTCCGGCGCGGGCGAGGTAGATGGAGTGGGAGACTTGGGTCTCGATGTCGACGGCGGGTTGGTAGGGGGTCGAAGAGGAGGTCGTCGCGGGGGAGGAGAGCGCGTGGAAGAAGGTGGGGGAAGGGACGAAAATACCTTTGGGGGGGATTAGGGAGGCCATTGTGCGTGGTGCTGTGGGTGTGGGTTGCGGGAGGTGATTGTGGTAAAGCGATGGGCTGGGTCAGGGGATCTGGAGGTGAGGTTGAAGTTGGGCATTTAGGGCTTTTAATCGCGGCAGGTACGACGGACAGCATGATGCAATTGAGCTGTCGGCGTTTGCGGGGTCTCTGCGGGGGACGGGTTCGGTGCTTCAACGGCCGAGCGGAAAGGTGCTCGTAAACTCGCACATTCATGGGCCGAGGGGTCCACAGAGCATTGCCTCCCGTTTCCCGTGTGCGACGGTGGAAGCGGTCGAATTGAGATGATGCGCCGAAAGATATACCGATAACCTGGAAATCTCCGCAGAGAGCTCTGCGCTTCATAAACAGCAACCCGCTACTGCAACCGACTGTCATCGGCAACGATGATGTGATCGAGACATTCTTGATCTAGCAAGTGAGATAATCCTCCCTATTACGTCGCCTTCGACTGATGCATCGCCTTCAGCCTCCTCTGCGTCCACTCATAGCAACTAACCTCGTCATACTTCTTCTCCTCGCCCTCCTCCACACACGTATCCAACACGCCGCAGCTCTCGTTCAGATTAAACCCGAAGAAAAACGCCATGCTCAGCCTCTCCTTCCCGCTCCGGTTCTGCACGCGATGCACCGTGCTCAAGAACCGATCATTCGTAATCCGCTGCATATAATCCCCGAAATTCACCACAAACGCCCCCTCGATCGGCCTCGCGCGCAACCACTGCCCCTCGCGATCCAGCACCTGCAACCCCCCGACCTCATCCTGCCACAGGATCGTAAACAGCTGGAAGTCCGTGTGCGACCCGATCGACACATCCCGCTCCCCACTGCCGGGATCCTGCGAGGGATAATAATTGATCGCGATGGCTGCGTCAGGGTGCGAAAACTTGGCATCAAACGCGGTCTCCTCCAAGTCAAGCGCAAGCGCCATGCTTCGTAGCATTGCCCTTCCCAGCTTCAGCACCGCCTGCCAGCACGGCACTACCGCATCTTCAAACTGCGAGACCGATTCCCTCGTCGCGCTCCAAGGAAACCCATCCCCGTCATGCTTCATGAACGCCGCCACCTCCTCGGGAATATCCTTCAGATCCCCAACCGACGGATCATAACGTGGATCATACCTCCAAGAAAATGACTCCCGTTGATCTGGGCTCTCAAACGGATTAATTCTCAACGACGAGCACGGCTTCCATCCAACCTTGTACTTGTGATGTTCCGACCGGGAGGTATGCACCTTCTCCTTGACATCGCTCGGCAGCCGGAAGAAGTCCAGCGCAGCCTGCCGAGCGGATTCGGTGACGGGGGCGGGGATTCCATGGCCGGTGAGGTAGAAGAAGCCGTTGGTTGTCGCGGCTGTGCGGATTTGCTGGGCGACGGCGGTGCGTGCGGAGAGAGATGGGCTAAAGATGGGGGAGATGTCGATTATGGGGACTTCGGAGGGGAGAGCGTCACGGAGGGGGGTAGAGAGGATGGTGCGGGAGACGGGGCCGTTGCCGGAGGAGAGCCAGAGGGTTGTTGTGGTGGGAGGGGACGGAGGAGAGGCCATTAGTGCTGCTTGGGGTTCCGTGAGAGTCATTGGGGTGGCCTCGGGTTCGTCTCTTGCTCTTTGTTGGTGATGGCGAGGAGGGTTATTCTGCACAAAGGCACCAGAATCTATTGCTGCCTGAGACGGAGGATGTCATTTCAAAGCTTCAAGTGCTGATACCTTCGAACGGCGGCAGCAAGTCAAGTTAAGTATCGCGCAGAACCTAAACAGACCGCAATATGCTAATCAACCTCAACTTGGATGGATAGATGGATAAGGCCGTTATCTTGTTGCTGTCTTCTCCATACCCCAGATAGCGGAGCCACCCGATGGCCCCTCATCGGCCTTCTCCGGTGCTTCGGCGGTATCCACAGTTTCCGTCAGCCAATCAGCATCAACCCTTCTCCGTTTCAGAGGACAAAACGAGGTGTCGAACTAGACCGCTGCACCAAAACACTGCAAAAGTGAATCCACTGATACTAGCATTTAGTAACAGCGACTATATCCATATTGTTCCACACGAGGGGATTTATAGATTTAATGAATTGAGCTCTGCTAATGCCTAAGGTTCAATTTGCTAGTCTCCGCCGGCTCTCATGAGTGTAGAAATGGAACTGGGAAGAACAAAGAACCTAGCATAGCAACGGAGCTATTACCTGAAATAACAAAAATACAGAAAATGGGCAGCCAAACTCAAGTTGGGGTGGAGGTTTTTACCTATTTAACGACAGTCATAGAAGGAGATCTGGGGCTCTGATAGCCTTGTACCCTCAGTCTGTGGCCTCGGGAGTGCATCAGCGTCAGGTAAGTTAAGATGTATGCTTGGCTGGGCACGCCCGTGCACCTCAGGCCCGGGGCCGCATGGATGATAATTGACAATCTTCGCCATGGCTGGCGCTTCTAGAACATTCACAATGGCACGCCAAAGACAAAGGCAGTCCCCGGTGGCGATCGAGTATATCTCACCTGTGAAAGGGCTGCCTTCGTGCAGCCTTATTGTTCAGAATGCATTTCCTCAGTATCAAGAAAAGACTCGGGGCCTGAGAACAGCTCATTGACGATTGTATAGGTGTTCAGCTCACATATAAAGGCGGTAGTATCCATCCATCTAAAATTTGGAAACCTTCATTAGACTTGGGAAGTTCTTCGATTGTACGAAACACTGTCCAACCGACCCTTGACTTTGATAGCTGTCTCACTTTGACACCGACACTCAGACTGTATCAAAACACTTCACAAAGCAGACACCTCGAGGTACCCAAAGTCACCCAAACCACCTTCCCAACGCCAACAATCTGAGATGGTTCATTTCGACCAATTTGAGCACATTTGCTCTTTCTGCCAAATGTTTAAGGTACAGAAAGGCCAGGGGTGGTGCGGAAAGTGTCCTCTCTTCCCCTGCCCACGCTGTGGGATAGAGCTGAGGTGCTACAAGGAGGATGAACCCTGTGTCATCTGTGAGCCATTGAAGCCCGATTGTCACTACTGCCATCAAGTACCTGTTCGTCAGCCACTCGACTGGTGTTGACAGCGTAAAGTGAAGTGCAGGAAATGCGGGGAAGACTGGGCTGACCTGCCGGGCCATCTCTGCAAGCAGTGTGAGCTGTGGCGTATCCACTACGACGATATCACAATCGACGAATGGGGAAAGTGGTGTGACCGGTGTAAGCTTGCGTGCTCTTCGTGCGGGAATAATCAAGTGGCCGCAGCGAGGCAGGTCGACAAGTGCCAGTGGTGTCTTTACAAGGGTTTTCCAAAGTGTGTGGTCTGCTCTGAGAACCCGGTCCTGGAGCCAGGGGGTTGGTGTGGGTGTCCTCCGGCATATTGATCGCTCCGCTGGTTAGGAGGCATGGTAAGTAGCCTGCGCAGGTAGGTAGCTTTACTTTGCATCGCCTTCATACCCATAGCACTGAAGATGCATGACTCACTTCGATCAACTTAATTAACAACGAGGTTGAATTATTTGTGTACTGATGTGAGTCTGAAACTATCTAGGTAACAATAGCGAAGGCAAAATCATAAAAGAATCTACCTACCCAACTTACATGCATCGTAACTCGTGTGTGACCTGTTGCCATGGAAAAGGCATTCATGTAACTAGAACCAGTAAAGCTCACCTACAATCACCCCCATTGTCTGCATTGCCCCAAGAGCATGAGGTGGTGACAGATCAAGATGGAATCAAACAGTACCTAGTCAAACACCTACATTATCCTTGAGTCATCATGGGATTCCTGTCGATAAAACCCAACCCATATCAGCCGTTCAATACCTCAATTCTTTGTACTGAGTTCGCGTGTTCTTCAATACTCCGGACAATCACCTTCTATCTCTCCTTTCAAACATTTGAGCCACTATGGAGAGCTCAAAACAATCAGTCAGTAGTAGGTTTGAGGACCTTTCACCCGAAGTCCGTATTCTAGTTTAAGGGCATTACTTTCTACAAGGCGAAGTTCTAGCAATACTTCGCGAGACGGTTCCTCCTCCTCATTGAGGGCCTTGGGCTAACAATATGGCCATCCTAAGAGTCTCCAAATGGGTGCACAAGGAGGCGTTGCCCGTGCTGTGGGGTGGCAACAAAATCAACATGGAACTTCAGCAGTGGGAAGACTGGGCCTCTCATCGAAATTCTTGTCCCGATTGCTTGTATATCAATTGTAGGCTCAATTCGGGACTCTTCAAGCACTTTCCGCTCATACGGCACTTACACATGACCAGACGCGAAAACGAGGTTCTTGGACCGCCAGGACAACGGGCTATATGGGGAGAACTTGCCTCCGTATTACCAACTGCGAAATCGGTATCCATCTCATTTAGGTTGGATTATGGACGCTGTCTCCGTCTTGGAGAGGAAGAGGTGATACTAGAGCTCAAACAAATGAATAATTTGATGCCCAGGGCCTGCAGGTTTGACGTTGGCATATACTCGCCATATACCCGGGAGTGGGATAATATAAAAAGAATGTTGAATGAATGTATGCCTCAAAGAAACTTCAATCTCAAAGCAGCGAGATACCCTAACATGTGGTGATGTTGGAGTTCTGTCTCAGAGTAATGGGCTTGGGCCACACAATATCAGACGGTATTTGTCCTCATGTGTTACCTATCACCGGGGTTCCACCACCTATACATGACGCACCAACATGAATTGAGACCGGTAGATCTGATATTGGAAACTACTGTTGCATTCATCAAGGCAATATCAGAACTATGATTGCTCAATGTGTTGCCTGTACGTGAACCAAATAACAATAAGTACCTATCTACCTAACCCAGTGACTGGGAAACTTCGACCAGAATCGAGTAAGCGCCATGCATTTCTTGATCCAACATAAAGGTTACAAATTCTCTCTGAGTTGGATGATACCTATCCATTGAAATGATCTAGCTCAACTCCAGCCAAGTAATTTTAAATCTCATCGGTGAAGCACCCAACAGAGAGGGCACAAATCAACATCATAGATCATCTGTGTCCACCTAGGTTTATGGATCTCCCAACCGAGCTTCGCCTGCAAATTCACTCCCATTATCTCCCTCATCGGCGATTCCTAACTGTGCTAAGCCCCGAATCCCGGCCAGGCATGTCCCTGACAACAGTGGCACTCCCTTTGGGAATTTTTCGAGTCTGTCGAAAAGTGTCAGAAGAGACGCCCGAAATCCTGTACGGTTGCAATACCGTCCGATTTACCATATGTCAATGTATAGGTAACTGTTCGGTTGAGAAAAAATTACTTTTCAACGCCACACCTGAGGTTGGATTAATACTGGTATCTGCGCAAATATTTTGGTCCGACAATAGATGCCAGTGCCAAAAACACGTCCTACGATGTATCTAGAACGCGAATGATTCACCAAGGACCCAAATATCAAGAACTTGAAAAGCAAGATGTGATGACCACAGCCAATTGAGATCCGTCACCGAGCACGTGAGTGCATCTGAGATCGGTGGATCTCGGCAACGATCTGCCGGCTGGACATCAAACGTGGTGGTGTCGCAGATGTTTGCAGCCACCAATGTAACCCCGCCAAGCCCGCCCGGCCTGTTTGACGTGGACGGCATCCCCAAAAAAGACTGGGGCGCCAGCCGCTTCGAGGGGCCTTTTCGCAACCGGCAACATCTCTGCAACCGCAGTGCCCTTTTCAGACATTGACAGGCGAGAGATCGGCATAAGCCGAGGAGTGCACCCACGCTCTGCCTGATCGCCAAGACATCACCAGCCGTCAGCTTCAGTCTCATCTGATCTTCCTTCCCGCGAACGCCTTCCATCGAAGTGTGATCTACACGCTAGGCGAGATCCAGATGGACGCTTGTCGTCTTCAGGAGCTCCGGGTGCGGTTGTTGTCCGGTTCATTCGATTCGGGTGGCGAGGGACATGCAGTTATAAGCTGGACAAGCCATCCCAGCCGGCCTGATTCTCTTCTCTCATCCTCAGCCAGCCAACCAGCAAATTTCATTCTTTCAGAGTTGATCTCTTCACTCAAGTTCTGTGAACTTTTTCCATTCTCTTCTTCGCAGATTATTCAACACCGCAAGCCGGTCTTTTTCAACCTTCAAAATGTACGCCAAGACGCTCATCTTTGCTCTGTTCGCGGCTGCCACCGCCTCTGCGGCTGTCATCGACACCCGTCAGAACAACAACAACAACAACAATAACAATAACAACAACGCTGGCAACAACAACAATGCCAACGCCGCCGCCGACTTTGGCAACTGCAGCCCCGAGATCAGCTTCGAGCTCGGTCGCGCGGGCCGCAAGCCCGATGAGGGCACCTTCCTGCCGGTCGACGCCCTCGTCGCCCAGGGACAACAGGACGCCCTGAACCCCAACATCATCACCAACCGCGTCTGCGACCAGCTCGGGAACGTTTGCGAGGCCAACGCTGCTGCCATCGCCGCTTGCGAGGCTGCCCAGGCTCTCGTCGCCGGACTTGGAACCAAGGATGCCACGACTGCTGATGCCTTCAACCAGGCTCTCGGCTTTTAGGTGGCGAGTTGTTAGTGATGGAAAGGAAATAGCACCGATGATGCTGAGAACGTGGAAGGAATATCCACTTCCGGTGTCTGGGGCTTGGCGGGTTGGGCAGAGACGGGCGGACGACTCGACTGGAAGCACATAGAAGGAGCATCCAAGAGCGACGCTTGTCTCTCACCAGTAGAAAGAGATTTCGCTCTGGTCATGTACATAGGCTACCAAGGCCGTAGGGTTGCTGTGAAGGGAAACACTTAATGAGACAAAGAAAATCTCCATCCTGCTATGCTTGGTGTCCAAAAATGCACTAAAATGATGGACGATACTTCTTGAGTGAGAGCATTCGCTAATTTGGACCACGAGGATCTTGCTGCGACGATGCGAGGTTGTTCTATCGGCAGTTACTGCTCGCCTTAAGCTTCGGCTTGCTAGGTAGGAGGGCGGGCTGTGGTTGAGGAAGGGCAACTCCTGCGCGAAAAGAACAGAGGTTTGACATTGCTTCCAGCAGAGGCAAACAAAGCAGTGACTGTCAGTAGACTTGATGCGTAAGGGGTTATGACTTGAAACATTACAAACAATGACGCTCAGTGAAGAAAGCATCCATGAAGCATCCTCTCCAAGCCCGCGGGCTGCAAGACATGGTGCCTGGCTGAGTCAAGACTTGCGGGAGCTACCATTGACTGCGATGGTTCTTTCCCTGTATGGGAAGGAATTGCTGCGCCACGCATCAAGCTGAACAGCAACCTTGCACTTGCCCTGACTGTGAAGATGACGTGATAGATCCACCTTGATGGTTCGATTGTCCTGATGAGTCTCTTTCCTGCAAACCAGAGAATGCTCGTCATCCGTTCGGTCTCCAATAAATTTCTCCCTCGTTGTTGATTTTTTGTCTCTTCTTTTGTATTGTCCTGCCTGGCTGTTACCACTGAGCCGTCGTTTATCTGTCTGAAGCCAACCGTCAAGATGCGTTGGCACTCGCCCCTGGCAGTTTGGACTGCCCTGGCATCCGTTTCCCAAGGATTGAACATCTTGATCACCGTCAGTCCTCCCTTTTCAGTCCAACTTTTCCAGACGCTCCTCGGCTAACAAGAGATATTCAGAACGACGATGGATTCGCCACCGCCAACATCCGCGAGCTCTACAAGGAACTCAAATCCGTGGGCCATGATTGCTACATTGTCGCCCCCGTAACGGACCAGTCGGGAGTGGGCGGCCATACGTTCTTTACGACCAATTCCAAGTTGACTACCGACAGCGAATGGGGTGAGTGCGATATGTTTCGATCGCCGGCTTCTTCTGCTAACAATCTGGCACAGGAATTGTCAAGGCTGGGGCCTCGTCCATCGGAACCGATCCGCACGACGACCATATCTGGTACTACAACGGAACCCAGGCCGCTCAGGTCTTCGTGGCGCTGGACTACATTCTCCCCACATTCGCCACATTTCAAATCCCTGACCTCGTCATCTCTGGGCCGAACATTGGCTGGACCATGAGACCTTTTGTGTATACGGTTTCGGGCACCCTTGGGGCAATCATTGCGGCTATCGAGCGTGGAGTCCCTGCCATTGCCTTCTCGAGTGCCAACATTGACTCAACGCCCTACGACTGGGTCAATGCCAGCACCAAGATTGGCCTCCAGGACCCGGCAACAATCAACGCACGTCTTGCGTCGACCCTCATCCAGTCATTGATCGATAAAGCTGCCGGTTCACCCATCCTTCCCAAGGGCTACGGAATCGCAGTCAATATGCCGTACATCACGTCTCACACGAGCGACGAGTGCACAAACCCACCCTTTATCACTACTCGCGAGACCGAGGGCTTGATGGACAAGGTCAGGTACGATGCGAAGAGCGGGCTTGTCGTGCCAGCGACTGTTGAGGGTGATGACACCGGCGCGGACAAACTACTTTGGCCAGTTGAGCGCGATGACGCCAACCCCAAGTGTGCCAGTGCGGTTACCGTTTTCACCGTCCACTACGATCCTTCGCACAATGGCCAATGCATCATGGTCACCAATACTGAGCAGGTGGTGCCTGTGGTAGTTATGAACGGCACAACACCGGGCACGAACGGTCCTGTGGTCGTCATCGTCGGGAACTCAACTGGGCCGGACCCGACAAGCCCGGGGCAACCACCAGCACCGGCAATCACGGGCCTTGCAGCCAAGTCTACGTGGTCAATGACCGCACTCGTCATTGGCCTCTGCATCGCAGCATTTTCACTTTGAGGGGCGTTAATGAAACGTGAGAGCTAGACATTTTGGACGAATTTTACTGGTGATCTGATTGGAGGATCATGGTTTGTCTCTTCACATCGGGAAGATGAAAGAGCCGAAAGTTACCACACCTAATGTCGCGTTGGGGTCAACGTAATATCAAGTGTTGTCCCGAGCCCTCAAAGCCTTGCATATGATTCCCTGAGTGTGACGACGCCTGGTCCCATGCCAGTGTGTTTGTTTGACTACGTTATTGTCCGTAGCATATATCCAAGTCTATGAGGGGACCGGCTTGCTGGCGGGCAAGTGTCAATGACTCTCTTAAAGTGTGGACTCATGCACGCGCAACCTTCACTCGACATCCATCAGCGCTTGAGAGCACGAGAGTCAGCTTCTGCCTCTCAGTCCCCACCGGCTCAATAGTCTCTCCCGCCGGTAGTTCCATGACCGGGAAAGTCTGGAGTAATCGCACAATTGTGTATGAGACCTCCATGAGCGCAAAGTCCTCCCCAAGACACTGCCGGGGGCCTCCGTTGAATGGAAAATGGCCCCATCCTACATCAGCAAGCTCGCCTGTTTCCCAGCGCTCAGGCCGGAATTCGTTCGCATCAGGGCCAAATATGCTTTTCATCCTTGAGTTCACGTACTGCGAGAACACATCCATTTCTCCTTTTCGCACCATGATCGGACGGGTCCCGTCAACGCCGCCTCCTGTGGGAAGGATTGTTGTTTTTACGGCCTCGCGGTTGTTTAGGGGCACAGGTGGGTAGAGACGAAGGCTCTCTTTCACGACGCAGGCGAGGAAGGGCATTCTTCTGATCTGGTCCCGCGTTGGGCTTGTGTAGTTGTCCATGATGGTTGAGATTTCTTGGTGAAGGCGTGAGAGGACTTGGGGGTGTCGTACGAGGAGCCGGAAGGTCCACGAGAGACAGCATGCGGTGGTGTCTCGACCTGCTAGAAGGACGTTGAGGAGCTGGTCGCGAAGGTCGGCTTCGGAGGAGGATTCCTTGGCTACCTGGCCGATGAACCAGGATGTGGAGTCGTCGTCTTCTTCAGATGAGTCGGTGTCTCGTTTTTCGGGTGTCTTGGTGTTGTTGTCCATGAAATGATGCTCTCGAATGTACCGCTCGACGAAGCGGTGAGCGTTTCGGCACGCCGTGCGAAAAGACGCTGGGTTGTACAAGAAGTGGAACGGAGCGATGCGGAAGCGTTTTGCGAGGCCTTCTTGAGCAATGTTGAAGCTTTCGGCAAATTCTTTGTTTTCTGCCGCTTGGTCGATGCCGCCGCGTAGACTGTACACGGACCGCCCGAATAGCAGCTCGGTGGCGACATCCAGGGTGAGGTTGAAGAAAAGGGGTTGGAGGTCGATGACGCCTTCGGTGGGCATGCAGGCAATCATGTTTTCGACGTGCTCATGAAAGTGGCGTAGGTCTTGGTACTGCGCGCGGACGAACTGCTTTCGTAGGAGCTCTCTGGAATGCTTCCAGGCGGATCCTTCTTGGGTGAAGATTCCGTTACCCAGGAGAGGCGCGAAGACTGCTGGTCGACACCCAAACCCATAGTCTATCCCAAATCGTTAGCTCTCTTTTTTCTTCGCAAACACCATCCTGGGGCGCTCGAACTTGTGAAATTTGTCGACAGCAGCGTCTCAACGTTCCTGGGATGGAGGACATGATACGCCCGAGGTCCGATCAGCAAGTACTGGCAGAGGCTTAAAACCCTGGATCATAATCCTTAGCAATCGAGCACAGAAAGGCGAGGAGGCGGCCATCAGCATTCGATTGCCAGAGTTCCATGATTCGATCAATCCCCAGCGGCCACCGCTTGGGGAGCTCGGGTGGCAGCTCGCATCCAAGCACTCGGCCGTATTCGGTATCGGCCTGTCCAACATCAGTGTTGAGAAGTTAGAGGACGGCTCTATCAAATGCTTACCCGGTATTCCAACGCTCTTCTGAGAGCCGACCATGAGAATTGAGCCACCACACAGCTGACAAAACCCCAAAATGCAAGAAACCCCCAGCTTCGATTGACCAATATCTCGCCTGCGAGATTGAACATTCCGTCAAAAGGTGGCGCTCAGTTTGCGCGACAAAACAGCGGATTCACAGAAGGAAGGTTGGAGCCGGTGAGATGCTCCGGGTGTAAATGGACTGGATCATGCAATTCCTTTCCAGGAGGTTGGCGTTGGCTGTCGAGGAAGCGCCACGGTGCGCGCCTCTGGAACGCGACTGTCGAAGCGCCGACCTTGACCCCTGTCGCAGACCACGAGGGCTGCCCAATAACAACGCCCATTGGGTGAAGAATTTCCAGGTTCCGATTGTTCCAGGGATTGAGCCACTGGCGCTAAAACCAACGTCCTCCTGTCGCCCCGCCGCCGCACGCTCCGAGCCGCGAGACCGCCCCCCCGGATGGCGCCTTGCATCTGGCACAGTACCCAGATCAAGCAGAGTCACTGTGTGATTCCGAAACATCTTGCGAACCCCTCTTGTCGACAGCAGGGTCGCGACCTGTTCGCAAACAACCAACACGTCGAATACAGCTCTTCAATCCGGCACCAGAACGCGAACATGCGTCTGCAGCGGCGCAGCATCGCATCGCCCTGTGACAGGCGGTTGAGCTCTCTGCGCCAAGTGCTCCGATGAGCAGCCCAATCCCGCCGCGTTAAAGCATCAGCCATGCCGCTCGGCTTCCATTGCCTCCACGATGTTGACCGTGACGCAGTTCGAGGGGAGCAGCTGGTCGAGTACGATTCCGATTATTCCCTGCCTTCGCAACGCGATTTCTCGGGCCAGCTAACCTGACCGTCGCGTCGTAACAGTGTCGTTGCCGTTCACGATGTCAACGAAGACTCCATCGAAGCCTGGACGGATCCGGAATCCGGCGTGAACTGGCTGCAAAGCTTCCTCCCCAAGCAGATCCGTGTCGCAAGGGTTCTCGCATACGGCTACAAGTCGTCGATCTCGGCCCTCTTCGCGGACGATGCGCACGACGCAATACAGAGAATGGCGGAGTCGTTAGTCCAGGAATTGAGGGCGAACAGAAAACTCGCGAAAACCCTCAGGCGCCCTATCATCTTTGTTTGCCATGGTTTTGGCGGGGTGCTCGTCAAGCAGAGCCTGGTATACTCTTCAACCCGGACAGCGCACAAGGTCGCCCATCTTTGGGATCAGTTCGTTTCCACATTCGCGATAATGTTCTTTGGCACACCACATGCGAAGGTCGACAGACTGAACTGGCTTGACTTCGAGGGCACATCTCTACAATCGGAATATTCTATAGCAACGGGCAACGACAGATTGGGAATAACAAGCGGAATAATAGGCAAGGATGAGTCCCAGGCCGCAAACACTTCCGACCAAAAAAGCGGGTATGGTGCAACCCACAACGCTCGCCACTGGGGCCGTGGTTCCGCAACCAGGAGCTTGACGATGAGCGACACCCAAGTATCTCAAATTGTGCATAACGAATTTCTCCCCCTCTCGAAGCAGTTTCATCTCTTCTTCTTTTGGGAGAAACTTCCAACATCCCTGGGCGGTCGATTTGCTTTCCTTGTCGACCCCAAGTCAGCGGCCCCAAAGATCGACAACACCGAGGCAGCTGGACTTCACGCAACCCACTTCGACATGGCCAAGTTCAGCACGACGGAGTCTTCGGGATACCGTACCGCCATTTCAGCGTTAACCACGTACGGTGAGAAGGCTCCAAGCTACATCTCTCGACGATGGAGACAGGCAGATGAGACCCTGGGACGGCTCAAGGCTGGCCAGATGGAGGATGTCTTGGGGCTTGGGTTCGATATTCATTCAGAAGCCCCCTTTCACGGCGCCGGCACCTCATCCCGGCAGTTTCATTTCCATGTTCCGGACGAAGGCACCCCAACGTTCATCGGTCGCCAAGATCTGCTTCGAGAGCTTCGTAGTGCCTTCTTCCCCGATGGGTACCCGAGTTCTATCTCCGGCCAGAAGTCTCTCGTTGTTTTTGGCATGGGAGGATCCGGGAAAACGAAGCTGTGCTCGAAGTACGCCTACGACAACAAGCATGAGTATGTTACGAATGTTCCATTAATGCGGGTACACATTGACAAAGTATTAGATACACCGCTGTTTTCACAATACGCGCTGCTTCCGAAGAGACTATAAAGGACTCATACTGTCGGATTGGAAGCCTCGCCGGGCTGGAGCCAACGGAGAGCGCCGGGAGACACTTCCTAGACCAGCAGCAAGAGCCTTGGCTCCTAATCATCGATAACGCAGATGACCGTCATCTCCAACTCCATCGCTTTTTTCCCCATGGAGGATCTGCCCACATACTCTTAACGACGAGAGTCCGTGACTTTGGCCAACATGGTACCCTCGGATCCATGGAAGTTAAGGGTCTCCAAGAGGCCGACGCCCTCCACTTGTTGTTGATCAACGCCAAGATTCCTCAGCCTTGGGATGCACCAACAACCGAAGCGGGGAGTCTTATCGCCAAAGCGCTTGGGTACCTTGCTCTGGCCTTGATCCAGGCTGGAACTTGTGTGTATCGAGGCATTTGCAAGCTTGGGGATTATCTCGATAAACACTCTTCAGCCAGGCGTAAGCTTCAAGGGAAAGTAAAACCACCAAAAGGCGACTATGTCCAAGAGGTTATCGAGGCCGTCTACTCAACATTCGACGTATCCCTGGGCGTGCTACAGAAACAAATGACTGTGGTGAGCCAGGATGCCTCGGAGCTTTTGAAGATGATCGCGTTCTTTCACTTCGAGTTCATCCCGTTGGAGATATTCGAACGGGCAGTCTCAAACCGCAACAAAATCCTCCAGGGCGTTTCCCCCACCTCGTTCAAGGAAGGAGTGGTAAATGCCATCGTCCGCCGCATCGAGCCATCACAACCACTTCCGAGCTTTTTGAGGGCACAGGGTGGTGAGTTGGATAAGTACCGGATCGACTACGCTATTGCCGAGCTACAATCTCTGTCTCTCATACGCCGCGACGCCAACTCCATCTCTCTGCACCCGCTGATTCACTCTTGGGCAAGAGACAGCCTCACGGCGTCCCGAAGATTTCTGTGGGCTTCTTTGGCATTAAACACGCTTTCGGAATCTATATCTCTTCCCCCCGATGGTAGTAGCGAGTCCGATGGGGAGTTCCACAGGGCGGTTGTACCGCACCTTGAAACCTGCCTAGCGGAGAACGGGAATCCAGTGTCAGAAGCAACCGCTGGCATGGGAAAGGCACGGTTGCAGATATCCAAGTTTTTACAACCAACTCTGGTCTCAATCATCGGTGGCCAAGTCCGAGCGCATGCGAAATTTGGATGGGTGTTCGCGGAGCGCGGACAGTTCGAAAAGGCAGCTATCCACCTTGAAATTGTTCATGATATGCTTGTCAAGATCCTCGGCGAAGAGAGCCAAAAGGCAATGAGTGCGGCTCTGGGACTGGCAGGCGTCTACTGGGGCTTGGGTCGACTGGAGGAAGCAATTACCCTCCAGCGCGCCGTTGTGACCACAAGGTCACGCATCTTCGGTCCCACGGACGAGAGAACACTTCAAGCGATGGATCAGCTCGGACGGTCATATTGGCTCCACGGCCAATACAACGAGGCATTAGAGCTCCAGGAAACAACGTCAAAGAGGTTGAGCGCAACACTGGGTGAGAAGCACCCCCAAACTCTTTCGGCGCTCGATAATCTTGGGGTCACACTCGGAGCGTGGCATCGATATCGCGAGAGCCTGGAGATTCATCAACGTGTCCTCGCCGCCAGGACAGAACTCCTTGGCGAGACACATCTCGACACTCTCACCACAAAGGGGAACCTTGGGATGGCCCTCCTTGACCTTGGCCGGCTCGAAGAGGCCAAAGCTGCCATGACCGAGCTTCACCACCAACGGGAAAAGCAGCTCGGCAAAGAGCACCCTTGGACTCTGTGGGCTGTCTGTTACCTCGCCAAAATCAACACGCAGTTGGGCCTCCTTGCAGAAGCAGAGGAGATGCTCAACCGGGGAATCGAAGCTGGCGTAAGGAGTCTCAGCGATGACCACCTCGGTGTTCTCGTAGGCCGTGGAACCCTCGCACTGATCTACGCCTGGACGAACAGGCTTGAGGAAGCGGAGAGGTTGACAGTAGACACTATTAACAAAATAGAAAAGACCCGTGGGATATCCCATGCTGACTGTGTTTATGCTCTTTGGAGGCTGGCAAGGCTATATGTTCTCATGGGTCGTCCCGAGCGAGCAATTGAGACTTGCGCGCTGGGAATCCAGAGGGCGGAAATGCGACTTACCCGGAAGCACCCGTTGGTCAAAGAGCTGGAAGAGCTGATACAAGCACTCGAGGGTCCTTCACAAGTGGTTCTGGAACTGAGAGAGCAGAAGAAGGATTGGTCGAACACGAAGCTCACCGCCTCGCTGGCTCAAAGTTCGGGTAGCACAGACTCCAAAAGAAGGGACTTGCGCCGGAGGTTCCCGCGTCGTATCTCGGAAGTTGGGAAGACAGTAACTTGGTAGAACAAAGCAGAGAAATTATAGGGACCCCAGTTAGGGGGGATTTGCATAGGTAGGTAGTTATGAACTGGGACAATGCCTTTTTTCACTACCCCCTCCGTGTCACCTGCTCTATAACCCCACATACAGGTATCCAAACTCAATCCCATTGGCAACCTTGTGGCTAATGCAGCAAGGCATGTATGCCTTGCAAGCTAGGTGCCTAGTTGGCAGGCCCTGCCTGCATGATGGGAGGCCGAGTGCATTGGAATGAGCCTCTTGAGAACGCCGGAAGGCCTCAGGCTCTTGGCTAGAAGGTTTTGCGGGTTTTGGACACTTTGGATGAAGCATGCATTTGCCTTCATCCCTTAATGTCAAGGCGAGGGTTCTATCTCACCAAGTCACCCGCCGTTACACACCGCCGCATTTACTCATCCCGAAATTGTGCTGTGTTGGAAGCAAGACCCATGGAAGTCTGTGTCATCCGACCGCCTAATACACGGCGGTGACGATGAAAAGACGGTGACTGGTGGCTGCCGAACCTCGGAGGCAGTCACCAAACCCAGCCAACACCCACCGCGACTGCCTATAAAATTACTGCCACATCAGGTAGCTTCAGCAGTAAGGAAAGAGGTTTCGAAATAGATCAGCAGCTAGCCCCACCACGCTCGAGCTATTTCAGGCAGCCAGACAACCCCAGGACCTTTCACCTCATCAAACCTCAGTACAACCACCTCCCACCAGACATCAGTGCGTTCCCCGGCTTGCAGCCCCCCGAGGCCTTCGTGGAACCTGGAAGCTAATAGTGGCTAGGTAGATATCTATCTTCCATCATGGAGACTCACAGATTCCTACGAACCCTACTAGCCTTCCTCGGCATTCTCGCAATGGCAGCATGCACACCTGTTTCGCCGCGCCCGGAGACCTCCGAACTCCGAAGCATCGGCCGCACCCTCAAGAAGCGCAACAACGATTGTAGCGACGCAACTTTCAATAACAATACCGCCAGTTATTCTGCTCCGGTTGCCGATTGTCAACAAATGCGCAACAACATCGTCGGGAGCGGCACCTGGACTCTCCAGCCCGGGGAGGCATTAGTCGTGATCAAGTACGGGAATTGCTCTCTCTCGATGGGGAACCAGGCTGGGTCCGACTTCGTCTACGTTGGAAACGATGACCTTCGGGATCTCATCGCGGATTCTATCACAAAATTCTCCTTCGGTGACCAGGTTTCGACGTATGGGGATGTGTTGTGTCAGTCGAGCTTGGTGTTGACGAATCGGTGGGTCCATTGGCAACTCTTTTTCAACCCTTTCCTACCTCAGCCTGACTCGCCCTGGTAGTCTCCTGAGTCGTCGGTTCACATAGCAGCATCATAGCAGTAGACAGTTCAATTCATCCCTGAGTTGCGAAGCAAACAGGATCGTCCTCGTTCATGCGTCATCTGAGTCACGGTGTCTTGATTAGTTCCATTATCATGTCTTGCGCGTCTTGAACTGAGTTTTTTCGGGCTGACAGGCCGTTATCGCCAGTGCCCCCAACAACTGCGTTCGGTGCCTCCGTCTTCGCGACGACCTGAGTCCTGAGTCGGCGCACACACTGACTGTCCAGGGGCTAATGATGCTGGCCAATGAGATCAGCCACTGGGGGAAATTTCCTGAGGGGTTAGATACGCCACAGCGGGACATTCCGTTGAAGGGCTAGCGCTTTGCATTGGCGCATCGGGGAAGACGCCTAAAGGGCCCGACAGGGCCTAGGGGGAGGTCCAGGCGTTCCCGCCGCCGCCTTCACCAGTTGTCGTGGCGTTCCTCCCAAACCGGGGTGGCTCAAAGTCCCTCGCCCCCAAATTTCACATTTTTCCAATCGAAGCCCTCATCTATTCCCCGCACCATCCCCGCGGTTTCCCACTTGATCTGTCCCCGTCGACGGTTACTTACCACGAGAGCGCCGCTTTCGCATCGACAGCGGTGTCAGAAGGACAAGGAAACATGTCAGGCGCAGAACCCGGGTCAAAATCGCCAACATCACCGGGGAGGAGCCCAGGGGCGCAGAGCGGTGACGGCGAAGAACAGAATGCCACAATTGAAGTCGACGTCGTCACTGCCGACGATGGCGACGGTTACAGCACAGAAAGCGAGGGCACATTCGCCTCCACATCGATCTCATCGACAGTTAGGGACTTTGTTTTTGAGAACAACCGGAGATACCACAAGTACCGAGAGGGCGCCTACTTGTTGCCAAATGATGAGCCAGAACAGGAGCGTGAGGATATGAAGCACGCCATGGTCCTGCACGTCTGCGATGGCTACCTGCACTTCGCCCCGCTGGACAACCCACAGAGGATCTTGGATATCGGGACAGGCACCGGAATCTGGGCGATTGACATGGCGGACGAGTATCCTTCAGCAGAAGTCATGGGAATTGATCTCAGCCCCATCCAGCCAGCCTGGATTCCGCCAAACCTTCGATTCATTGTCGACGACGCTGAGTCCGAGTGGAGCCATGGCCCAAACAAGTTCGATTACGTGCACGCGCGCCACGTTAGCATGGCCATCAAAAATTGGCCGCGCCTGCTCGAACAAGCATACGAGTGCGAGATCCTCGTATCCCCTTCGATTCACGAGCTGACATTTTGCATAGAGCGCTAAAACCCGGTGGATGGGTGGAACTCCAGGACATCCGGTTAGCACCACTGTGTGACGACGGCACAATGCCCGAGGACTACGCATTCGCCAAGTTCATCGCGACTCTGCAGGAGGCCCTGTCCAAGTTCAATGTCAACCTCTTGGGGATGGAGCGATACCAGGGCTTACTCCGGGACGCCGGGTTCGTCAACGTCGAAGAAAAGATCTGGAAGATTCCTATTGGATCGTGGGCGAAAGATAGCAAGATGAAGACAACAGGGGCATATAACCGAGCTGTCATGTACGACGCGCTGCAGGGCGCTTCCATGGGACCATATACACGTGGTCTGGGGTGGTCTCCGACTGAGGTGGAGGTGTTTTTGGTCGATGTCCGGAAATCGCTTTCGAACTCGTCGGTTCATTCGTATTACACATTTCACGCCGTTTATGGCCAGAAACCGGCATGAATGGGCGCAGCCAGTGTTTTGCAGGATACTACCGTATATCGGCCCGCAATATGATTACTTTGGCCGGATTTGTCTCCTCCGAGAGGTAGCATGTGGGTCGGAGCTTGCTCAGACAGGTAAGGACGAAGGATCACCAGACCCTGGCCTCCGGTGCCTGAAGTCGATCTGACACAGGAGCCTTTCGGATGCTTATTTTCATCCTTGCCGCCCTAAGTTGACGACGTCCGTCACTAACTGAGCGCTCGTTATCAAGTAGTAGTTCCAGCACTCGAAAGGGCCCCCGACTGAACTGGCGCTTACCTACATGTGGCCACTGCAGAAATTGGCCGGAATTCATTTAACCTCGAGTCACTTTTAGCTATGTCAGATATCTTATCCAGATGTTGTTTGAAAATGAATAGCATCTTCTGGGCTCAAATTACACACGACCCCAGCCTCGCAAGCTCGGTATTGCCTCGGGAGCTTCCGTTTCTATTTTCAACACACCTCGAACCGAAACTGTATGGCAGCTCAGTCACCCCCTTGTAGCAACAACAGCATCAACTTCACCTCCTCAGCTCCCCAAACGCAGCCTCAACCAAACTCTCCCCACACCCAGCCGGCCTATCCCCGGCCCCAGTCCAGAAAAACAGTCCCCCTAGCCCATTCTCTTTGACATATCTCGCCTTCATCCTCACCGTCTCCGGCACATCAAAACTCATGAACCCCTTCGACTCCTCCCCCGCCTCATCCACAAAGCTCGCCGACGCAGTCTGCTTGCACACCGTCGCATTCCTGACACAATTCGCGTCCAAATCGTGGTACTCCACCGCGCAGCACGCCCCCTTGCTCTTCCCGTCGAACGGCATCCCGGGGGCATTCACGCCCTTGAAGCACTGCGCGTATGCAGGAATTCCGAGGATGATTTTCTGCGCGGGAAACCCGCTGCGCACGAGGTACTCTACGCCTGCGGCGGCGGATTTGCACCCTGCGGTACTAGGGTTGGGGTACAGCTGGGCGTGGTGGCCGGCGGTCTTGGTCCAGGGGCCGGTGAAGTCGTAGGCCATTAGGTTGAGGTGGGTGAGGAGCGAGGAGAGGGCGCGGAGATCGATGTGCTTGAGGACGTATTCCCCTGTGGGAAGGGCCGAGGCGAGGTCGTACCTCGGCGCGGGGAGGACGGAGCGCAGGGACGTCAGGAGGGAGAGGTAATCTTGGCCTTGTTGGGGGGTGGAGGGGTGCTCCCAGTCGACTGTGGGGGCGTTAGCGCGTGTGTCTTCGTATCGACGCTTGGCGGGAGGGACAGGGGGATCGGGAAACGGGGTAAAGGGAAAAAGGGGCAGGTTACTATCTACGCCATCGAAATTCCACTTGTCAACGAAATCTTTGACGTGGCGCGCGAAGTTGGCTCTGGCGTCTGGGCTAGCTGCTAGGGCGGGAAACTCGGCGCTGCCGGATCCGCCGCCGATGGAGATGAGGGTACGGATGTGGGGATGTTGCTGCTTGAGCTTGGCGAGAGCGGCGAGACCGCCCTTTTCGCCGTCGGCGGGGACGACTGTGTCTGCGCGCTCGTCGAGGAACTTTGAGGGGTGTTTGTTAGTTGATAGAGTTGGGAGAGGAGAAAAGGGAAAGGGAGAGGGGGTGATGGCTTACGCGCAAGGAGCCGTCTTCATTGACTCTGGGGTTGACGTGGTATGTTAGAAGGTTGAGAGACGTTGAGATGATTTGAGATTGGGCACGACTCACCTGATGAAGGCATACAGGATGTGTGTGATGCAATCGACGTTGAGTGTTGCAGGTGTCACACCCTTGTAGATGCGCCATGACGGGTAGTAGACTGCGTTGATGGCACTCATTTTGATATTTCGAGAATCTGTTGTTTTGCTTGTTGCTTGTTTGATGAAAGATATTCTAGTTTGGGTGTGATCTTGAATGGGTGTGTTTGCGGGGAATGATGTCCCAAGCAGAATCAGATCATGATGCAGGTCAATTCGTAAGCATGGTGGATATGATGTTGCCCACTAAATTAACTTGAAAAGATCATTGGCTGCTCTATTTGACATCATCCCGTGGGAGAAAAGTCGGGCGCCCCGCAGTATTGTCTTGGATCTCCCCAGCTGGCGACTCGACGTTAACTGACGTAGCCAACAACATCGCGACAGGCACCACAGAGAAGATCATACTTTAAAATATTTCTTTTATTTATCCAGTAATTCATTCAAGGTAGAGTTTCCAAGCTACCACATCATCCAACCAAAATAAATCTTTTCCCATCCGTTTTCCCCTCTCAACTTGAAGTGAAGTCGGTTTATTTAGAAATTCCGCCAAAAGAACAAGTGATACCAAATTAAGATCCTTGTCTTCCTCAAACAACTTTTGCACCTCGATTACTAATGGATATATAACACCCGAAAGGGAGAAAAAAAGGGAAGAAAAACAGGTTCTTCCATCATGAAGGGGTCCCCAAAAGAGCGAGGTACCCCATCCCCACAAAATCGCCGTTTCCAATGCAATGCAATGCGTGGTTTCGTTCGACAGGTGAACCAGAAGATTAGACCTCGTCGACGGACGCGCTCGTGAGCCATTTTATGCCATGATCTATCCAAGCCGTGACGTGTGCCCTCCGTGCTGTATTTTTGGTATTATCTGCGGCCAGTCCTTGCCGATCGCCAACAAAATTTTGGGATGCGGCGATTAATGGCACCTGCCTCCCTCCTCATCATCGATAACCTCGCGCGTCTTTCCCCACGTGATGTCGTCAGAGTAGTAGATGGAGTAGATCCATATGAAGAGGTTGATGAACGGCCCGGCGATAATGTGCATGACGTAGCCGAGGACGTACTGGACCCGCTCCATGAAGTTCCGGCAAAGCCAGAAGATGAGGGCGAAGGAGTACAGCTGGGTGTGACGTTAGCTTCACAGGTTCGGAGAGAGGGTAGATGGCTGGGGTTGCTGCTTACATATTTGATGCACAGGAGGGAGAACAGGGCCAAAAAGGCAGGGTCATAGAATAAGTCCTTTCCGTGATGGACGAATGCAATGATGAACTGGGCAATGGCGGCGACAGTGAAAGGGGTGATGGCCCAGGTGATGACGGTGACGGCAGACAGAACACGCTCGATCCAGAGAATGCCCGGACGGAACATCATTGTGAACTGGTTAGAGACGGAACCCAGGGACCAACGCTTGCGCTGCGACAAGAAGACCTTCCAGTTTTGGGGAACGATGGTGAAAGCCTTGGCACGGAGAGCCTGGGCAGTCTGAGTCTTCGGGAAGAGGGAGAAGAAGGTGGTGGCGTGGACGGAGTCCTCGGAGTAGATGCCCATGATCTGCGTGGTCATCGTGTCGTTGGGCTTGGGGCAGTATCCGAATTTCTCGCGAAGGATTAAATCTCCAAACGTCTCCTCGGTGACCTTGATGAGCTGACAGCAGCCGGGCAAGCAGTTGACCTTTCCGGTGACGACACTTTGGAATGTTCTCCGCAGACCCTGCGTCAGAGAGTACTCGAAGCCTTGGTACATGGACCAGATACCCCAATCCCTACCATCGTAGTCGACACAAACGTGACCGCAAGAGGCAACCAGCTTGGGGTCATCGCGCAGGACGTCGAGCATCTCGAAGACACAGTCCTTGTCGAAGACTGTGTCAGCGTCCATACCAGCGAGCAGGTCAACCTTCTCGAGGCCGTTCTGCATCAGACATGTGCCCATATAATCGAATAGCTCCTTCTTGAAGATCGTCTCCATGTTGCCGCTGCGCTGGTTGTAGTGGTACAGGAAAGAACGCGCAAAGCAAAGACTGTCTCGCTTGCCCATGTTCTGAGTTTTACCGATGAAGAGATAAGGGATGGTCTTGTAGTAGCCGTGCTGTACATCGACAGACATGTGCAGGCCATCATGGGCACGGTAGCCGGCCTCGAAGTGAGCGAACTGGCCAGGGCCGAAGATATCCTGGAGGAGATACTCCTGGGTCGTCTTGTCCATACCGGGTCCCTTGACGTTGCCGTCGACGACAACCATGATGAACTTGGGGTTATCTCCAACCTTTTCCTGGGCCGCGAGCGATTCAAGTGACCGGGTGAGCTCCTGGAGATTCTCGTTGTAACAGGGCAAGAGATACACCATGGTTTCGGGTGTCGCGGGCTTGTTGCTCTTCTTCTTCCTGAACAGCCCAATGATGAAGTTCCAGAAGGCCACTGCGACGATGCAGAAGATCATCAACACCTGGAAGGCGGTATTCGCGGTGAGGAGAACGATGGTGAAGTAATACGAGTCGTGGTACGCGACGGAGGCCCAGATGATGACGGCGTTGATGACGACGAGGCCGAGGAGCAAACTCCATTTCTGCATTACCAGCAGCGTTTTGGATGCACTCTTGAGCTCCTTGTCCGAGTCCCATTTCAGCTGTGCCTTCTCCTGGGAGATGGTGGAGATGAAGCTTGCGTTCGAGGCAACAGACTGGTAGGAGAACCCGGAGGTCGACATAGCCCCTGGAGGTCCTGGAGGCGCGAGATGATGGGGGGCTCCCAAAGCGCTTGCTCCGCTGGTCCTCGATCTCGACTATTTGCGAGCCATGTTAGAAGTGAGCTATTCGGGGGAGCCACGGTAAACATACAGTGGCAGTAGACACCGGCCGGCTTTGAGTCGGAGGCGTCTGTGTTGCCGGTACCGGTGCCGGTGCACCGGTGGCGTATGGGGACTTTTCGCTCATCTCAGGGCGAGTTGGGGTCATGGCCCTCGTTGTGAGGGGGATGCTTTGGTCCTTGACGGCCATCTCGTGATTGTGTGACAGGTGTCACAAGCGCATTCTTGGTAATCCAACAACTGAGCGAAAGGACGATGACTCTGTGAGCACCGAAAGCGAGTGTAAAGCGCCAACGAAGGTCTGAGCGAGTGAAGACCTTACGAAGGGCAAGGCGGGATCCTGAAAAGGCGTGGGGGAGAGGCTCAAAAAAGAGTGGAAAGCCGGGCAGAAGGAAAAAGATGTGCGGACGCGGGGGAGGTGATCCTTCGCGTGAGAAAAGTAGCGTCTCCCGTTACGTGACGAGTAATGGGGAGACAATACAGGACAGCGCTTCAGCCCCAATGCAACAAGAGGACCAATATTGGACGAACACCAGTCTGGTGGGCCGGCCATGATCGTGGCATTCTAGGTGGATTCCAACCTCAGGGACCCCCTTTGATCCTGCGCCGTGGGTCTTGGAAGCCATGACTGGATGGACAGCTCAGGATACCGAGATGGGGTGAGATGTGGGGATCAGGCTGGGCATTGGGGCCGGCCTGCCCAGCCGTCGACATACGGGACATTGGGGTTTGTTGCTTGCTGCTAGCCGACGAGCCGAGGAAGAAAAAAAAATACAACGAGAGAAAGCGGTTAGCGACGAAAGTAGAATGCAGCTGAAGCGTGGCGGTCAGGGACGATGCCGGCTCTTGGGACTGAGCTGGCCCACTATGACGAGATCGAGGCTGGGCTACCCTAGCCTTGGCGATGCAGTGCTGGCGACTTCATGCTAGCCTTCAGGGATGTGGTGTGTGTGGGGTTTCCACTACGAAATTTGACAGTGGCTTCCCTGTGGAGGCTCTTCTCGAAGCGGCAGGGCTACCGTCGTTTTCGTAACGTGCCTAGTGATTCTAGCAGTAGCTTCCACACCGTGCGTATGAAAAAATCACCTCAACGTCTGACAGAATGCCGGCATCCGCAGCCCTTTCAGCGAGATCTTCCCGGGTTTTTCCAAGTTCGAGCGGCCGGTGGCGTCGAGAATGCCAGCGCAAATTCTCCCCTAGCTTCAGCAATAACAAAGACATACGTTGACTGGCTGGTTCGCGAGCTGAGGAACACAGCAGTAGAGCCTAGAACGTGATCTATTGATTAGCAAGGCCCTGGGGGAAAACTGGAGAGCTGAGGCTGATCTTTTGTGATGATGTGGCATCCGCTGGGTTAGGCCAGGGGCTCCCACCGCATGTGCTCGCTCGCCTAATGGAGGCTTAATATCCCCTACCCTCCTCCCTTCTTGTCATGAACTCATCTTCTAGCGTCACTCTCAAGGCTTTTTACCTTTACATCTTCTTCCTTAGCCATGCCTTCAGCCTATCCTTCAAGTCTGAGCCTCAGCAAGCAGGCAGGTCTCTCTGGGGACTGGTCCGGCCCCAGCACACCACTCTCAGCCAACACCCAACCCTCGAGTGTTGACGAAGATGCCTCCTCCCACAGCTCCGCAGACTTGAGTCCGGCAGAAGCACGTCGTCCCCTCGTTGCTGTGATCGGGGTTGGGTATGTCGGCGAGCACCTTGTCGAGGTGTTCTCATCCCACTACCCCGTCGTTGGCTACGATGTGAGCGAAAAGAGAGTTGCTTTCCTCAAGCAACGCCACACAGAGTCCGGGAACCCCCAAGCTAAGGTTGTCTTCACCTGCAACGAGGCAGACCTGAGCGAGGCATCATACTTCCTCGTCTCCGTCCCCACACTCCTTCAGTCCAACGGCGAGGTCAACCTCACCCACCTGAAAAGCGCCATCGCAACCGTCTCGCGGAATGCCCGCCCCGGCTCCACCGTTGTCATCGAGAGCTCAGTGGCGATCGGCATGACTCGTGCGCTCCTCGGCCCGCTTGCGCTCTCCCAGGGGCTCTTCGTCGGCATGTCGCCCGAGCGCGTCGACCCCGGGCGAGTGAGCCCGCCGGCAAAGTCGATCCCCAAGGTCGTGTCTGGTCTCGACAACCTCGTCCCCGGGTCGCTCGACCGCGTCGCGCGTCTCTACAGCATGGTGTTCGAGCGCGTGGTCAAGGTCTCCAAGCCCGAGGTGGCCGAGATGACCAAGCTGTACGAGAACTGCCAGCGCATGATGGCCATCGCATACGCCAACGAGATGGCCGACGCATGCATCCCGCACGGCATCGATCCCTTCGAGGTCGCCGCCGCTGCCGCAACAAAGCCCTTCGGCTATCTCCCGATCAACCCCTCGATCGGCATTGGCGGTCACTGCATTCCCGTCAATCCCTTCTACCTCTTCTCAAACTGCGACTTCCCCCTTCTGCGGGCGGCAACCGAGAAGATGGCGCAGCGCCCGCTTGAGATTGCGGACCGCCTTCTCCAGTCACTCGGAGAGAAGCAGGTGTTGTTCTCGGCGCCGCACAACCTCCGCCCGCGGGTGCTTGTCGCCGGCATGGGTTTCAAGGTGGGGCAGTCACACATTGTCAACTCGCCGGGCGTGAAGCTCGCGATGGCGCTGGCTGCATCAGGCAAGGTCGACGTTATGTTCGTGGACCCGCTGGTCGAGCAGTCCGCCGTTCCCGGCGTCCCTCGCCTCCATGAGAAGCACTGGACGCGCTCGATTCTGGATTCATTCGACAGCATCGTCATCGCGACACGACCGCCAGGGATTGACTTTGACGTGCTTGACGAGCTGCGCCAAGCAAAGGTGGAAAATTGGTGCAAGACTGTTCTGATTGGTTAATGGGTGGCCGGTCGTACCACTTAATGGGCGCGGGTGGGGCGGGACGACGGGAGCTAGGAGGCGAATCATAATGCGAATTTAATGGGTGCTTGGGGGCTCTTTCCGTCCCATGGGGACGGTGAATCACACCGATCCTGGCGGGCTTTATGTCTCACGAAGTAGCTAGATATGTACATACTTCTTACTGAGGTGCTTGGGGGCGTGGTTTTCAAACGAGGCAAATCGTTTGGGGTAGAATTTGGGAATCGCTTCAACTTGATCGGGCTCCACAGTGAACGCAAATAGAACGCAGTGTGCCTTTCTTGCTTTTCAATGCTACCTTTGCACCCCAGCGCCCATCGCGATCTTATTCCAGCCCTCTCGCCACCTCAAACCCAGAATTCCGAGTTCCCCTGCAACTAATGGGGACAGGAGGTCGACCGTGCTATGAATCTTGTGGCGCCGGGCCAACCCTGGCGGGCCCAGGGGGTATTGGGTGCCGAAATGCCACATCAGATCCTCGGCACAACCGAGTATTTGGGTTGGCCTGTCCCTGAATAGCCTTACCTCACCCAGCCACACAGTGCAGATACGAACACTGTGCATGATGTTACATCGGCACGTCCTCTTTGTCTCCCACCGTAGTAGACCCGGGGTGTCTTCCCATGTTGGGATGGCCTCATTTTCAGCTCCGTTCTCAAGAGCAAGCGGCTCCTAAGCGGCTCTCAGTGTGGCTCTCGGGCGGCTGCAGAAAATGGTGCGATTGGGATACCTACGCTCGATGCCCTAGACTCTCCGCTCTTGGATGGAGACATGAGTTGCACCAGCCATGTTAGCGGCTCACACAGCCCTCAGATCCCTCTTGGGTCCCATCGTCCCATCTCTTGGCGGAGCCATAGCGCTGGGTCTAGGATCAAGCGTCCTAGTCAGTGATCACCGTGCTTATAGGTTAATTTCCATTATGGCTATCCGCACGACAGGTGGCACTTGCCAGAGCGGGTTGATCAGATTTTGCTGGCCCACCAAACTGCTCGGTTCCCACTCTCGGTATAGTTGCACCCAGTTATTCAGCTGCAAAGAAAAACACTCGCTAGAGTCTTGGTTCTAATAGTTGAGAAACTATCCACTGCACATGTGGCACTTGTCAGTCTTGATGGAGCAAATCTCTCGGCCAAACACAAACCGGTTCAGTCACTCCGTGTCCCGGCGATGCACTCCACACCTACCTTTTCAAGCGCATTCACTCGCCCATCCATCCTGGCTACGCCGCAAGTGACTACTAGTACTGTTGATGAGCCTTTGCCGCCCGCGACTGTACGCTGATCGTGCTTTGGTTTTACTCCCACACGGCCCTATCAGTGTACCATTGACGGCCTATCCCGTCGTTACCGAATCTGAAAATGAAGTCACCGATGCGTAGCGTCCTCTTCCTCCAGGCTGTCTTGCCTTCGCTTTTTTTCCAGGCCACCGCCGCTGCAGATTGTGACTGCGGTTATACCACCGACGTGGGAACAGGCAGCACACTCAGCAAGGTCTTATTCACCGAGGCGTTCGAGACCGACTTCCGCCATGTTGCCGATCTGAAGCCGTCCGAGTGGCGTCCTCAGACATACAACAAGACGGCCGAGCAATCCCATGGCCGGTATGGACGCATGTACTCGAACAGCAGCACTGTTCCCGTCACCGAAGGATCTGAACCCGGCCTGGAGCTCGATGTCCGATCACAAGTCGTCGACGACATGGTACTCTCGGGCGAGGTAGCAGCGAAGAGGAAGGACTTCTACCATGGTACCTATCGCACCAGCGTCAAGCTGTCGAGCGAGGTCGGCACCTGTGCGGCGTTCTACTGGGTAAGACCCCCAATATTTCTCGTAAGCTTACGAATCAGAGCGTCTAACATTTACCCAACAGTACTTCAGCGATACCCAGGAAATCGACATGGAGTTCCTCTCGAAGGACTTCCACGCCGAAAACAACAGCTACCCCGTCAACATCGTGCTGCACTCGCAGGCCAGTGTCGCCACCGGATTTGACGCTGTCAAGGCTGGCACCTGGACGGTTGCTTACCTCCCCTTCGATCCCACGAACGGCTTCCACGAGTATCGTTTCGACTTCCTCTCCGGCGTCGTGTACTTCTACGCCGACGGCAAGTACCTGACCCAGATGAGCGGCGCAGCTGTCCCCACAGACGGCGGCAAGTTGCTGCTGGCCCACTGGAGCAACGGCAAGCCGACCTGGACCGGCGGCCCCCCCAAGAAGGACAGCGCCATGAAGGTCGAATATGTTAAGTCGTACTTCAACTCGTCCGAGACCGCTCAGCAAGACGCATGGCAGAAGCGCTGCCCCGACTTCTCGAAGGGCCAGACATGCGCTATTCCCTCGACGGATGGCCGGGAAACCTTCTTCAACCTCACTTCTGTGAACGGCGGCACAGCTGTGACGGAAGCTCAGGCGGCAAAGGACAAGAAGAACAGCGGCTTCAAGCTGTCGGCTAGCTCGCTTGCTGTGCTTCTGCCGATGGGCATGGTTTCTGGCCTTTTGATGTCGTTGTAGATATCTTGACATAGACATTTCATGCAGAGGTGATTGCGTCGGCGGGACGGAAGACGATAACAGAATTTCGAAACGTTGACGTTGAAGCTTGAAAAGTCTCCATGCAGCTTGGCCGTGTCCGTCGTAGGCTCGGCAATGGAAACATGGAAGAGAGAAAATAATTCGTCATCGTGCTATAAGAAGTTGCCTCTTGGTGTTAAACGTGATAAAACAGGCGGGTCAAGGAAGTCATGGGCGAAACGTTCGGAAAAATTAGGAGCGATGACGTCATGGCGTTTTCGGCATCGGCACGGAGACCCTGCACCATGTGGTCGTCTGCTCAGCGGGCTGGTCATTGGCGCGCGCACTCCTCCGCACACATCCATCTCTGCGATCGTAGAGGACCGAAAAGTGCAAGAGGCGCCCTCTTTTGGTAAACTGTCGTAAATTGAAGGCTGGAGCAACTCTCCGTAATTCTCTGGCGCCGATTGTCTCTGCTTTCCCTTCACACAGCCAAACCCCAATTGGGTGGGGCGAGACCGTTATCGATAAGTTCCCGCCATCCTCAAGGTTTCCCGACTTCCTCCGCTCCGCACTATCTTCCTCCCAACTCTCGGCATGAAGATGGTGTTGTGGGAAAATGCCGCGCGGTCCGAAGCCAACCCTCTCCTCGGGATTCTCTTTTCCCATCCCCGTTATTTTTAGTCGTCCCCAGATTGAGGGCTGGGTGCGGGCAAGTCTCTGAACGAGCTGGGAGACTCGCTACCAAGCCAGCGCGATTGCTCCCCCCGCGGCCAAAGCATGTGAACCATGATCGCTGATGGTCACGAAAGTGTCTCGTTACGTGTTCCGCTCTACTGGCTGAATCACGAGGGCCGCGTGAGATGGGACCTGCGCGACGCGATCTATCATCAATCAACCTGCTTTCTGGCCAGAGTCGTCTCAGACAAAGGGGTCTGCTGCCAACCGGAACGGAGGGAAAACGGAGCTTTGGAGCTTTGAAACGGCGGGGATTTCCCCACGTGGATGGAGCTTCCACCCACTCAATGTCTGTCACCCAACAGCGCATCCAGGTTCGTGATGCATGCCTGACAGCACTCTAGGTCGGGATCGCGATCGTAGCGGCCAAGAAGATAAATGGCATAATCCTAATAATAATCGCAAGGGCTTTGGGATACTGCAGCGCCGGCAACTCCCTTTTGGGAAGGACGCCTGATTGCTCGCATTGCCTGGGATCCCATCAGTCATCACGGAACACTGCTGTGAGCGCAGCGATTTGCTCGCTTCGTCCCGCCCGTCCTCAAAATGTCGCAGAGAGTCTCTCACATGCCTGTTCGAGTGTTCGAGCGTCGCAAGAAGGACCCATCTGTGGTTTGCGGGGTGCATGGGGGGCCCAACATGGCGTGCGCCTGCACGACCTCGGTGACTCACGTCACGAGAACTTGCATTCGTCTGAAGAGATCAAGCAAAAGGCGGTGGGCTGACATTGTCACCTCTCGCCAACTGTTGGACTTTGGACCAACACTCCGCTATCGCGGCCACACACGCCTGACGGTCAGCTTATTATCACCGGCCTCAGCGCGGGTCGCTCGGGTCGACGATGCCGTGACGCTTGCGGCCTTAGGTAGCCTCCACGGGTCGGGCTGTGCTTCGGTGTCGAGGTCTTTGCAGGTCGGGTCGCACCAACAGCAAGTCCAGATCCTCAGCCCTACCCCGCGAGCCAAACGGAGGCGACCCCAGATTTCCCTCAAACGGAGCTAGTAAATGCGGCTGTCGTGGCAAGCCGATACGGCGACTCGTGGGCGCAACATTGCATTGCTGTCACTTTCTGCGGTGAACCACGGAGCCAACTCATCATCGACCTCAATCAACCCGAGATGCTGGGCATCAACGAAATGTCATGATAGTCGCCACGGGTTGAGTGCCGTGCCGTGGTTGATGCCCTGGATACCTGAGAGGGGAAGCCGCGCCTAGACCGGGCCGTATGCCTGCCGTTGGCCAATCCTGACCCTCATACGATCCACACCGGCCCTGGCTCAGCTTGCCGACCGAAAGCCCCGATTTCACATTGGCTATCGAGATCCCAGAACCGGCGATTGTTCGTGGCACAGATTGGGTGCAGGGTCCTGGGCAGGCAGGACAGGCAGCGGTCTGTCCGCAAAGACCGGGCGAGACTGGTCGCCTTGCCCTGTCGAAGATGGTAGGACGTAGGGAATTGAGAGCAAAATGCCGCCCGAGGATTTGCACGTTCGGCGCCGCGTCTCAATGCGAGTTGCGTTGTCAGTAAATGACCAGGGCGGCAGCGATGGGGGCATTTAAGTGAGGCTCCTCCCAGATCGCATGCGCCCGCGAATATCGTGAGCGTGTAACCAACACTCACCACCGACTAAATTGCAGGATCGAACACTCGACAGGCGCAGCAACTCGACCGGCAGATACGATAGACAAAAGCGAAAGCCCAGGTTGACACCTTAAAGGTCTTCGCCCATCCAAGCGCCCCTTTTGCATCATCGCTGCCAACGCCGCCATTTCGATTGGCAACCTTGCGAGCAAAATCCCAGACAGGGCCCATCAGATCAACCGTCTCGGGCCGCAGCGGGCGACGTGCACCGCCTGTCTCCATTCAGCGCCGACACGCAACCCCCAAACCGAGACTGCCGTGGCTGCCTGTCTCGGCCTGCCACTTGGTGATATCCGGGTTGCAGCGCCGAAGCTTTCAAAAAGGCAGCGACCGCCTCGAGCCAACACATTTCGCCATTCTGACGTGCGTCGTTGCAGCTGTCATCGGCGCGCGAATCGTTGTCAAACAAGAACATTTCGTCTGCGAGAACGGGCAGTTTTGGCCGAGCGGCGAAACGCTGGTGCTACCACGTCAATCAGGTCCGTTTGGGGCAACCCAGCGCCTCAGGTCAAACGTCATCCACTCCAAGTTTTCGGTCTGTCGCCTCGCCGCCGCCTGCCTGCTTTGGCCGCTGAACCGAGCGACCTCGGTGGCAGTGAGACTGCAACAAACGACTTGGCGGGTCTGACTGCTCGTTTGTATTTATTTACGCGCTGCCCAGCCGATCTGTGCTTCGCCAAGCTGTTGTCGCACAACATACGAAGTACGAATACTTTACACAAGAGTGAGCCCAGCTGCTTACTTAGCGCCATCCGCAGGCAGTCAGCTGCAACCACAGCACCACCACACCACAGTCAGGCCTCGAGTCCGAGTCGCGCCCCGTGAATCCCACCACCTCACCTAGTCGACCCCGACTCCGTTATCTTCCGGCCTCGCCGCACCGCCGAGAATACGCCCTCCAACGCGCCCCTCGTCCGTCGACCGAGGTAGATAAAGGCACACGCCCCGGGTTCCCGACCTCACTTGCCACACTCGCCGTCTCATCCCCCATTGCTCCTCGGCAAGAAAAGACCCCACCAATACGCCGCCGCAACCAGACCCTATATTCGGACCGTAAAGCGGTTGTGTGCCATCCCGCCGTCCGTTTTCGAGCCAACCGCCTCTCACCCCTCACCTTACCACCACCACCAAACTACCTACCCCGCGCTGAGCTTGGCGTGGTAGCGACTGAGTCCGCCGAACGTTGCAAGAGCTCCTGACCCCAAACTGCGAACGACGCGTCCTCTTTCCAGCCACCGAGTTTAGCTTTAAGCATCAACGGCGCCCGCTTGTCTCAGCTGTCGCAAACACGCTTGTTTTGATTCTAAATCGACAAACAAGCGTCCATCGGTTTCCCGCCGTCGATCTCCCCGCTGTTTTGGATTGCGTGTTGCTCAAGCTTTCCAGGCCGCATCGGAACACGACCCACCACAAGGTGCTTGTCAAGGGACCCCTCACCGAAAGCATTCAGCTAGCTGTATTTAGCGGCTCGCCCCCACCATTTTCCTCCGCCGCAACAAAGCAGCTCCCTGCATCTTTGTCCTCAGACATAAAGACACCTGCCTCCGTTTTTGTCCGAGAGCAGTCTTGCCTTCTCTTTAATGTCCCGTGGATATTTTGTCGAACCCCCGCCAGCTTCGCCCGACTCCTGTAGCAGTCAGTCCAGTGCTGGGAAAACAGAATCTGCAATGTCATCGCCACAGAGCTCACCGAACGACCGGGCGGCCCAGCCCTACCTCCTCGTCCCAAACCTCCACGCTACAGACCCCTCCGCCCGCGAGATCGATCTCGGCAGCCACGCATGGATGATCGCCACCGTCATTGAGGATGACGACCTTACATTTGGCGGCAAGCCACTGAGTGCCTGGTACGAGGAAGACCGAAGACGGCTGAGTAGCTCGGGCAACGACGAAGAGGAGAGGAGAGGACGCCAACGCGAGCGCGTTAGGATCGAGAGCCATCACCACCACCATGCACACCACCACCAGCATCCTCATCACCAGCATCATCATCAACACCACAAGCAGCAGCAGCCGCATCAACAACACCAATATCCCAATATCCCCAAGGACGACCGTCAATAATCTCGCTTGGACTTCCTGCGCTGCCCGTCTCTAGCTCTTGGCAAGCTCCGGGTTCAGTCTCGCCGCAGTCGGAGATACAGAGGATGGGCAGGTGTGCGACGCTACATGAGCACTAAATCAATGGGTCTCAAGCCAGGCCACGGTCGTGGAACGGTCGTACAACATCGCGCTCCGAGTTGGCATGGCGTTTTTGGCTGGTTTTAAAGATTCCCGATCTCGGTCCTTGCGAAGACACCCGAGTCTCTCACCATTCGCCTCCTGCAAACAAATGAGGCAACCTCTCTCATCCCGCCACCTCGGCGATATGTACTCACCATTGCCACTTTGGTTTCTCCTCCGTCGCCCCACACACCACTTCACGACATTGCATCCTCATGGTACAGGACATGGAAGGCACTCATTGGGTTTGGTTAGCCGGTGTTGACGGCCCGTATGGATACGGATGTTCCGTTTTTAATGATGGCGTTACTATCCTTCACCCGCTTTACTATTTGTTGGGCTGCATGATACCATTTGCATTTGGTCTATCCTTTTGTTGGGAGGTTTTGGAATTTATGTGCTACGTCACGACTGGACCTAGATAATATCGGCACAGGGTTGGCGCGCTATCGCTGTGATGATGCATGGGCTTGGTATCAGGTCTGTTATGAACAGGCCTAATTGGGAGGAAGGTTTATGCTCTTGTTGCGCAGACAACATGCATCGGAAGCTACTTTGGTCAATATACCACATTTGCTGCAAATATCGTTACTGCTGGTGGGTTGTGGGTCTTGTAGAGCCGAGTGACATCCTTCGTCTGAAGCAGTGACGCGAAAGGCGGGGATGGAGTTGTCTCGTAAAGTTCAACGGTCGCGTCTCCACCACCAGGGACAATGACAACCCCAAACATATGATGACGCTTCGACAGCGGAGAAGTTGGCTGTACTGTCGGTGTCCACGAAAGTTGCATCCAGTGTCGGCTGATTGCGGCAGGTTGTTGATGGCGATCAAAATCGCGTCGAAAATTTGCGTGTTGTTCATAGAAAGGGCGCCATCCCCACACTCGCAAATCAATGCGCGCACACCAACGATCGCTGTATTCGAGCGTGCCGTTTGCATCAGCCCCCATGACTGGTTTAATCTGATGTAATCGGGCATGCAGGCCACCTGCAAGGGGTGCGCAACCAATAACAAGGATCATCGAATCACCAAGTAGGGACTATCTGTTGTCAACATAGGACAATCTCTTCGTCAGTGCAGCATCATCACCTCCTCTCAACCAACGCAAACTATCTCACAACACAACACCGCCCGCACCGATCCCTCATGCTGCGGTGCGGCTAGCTGCGGGATGGCGACAGAGGCAATCGATTACCAGTCCGAAGCTGGCAGCCGTCGACCCAGCGTCATTCGACTCCCCGATTCGGGCGGCGGCGCCAATGGCGGCGTACATGTCCTGGAGCCCAAGCCCGAACCCGGCCCTCATGCGCCAATGCACCCCGCGCCCCCGATACCTTCCCCGGCCCCGGCCCCACAATTCCCTTCCGACCGCCGCGGCTCACACACCTCCTCGTTCATCGTCCTCGAGCGCGTCCCAACCTTCCTCCAGCCGAGCATCCCCTGGCGCGACCGCCTTCTCCACTTCACCTTCGCATGGTACACCGTCACCATGTCCACCAGCGGTGTCGCCCTGGTGCTAGCCATCGCGCCCAAGCGCTTCCCCGGGCTGTCGACCATCGGGCTGGTGATCTTTCTCCTCGACTTAATTTTCTTCCTGTTCATCACCCTTTGTATCTCCCTGCGCTTCGTGCTGTACCGGCATACTTTCCGCCGGGCATTCACGCGGCCGAGCGAAGCGCTGTTTGTGCCGACGCTGTTGCTGTCGCTGGCGGCGATCATTTCGAATATCGCGGAGTACACGAGGTTGTTTCTCTCGCCGAGGATGGGCGGGCCGACCGCAAGGTTTCTGGAGGTTGCGTTCTGGGGGTACATTAGCGTTACCTTTGCGATGTCCATCTTGCAGTATCATCTGCTCTTCACGGTCAAGCCGGAACGGCGCCTGCTGGTCAGCTCCATGACGCCGGCGTGGATTCTGCCGATGTTCCCGGTCATGCTGGGGGGGACGCTGGCGGGCGGTGCGGCGAGGGAGTTGCCTGCGGAGAGGGCGGTGGCGATTCTGGCGGCGGGGCTGGCGGCGCAGGGACTGGGGTTTTTGGTGTCGGCGTTCTTTTATGCGACGTATTTGAGTAGGCTGATGGCGTTTGGGCTGCCGGCGCAGAGGCCGGGGATGTTTATTGCGGTGGGACCGCCGAGCTTTACGTGGTATGTGGCGTTTCTCTTTGTTTGGCGGTGCCTGGAAAGCTTTGTGAGAGTTGGAAAAAGGAGTGGTGTGGCTGGCTGCTTCACGGGGGAGCCGACGCTTGAGAGAAGACTGACTGACTGAATCTGTGTGGTTGCAGTGCCGCGCTCGTGGCCATGGCGGCTGAGATGCCGCGGATATTTGCGGAGCTATCCGGGCCCGGCGAGGCCGGGAAAGCCGGCGGAATTCTTGTGTCTGATCTTACGGGGACAGGCGATGTGGCGACCCTTGCGGCGGGAATTCGGGTTGTAGCTGTGGCATCGGCCGCGTTTCTATGGGGGCTCAGCTTCTGGTTCTTCACGTCGGCCATGGTGGCTGTCGTGGCAGGCATGCCGGATCGGAAGTTTCATCTGAGCTGGTGGAGCTTTGTGTTCCCGAACGTGGGCTTTACGATCTCGTCGATTCGGATTGGGAATGCTGTCGGAAGTCAGGGGGTGTTATGGATGGGCTCGGCCATGGCGGCTGTGTTGTTTGTGGCTTGGGCGTTTATTGGTTTTCGGTGCGTGAGAGCTGTACATAAGAGGGAGATTGTGTGGCCGGGGCATGATGAGGATGTTTGATGTCTCAGTCAATCACGATAATATCTGTGTATATATGAGCTGTGTCTGTACTAGATGTTCTAGAGTTCTTAATTCCGAGGGGTAAAACGGATATACTACTTGGAAGTGGATAAGTCTAATAACAGCCTGGTAATCTACGACGAATCTGGGCACATGAAATGTCCCTTTTCGTTCGTAATCCTGAGATACGGTGAGCTAGGGCGAGCTGTGGCTGATGTATCCTAAGTTTTACGTGATTTTTCCCTAAGCTAAGGTGATCCCAGATACAGTCGCGGCACAAGCTTAAAGGCCCGTTTTTAAGCACCCCCCTCCCCTAGCTAAATTTTCCTTAAAGCGCCTAAAAGAGATTAATTACTATAAAGTAATACTTAGCCGTAAAGACCTGCTTATTCTTATACACTATACTTGTTAAACTATACGCAGTTATGGGTCCTTATAGGCCCTCTAGGCTTCCAGTTTAGAGGGTTATAAGCAGTACAGGGACCACCACTCTGGTGCGTACCCTCTAGTGTAATTCAAGCAAGGTTGCTAGGGTTGAAGCTGAAGCTCCAGCTATATCTAAAGCTTGAGCTGTATGCTGTAGGATGCTTGGTTAATTGAGGCTGACGATGGATAGGTAGGTAGATTCGTAGTGCCGATGCCCAAACGTGTGCTAACAACTCTTCTTCATCCTATTGATGACTACTAATGTTCACCTGAGTAAACGCCGCCCTTGTGGATGCTGCTATTTTATGTCCTGTTATGTGAAATGAGAACAATGTTTCCCCCGTTCTTTGTTTTGATTTCACGGACATTTGTAACAAAGGCCGATGGAGCTGTCGTTGATGTAACGTTAGCGATACCGGGCTTGTGTGAAGAGGGAGGAGACATAGCAAAGGTGACATACTGTTACCGTTCCTGTATCCATCGCTATAACGACTACTTGTTGAATAGTAGTTGCTTGATGAAAGCCCCGCCGGGTCTATGCTTAATGAATGTCCCCCGGATGAGGGAGGTGCAATAGCCGCCTGGTGGGAAATAACTGTAATTGAATTGGCATTGATGCATATTGTCGGTTCAGTAGTCGCGTGGTTGACTTCAGCGAATGTTGAAAGAATCTGTTCTTGTTCACCCTTCGTTGAACTAGAATCACAGTTTCCATGGCCAAGGTCTTTCTCGATGATAGGTTCCCTCATCATGTCCTGATCAAGTAGAATCTCCCCCGGTCCGGAAGTTTCTTCCATGATAGTAGGGACCACCAACCGCACACGTTGAAAGTCCGCAGGGCTTAGAGTTGAGGCCCTTTCTTCTTCAAGCGCTGGTTCCTCTGTCACGTCACGATTGAATGCCTCTCGAATGGGTGATACAATGCGGAACCACATGCCGCAAAAATCAGTTCGGCTGTTTTGAATTAGACTGTCAGAAGTTGTGCATGAAGTACTCAAATAAATGCGATAGACTTGGGGACACGTACCACTGAATCAAAACGCCTTCGGGGGCGTCTGTATGCGTCTGGCACCTGGGGCAAGACGTCGAAGCAATCTTCTGGTCTGAAAAAATCATGCTCATGTTGATCTTCATGCCCCTGCGGAAGCACACCTTAAGGGGGAGAGTTTGGTCGAGGTCCTTTTCTGTGATGTGCTCCTCGAGAGCGAACTCACGTCGGACCACCATGCCATGCCCCTTATGTCCCTTAAATCGAAGGCCGAGGAGGATAAAGAGGTCCTAAATGAGACTCGTCAACTTAAACTTAAAATGACTTGCTCTGCGTGTCAATGAGTTACCTCCCAGTCCGCGGTCCATTCTGTTGGAATGGATACACACGATCCAGTTGAGTCCTCCAGAGTAACGGGCAGTTCTCGTGTTGGGTCAAGACTGCGATGAATCACGGAATCGGCATTTGCCTGCTGTAAAGCCTGGATGATATTTCCGAGGATTTGGGTGGAGAGACTCTCGGTTTGAGTGACACTGTTGGAGACTGTGGAAACTGAGTTTGCAATGGCCGCCAGGAGGTGTTCATGGCCATTAAAATTATGGAAGATGATGTCGTTAGCTGATGCTAGTTCTTGTGCAAGTGTATTAATGCTAGCCAGTTGTTGCTGTGTTTGGTCGCCAACTGCTGTGAGCTGTTGCATGGCCATCCCCAGGCGGCTGGTGTTGGCTTGGATAGAGCCCCTTGTCCCCATGGTCAGCCAAGGTGGGTTGCGGCCAAATAATCGGTAGTGGTCCCTGAGACTTACCCATTTGCCACTCCAATAAGCACCGTGAGGTTAGCAACTTGCGTTGCAAGCCGCTCCCGGAACTCACGCAAACGGCCTTGTTCACGGACGCGAAATTCCAGCTTTTTCAAGGTATCGTAGACAGGCCTTCTTAACCCTCCAAATCCCAAACTTTTGCCGTATCTCGGAATGAGACGGTCCGAAATTTCTTGCATCAACGAGCAACAGTCGTCAGTGACAGACCTGATCCTGTTCTGGACGGCCTGGACAGAGATGCAGGGGGACTGGGTGCTCTCATGAAGCTAATAGGTCCAGGCAGTAGTTAGAAAGCTTGACGTGCGATATCTACTACCTAGTAGTGCGGGCCGATGAAACTTGGAATAACCCACCAGTGTCAGAATGTGGACAAGGTTGTCCAATTCCTTCCGTAGCTCCCTGTACTCTCTGGTGCTGCTGCCATGGCCAGTGCCGAGAGCCTGACCAACAAGCTGGCAAATGGCGATAAGATCGCCAACACTGCCGAATGTCCAGCTAACGTCCATCTGGGAAAAACTTCAGCTCTGTCACTCTAATCAAGGCAGCGGTTGGGCTCCAATGCTGAATGTTGATAGCAAAGTTGAGGAATCGGGGCGATGAGTTAAGAAAGGGGAATAACTGGTTGAAAGTCCCCGTTGACCTGCAATGAGGGGGTGAGGGGTCAGCCACCCTAGTGACAACCGCGTCAGTATTTTTGAGTGGCCATCAGAGCGTTGAGGCTGGGGCAGTGCATGCGACCCAGGTCCCAGCCTGCACAGCCAGGCTGCACCATCGGCCAATCAAAAACCTCCAGGTCCTAGGCCCACCAAAATCAGCTTGAGCTTCTTGAAATTGCTCCTCATTCGTGCACAGGAGGTAGCTCCCCGTGCTCCCATCAAGTCCCGGTGTATCTAAATCCGGACAGAAGCGCGAAGTCTCTGTTCCCACACCGGACGGGTTGTTATGTAAAATTCGAAAGGATATTCGCGGAGAACCATCGCCTCTCCGCCTCTCCAGGGGGCACAGCCTCCACCACAGAGAGCGGGACGATAGATGCTGGGTCTGAGCGCCATCCAAATTCGGGCCATTAATACCTAGGTCCTACCTATCTTATAGATGTCGATCACCGTCCTAGATCTCGGGCGGAAAATACCGTGCTCTAGCCTCTCCTTCTTTCTTCCAAGCCTGTCGTGTCTCCCACAGAAGCTACCTACCATTTCACGCCACTGCACAAGCTACAGTTATACTTCCGAAGGGCCAGGAAAATGGGGCCTGCAAAATCTGGCCAAGCTACTCGCCCACTCGTTGACGAACTCCCAACCCTTGCCCGGTCCGGTTGTTAGACTTGCGCTTCAGACGAATTCATTTTAGAAGGGCTACGCCAAGCAGCCGACGACTGACATTGCCTCTACTGCGGCATAATACAAGATGGGTTCCGTCGTTTTCGGCCCGGCCCAAAGCAGGAGGATATTGATTACATTTATGTCAGAAAGAAGGGGGTTCTGGCCAGAAGCCAGAACACCACGAAGGTGTGGATAACCGAGCTGAACGGAGCTCAGCAGAGCTGAGCTCTGGTGTGGGCATCCAAGCTGAAAGGAGCTCAGGGGAGCTGAACTGATGGTGTGGGCCACAATTGCCACACCATTTGCCACTATTCATAACTATAATAATAGGCTCTCTGGCAAAGCCAGAGAGCCACACGAGGAAGAGAATCACGCAGTTGCAACCCCTTCAATTCCGCAGAATCCAGAGTGCAGTGCTTCTAACAATTAAGAGTCTTATTCGCTCGACACGCCAATCGCTCATCGCACCGTTTGCGCACCGATTAGTCAGCAAACCCCACTAATAACAATAAGAAGCAATTCCGACTTGCACTCCTGGACTTTAGACTAACTGGTTTAATCCACCTATAAAATCTAATAAAATGAACACTAATAATAACGACAAGACTGTCTTTCTAGCCAGTTCCGAGGACTGGGAATTGTAGAACCTGCAGTTCCAAGCCCAGGCCGTAGCTGGAGGCCTGTGGAGTGAGATTTAGGGAGTGACCCCTTTCCTTAATAAACTAACGGCTTTAAACCCTGTACACCATAAGCATAAGACCCTAAGCCAGTCAACTGTTACGGCCAGGGGCAGCACGGAATCTGTGGCCGGCAATGACGACTCTGGCCTAACGATTATTATTGCAGATCTGACGACTAATAGCCTCCGTACCTACCAGATGGAATAGTTTATTTACAAAGCCAGTAAGAAAGAATATAACTAACAGTTTAAAGAAACTAAACGGCTAAAGCAGTGGATTTTGAAAACCACTAGCCTACACCTTTAACTTACCTCCTGTAATCTAATCCAGCCTATCACGTACTGGTATAAAGCCCTGAAATTACAGGCTGTAATCAGTGACGACGAGGCTCTTTATAATGCCTGAGAAGCTTACTAAGTGGCTATAAAGCTATTACTTCAAGCCCTTAAAGAACTAATTAAATGGTTAGACTCCTGGGAGCAAGCTATGGCTACGGCACAACGAAAAAGGGTTCCTGAGGCCCTAACTATTAAACTGGTGCAGTGACGCAACAGGGAAGAAACCACAAAGAAAACCACACCCACAGAACGTCGCAGTCGGCCTGGAAGGCCTACTCCCAGACTACTGGTCCCCCGATCGGAGGGATATAAATGCAATTGACGTAGAAAAACAGATTCGTACCTAGTATGGAACAAAACCTAGTTAGTGACGGTGCCTACCATGGAATAATAAAGGAAACGCGACCGTGGACTAGGTCATCTTCCTTCGATCAGAGGGCCAGAATGTCACTGGGCTTCAGATGGGAGGTTTTCGTGGTGAAATCGTTGGATGATGAATTGAAGGAAGCACGGTTCAAGGAACCGCGCTGCGCGGCCCCTTTTTGACGGTAGCACGCGCCAGAGAACGTATCGCTATGTATAAAAACGGCTACAGTAATATTACATACAGAGCCTAAAAAGAACGACAGGGTCAGCCTGAACAGGCGCCCCGAGTCAACAGTTAGTCTGTAAGTGTGCTGTAAACGTATTAGCTTGTTAACCCACTTGTCTGCAAAATTCTGTCACGTCGGTTTAAATGGACGTTTTCGTTCTTAAAAGAGGGTTTATCGTTGCTACTATCAGCACCTACGTTACGCAATCGGTGTGCCATTATTACGCGGTGCAGTTAGGTGTGTCGAATCCGATTCCGTTGTTTAACTGAGTTTTAGGGTTGACCTCGGCGTTAGGGGGGGTATCGAGATTCCAGCAAAGTTTTTTACGCTAGAATTAACTGCACTGATTACCGACGTAATACTCTGCTTATAAATAGAAGCCATGATAAATTTTGTGCGGTTTGAAGCAAAAACGCCATCGTGGTGGCTGTTGGAAATGAGGGTGTTGTCGTTTGGGGATGAGGAGATTGTGATCGGTAGGGGGTCGATCGGTTGTGGAGTCATCACTTCTAGAGAGAAGTGAGGATATTCAAGCGTTGCAAACAGCAGGGGCTCGACGGAGAGCAGAGGGAGGGATAAAGGTGACTACATCCCTAGTGAACAGCGTTATATGCAACTTTTGGGACCGCGCTGGCTTGTTTTACAAGGCCCTGTCCGAGTCCTGGGGTTGCGCCTGTCGTTATCACCACCGCGCCCGGCTCATCCTGCAGCATAGAACGACTGCAGACCAGGAAATTCAGCTCCATCTTTTCCACGACGGCCAGGAAGCGATTGCCGGGAATCTACCCAGCGCATGGCAGCACTGCCGTCTCAGGATCCGAGGACAAGGGATCGAGGAAGAAATATGTATTGAGCCTGGGGATATTGGACCACCTGCTCGGGCCATTGCCTTGGCACAGGCACCTGTTTCGCACCATCGGGTAGTCATGCCGATGAGATCTGCCATGCGGGGAGGCAAGGCCAGTGGCCACTCAGAACCAAAGTCGATACAAAGCATGACCTCCACTCGAGGACCGAAAATAGCGATCACACTCCTGCCCCCAGAACCTCAGGCGACTAGACGACTTGACCATGGCGATCAGAAACAGATACCTAACCTCTGCTCCAGCCTGGCCAGTATCAATGCCCTCGTCGCCCAGTGCGTAGGGTACCTCGAGGGACAGGAAACTAGGTACTAGAACTACGTCTATCCCGAAACCGAGGGTTCAATCACCGTCGCAAGCCCATACACCACACTTGCCCAGGTCCTCTCACAAAAGTCACCAGTCCAGTTCAGTCGCAAGTCCAGATACCAGATCGCTTTCATCATCGCCTCGTCCTTTGTTCAGCTTAAGGGCACACCATGGATACCAACAACCCTACACAAGACAACTCTCGAGTTTCCACAGAATACCATCCCAGGCGCCAAGGCAACACTCGACATCGCTCACCCATATCCATCGCTCGTGGATTTGACCTCTCCGCTGCTCCAACACAACCTAGTGGGCCTGACATGAATGCGATTAGGACGCTGGGCGTAGTACTGATCGAACTATGCTTTGGTAGACCTATCGAGGGGCATCCCCTGGGAATGAACCACGCCGAAGGAGGAGATGATCGTGTCGCGGCAGCGCTAGACTTGGCGGCCGCAGTGACATGGTTGAGTGATGTTCAAGGAGAGGCAGGGTCGGACTATGCCGATGCTGTTGCGTGGTGTCTGACGGGGTGCGGGACCTCGGCTACCCAGAGGGCGTGGAGGCAGGAGATGCTGCGCAAAGTTGTCGTGCCGCTGGAGCGGTGTTGCCAATGTCTCGTATGAGGCGTCAGGAATTATGTTGAATACGTCGCGGAATAAACAATCGGTATACTGCCCCTACATTGAGTTGCATTGTCAAGTTACTGCTTACCGAGGGGACATATGTAACAGCTATGCTCTTGATAGCTGAGTAAACAGACAGAATAACAAGATGGAATGTGCCAATTAAACAGAGTCACTGTCGCAGTCACAACCGGTGTCACCGCAACTTTTCTCCCCTTTCTATGCTCCTTACCCCCTCTGCCATGCCCAACGTCAACCCACCCACCCCTTCGGCCCTGCATTCATTATCCACACCATACATCACCACTGACTTTCCAGCAGCCATCAAAAGCCCCTCAACCTCCTCATTCGAGCCCGTCTCCACAAACAACCGCCCGTCAATGGCCCTCGCCGTCTCAACCGGACTCAGCGTCACCCTTCTCCCGAGACGCCAGTACCCCCAAAACGTCATCCCCGTAACAAGCACAGCAACGGTAGCAATGAGCGCCGAGACGTAAACAAACGTATAGTTTGTCTCGAATACCAGCGTGTCCCTCTGCTGCGTCGCCCGAATCGTCTGCCTCTGGAAGGGCGCGACTTCACCCCCTCTGATGCCCAAGCGAAAGAGGATGTCTGTTATGGAGGAAATAATGCCGTCCGTGGGGTCGTGGGACGTGATGTTGCAGAAGAGAGAGCTGATGAGCAACATGTCCTGGGAGTAGGCGTTCCCCAGGAGGGAGGGGGTCCATTCGAAAGTGACGTCGGTGAAGTTCTTGGTGGTGGTCCCGAGTTCGCGGAAGATGAAGGACGTAGAGAAGAGCTGAGAAAAGATGCGGAGGAGACCATTGACGCGCGTGTTTGCCAGGGGGGCGCCGGGGGTTAACACTTCAGGAATCGGGATGGTTAGGAAGGTTTCGCTTGCGTTTGCGCTGGCTGAGGGGGGGCGAGTAGAGCTGGGTGGCTGGGAGAGCATGGAGAGTGTTCCGTTGGCGATCTGGATGTCGTAATCAACGGTGGCAAAATTAAACGCGCAGCTCGTCGTGTGGAGGATACCAGGACACCCGTCGGCGTATGACGTAATGTTGTCTGCCGAGAATCGACCTGTAAACCCGAAGCGTGACATGTTGCGGGCTGGATTGTCGTCGGCCGTGAAGAAAGTGACGTTGAACTGCAACATGTAGCCAGTTTGGGGTATCGAATCTGGCCGGTTGGTGATGTGGTAGCTCCTTCTGGACTTGTCAAACGTGACGTTGAGGAACGTGGCAACGAATCGAGGATCAGAACTGTTACGAGACTGCGACTCCAGTGCCGCACGTTCCCTCGCCCAGTCTCTTGGCTCTTTGGCCGTTTGGCAACCTCCAACAAGGCCAATACTCTGAAAGCTTCCGAAGCACTTTCCATTGCAGTTGGTATTGGCGATGATGATGGGTCTGCTAAACTGGTGGTCCTGAATGACGGCCCTGAGCTCAGGGGTGATGATGACTCCCTCTCCCGCCGTAGATATTTCGCCAAAATGAAGACTGGTATTCGTGGTGGCTGCGGGGATCGAAAGCTCTATTGGGCTGGAAAGAGAGACGGCTGTCACTGACGTGGCTCGCTGAAGAAGGGGGCCGATAGTGAGGCAGACGGCGACCGAAATCCGCGCCCAAGATACCCAGCTACCATATTGATGAGGTAGCGCTGTCAGGGCTGCCCAAAGGCTGCTGCCGGTTTCCCAGTTGGCGTGCAGGCGTGCCAGGGTAGTGCCTTGCAGAGCACTTGTCCACCACGAAATGATGGCGCCCTCATCCTGCGTGAAGGCCAAGGCGGCGGTCCCAACGGCTGACACAATAGCAAGGAGGACCGTCGGCTGGATCAACCATGCGGAGACTTCTTGTCCGTCAGAAATGATGAGGATGACAACGGCAGCCACAATGGCAGCAATGGCAAGACTGAGTGAGCTGATACCCAGAATGGGAAATCGCCTCCACACACCAGGTTGCCATGGCCGGATGGCCCCTCGGGCGGCCAAGTCTTGGTATTTCAAAGAGGTTGTGGGGAAGGAATCTGAAGAAGAACCCATCGAAGCCCCGGGGCGGCGAATGCAGCGGTGAGAGGAAATAGAGGAAACCCAAAAGAAAAAAGCAAAGCAGAAAAAACAAACAAAACCAGTGACCAACACAACCTAGCGAACTGGGAACACACTTCCCTTTAATTGAGCTCTCAACCATGCGTTTCACCAGACTGTCTGGGCCTCTGGCCTGCAGCCGCCACTTGGGCGCTTATTTTAGCTGCGGGTGGCACGCGCCTGGCACTGGCCTCTGGGCCGTCCGTCATCCAATGACAAGCTGGAAGAAATGAGAAAACGCCTAGCGTGGCCTCAGGTTAATGCTACCCTGGCCTGTTGGGCTGGCCTCCAATTGAACTTTTGTCGGCAAGCGGGGTGCGGGCCGGTAGTCCGTAGGGAGGATAATAAGCGATGGTGAGCCGACCGCGCTTTTCGCGGTACGGTAGCAACCGAGTCGCGCCACGCCAGCACAACCGCGATTTATTCCTTCCACACACGCTGCCCATCACCACCTCCCAAGGGAGCGGCATCGAAGAGCCTGAATATCCTTGGTTTACTTGTACTAGGCGCAACTGCGATGCCTACGTTGCCATGACTCCTGTCGCGGAGTCAGGCAGATTGACGCTCTGAGCTAGGAGCATTAGTTGCCTTGCATCTCGCCAAGTTGTCTGTTTGGAATCACAGCTCCGGGGGCCACCGAGCAGTTTCGCGAAGTACTGGCGTCACTGGACGATCTTTTGGGAGCCCGGGCCTGTGTTCTTGACGTTGACAGTTTGTGATGGGGAAACGGTTGTTGTGGGGAAGCGGAGGTTGGTCGAGGGCCTGGGGTGATGGAGAGGCGATTAGATAACGACTGTGGCACGTGCCGAAAGACAAGTGCCACAGGCAAAGGACACGTGCATTCCACGTGCTTGCATCCCTTGTACATCTTCTTTTCACGAGATTCTGCTGTCCTCTGGGCTCCTAAATCACAAGTAAGAGACGAGCGCTAGCAGGTTCTATTGTAATGCAAGCGAAACGGCGATAGCGTTCGTTATCGTTTGGGAATTGTGAATGTGGCTGTCCGAAGCGGGGTAATACAAGGCCCGAAGGCTGTTTGCTGCCACACCTTCTGCATGGCACTTGTGTCTTGCGTCCTGGTGTGGTTGCACCAGGTAGACATCTGCCTGGGCCGATCTAGCTTCTCCTGACGGCCCTCACCGACAGTTTTGCGGTGAAAAATCAGGATGACCCAAACTGTGACAAGAGGCCTCTCATGCCTCTCCTTGTCGCGCCTGTCCTGCGTGATCAGGGCTGAATCCGCCAAATCCTTCCTCTGATTCCAACTCCACCAATTGCTCTTGTTTGCCACAACGTCAAATCAGGTACCGAATTTCGCCGCGCCGCATTTCAGCAGCAGACAGAGCGAACAAAATTTGTCGATGCCATCCCTCGTATCTGCGACGATCGTCGTCCAGCCACCTTCCGAAACCTCCCCTCTCCAGCGCTGGGAGCCCGCTCCCGTCCTCCACGTGAAGTTCACAGCCCCATTTCGCCATCGCACGTCGATCACCGCCAAGGCCAGCATCATCAACTGGGGTGGACAGGAAATTAAAGGCGGCCTCACTGCCGCGGGGCCGTATTTCGCGGTCCCGAAGTCTCCCCCCGCTATCTATGCCCCGACAGAATGGAATGCATATTACTGCTGGGAAGACCTGAGCTGCGTTGAGGCTGGAACTTACCGGTTGAAGGTTGAAGTCGAGGTTCCAGGGGTGGGGAAGGATGTGGTGGAGAGCCGGTTTGTGTTGGTGTGGAGAACGCTAGGGTTGAGCGAGAGAATGAGTAGTCCTTGTGAGTAATGTTGGTCCAAAAATTGACAAGAAGAAGCTAACTGTTTGCGAAAGCGGCGGATGAGTTCAAGTTGCTGAAACAGCTTGAGGAGGATGTTGGCAAGGGGCCGTTTCGGACGGTCAAGTACACCCGCACTGGTGGGCCGTCTTGGTGGATGTGAGTTTGATGTCTTCCTTTCTAGGAGGTATTCGCTAAATGTATCAACAGATCGAGGTGAAATGAGATGATAGCTGTTCGGGATTTTCGCGAGATATTTAAGACAGAGATACCAACTTGATAGCCTCAATACCCTTCGACTTCCAACTCTGTCTGATCTTGTCGTGACACCAATAACGTGCTCGAGTCAAGGATATCCCTGTCAAGACTCAAGAGCCTCTCCTCAATGTTCCAAAACTCGGTTCTTACCACCGTCAAAATCTTTACTATATTTTTGGTGTCCCTCACCAAACGGAGCAAATTCTTGATCAAACCCCACAAGTCGTCTCCTTGACAACTTTCTGGGCAACTGATCACGATGTGAACAGGCGCATCGCACTTATCAATGATCAGCTGTAGCGCCCACGAGTAGTCATCTAGTGGCGCATGTTCGGGGTCTCCTGTGTAATTTTCGGCGTGATTCCGTGAGATTCGGTGCTCAATCTCGCGCTGCTCATCAGCGTCGCTCAGGACAGCGGGGTGCAAGTCCAGAATTTGTGAGATTAGACCCTTCATGACACTTTCCATTGTGTACTCAGGGGAGCACATCTGATAAGCCACAAGACCCCCAGGCTTCAGCTGCTTCTGGAGGTGTGCAATGAGATCAGCTACGGCGAGAGAGAGCCATGACTGCGGTATGGCCTCGTCTTCGTGATTACAGCCGTGAAGGAACAGTAGGCTTGAGCGAGTCCTTTCCCATGCTTGGTATTCTGGAAGCCGTTGAAGCTTCTGCAGGGTCATCTGACTAAGTTCCCCAGGTGACTGGGTGGCGACGAGCGAAAGAAACTGTCGGTAATCGGATAGGTGATCGTCTCGGGCTCTCTTGCTGTCAGATTGGCGGCGATCTAGGAGCTTCTGGACCCGTCGTACCCTGTCGGTATTTTGACCGTCGGTTAGGACTGAGGGGGATGTTAGTGCGTTCGGGCAACGAACTCGGGTTATGGAATATGCTCACTCTTTATTTGTTTGAGAAGCTCTGTGTTCTGCTCCGCTAGGTGCGCGACTCTCTGCGAAAGCAACGCTTCGCATCTGACTCTGATGTTTGTAAAGTCCTTGACTAGCCACTCGCTCATATCGGGGAACTTTGCAGGACTTTTGATGCTCTTCAGGGTTCTCGCTTTCGGGTGTTAGTTGTCTGCCCGCAACACTCTCTAGTCTCTCAATACTCACATATCCCACGGCCTTGAAAGTACGCAGTTGCCGCCCTAGCAAATACAATGACATCTTTGTACGCGTCAGCGAGCATCATGGCCAGCAGCTCGTCGGCGTAGATTTGTCCGTAGATGTGTGCATCTGGTAAGCGATCCGTTATTGTTTCCATGGCAGACACAATGGCTTCGTCGTTATCTGCCTTTATCTTGACTGTCTGTGCCATGTTAATGACTTGATAGCCTTGAGTGTAAAGGTTGGGGCTGGCCTACTGCGTAGAATACGGACAGAATCTTCGTAGCCGCTCCGCCATAGCACTCATCGGCCATCTTGGCGATCTCGACCACGCCGGAAAAGGCTTTGAGAAAGCGATCAAAGGCCATTGTAAACTGCTGGGCATCCGTCCTGGTTTTTCTCCATCCGGTCTTTCTCTTTTGGTCCCACCCGCACTGGGAATTCCCGAGCAGTCTCGCGTGCGCGGAGACATGGGCTTGTAAATCCTCGAGGCTCAGGGACCCTAGGTATTCTCGGAGCTCGGGTTCCTTCAGCTTGTGTTTCCCTGACGGTTTGATGCTAGAAAGCTCGGCGATGGTGTCTTGGCCGATGTCCGCGACGCCATACGCATTCGTCGCAAAATGCTTCGTTGCTAGCAGCCGATCTTTGGCCAGGCCTGCGTCCTCGCTGGCAAACCAGGCCTTCCATTCGATCGTGGGTTTTGCCTCTGGCATGTTGCAATTTCGTCGGTTTTCTGCAGCATCACGGTGGACGCTGCAAGCGCTTGGTGATTATTTATGCCGCATGTCCGCATTGTGATTCATTTGAAGGGGTGCGGAGGCCTACTGCAAGGAACTTGCGCAAACATCGGGCAGAGGTCACATATCACTTCGGACCTGCCGGGAAGATTAGCGCGCGCAAGGCAACAGTGGTCGGGTGCCTACTGGCCAAATGACCGACAACGACACACCCTCTCATGGTCGAAGGATTCTGCCGCTGTCTGCGGCTGAGCAGCGCACATGCACCAAGAATGGAGCGTATTTTCTTGGAAAATGGACGCGCTCCCGTCCTTCTGTCCTGGAGGTATGTGTCACCACAGGCTCCCTCGTTGGATTCCCATATGTAGTGATGGGCTTCGCTCCTTCCGAGCCTTTTTGTGGCAAACTTGAGCCCAAGATTTGCGAGCGACACACCGAGTAAGCCTCCTCAAACTGCAGTACAGAAACCCCAGTCAGTGAAGTGCGGTACAAAGAGTCGCCAGAATGGTTTGTCCCCAATGTGCTTCGGAAATCACGGACATAGTCTGACAGCTGTAAGGATGCCGCATCCCAAATCCGCGCACTCGAGCAAAAGTACACTGCCCTGCTCGAAGCAAGGGTCGCCGATCTCGAGCACAAGCTTAGAACCTCCGGCCTCGATATTCCGACTACTGTATCTTCGGTATCCGCGAGTATTGTTCCTACTCCGGCTGCCTCCGTGGCCGGACCCGAGAAAGACGTCAAGGCCGACAGTAAGCCGACCAGCGGAAAGCAGTCCGACAAGGAAGATAAGCCAAAAGCCGACGCTAGCACAAGCACCGAAGGCGAGACCTCGCGCTACCGCGTCGTGATCAATCGCCTCGACTCCGACAGCGGCGAGTACAAAGACACGCTATCCTTGAAGACGACTGGGGACGACGGCAAGAGCCAAGCATTTACCTTTCGCAAGCGCCTGCGGATGAAACGCGGACGCGACGGCGAGCAGTTTCTCAAGGCCACTGGTGCCGAGGTCGATATCCATTTTCCACCGCTGCAGATTCTGCTCGAGAAGGTCTTGCGCAAGTACTCCCAGACGGGCCCAACCAAGTTGCTGCAATCTCCCTTCGAGGGCTTGCTGTTTTCGTGGGATCGAGCCGCCAAGGAGGCTGATCGGATCGATTTCGACGACGGCGACAATGAGGAGGACGTCAAGCTTGCACGTGCTGACTTGAAGGAGCTCATGAAGATGGTTTCAACTTCATCTGGCGACGAGGCGCTGGATCGATATTTCAAGACCAGGGATGTCCTGAACGACACGAAGACGATCACCTTCGAGTCCCTTTGGACTCTGTTCCCGCCCGGTTCATTAGTTGTGTCGAGCCCATTTTTGGATATGCCACAGGTGTTCTTCGTCCAGCAGTTCAAAACCGAGACGTACTACTCATACTACAACGAGTCTCCGGAAACCAATTTCCATGTTGTCGTATACAGCTTCGATTGGGACGGCAGCTTCTTCAACCGCGTCCCATACGAGTTCAAGATCCTAGAGTTTCAAGACAAGAAGAGCATCTTCGAGCTCCCCATCTACCCCATCAACATGCACCAGGCCGGTGATGACAGCACTCAGGATGGGGACAAGATCGAGAAACTCAAGGCCAGTCTCAGAGCCAGGGGTAGGCTCTACAGGAAATACTGCATTGCCGAGCTTGGCAAGCAGACGTTCCAGTATCGTGGCATGGCGTGCTACAAAGCAGGAAGCGACTTATTTGGCTCCGAGTACGATGACGCGAACGGCCCTTATTCCAATAGGAGAACCAAGAAGCCTCCGATTGTCAAAGCAAACGTGGGCGGTGTTGTGGTAGTAGACTTTAAGTCATTCCTCGAATATCAGCCCCCGACAGCTCCCATTCTTGGCGAACAACAGCGCTACGAAAAGAGTCTCGAGTGTTCTTGCAACGACTGCAAGCTGCACCGCGAGGATGTCTACCGATACAGCTGGGACAGGTTACCACGCGACCAGGAAATGACAGACGAACAGTATCTTCTCTGCCCGCCGCGAGTCCTCGGGTACTCTCTCAAGGACAAGAAGTGGATGCAGTTTGCAGTTGAGTCGATCGACGAGCCCAACCCGGCGGATCGCACCAATTTCGACAGGAAACTACAGCTTCATCCTGACCACAAAGAGCTCATCTGGAAAACAGTTCAGTCCCACAAGAAGATCGGCATAAAAGACTACACCCCTGGGAAGGGGAAGGGGTTGGTGATTCTCCTGTGGGGTGTTCCAGGGGTCGGCAAGACGCTGACGGCTGAGAGTGTCGCCTCACTCGTGGGCAAGCCTCTGTTCAGCGTCGGCGTTTCGGACATTGGACTTGAAGGTTCCAAAGTGGAGACCAACCTCCAAAAAGTGTTTGATCTCGCCGGACTGTGGGAAGCTGTGCTGTTGTTTGATGAAGCCGATGTGTTCCTCGAGGCACGGGATACGACCAAGTCGGACATCCAGCGGAACACGATTGTGTCGGTGCTGTTGAGAGTGCTCGAGTACTATGAGGGGATCTTATTTCTGACCACAAATCGGCTCAAGTCGTTTGACATTGCCGTGCAGAGTCGTATTCGTACGTTTATTCTTGCCTCTGACATGAAGGGTGATTCAACTAATTTTCACAGATATCGCCATCGAGTACGGCGACCTGACAATCGACCAGCGTGGGGCAATTTTCAACGAATTCCTCACCCAGCTCCAGACAAACCAGCTGGTTGACGAATGGGCCAGCGTCATGGAGTGGGTATCCGAAGATGGAAAGCACAAAGCCTTCAATGGCCGGCAGATACGTAATCTCATATCTACCGCCATGGCACTTGCCCACGCCGAGAATCGGGGGTTGCGGCGCAATGACTTGACGGTGGTGTCCCGGAACACGATGACTTTCAATGGTGCCTTGGCGGAAAGGGAGGCTATCTATCGAAATGCGCAGTTCAAGCCGCGGTATTGATTGGTAGAGCGGCTCACCAGTGGATAGGTGAGTTCACCAAGGCAAACCATAACTCGGGATATCGACTCGGGACTGGGGCGGCTGAGCGGACGAACGGGAAGGTCGGTGGGTGGAGCTGGGGCGGCAACGATTTCCCATGTTTGCCCCATACACATACACGTCGATAGACTCATCATCGCAGTAAACGTTGGCGGGCGATGGCGACGGTGCTCTTTCTTTTTCCATTTTTCTTTCTCGTTCCCTATCCTTGTCCCTGTCCCTGTCCCTGTCCATTGCCCCATCCCGGCTTGCGGGGATGCTCGGAGGACGGGGTGGTCGGTTGCCGTCGATGGAGGACAGCAGTGCGTCGGGCGATGTCATCGGCGCAGGCATTCCTCTAATAAGTTGCATCGGATGCGGTTGATGGTACGCCTCGCCGTAGGGCTGGTAGTACATTGGGGGCGGTCGGTAGTGCGGCGGGTAAGGCTGGTGGTACGTCGGCGCCGCTGGCGGTGCCTCGCTGTAGTAGTACGGGGCATAAGATTCCGGCACCGGCGCTGTGTCGAAGATGGCAGGCGGCGGGGCTTATCGCCTGAACGAGGAGTTGCCCAACTGCCGTTCTAGCGGCAGCGGTTGCCCCATCATCCGCGCCGGCGTCGTCTCTCGCCGCCGGATCGAAGTGGGCACTGCACCGTCGTCCTCATTGCGCTGCATCTTTTCCACTGTCGCTGACTAAGCCTAGGTAGGCACCCAGGTAATAGAAGTAAATTGCGGCTCTTTGATTCGGGTCGAACGAAGGCCGCCGATGTTGGCTGCATATTCCCATCTATTGGTGCGTCATCGTTGACACCCGTATTTCGGAGGCCCTCTCGGGTCGTCCTGCAGCGTCGTCACCTGACTAACGAATTGTTGCATCTCCAATTCGATCATCAGAGACTCCAATCTCCTAACTATGGAGGTCTTATATCAATTATATCACAGGTGGTGGAAATCGCACCAATCTCTCATACTGCCATGGTCTGGGCCTGCCGCTTCTCTCACCACCAAACCGAAGCATCCAATCAGCGACCAGAACGCGATTGCTTGGACACCGGCCAGTAATAATCTTGATATACTCGCTCCCGTGCGACGGCTGAGCCTGCTACCCAGCCACGAGATTTTCGATCAATTCACGCCGTTGCTTTGACTCAGACGAGACTTGCACACTGTTGGGTCATTGCAGCAAATCACGTACCCCTGAGTTCAGCCCTAGGTAAATGCCGAATCTACCCCCGGACCCACGAGGAAATCGAATGACTCTTGCCCTACGAAGCTGAACCTTTGTTTTCTAGACCGATCGGCTTGGCGTCCTCTCAATGCTAATGGGTGGCAAGCTGATTGGATCGCCTGACCACTGCATGTCACCACTGTGTATATGAAGGCGGCCGCGATGTGGAGGCGAAGCAATCCGCAGAAAACAAAGGGGTTCGTGCTACAAGGGAAGTGAATTTAATCTCTTAAATCCCGGATCGACTCCCACACCCCGCCCAACACTGTTGTCTTTTTTACTCTCCAATTCCACAACTTGGGAGCATCGCCTACATCCGCCTCTACACACTACCTACCCTTGACAAATACCATCGACATGGCGTACGTCATCACCCACGCCTTTTTGGTTGCCACCGTGGCGCTCAGCATCACGGCCATGCCACTCGGCATATTCGAAGATCCTTGCTCCGGCTTCACCTGCCCAAAGGGCCAGCGTTGCCTGGCGCTCGACGACATGCCCAGATGCCATCCCATCCTACCCACTCCCGACGACCCGTTCCCGATACACAATCCTTGCGCTGGCGTCACTTGCCCCAAGGGACAGCGCTGTCTGGCGCCCAACGACATGCCCCGCTGCTTCCCGGTATGGCCCCCACCGGACGACTTCCCGTTCCCGATCGAGCGCAGGGCAACGGTGCCCGACCACATTGCATCTTGCCCCCGGGATTGGGTCTGTCCCGAAGGGCAGCTTTGCCTGGAACTCAACGGCACGCCCAAGTGCATTGCTCCGAAGCCTGTTCTTCATTCGACAGGTGTTGATCTGTGCCGCTTCAAGATTTGCAATGTGGATGAGTTCTGTGAGATGGTTGGTCGTACGGCCAAGTGCACGCCGTTCTCGATTTTTACTCCTGGGCCTCCTGATGGGATGCCTACTGCGACGACACCTACCCTTACCCCGGACTCGGAAGTGGAGGCCGCCAACTTGAACTCCCGTTCGAACACTTGCGCGATCATAACCTGCGCCGACGGATACCATTGCGAAGAAGAAGGACCTAATGGCATTCCCGCATGCGTCCCATCTGGCCCAACCCCGAATATACCTGGTATTATCATAGGCCCAGACAGCCGTTGCTGGGTTATCACCTGCCGTGATGGGCTCCATTGTGAGGTCGTCGATGGCGTACTAAAGTGCGTCCCGTAGAGGGTTAAGGCCACGATTCCGGATGATCCCTAGGGTGCCTCGGGGAAGCCACTATGCGGGGGCATGGTTTGCGATGGACCGGGCTTGGTTTGCTGTCACGGCCTGTGTCGTTTGTGTCTAGGGATGAAGTGGGGACTAGATATTTGTACTTGTAGTGGGTTGTGAGGTGGGCAAGCTCAAGGAGTAGAAGTGAGGGTGAATGTTTGAAGGCAGTTTGGAGCGCTAGCCTGTCTGGACCTAGACATCTATCTGCTTGCTGTTAGGGACGCTGGTTGGCAGGCACACTGGATATGTCACCACACGAAACAGAATGAATCAGGGTGTAATACCATATTACCCTCCGGGCGTTTGACCATATCCTCCTAGGTTTGGGACTAAGGCATTCTATATAAAACCATCCTCAAGACGCTTTACGCAAAGAGCATGTGCCTGAGTGCATTTCATGCCATTTATTTGCCCTCTAGGTAGGTAGAACTGCGCTGGTGACATGGCGTGCGGCCAGACGCCAGTTCACTCCCAGCCGTATAGTATACCTCTTCATTTTAGGCAAGCACTAAGCACCAACGCCTCTAGAAACGCACCTAATAGCCCGCCACACAGGATCTCAGCGCTTATCATTCCTACCAACCTTGCACATGTTCGGATGATCGCCGCCCAACATCATAGTCTCTTCATGAGCCAAGCCCATAAGCGCGGAAATTCTCTGAACAATCTAGTATAGGGTGTTAGCACAGGAAACCACCTCACGAAACACACCTCAGGCCAAAATACACTTACCACGGCTCCCAAAATGGGATGGGCGTCCTCCTCGTAAAAGCTTGCGATGGCGAGCCTCGACGCTAACGGCCGAAAGTCTTCCGAGATCTTCATGAGTCCGGACAAGTTGGTCTGCAGTGTCTCAATGAACCCACCGGAGGGACGTTTCAGCGTGGTCAAGACAATGTTGGCGACAAGCGTTCCCCACTTGGCTACGTCGGCGCCGCGGTGGGGAGTGCCGAAGAAGACCTGGCATGACGTAGGTGAGCGAGGTTAGGGTATGACTGGAAGGGAGGTTGAGGAGTCACGATGCCCTTAGTCGAGTTGCAAATTTCCAGCATGCCGACTTGTTTCACGCCTTTATTTATGCAGGGGCCGCTTGCTTTCTTCAAGGCATGCTCCCATAGGTGTTACTTTGTGTTACACTAGTCGTTGGCCAGGAATGGTGGAGTGGCCGAAGTGGGAAGGTGTTTACTGACCTGCTTGCTAATGATACCACCAAGGCTGTGTCCGATAAACACAATCGGGCAGTTTTTATCTTCCTAAGCATCAACCACGGTCAACATGCCATCTTGGCTGCCTTTGATATTGGGCCTAGCCTAACTTAAGGACGTATATTATCCTCCCGCGAATTCCTCAGATGTCGGATCAAGGCGTCGGCGTTCTCGCGCACCCCATGCGGAGTGACACTGCGCGCTTTGTACTCAAAGCTCATAATTTGCGCTCCCGGGAATCTTTCTGGGAGAAGGTCTCTCAACTACATGACTGGCTGACCGGGCTGGGATGATTTCGTCGTCCAAGTTTTCTCCCAGTGGCCGTTGAGTCCGTGGACCGCGACGATGCTGTGTTGTGTGTGTGTGAATATGAGTAGAGTACTTTGGTTTAGAGGTGGACGGAGCGTTACATACTCGAGACGGGGGTGGTTTCCGTCGGACGGGCACTTGATTGTGTGCAGCGCGCCTTCGGAACAGCTCTCGACTGCTGCTGGCACCTCCTGCACGAGCTGCATTGCCTTTTCGTCTTGAATTTCAGGAACATGTTGCTCGTGCACCGCCAGGGGGATAACCCCCCCGCCCCAGGAGAACTTGGGCATCTACGCCCATGACATGATATTGGGAAAACAAAGAGTTGGGGCGGTAGAATAGGCATGAAGGAATAAAGGTAAAGGGGAAAGGGGCATGACAGAGAGAGATTGAAACAGGTAAAGTGATCAAAAGTTTCGGTATCGCTGTCCCTTTCCTAGAAAAGGCTCTACCCAACACTAAAAAAGTCGGGGTGTTGACCAGCTTCCCATATTGGGCACGTTTCAGGCGTAAATACCTACGAAGCAGCCCAGAATAATAGGGGCCAGCAGTGAGCCAGGCAGCAGGCGGCAACTCTTACCCAATCGAAAGCACACTCCAACTGCAGAAGTTCCCCCTCCACGCAAGTTCGCAAGCCAATCACTTGACACACGGGGTTCAATGCCGGGCTTGACGGAAGACCAAGTGATGTTGGGCCGTTTCGGGCAGACTCCAAAGACGACAGATGGCTCTAACTAGCGAGCTCTCAGGTCCTAAATGGAATGAACGTGGGGGAACTGCTGTCTACCACGTTCAAGGTTACCGTCCGTGGCGTTGAATCTCACTGGACGACCCAGAAAGACCCCGGCTGACATCCTATCGGGTCTCACTTGTCGTCTCTACCCGGCTGGCGTGGATTTGCGACCGTTTTCCAGGTAACTTACTGCCACATTTTATAAGCAGCTCTCACGGCCGACAAGGGTTCCGCCAAAGGTAGAAAGCAGCACTAGAAACTCTATTTTGGCAAGTTGGAACAACATACTCAGCGAACTTGAACCAGATCCAGTCATAACCCGAACCCAAGTTTGCGGCAACGTCGACACCAGACCTAACAAGATGCCTCCCAGAAAGAAAGGGGGCCTCAGCATCCTCCACGCCCCCGGATCCAGCACTTCAGAGCATGTCACCCAGAAACCGAAGCCTCTAGACAAACAGAATCCCGTTGCTAACCACCTAAGGACACAGGCTAGTCCTCATCCACGGTCTGAATGGTGAACCCATCGGGAGTTAGACCCATACTAGTGGCAACGACGTGGTGTTCAGGCCCAGAAACCTTCTCCCCAAGGCCCACCCCAACACCAGAGTCCTGTCGTATGGCTACCCCGGTGATATTTACGAAAACGACTCCGTCGCCGGTATCCGAGAGCACGCTAAGACACTGCTTAACCTCCTCGACATGCGTCGGGACGACTTGGATGCGTCCAGGCCCATTGTCTTTGTCGCCCACTGCCTCGGTGGGCTGATAGCCAAGCAGGCCCTGTGCTTCTGCAACCATGAGGAGGGATACGTGTCGATTGCCTCGGCGACGCGGAGTGTTGTGAGTGCTTATCTCCAAGGCGTTACCCGCGGCAGCCGATACACTCCGCTGACATGACCACCCACCTACCTCACCCTCTATAGCTCTTCTTTGGAACCCCTCACTTCGGATCCGACAAAAAGCAATGGCTCTCCATTGCCAAAGGCTTTGCGCCCATAATGACGATGGGCAAAGGGAAGACAGCAAGCATCATCCAGACCCTCATACGCAACTCGCGCGACCTCACCGAGATCAGCAAGGACTTCACTCAGATCGCGCCCAACTACACCCTGGCGACGTTCCACAAAACCCGGCCGCTGCAGGGCGCGACCTCCACTGTCGTCGACGAGATGTGTGCTCACATGTTGCTGGACACGGAAAAGTCGGTGCCTGTCGACGCAGACCACGTAAGCATGTGTCAATTTAGCGATGCGGATAATCCAGCGTTTCAGATGACGTCCAAGTTCATCCGGGATACGCTGAAGATAAGGCAGGGCGCCGGCGAGACAACCGCGGTGCAAGACCGCTTGGTGACAATAGGAGCAGAGCGGAGCAGAGGAGGCACAGAGCAAAAACATCATCAACATAATTATACAACGGGAGTAGGCTGTGTACATTAGTCCACGTAGCCGATAGGTGCAGACGGCTACGTCTAAGCAACAGTTCCTGAAAGGCCAGTCTGACACTCGGGCTCAGACAGCTCCGTTGCTTCTCGATGCCCCGGAGCCGCACCCAGGTAGAGTTTGGGAGGAAAAGGGGGATGTGTCGGAGGCAACCATAGTGTTTGTCGAAGCGGCTTCGAAGCAGTATGCCGATGACAGGGTGTGGGACAAGAGTTTGGTCAACCCCATTGTCGCTGAGACTACCGAGTGTACGCCGAAAACACCCAAAAGGTCGAATCGGATTGCGAGGATGATACCAGGGGTGTTTGGCTGATGCCGAAAATTGAGACAGGTACCTACCTTGGTATCGAGGGAGTCATCTGGGAGTTGGTTGCATCTTGTCTTTCTTTGAGGGGGGGTACTGGGATGTCGAGATTGTAAAGGCGCATCTTGGTAGGTATGAAACCGGGGGCTGAACGCGGAGGATCTCATGGCCCAAGAGGCTTTCGGCTTTCTTGATTCTTCTATTCATTTCTTAGTCTGAAACACGAAGAATTGCCGAGTATATGTCCAGACAGCGAAGCGCTATGGGCCTCCAAGACCATAGAATATGATGATTGTCGTCGAGTGTCCAGGGCTTCAAACCTAGTGCAGACGTAAGGCCTGTTCCGTGGTCGCACTGTTGTTTACCCTAAAGTTGCCGTATAGTTGACGGGAAGACACTCCCCCAGACAGTTAACTGCCAGTACCGTAAAAGCGAGGACTTTATCGAGGTTAACCGAGCAGAACGAGTCCTGGAAGGCATCTAATAAATGCGAGAGAAGGTAGGTGTGGCTGTTATGGTAGAGCGCTTTCTGGAGTGCATTAAATCGGAATACCTGACTTACCATTGCTAATCTGTGGTTCTTTACCACGTATACTCGCATAAGGTTGATTAGCCTTTCCCTAAGGGATGGGCTGGCGTCCGGTATATATTTGGATCGAAAGCGCCGAGCCGATTTCTTAGATAATCTAACATCGTTTCTAGTACTCTTCTAATATAAGCTACTGAAGCCAGTATATTGTTAACTCTGGGGGGACGCCTCTAACATATCTGTAACCGAGCTGCTTGTCTATTTCGTTACGTCGGACTGCTGGACCCAGTGTGGAGGCATATGGTTGTTAAGAGACATTAAGACAGCTTTTACGTGTTGATAGATGAGGTACATTAGCGGAATCTGCTTGGACTTCTCCTTAGGGCTTGCCTGGTTGATGCAAACTGCATTGACCCAAAGTGTTCTTGTGGAGGAGTACTCGGGTCTTGCGTTGACCTTTGAGAAGGACGTGCTGCCGGCCCTGGCCGGGCTGGCTTTGGAATTTGCCGGCCTGCGACCCGGAGACCGCTATCTTGCGGGGTTGTGGGAGAAAAGTCTACTGAACGACCTGGCGTGGTGTCGAGACCTCAGTGTTACGACCAACTCCCGCCCGGTCGTTTATCGCGCCCCGAGTTGGTCCTGGGCGTCGATAACCCAGAGGGTCTTCTTTTATTCTTCGCTATCTGAAGAAGAGGGTGCGCGCGCGCACGTTATCAGTGCCAACACAACACTAGCCGGGCCGGACGCTCGAGGGGAGGTTGAGGCAGGGTCAATCGTGCTTGTGGCGCCCGTCCAACTCGCAAGGATAGTGTGGGCGGGGACATCCCACTTTGATGTCGAGACTGATAGCAGGCAGACGCCCCCTGTTTGTTGTACGGTCGATTCCATCAGCGACTGCCTGGACGGAGCCGTTTCGTTAGGGTCTTCGGTTCTCTTGCTTCTCCTCAAGGCAAACGATGTCGACTCATTCTTCTTAGTCCTGACGCAAGCCCAGGGCAGACCTGGTGCATACAGGCGTGTTGGTATTAACACTCACAAGCAGATATCGCGCTTGGAATATGCTAGAACGGGCTGGTTCAGAAATGAGGTGCAGGTTGAAATTGTCTAAAGGAATGTATATGAAGACCTAAAGAATACATTATTTGCTGATTGGAAGCCCCATACTCTTGGTCACGGAGCCTAGCTCTTGTTACAGCCCGCAGCAGCGTAACTGGCTGAGACAAGTCCCCCTGAAATGTTGCCCTCCACTGGCCGAGTTTCAGGCTTTTTCGGACTCTTAAAATAGGGTTCTCGACCCTCAGTTGATATTTATCGTGGGATACACTTGATGAATACAGCGGTTTGGTGTATGAAGAGTGATGCAAAGTACTATGCACAGTATATTCAATTTAATTCAATTCAAGTTTCTAGAGCCAGCACTCACGACCGAAGGCGGGGAACTGGTCACCTTTGCCTCACCATTTTTGTGGCCTTGTTTCCCACTCGCTTTGGTCTCGGTGTCCTCCGCTTTAAGTAAAGCCAGTATGCTCTGATCCCAGTTAGTATCGTCGGATAATAGGTATTCCATCAGCTGGCTTTCGCCACAGCGGATAGCTTCAGTCGGAGAGAAATTCCAAGTGTAGATCTCTTCGGTCTTCTCTATGGCATCTACTCCTTGAAGTGCGGCATTGAGCTGGGCTTCAAAGTCTGAAAGAGTAGCCTCTGTCAGAAGCACGGCACCTTGGATTGAATTAGTTCAGAGTGATTGTATTGCTTGTGTGTTGTTCTTCTTGTGCTCTCTGGCAGAGCCAGAGAGCTCCTATTATACTTGTGGTAGGTGGCGAGGTGTGTGGCAACGTTGACTCACACCAGCTGAACTACAACAACCACACCAGCTGAACTACCACGACCACACCAGCCGAACTGGCTACGCCAGTTCAGCTCTCATGGTCAAGCTTCTTATCTGACAGCCTCATCACGTTGCTGAAGTAGGTCCGGGTCCGCTAGGGGCATAGTCTCCAAGTTCAAGGGAGCAGACACCGATGAGAGATACTCCACAGGAGTCGTAGATCTTCCGCCACTAATTATTGGCAGAATCCGTAGATCGTCGAGGACGCAGGTCTTGGAATGTTCTCGAGTCTGCATTAGAAACATGGAATAATTTTCTTCGCACTCTCGATACGGCGTCCATTACCGAAGAGATAATGTTTCGACTTAGTTCTTTAGTAGCTACGGAGGTCCATTTCAAAAGTCCTGCGCAATGCCACGCCAACCACAACCCCGTTTATTACATGGCGTCCCCCATTACACTTGCCATCTGGCCACGTAATTTTACCCCTCCTCCCCCTCCACATCCACATGCACACTTGCAACTCAACTAGAATCGCCATAATGGCACTGAATACCGATATCTCAACGCACGCGCTTGTTATTACCCTTAAATCCCCTCTTATTGGTCTTACTTCGGCTGAAATATTTGCGAAAACTGGCATATCTATCAGCACAATCAACCGCATTTATGGCAGGGCCATTAAACGCGGGTTTGATCCTAATATTCGGCCCCTAGTTATTAAAGATGAGTGGCTTGAAGATGCTCCTCGACCAGGCCGTCCACGTAAACAAACTCCTGAAAATATTGAGAAGGTGGTTAAGAAGGTGCGGAAAGACCGGTACGGCCGTGAGAAGTCTTGTGCTGATCTGGCTGGGGAGTTAAGTATGGAGGGTCTCGATATCTCGGCTATTACAATATGGAGGATTCTCAAGCAAGCAGGGTTCAAGAAGACCAAGCCAACGAGGAAGCCTGGGTTGACGAAGAAGATGAAAAAGGATCGACTTGGGTAGTGTATTGATCATCAAGATTGGACCTTGGAAGATAGGAAACGTGTTGTTTGGTCTGATGAAACTGCTATTATTTTACTTCATCGTCGGGGAGGATATCGGATCTGGAGGAAAACTAAAGAGCGTTTTTTAAAGAGTTGTATTCGCAAACGATGGAAAGGGTACTCTGAGTTCATATTTTAGGGTTGCTTTACTTACGACCGGAAAGGGCCTTGCCATTGCTGGCTTCCGGAAACAAAAGCGGAGAAGGCGCAGGCACAAAAAGATCTTGACGAATGGAACCAAGAGCTGGAGCCGATTATTCGAGATGCTTGGGAACTCGAATCGAAAATGGGGCGACTTTCACTGGTATTAAAGCTTGTGGCCTGACAGGCCTAGGAAGTAGTACCTGTACAGGCTACTGCAGGGCCGTGGTCCTGCAGTGGGCGCAGCAGAAGGCTTGCGGTACGATGGCGAAGAGCCAAAGGAAGCGAGAATACGGTGGCAGTAGTACTGTACGAGGATTCTTTTGGGGCATAAGATAGAGGCTTACAGTGGACTTTGCACTGAATAATAGAGGCTTAATTAGGTGTAACTTGCTTGAGGAGAAGAGAAGAGAACTGACTAACTACAGGGGTGAGTGGGGAGTTCTTATCCTGAGGAAAGCTCTCGAAGAGAGCTTTCTACCGCAGTGGGGAAGCCCCTTCAGGGCCCACAGGGCCCTGAAGGTAACTAACTACAGAAGGAAAAGTGTGTACAGTGCTGAAGTTCCAGAGGGCTCAGTGGGGTATGCCACGGATCTATGGAATCTTCTTTGGTGTTGAGAAAAGGATAGTTCCGGGGTCTGTGCCGGACCCCTGTACAGCCCCACCACGGTGGGGCCCACCACCTCTAATCCGACCACACTCAACGACATGTCATCCACGGCACCTCTTCCTCAAGGGGAGCAAGCCCCTTGAAGAACCCTGGGGCATATTTAAACAATATGGAGTAAATTAAACTCAACGTAAGGTAGAAGAGTGAGGGCCGGTAAGGCGCGACAGGGTACGAGGAGAAGTATAGACACAAGGGATACGCGAGAGAGAGAAGACTTGTGTGGTAGGTGGTAAGGAGGATCGAACTGCCTCTTTATCTAACCGGCGTCTAAGAAAGAACAGTCGTGCGGTAGGTAGTAAAGGACGGATTGAGCTGCCTTTTATGGCTGGGAAAGATCAGTTGCGCAGTAGGCAGGTATAACTACCACAACGCAGAACCTTAAAACGGAGACTGAATACGCTAGTTACAAAGTCGCTTTTTGGGACTACCGTTTTTTTTTCTCCCAGGTGGGGACTGGGAATGGGCCGGCGCCATCTGGCCCAAAACCTGTCCCTCGTCGCGTAAAGTTGACAATTTTGTGATCTGGTGAGCTGGGGGTGAGCTGGGGGTGAGCCGAAGGTGAGCCGAGGGTGAAGCGAGCCTGATTTTAGGCTAACCGTCCTTGGATGCGGCTCTTTTCTTTTTAGAGACCGACTACCTCAATAGGTACCTAGTCTTACCCAACATTTGTGTCTGACCAAGTCCGTATTAGTCATTGAACCTGAGCCGAGGCGAGCTCAAGGAGCTTATCTTGGCTATAGTTGCCGTGATCTAAAATGGAGCGATGTGGTTACGAGGATGTGTTCCTGAACCCGGATTTGGGACACCGGTCCGGTGTACGTAACTATCGTTTTACCTTGCCACGGAACCACCGTTTTCTCTCTATGCAAACGGCCGCCATTAGCTTATGGTAGTAAAGTTAATGTGCAAACATTAGTCCAAAAAAAGATCTTTTTCAACGCCATACCCTGCGTTGTAAAAGCCAGTAAGTCTTCCAAGGTTCTTTCATGAACATCGACCCGCCAGCTCCAACTCCTGTTGCGCAACGACTGCTCGCTCTACCGCATCACAAACTCACTCAGGCACGCGCTCGGCGCCGGCTCCGAACAAACCTTGATCTTGTACGACCCAATGCTACTTAACTCGCTTGCCAGAACCGGGCCTGCCATGTCGCGGCGCCCGACCCTCCCTTCAATCAGAGTTGAAACGAAACTTCAAGTGCGGGATAACCAAACAAGTTCCAGATAACCACAACGTGCTGGAAATATTTTCCATCCCCGTGTTGGTGGTGGGCAAATATGTGGGCAATTTGTCAACAACTGGACCGAGGCCTGTCACGCCCGCTGCGCCTGCTTTGGCTTGGTGAGGCGCACTCAGCTGACACTTCTCAGCGCAAGACCATCCGGCCCGTCGACAAGCTTGACTTGTATAGCCACACCCCGCCTGCGTAGGTCTTCATAGTTCCCGATATGACCTAGGCTTTGTCTTGTTGGTTCATCCAGGGCACACAGTGTCGCTATAGTGGAACCCCTGAGCGGCCCGGCCTTGGTCGTAGCAGCCCAGCTAATAACGGCAACTAGGAAGAGTCCGGAGAGCGTAATCTCTGCCATAAGATAGGACAGCCAGGGCCAGCGAATCACGACATAGGATGTTGGTGTATGGACGGTGCCCTGAACGGGACGAGCAGCCTGCGGGTGCGTCTTCCAGTCTGCTCTGAGACTAGAGACGTATTATTAGCAGCTATGTACTCTTGGGGATATTCGTGTAAATCACGTACAAGTCTTCTAAGCCCGTGGCGATGTTGGCGGTTATGTTCCTCAGGGCATCGACCTGGTCTGCTGGATCAACACCGCCGGAGAAATCCCTCCACAAGTTTATCCCAAACGCCATGCCGAAGTCACTCTGGGAACGCCAGATCTTCCTCCCACGAGCTCTGAATATCCCCTCCTGGGCGGGCAGCTGCGCGGAGGTGTTGTAAACAGGGCTAGTCACCGGAGGCTTCAGGCCTTCCCAAAAAGACTGCTGCAGCACCAATGAGATACCCAGGCTAGACAGCTCGTGGATGACGAAGGGCGGATGCTCCTCAAATCCTAGGGGCGGCTCCATCGTCGTGGTGCCCCAAGGGAGCTGCTCGCATTTGGCGATAACCTCAAACCAGCAGTAAGCAAACTGCTTATTACCAGCTATATTGTTCGAGATGCTTGTTTGGTTGAGGATCCTAGTTGATCGGGAAAGCTCCTTCCGGCGCTGCCTCCCACCTGTCACGTTGACCGAGTACGCCTTTGCGCACCAGTACCAGGCAAGCTCGGCGGCCCCAAACTCCACTTCGGACTGGGGGTCTCCGGGGTCAACGAGGTTGGAGTAGATGAGGTAGATGCTGGCGAACGTCTGGTTTCTGAGGTGCTGAAATGAGATAGACGGAACAAAGTTCCTTGGGAAAAATATATCAAACGCGTATAGGGTAGGAATGGTTAGGTTATAACCGCCCGGGAGAGCGGCAGACCAGGTGTTGTTTGACGACAGACCTACTAGGGCCCAGTCCCGTAGCGGGGGACGGGTCGTTACTAACGAGTCGGACACGTCGGCGGCGTCGCTGCAGACACCCACGGTGGCAAAGTCGGGAAAGACGCATTCCCCGGTGCTGCAATCCACCGGATCGTCGGCAGTTTGCTCACCGGTGGGTGTGAGAGCCCCAATGGTGATGTGTCTCTTAAGATCGAGGGCGCGGAGGTACATGTCCCCACCCAGGTCGAGGAAGAACTGCTGAGAGCTGAGGACAGTGAGCCGGGGGATTTCCACTGTGCTGGCATTCGTGGGTGCAAGTCGATTGTGGTATTGGATCGCGCCTTGGCTGACCGTCGACACCAACAAACTCGACACGGTGATCAGTGCGGCGACGAACCCCAAGATCCTGCGGAACTGTTAGAGGCGGGACGAAACACGGAGGACCCAGGTCACTTACCCTCCTTTGAAGGAGAGCAGTAATGTCAAACCGCTAATTGTGCCGCGAGTTGCCGCATCAAAGACCTCCAGATCGCTCGCTGGATGGGCCCTGTGAGAATACCAGATCCACCGCAGCTGCCCGATGCCCTCGGTGACGGGAATGAGGAGCGCGGCCTTGGCGAGAGACGCCAGAAAGGCTAGAAATGTGTTCAGGGTTATGCCGACCGGCCATGCTGGGGGCTCCTTCCCGTCGAATTGGGCGAGAACAACGACAATCGCGACTGCACAACCAACTCCAACCAGACACCAGAGAATCTCAATGACCCAGAACCACCGAAGTCGCGCGAAAATCGGTCTCGAAGCGTCGCGGAGTGCAGCGGCCTTTTCCTGCAACGAAGTGCCCCGTGGTGTCGAAGCGAATCCGAGTGTTGCCAGGACATCCGAGTCCCTCACGTAAGAAGCCTGAGTGCCAGGGGAGTCAGGCATCGGATCCCGTTCTCCGTCGTGACGGACGCTTCTTCTCATCGCGCCAATATATGTGGGGAGATCGTTTCAGTGAAAAAAACTTGAAGATGGGAGGTACGACAGTTCTGGACTCCAGACGCCCTAGAAGGCTCAGGAACCTTGGCCATCGTCTCGGTTTTGGCTCGCTGATGAGCTGTCCAATCACAACAATGCCTTTATTGACAATGCATGGGGGATGCATCGCCGACACTGCCTCAGCTTACAGCTGTCAGCACTCTGGAGCTCAACAAATCATAGCCACTCGCAGGGTTCCACCACCTGGGCGGCCCCTCCGAGAGCACCACCAATTTCACGACCGCATTGTCTCCGATATGCAGCTGCAGCAACTTGTTACGCGGAATGGGTACCACCTAGGCATGTTAGTACGTAGAGACTTCAATAAGCCTGAGGTCCCATTGCATCTCAAAAATCTCCTCTCCCACACACTACAGTACGTAGTGTGCAGGAGTTGGGTTGCACAGAGCTCCAAGTCATTCCGCAGCGCCCACCCTTCGACCGTGTTCAGCTTGAAGCAGAACCTGTCATTCGGATCAAACTTCTTGATCTCGGGCATCTTGGGATACACGTCGGGTCGCCGCTTGTCAGCCTAGCCGGGTACACATTCAGTCTAAGCCAGTTCCAGTCACTTCTTGATGATAAGTACCCTGCCAAATGCCTAAGAAAAAGCGACGTTGGGTGGTGTGGTCCGGCAGCTGATGTTGATGAGGACAACATTCGCCAGGCGCACCAATCTGGAAGTCAAGTAGCACGTAGATCCTCATTCACACCTACATAAATTACTAGCATCAACTCCTGACTTGATTGGTCAAAGCCCCTGATAACTCAGCCGTAAAATTGAACAAAATGACGCTATCGACAGTTTACAACATCTCCAGCCATGAGATCCTCGATCCTCCAACTCTGTAGACAAAACGGCAGAACAGCATCGAGCCCTTCATTCGCAAAGACTGACAGCGATCAAGCATCCCTCTATGGAAGTCCTTTGTGTGTACTAGGAACATGAGCCCTGCAACGTGTCTCAAAATTTAGTGCCACGGCTCAGGATCACGCACGAACATGGAAATTGCTGAGGGCAACTTTAGGGTACAACAATAGGCTGTTGCACACCTCAGGTAGGCAACCATGGGCCAAATTCCAACACCTCGTTTACTATGAGGTACAGAAATTGTTAGAGTCCGTGACGCAAACAACCCTTGGGCTGATCTTGACAGGAGAACATCTTACCTAATTCGCCACCGCCGTCGGGAGTTGCCACTCGAGCATCCTAGTTCGTGGAAGCGACATTGAGGCCCGAGGCTGGGATATCCAACAGATCTCGATCGGGTAGGGGCATTGTCACGTCGTGATGTATCCCGGTTGATGCGCAGCGTTCCAGAAAAAGAAGGCGGTGATAACTAAACTCTTGGTCGCTACGGAACAGGCCCAGTTTTCCAGGCTTAGAGAACGGCCACACCCAGAGATTTGGGTTATGCCTTATGATGTGGGGAAAATGAGAGAGACCGTGCCTCTGCTTGGGAACCAGCACAGTCAGTGAGGAAGCGGCGCTTTCCTTAGGAAAATGCGCTTGTCATCAATGCGACGTGTCAATCTCCTATGAAAGGAGCAACCCCACAGCCGTAATCAGTTGTTGCGCTACACCACCACGCCGCCCTGAGTGCTTGTTGCTATTTTCTGGTGTGCAACCACAGTGTGCACGGCGGCAAGAGAAACTCACGAAGCCGATGTTCCAGTCCTGTTTGTTGCGGGTCTAAATTGCACCAGAGTCAAATCGATGTTCATTGCTAAGCCATCGATGGAGTTCACACTAGCCGGCAGGCTCTTTCATACAGCGCACACATGGACTAAAAATCAACAATTTAATACCGATATTATCTGAAAAGTCCCCAACAGGCGCGAGAGCCTGATGGAGAGAGGTAGTTGAGATGTCTCCTGCCCCACCACTTCGCGCAAATGTGATCCATAGGACCAAGAACTCTCCATGCAACCTAGGCCAATGTCCCTCCCCCCTGCAAAACCTAGCCTCCTTAAAGCCGATTAGGTCTGAATAGAGAAGCTATGCATCGCCCCCCCAAACTGGTCACACACAAAGTTGTTGGACAAGTCAATAATGCCCGCGGCGCCGCTGCAGTCGGACGAGGCAAAGGCAAAGATGCGCAGGTTCCGGCCAAACACGTCTTGACCAACAGCTTGGCGCAGGCTCTGGAAGCCGCTGCCGCCAACCTGGTTGCAGAAGCCTCCCTTTGCTTCGAGTTCAAACGCTTCGGAGTCGGTCGCGACCTGGTTGCAGCAGCCGCTGTCTGAGAAGAGGATAAGGTTGACCTGGATGACGTTGCCCTTGGATGGTGCTGGGCTGGTGCAGGTTTGTCTGGGGACTAGCAGATTTTCCCCCTGATCGCGTGTGGCGAGGTCGCCGCTGAGGACGACAGCGTAGGCAGCGAGGCCGAATGCCAAGGCAGTGAGGAACTTGAGGTTCATTTTTGGGAGGTGGAGCGTGTTTAACGTGTGTATTGATGCAGGAGGAGCGAAGTGCAGTAGCAAACAATCAGTGTGATGAAGCAAGATAAGAGACCAGCCAAGAGGAGGTCTTGGGTCTCCTTATATATTTGGCCAGTGGCTTGCATGATGTCAAGCTCGAAGCCATTGACGTGCACTTATCCCTAAGTCAGCGGTCCCCAAGTCAGCGAAAACGAAGCCCCTGGTTCGCTGGGAAGAAAAGTTCCTTTACCGTGCAACATTAAAAGTATCTTTTGGGGGGTCTACCCGAAAGCCCAGCTTGATGTAACGTTGGGATCCCCTCGCATTCCCTACCTACTTCCTAAACCGACCAGATCATCATCTAGATTGGCCCATAAATGCCTGTGGGGATGGAACGCCGCAATGCTGTGAGAAAACTGATAATCAGATCAGGAAAATACCTGACTGTCGTTATTTCCGAAGTGATGTGGCTTCGGGGTATGAAAGCTTGATGAATAAACTTTAAATCTACAAGGTAGTTCATGCCGAGTTGACAACTTATCACGCACCTGCTAGTCGCTAATAGACCCAGTATTTGGTCAACAATGGTGCCTATGCCTATCCTCTTCAGCTTGATGAGTGATCAGAGGGCTATAATTATTTGCCCCCCTGGCCCCAAACAGGATTTGTTTGTCACATTACTAGACCACTAACTACTCCGAGGATTCATCCACGATAGACTGAACTTTGGCGACGAAATGTGTTTAGAAGTAGTCCAAGGTGCGCGAAGAGCCTTCAAGTCCACTGCGCGAGTTCTATCTACACAATAACGGATCTTGAATTGGCAGAATCAGCATGAGATCATCACGGCAGATTGGTTTGTATGCTTTATGCTTCAGTTAGCCCTTAAATTCGCCCTGCCTTCACGAACTAAAATCTGGCATTAAGATGACGCCTTTTTTCACTCACCTGTAAAGCCTCATGCCATCTCTGCTCCGCTTTGTAGCTCTTACATCCTACAAAATCCGCAACTTAATTAAGCCGCTATTTGTCAGAAGCGCTGCACACAGGATTCGGTGGATTTGAGGGGTTTGCAATTGCTTGATTGTATTGCCCGTCCGAGATCTGGCTTCCAGCGACAACCCTCTTCTTTGTAGACCTTTCTATAGACTTCAGGCTTCGTCATTATAGTAGCTGAGGCTCACTGGCGCTCTGGCAGCGCCAGGCATCCAGTCAGCTCCGATAAGTGGAAGCCCAGGGCCCCTGAACCCTTATCTTTCTGACAGGTCCTTGTGCTCATCTAGAGATTGCCGGGATTCATTCATCTTTTCAGGCCGACCATACCCGGGGCAATATCCATTTCCATATCCATATATCGCAACCAACTTCACCAACCAAAGTTGAGACGGTCGTCCCTGCCAACGTTCTCACTGAGTATCTCCAAAACCTATCAGCCGCCCCCATCCTTGTTCTCGAAATCCCGCGGGGGAACCACCCCAGGTAGCAGGCCACCGCTGTTATATGCCTCCCGAAGCCCCACGAGCTCGTACATCAAGATAATACGACAAAGCAGGCAAGACACCAGGTATCTCAGAAAGACCAAAAACGCATCTAACGGTCCGAGGAAGATCACACCAGAGAAAATAACAGTGCCGTAAATGAGGTGTGAAACACAGCACAGCGAGTGGAACCAGGCAATCACTAGAAACGCCACCGACTCGTCGAGCCACTCGACCTGGATGACCTCGCCGTTTTGCGCCTGTTTTCCGAGGAGGCTAAACTCAAGGGTCCCTAGCGTCCGCAAACGATGGAGGACCTGGAAGAGTAGTCCCCGTCTATGTTGGCCGGGTTTTCCTGCCGGTGCTGCTACTGGCGTGGCGGCACGTCGGGCCCGAAGCCGTAGGACAATGGCCCCAACAACGTGTACTAAGATGCCGATGAGAGCCCATGTCAGGGGAAAGTAGATAAAGCTCGGCCCCACCATACAGATGGCCATCCTTCCTAGATCCCAGCTCACGAGTGCGACATCGGCTACCGACCCTAGCAACAAAATGTATTGCAAGACAACCATGGATCTCCCGTAAAACTGTCGCATGTAGGTAGACGATGGGTCCCACGCCTGGTGATACCGTCCCTCCTGGCCCGCCAGTGTTTCCCGGGGATCTTGATACTTGAACGCGCGATCAATGTAAATACCCGGGGACCCCAGGGCCACCATCATGGCGAGCATCGGCCGCTTCCCAATGATGGCGACGAGTGATGTCTCGAGCGAGCTTGCCCCAGTCAGCGCCAGAATGGTTGGGGCAAGGCTAAGGATCAGCTTCGAGATGGATAAGCTGGTCTTGATGTATTCGTTAGTGTTCTCCAGCAGGCCCCTTGACCGTCGGCTGGACGTATCGGGTATATTCCCCAGCGCCGTCGAACCACGGTATCGTGAAATTTTCCTCTGTGCCGTAGAGGTAAATGCCGTTCTTGCGAGCAGTTCTCCTTCAGAATGCGCTCGAAAATGAAGCCGAATTGCGGATACTAGGCTTTGAACTGATTGAAGTCTCGTGGAGCAGCCAGTGCTGTTGTTGGCGCCAATGCCAACAATGACAGCAGAGCGCTCAACAATCCTAAGCCATTTGTTGATGCTGTCATTTTCCTGGGAAACGTCCTGGTTGCGAAGGGCGTTAGTGTTTGGAGCGCAGCATGCACTTTGATCCGTCTCTGAGAAAAGATATGGAATTCCCTTCAAGCCACCCCCGAAACGGGTAGATAAGGCCCTGTAAAATTTATCAGAGCCTACACCAAGTGCACGTTTTCTTGATTATTCGTTGAACCGTTGTATTGCTCTAAAGGAGGAAGAGGGGCAACTCAAAGGGGGGCCGCCGTGACCCCGAAAATCAGCGGATTTAGCCCACTTTTAATAACCAATCGCTTAATTTTCGGTCCCAGAGGGTGACCCACCTGAACTTGGCTACCTGAAATGCTGGCCAAAAAAGGGCCCCTTTTATAAATTGGAAACCTGCACAAGGACCTCGTAGTGCACGTGAGAGGGAGAAGATTGTATGATCTCCGTCTCTCCTAGAGGTGTTTTCCAGGAACAGCGTAACCGCATCGCGAACCGAGTTTTACGAATCTTCCATAAACAAGGGGCGATTTGCATTCTTTGTAGAATCTGGTCTGACCCCGGCTTTTCCCCCTGAAGCAGCTAGGAGATGGTTCTGTAGCAGGCAGGACGCTGCCTATTTTGCGGCTTGAGATGCAGTCCACATTATGCCACACGAGGATCGGTGGCCTTGCCGGAAGACTTCTCGAAGATCGAAGGGGGCGCAAATCTGAAACGGTGCTTCGATCATATTGAATTTGGGCGTCGTTGACGATACTGATCAGGAACAACGGCGGGTGACCTCTGCTTCATGCTTTTGCTCCCTTCTTGACCCTCCTAAGACTTAGGGATCACCACAAACTTCCAAGAAACTCCCAATTCCTCAGATATGAGGAATCATGTGTAACCAAGCCGGTGTCCAGAACACCCCTATCGGCTCCGCCCTTAGACTCGCAAAAGATTCCACAACTAAATAAGTCCGTGCAACAATATACCCGATCAACAAAGTCCAGCTCGGCAGATTGAGCAGAAATCGAACAAATTTAACTTCGCCGCCATTCAGGTGCTTCCAAACGAGTCTTTGAAATAAGATCCCGAGAACGAATGACCATAACATGATTCCTGGCAAGGCCACTATGGTGTATATCGACGATATCCTCCAGCATAATGATTCTGGCGCCGATGGGAAGCCAAAGTTTGCAACCGCGAGGTGTATCCCGCCGTACGCGGCAGGCAGAGCAAGGATGAGCGACAGGAGGACTTCTGTCGTTAAAATGAAGTAGGCGAGACTAAATGGGTCCAGCATCTCCCTGTAGAAATCGGCGGGTTGTTGATAATGAGTCCGGTAATGCGTTATCCTTTCTCTATCAATCTGGTGAACGTTGTCTGGTCGTCTGGAGAAGGCTTGGTGGTAATAGCAGTCGGGGTATCGAATAAAGTGTTCGTCGGACGCGAAACGCTGGACTTGGCGAATAGGCCCTTCTCTTCTTTCAATTGCAGAAATGATCCGTTTCCACCGCGTAATATCTGGTATCTGAAAAGCATCACGATACTTACCGTGAAACTCGTCAATTGTTCGGCCATGTAGGATGAACTCGAACCCAACTCCGAAGTCGAAACGTTGTCCTGTCCCAAGACTTTTCGGTTCCTTGGTGTCGTCCGATGTAACCACTGATTCACCCTCGGTCTCGGGCCCGCTCGGAGATTCAGGATGGAGAGACAAGCGAATATAATACGGCAGGTAAGACCCGCTTGGGTTGCATTTTCGAGGGGATAAATGTGATTCATGGTACTGCAAAAAATTCAATATCAGCCCCGAATTCTTCTTGACACACGGCGGCGGGTCCTGCCACTGTATATGCCGCCAGAGTAGCCAGAGTGCTGGTGCCAGTGGTCGAGAGTAGGCGGGCATACAATTAGTGCAATAATATCGTTAAAATTGTGATATCCAGTAGCTCGGGATCTTGGACGTCTTTTGGCTTCTGCAAAGCGCATGTCAGACAAACTAGCCCGGCGGAACTCTGACGTACATCAATCCATAGGATGAAAAGTACCACGGTAAAAGCAACGTGGACCATGCAATGAACCTCCAGTAATGTCAACGGCAGGCCATAGACTTTTCGAACGATGCACTGCATCGCCATCCAGATAACTTGTGTCAAAACAAGGACCTTCTGGATGACATCCGCTTTGCATTTGTCGTCAATTTTTGAGCGAGGAATCTTCAAAAAATACCCATCTTTGGCGAGCTGGAGAACGCCTTTGGAAGTGAGTCTTTGACGACCTGAGAATTGCGTCCCTCGTGTGGCCCCAGGCTTCGTCAGCTCGATGTCATGAACTGGAACCTCGATGCCGCCCATACCGACAAAGAAACCGTATTTGAGATCCAACTGGTAGTCCACCTGATCTTGTGAGCTGCGCCGCACGCCAGTGCTGGGTATAGAATCGAGTAGTACTGATGGTATTGCCGTTATTAGTCAGATCATCATCCATTCCGGCAGCGAGTTCGGATTTCCTAATATTCTCGTTTTGGGTAGCCGACCCATCAACCGCGATCGCTCTCGTGACAGCGCTTGTGGTCGCGCCATCAGTCGCAGCCATGATAGAGTCGCTATTGACGGATTGAATACTGTCGTTTAAACCTGGTGTCGAATCCTGTGCACCTCCATAACCATCACTTGACGCCCTGTTCCCCTGCGCCCGTTCAGGATCCTCTCGATCAATCCCAACCTCAACATCTCCAGGTTTCGGCTTCTTCCTTTCAAAGCTGGCATCCGTCTTCAGCAACTTATTGAGTTCTTTCACCAAGCTGCAAGCCTCAGCGAACTGTAAGATGGCCAGATACAACACCAACTCGGGGGCAATCAGTCCGATGAAGACCCATTTGCCCTTGTATGCCAGCGTATAGCCCAAGCTGCTCTTCGCTGGGACATTGAGGTGGAGAGCCGTATAGATACAAGCGACGAGGGTGACAACGCAGCTGTAGAGGATGTCGGTGGTGCCGCGGAACCCGGGGCTGTTGACGAAGCCTGGGGCCTGGATGGTGCGCAGCGCCGTGAGATTATCCCTGTGTTGGAGAATTTGAGCCTGGAGCGTATTGAGTGCTTGGCAAGCCGCGGACGCGTTGGCTGTCGGCGCTGCCATTCTCGCCGGTTGGTTCGCGATGTTTGATGAAGGAGAGAAGGACGAGGAACCCGGGTTGGAGGTTTCAGCTGTCTTGAGCATCGCGTCGTGGCGCAGCGAGCTGAACTGCACGCATGCATGCAGCTCCTGGCGTCGAGTGGCCAATTCGAGTGCATCGCGCCGTTGTGACTGGTGCCTTGGTCAAGTGATTGACGCGCTTCATCCATAAACGGACGCAAGGCTGCGGGTGGAGGTGGAACCCAAAACCAAGATGACCTTGATCACTGTACTTACTACCAAGGACGGCGCGGCCCGACCTTGACCTGTCTACATGAGAACAGTGCTAGCATAGTGCGGCATTAGGTAAGGGGTGCAATGACCCAAGGCCCATGATAACTAGTGAAAACTCTGGCCACTCGTATATTAGATAGGGTGAGGCTCTGTTTCTCAGGCCCAATTTCTAGAGCTACAGTAGTATCGCCCCCGCCTATGCTTTGTTTTGCTCTGCCTCCTCAGCATACTTGACCGCCATATCCCTTTCTCGCTGTGCTGCTTCAGCGTGTGCAAGTGCCGCCGCCTCAGCTACAGCCGCCTCCTGAACTCGCTGCTGAGACCAGTTCTCCATATCTACCCTGTTTCTCTCTGCCGCCTTCGCGCGGGCGATGATCACCATCCAGCTTTCCCTACCAAGTTCACACGGACCGTCAGCAAGAGTTACCATATGAAGGAGCCCCGCAGGTATTCCATGCAGCAATCAATCAGCTCTATAACAGCGGGCAAAGCGAGTTCGTGCAACGCATAAGTTATAATCTCGGCAGTTAGATCTCTCGAGCTTTTAAATGGGAGGAATCAGAATATCCCGGCAGGGCAAGTATGGGACGTCAACTAGATGAGATCGAAGCTTGCCAACCCTCTTTACACCGCCTTAAATACACTAGCGCCTCGCGCGCAGCTTGCATTTGTCATGTGAAAGAGAAAAATAGACCTTTTTCACCCCGCGATCTGTTCCCATAGACAGTTTTTCTCCAAGCTTTGTTTAGGGGATCTGGTCATTGTTGTAACAGACGAACACCCTGTGCCTCTAGGTGTCGGGAACATTCAGTAGGCTCTCGAAGCCCAGCCTACTGCGGACAGCGTTCGTCTGCCTTGGAGTTGGCATCGCTCGAACAGAAGGTCTACATGATGCAATCACGCGTGGTGTCTCTGACTGGCTCGAGTGTGGCCTCTGGGTGTGTCATCTGGATTTGGGCTCGAGCCAGCAGTCCAGTAACAACAGGCACCGGCCTGCAATGTGTCTAGTAACGCCGGGACAGCCCCCCATGTGTCCAGTAACACCAGCCATGGCCTGCCAAATGTGTCTAGTAACGCGGGGGCAACCCCCCCACGGTGTTCAGTAACACCAGCCATCGGCCTCCACCGTGGCTACTAACGCACGGTAAGGTCCCCACGTTGTCTAGTAACACCGGCCACAAGCCTGCACCATCTCTAGTAACGATCGCTGGCACCCATCGTGTGTTCTATCGTGTCTTACCGGCTTTGGAGGTGTCGTGTGAGCGCCCTCGTTTGCGTCGTGTCTGGGGAGCGAGCGCCTCTAGGCTACGTCCCTTTAACGCCCGAGAGTTTCCTCATGAGAGACAGAACCTCAAGCCAGTGGAGCAGGTGTTCACTCCAAACTTCGATACCTTCCTGGTATCCATCAGTTCTCTTGAGCACTCGGGGTTCTCGCCATTCGAAAAACAAAGATGATCGGCCCGGAACTCCTAATGGTACCGTATCGAAGCTAGCGGATCTGGATTCGGCACTTGAACCTTGTGGATCAGTGTGGCGGGATGGCCTAAACCGTAGATATCCCGCCGCAGTAACATGCGCCCGCCATACGGCCTGGTCATCGCGCCGAGCGACCGCTGGAAGATGCCGTGGACAGCTGCGGTGCCGGACGGAAAGATGGTCGATGTGATTTTCCGAATGTTTTCGGCCTTGCTGGAAATCGCGTCTGGCAATCTGGCCACTACCAGCAGCTGAAGCGGACGATAGGCCAGTGTGGTGGTCAAGAGGACGTGCTGGCAGTCTCCGGGTCTTTTTTTTGCAGTCGGCCAATCTGGTCTATTATTCGAGCATACAGGTCGTCAAGGCGTTTTGGCACGTCGTCGACAACCTGTCGCACATCCCAGCTGTCGACATCTTCGAGTTCCTGGACAACGAGGGCGACCCACAGGAACGTGCCCTCGGCCTTCTCGTGGAGGACTTCTTGAACGTATTCCTGCGTCGTATCGTGCTCACTTCGACCTTCTCGTGGTTGTAGTCCCACTGGCGGCCGCATGCTCACATTGGCTGCAAGTGACTTAACCCCAAGCTGGCAAACATTGCGGAGGCCAGGCCCACAGAAGATATCATTGGTTGAAGAGCGGAAATTTTACTGGATCGGGTTTTAGCCCCTTTTCAGCCCCTCGGCTATCAACCATGACGCCCAAACATCTCGTCTCCTTCGTGCACTGATTCGCCAATGTGCCAGTGCCAGTGGCTGCACACACACGCCAAGGATAAGAAGTATACCGGAGAACGAATAAGCCATCTTCTCCGAGACGATGGTGTTCAGCCTTGCACTTCTCGTAAGTGGGCATTAAGTAGGCATTAGGTTGTTTAGAATTGTGCCAATCAGACTCGCTAGAGGGTAGCACACTATCATATAGCGGCGGGTGATGAGACTCGGAGAGGGTGATTGGGTTCAGCCTTCCCCGTGCTGTCAACGTGAGGGGTAGCACAGCTTAGACCAGAGTTGTCTGCTGATATGAATGAGTCCTATATAATTAGATTGCACTTCCCTCTCGACTGGTCTCGCCATCTCAAGGTCTTAATCTTATTAAAACAGCCTACCCCTTTTTGCAAAATACGTACCGTACCTTAGCTATATCACCCAACATGAGAAGTTTGATGTTTTCCCTCTATGCCCTTGCCGCATCGGTATTCATAGGTCCGCAGACTACATTTCACGCCCCTGAACCATTCTAAAGACTCAGATTCGGGAGCTAAGACATGTTTAGATATCGCCTCTGCCGCCATCCCCCCAACATCCGCCCAGCGCTGCCAGCAATGGTGCAATAGCTCGTTCGGAACCGGTACCTTCGAGGCCAAAGCATGCTCTTCATATGCCACAGAGGGCTTAGGAGCATGCTACAGCTGCGGCCCTGGCGGAGGCTCCTCTGTTCCACTGTCTGCATGCGATCCATTTGAATGCGCCAACTTGAAGACAGATGACAACAACTGTGGCAGATGCGGGAATCAAGTTAGTTACCTCCCTTTTGTCCGAGTCCTCAACAGGTTCCATGGCTACTATGACTGATATGCAGTGTGTACCTAGTGTCTTGGCGACTTGACTTGCGTTGGTGGTAGTTGTGTTGGTTGCAAGGGTCCACTGACCTACTGTCCAGCCATCTGTGATCCGTTTCCGTGTCTCACGCTTTGCCACTACACTGCTTTTGATAACAACCACTGTGGTACTTGTTTCAATGCGGTAAGTTGTTCCCTGTGGCAAGGCATATGATGTTGTTTTTGAATGTTCGCTGATCAAGAACCGGGTGTCTCTGGATATAGTGCGCCGAATCGGAACATTGTGACCATGGCAAGTGTGTTCCCAGATGGTGAGTGTTTCTATGGCCCGTGTTACTAGACGCCATGGGTGGCACGCTAGCTGGTGTGGCCTGGAGCCGGGGATCGGGGTGTCCGACCCATCTTCTGATACATAGTCTAAAAAGTGCAACCAAGGGACCCTCGCCTTCTGCATGCTGCAAATGTAACCCTTATACCGTAATCACGAACGAGTAAGTCGAGGGGCCTAGTTTCCGCCCACCCCTGTTTCCGCTCACCCTGTCACATATATAACCCTGATTTTCAACATACTAGAACTACACCGTTATTAAGCCAAAACTAATGCAAATCCATATTTACACTTATAATATTACTTTTAATAAGTAGGAAACTTTATAGAACTGAAATAAAGTTTATTAAACTTCAGGAACCCACAGGGCTGTAGTACAGGCCTGTGGTCTCAGAGGAAGAAGTACGTACTAGTCTAAGCCGTACTACAGTGCCTAAGGCACTGTAGGAAGCTATTACAACCTGCACCCGACACAGGCCTCGAGAGGACTGGCGCGGGTTAAGACAGAACGTATGGCAGGACGCCAACAGGTAAGGGGCGTTCCGAAGACGGCTTATTAAGCTAGCACTCCTAGACAGGGGGGGGTTCAATGTCACTATAGGTCGTTGTCACTATAATGTACAGAGGTAAGTCTGAACAGTAAGACATAAATGAACAATTAAATACTAACGTGAGGAACCAAAGTCCTTCACGGTGGTTGTGGGCATAACTATAACTATCTATACTAACTAACTAGGAGGTACTTTATACCTTGCTCGTGGTGTTGTAAGTGCTCGTCAAGCGAGCACTCTGCACTGCGTAAGCACTCTGCTCGCAAGGTTTCTCCTACTCGTAATGCGAGCACTCGGTATACTGCAAGCATTCTCTCATTAGTTGTAGGGGCTTCGGGTCTTTACACCCCTGGCCCAGCGCGTAGTACCGTACGTACTGTCTTCCTGCACTGTTCCTTCTGCGGGGGATTCGTCGGGCCGCCCCGGTCCAAGTGACGGCCTGCAGGGTCGTCACAGGTACGTGGTACAGGGTGCTTAGTGGCTAAAAATTAATAATAGTAATATAATGACTTGAGGTATTTGTTTAGGCTGACTCTGTCGTTCTTTTTAAGCTCTCTGTGTGATATTACTGTAGCTGTTTATATACATAGCGATGCGTTCTCTGGCGCGTGCCACCGTCAAAAAGGGGCCGCGCCGTGCGGTTCTTTGAACTGTGCTTCTTTCAATCAACAATCGATTCGACGATTTTTCACCACGAAGACCTCCTATTGAAAGCCCAGTGACATTCTGGCCCTTCGATCGAAGGAAGATGACCTGATCCACGGTCGCGTTTCCTTTGTTGTTCCATGCTAGGCTCTGTTCCATGCTAGGCACCGTCACATACTAGG
>Ga0247760_1000039_pt1 | contig 110746 bp, 121 predicted proteins | sample UWRJL171409R4_FD_179936 | JGI IMG/M metagenome (GOLD analysis project Ga0247760, IMG submission 179936) | Plant litter microbial communities from Arlington Agricultural Research Station in Wisconsin, United States - UWRJ-L171-409R-4 | ecosystem: Environmental > Terrestrial > Plant litter >...
GTTGGGGGTGGGTGGGGGGGGGGGGGGTGGGGGGGGGGTGGGGTGGGGGGAGGGGGGGGGGGGGGGGTGGGGGGGTGGGGGGTGGGGGGGGGGGGGGGGGGGGGGGGGGGGCGGTCCTTGTGGGATGAGGTCGCTGGGATGGGAATAGTTGCCTGAACCAGCTGTGAATTATTCTTTTCTGTTTGCCTTGTCGTGGCCAGTGAGGCAGTGGTGTTGTTGACTTGTGTGGGGTTGGTGGACGTAGCGGGGTAGTTTTTTTCTCGCACTGGATGGATGGATGGATGCAGGTGCTGCAAACAAGGCGTGATCCCGTTTCACCGAATGTGGGTTGGCGTTGATTTCTGAAAGCTGTATGTTTGCAGAAGATCAAGAATTTGCCTCAACGCCTCGAGTTTTGTCTCTCTACGGATCCCGAGAATGAATAATTCCAGCTACTCCAGCAGCCAAGCCTCGTAGACGGGAGACGAAGTTGGGATTTCCTAGATATCTCCACAAAGATTTAGCAGTAGCCGTCAGTGGCTTTGAAACAAGCGCCGCAGGAACCTGGCAGATGCATTTTATTAGCGCCCTGTCAATGGGTATATTGGAGAGGGATTCCTCTCGTCACACGAGCGTTTCCTTATGTGCACATGGTAGGCTTTGGAAGTGAGAATGTGGCTTCGCTCTGAGTGGCCAAGCATCAACTCCTGCGAAGACTTATACCGACCTACCCTACTACCTATGGAAGCATGGCCTTCAAAGAAAAGGAACGTTGTACAATATACCTACTCTTGAGGTTGGGTTGGGATTAGTGTTGCAGAAAAGATATCACCGTTGGTAAGCAAAGATACGAGATACTACCTTACCAAGGTAGAATCATGCATGTTATTTTCCCAATAATTGTGAGGAGCTTGTTGTTACAGAACAGGAATAGCCTTCCTTCTCCTGACTTGATTCACCATCCTCAGTAAATCCTGGAAACCTAAGGGCACGAAATCGTGCAGGAACACGATCCGTGTAACTCCAAAGCGGGCCATTGTAAGCTCTGACCCTGGAGTGTAGAAGGTTCTATCACTGTGGGTCTCGCCTTCTGCCGTTTCATATTCCACTGAAATCTCGTGATCGCTGGATACATGCGGCTTTGTTGTTGAAATTTGATGAACAAGCCTTATTGATGAAGGGTGTCCGTTCCTGTAAGAAGAAAGTTTTATTTGGGATCTAGGCTCACTTTCAAGGAAGGCCATGAAGATTATTTCGGCCACCTGTAATGTTCCCGATGGAAGTGAATCGAAAGGGATCATGTCTGACATTGTGACCCAGGGCACCGCTGCGATTGGTTTCCCCAGACCTGGAATTGGATGCAGGACCAGGGGTCGAAGAGCCGTGCACCACTGGGCTCTAGCCGCTTTAGCCAAATGGGGAAGTCAGCTCTCGGGATGAGACAAAATCGGGCTAGTGCGCCCAGCTCTACACCCCACGGCGGCGCTGACGGAGGCGACTTTGAGCTCAACTGGACACGTCGCGCAGAATAAGTATCTCGCCTCGATTTAATGGTTAGACACCTTAAACAGCCACTTTCTCTTCAAGGTTCCGCCACCACTATCTTTGCTTTATTTTGCTTCGAAAAGGCTGCTGCCAACTTGAACTCCATGGTAGAGTCCTCTTCTTTTTCTGCTTCCTCCAATTGGTAGCTTTCTGTGCAATTCTAGATCGAGTTCTCGGGTACCAAATACGCGAAAGCGCGCTCGTTTTAGAGCCCTGGTGCAAGTGTTGTAGATACCCCCGCCAAATCCGGGGCAAGCACGCTCGCCAACATGGAGAATGCTTTTGCAAAGCCAGTCGACGATGTCCTCGCCGAGCTAGGAGTCAACCCTGCTACCGGCCTGACCGACGAGCAGGTCTCGCGCCAGCGGGCCAAGCACGGCAAGAACGGTATGTCCCTTCAAACCTCTCCGGCCCCGCGATGAGCCGCCTTGGCTAACTGCTGCTGTGTAGCCATCCCCGATGAACCCCCTACCCCCATTTGGGAGTTGATCCTCGAGCAGTTCAAGGACCAGCTCGTCCTCATCCTGCTCGGCTCGGCTGGCATTTCGTTCGTCCTCGCGCTATTCGAAGAGGGCGGTGGCTGGAGTGCCTTCGTGGACCCCGCCGTCATCCTTACCATTCTTATCCTGAACGCTGTTGTCGGTGTCTCGCAGGAGAGCAGTGCCGAAAAGGCCATTGCTGCCCTTCAAGAATACTCTGCCAACGAGGCTAACGTCGTGCGCAATGGGTATATCCACCGTCTTAAGGCTGAGGAACTGGTCCCTGGAGATATTGTTGATGTCGTCGTGGGCGCTCGCATTCCGGCGGACTGCAGGCTGATCTCGATCGAGAGCAACAGCTTCGCGGTCGACCAGGCTATCCTGACTGGCGAGAGCGAGAGCGTGGGCAAGGATACTAGAGCAGTGCTCGGCGACGAGAAGGCCGTTTTGCAGGACCAAATCAACATGCTTTTCTCAGGCACAACCGTTGTGACGGGTCACGCCAAGGCAGTTGTTGTGTTGACAGGTTCGAGCACTGCGATTGGCGATATCCACGAGAGCATCACCGCCCAGATCTCTGAGCCGACCCCCCTGAAGCAGAAGCTCAACGATTTCGGTGACTCGCTCGCAAAGGTCATCACTGTGATCTGTGTGCTCGTCTGGCTCATCAACGTCCCCAACTTCAAGGATCCTAGCCACGGGAACTGGACCAAGGGTGCCATCTACTACCTCAAGATCGCTGTCTCCCTCGGTGTAGCCGCTATCCCCGAGGGTCTTGCCGTTGTTATCACAACTTGTCTGGCACTCGGAACCCGGAAGATGGCCGCAAAGAATGCTGTCGTGCGAAGCTTGCCGTCGGTCGAGACCCTGGGAAGTTGCAGCGTTATCTGCTCCGACAAGACCGGTACTCTTACCACAAACCAGATGAGTGTCAACAAGATTGTCTACTTCAACAACGACGGTTCCGATTTCGAGGAGTTGGAGGTTGAGGGAACAACATTTGAACCAAAGGGCGCCATCAAGTCCCAAGGCAAGGTCGTTTCCGACATCACCCAGGCATCCTCTACCGTTCTCCAGATTGCCGAGGTCGCCGCTCTTTGCAACGATGCCAAGCTCGACTACCACTCCCACTCCGGTACCTTCTCCAACGTCGGCGAGCCCACCGAAGGCGCGTTGCGGGTCATGGTTGAGAAAATCGGCCCTTGTGCCCCGTCAGACTGTGCTCCCAAGGATCGCGTCCACTACGCCAGCTCCTGGTACGAAAAGAAGTACAGCCGCCTCGCCACCTACGAGTTCTCCCGCGATAGAAAGAGCATGTCCGTCCTTGCTGAGAGCAAGGGTCAAAAGAAGCTCTTCGTGAAGGGAGCCCCTGAGTCACTCATCGAGCGTTGCACCCACGTCCTCCTTGGCTCCAGCGGGAAGAAGGTCCCGCTGACACGGAAGCTTGCTGATGTTCTGCTCAAGGAGGTTGTTGATTATGGCAACCAAGGTCTTCGGGTCATCGGCCTGGCTAGCCATGACGGTATCTCTGGTCACCCTCTCCTCCATACGGCCAAGTCGACTGCTGAATATGCTTCCCTTGAGCAGGGTCTCACTCTCCTTGGTCTCGTTGGCATGCTCGACCCTCCGCGTCCGGAGGTTCCTGCTGCCATTCAGAGATGCAGAGATGCTGGAATTCGAGTCATTGTTATTACCGGAGACAACCGCAATACCGCTGAGAGCATCTGTCGTCAAATCGGTGTTTTTGGGCCCTATGAAGACCTTACAGGCAAGAGTTTCACCGGCCGTGAATTCGACAATCTTAGCCCTACTGAGCAGCTCGAAGCGGCCAAGCATGCTTCCCTCTTTTCCCGTGTAGAGCCCGCCCACAAGTCTAAGCTTGTCGATCTGCTTCAGTCCCTCAACGAAGTTGTTGCCATGACTGGCGACGGCGTCAACGATGCCCCCGCGCTGAAGAAAGCTGACATCGGCGTCGCTATGGGCTCCGGTACTGACGTGGCCAAGCTTGCATCCGACATGGTACTTGCCGATGACAACTTTGCCACCATCGGAGTCGCAATCGAGGAAGGCCGCTCTATCTACAACAACACTCAACAATTCATTCGCTATCTTATTTCCTCTAACATCGGCGAAGTCGTCTCTATTTTCCTCACCGCAGCCCTAGGCATGCCCGAGGCTCTGATTCCAGTTCAGCTTCTGTGGGTCAACCTTGTCACAGATGGTCTTCCCGCAACTGCCTTGTCCTTCAACCCACCGGATCACGACATTATGAGGAGGCAGCCGAGAAAGCGTGACGAACCGCTCATCGGAGGCTGGCTCTTCTTCCGTTATCTGGTTATTGGCACCTATGTTGGCCTCGCTACCGTTGCCGGATACGCTTGGTGGTTCATGTTCTACTCGGAAGGCCCCCAGATCAGCTTCTATCAGCTGTCTCACTTCCACCGCTGCTCCGCTGAGTTTCCCGAGATTGGATGCAGTATGTTCACCAACGACATGGCAAAGGCTGGCTCAACTGTTTCGCTCTCGATTCTTGTCGTCATCGAGATGTTCAACGCCATGAACGCTCTCTCTTCCAGCGAGTCTCTCCTCACCCTCCCGCTGTGGGAGAACATGATGCTTGTGTACGCCATCGCCCTGTCCATGGCGCTTCACTTCGCCCTTCTCTATACCCCAGGTCTCCAGACCTTGTTCTCTATCCTGCCCCTCAACTGGGCCGAGTGGCAGGCCGTTTTGATCATCAGTGCGCCTGTAATGTAAGTGGCTCCTCTTCCTTCTTACATCCTACAAAGAAGCACATCTAACATCCACTCCAGACTCATCGATGAGGTTCTCAAGCTTGTGGAGCGCGCCTTCTTTATTCAGAGCACGCCGTCTTCGGTCTCAAAAACGAAGAAGGAAGAATAGAAGCATAGACAGACGACCGAAAAACGGCGTCCGTACATACCCTATATAGACCTGTATACTAGCAGATGAACGTCGCGCGAGTGGCGCAGTTGGAGCACAAATGCTCAAACCCAGCGGATCACAATGTGTCAGGATAGCATAGGCAATCTAATGCAAGCCCACTTTGAGGTGCAGACCGCTATTCGTGCGTAATATTACAGAGTCTTCTTGGTCTATTGATTGCAGTGCCAGACGTCAAGAGATAAATCCCTAGCAAGCCCACCGCTCTAATCCTGCCGTCCCTTCAGTAGCCTCTTGGTCACCTTGTCCTTCTCAATGATGTAGACGTGCGCGCCCCAACCGGAGAGAGCATCTCGGTCTACGGCGTTCAGGAGTGCCTGCGAAATGGTCTCGAATAGATCCTCGGCGGCCTAGCCATAGTGGTTAGTGATCGATCTAATATTGCACATCTTCGAGAAAAACGTACCAGATCCGGCTCCCACAAGCTCTCGCACATGCCGAACAGCTGATCACTAGCGGTGCCGCTGACAATAAAGTCCTTGGCGAAGTCGATGCAGCCGATGCTGTCGAATCCGCAGATGAACGGCTCGCCCGTTTTGGGATCCAGACCAGCCACCACGGGGCTCACAAAGTACGGCCCAAACCGCCGCTCGTACAGGCTGCTGCTCACAAGGTTGGAAAACGTCCGCGGCGCAATCGCCCGCTCCTCGCGCAGTCGGTACATGTTGACCTTGTAGCGGAAGAGGTCCGACACGGTTGCGACGTCTGTGGCGAGTCCAGTCAGGCCGAGGAACACGTGTTCGCCATACTGGAAGACCTTGGGGAAGTTGTTCGACACTGTGAGTGCTTGGAGGCCAAGACGGAGATCGCACGCGATGGCTACGCAGTCTTTGCCCACCATGGCGACGCAGGCGCCGCCGTTTATTGAGAAGGGAGAGGACTGGGAACGGTTTGTTAGCTATTGTTTCTGCGGCTATGGGGGCGCGGCAGTGCGTTGACGTACCATGGTGGATGTGTGGTGGTGGTTGTGCCAACGGAGTGAAGCTGTCGCGGCGATGCCTCAACAGGTTGGGCTAGCTCTTGGGGGATTGGAGCGCAACCGGGGAATTCGGCAATCGTGATGGTCGTCGGGATTAAATTGTGGGTTCGGGGTTCTCGCGGTGCGTTGAGCTGTTGTTATCGAGCTCTGCTTCTCTTTCACTGAATCAGCCTTAGGAATGGGGATGAGCTCCAGTGGACAGGCAATCGAGACGAGGCAAGGCAACACGCAGCTGGCGCGGCTAGACGGGAGTGACAGGGGTGCGAGGTAGCTCGGCTTGGGAAGGCGGTAAGACGAGGCAGTACTATTGGGCGTGCTCCAGGGAAGCTCAATCGCCCCACCTGCGCCGTTAAGCTCCCAGGCTGCCCCTCCAAAATGATGGAAGCCACTCGAAATTGGATGTCATTCTTGCTCATTCATCCCAGAGGAACCCTCTTACTAAATTGCTGTGCTTACCAAAGAAATCGTGCCAAGTGATAGATTACCGTCGAGCGTCCCGTATATTACCCCGCCGACCTGAGGTTTGTGGAGCATCTTCAAGCTGTCACCTTCGGCCGTTAGGAGTTCGCCCCGCTTACACAACAGCATAGTTGCCTGGCTACCATCCATCTTGTCACCACCTACCTACTTCCTAGATTGCTCCGGTTCTAGAAACCAGATCCACCTTACTCGCCAACTCTACGCACTTCATCAGCTATACCCCTGTCGTTGACATATCACTCACCGACTTACACCTCGCATAACAGCTTAGCCTTCCATTTGAGTTCTGTTGGTTCTTTGTGTCAACATGTCGGCTCATGTTGAGGTGGTGTCGGCAGACTTACGCCGCGCCAAGGTCAAAGTCACACCTGGCACCTATCTAGTGGATGTTCTCAATGAGGCCTGCAAGAAGCTGAATATTTCTAGCGACAAGTATTTGCTTAAGTAAGTTGCCTCCCAGGACTCTGCCGTAGCCGGCCAGCTTACAAGTTCAGGCACAAACAAAAGACTGTTGACCTTTCTGGTCCCTTCCGGACCTCTGGTCTTGCTCCGGGCGCAAAGCTCGAACTTGTTCAGAAGTCTAACAGTCCGTCTGTTGTATCTATTGCCCTTGATGTCAACGGTAGCCGATTCACGAAGAAGCTTCCCAGTGACATGACACTATGGCAAGTGCTGCGGCAATTTGAGAGCGCCGAAAGTGGTCTGAACGTCACTGCGAGGGCATCGGAAAAAACAGGCAATGCCGGCCAGGTGTACCACGATGCCCCAAGTGTTAATATTATGGGCAGAGAATACTCGACCATGGAGGCCCTTCAGAAGACGCTGTCACAATGCGGAATCAACACTGGGAGTATGGTACTAAGAGTTTCCTTCCGCAGTACGGAGAAGACTCTGTACAATGCCATTTCGGAGATTAGCCAGTATCTCAACGAGGTCGACCCAGCCCAACCGGGTACGGAAGGGAAAGCACAAGCTTCCATAGCGACCCAACCTAAGACGGAGACGGCGCCGATCGAGGATGCGGCAAAACAACACCCCTCAGAGTCAGAGACTCCTCGGATTTCCGAACCCATTGCGTACGCGGGACCAAGCAAAGACTCAGATGCTATGGACATCAATGAGTCGTGGGCGGTTCCCAGCAACTCTGACCCCCTCCAACCCGCCAGCGTTTTCTCCGCGCCCTCATCCTCCACACCAGCTGCCGCTCGAATCCAAGAAGACGACACTATGTACGAACCAACCATTGCGCACGCGCAGCTCCACCAGCACCACCTGGAGGCGCGGACGCGCAATACCCGCCTAAAGTCAGATGCCGAACTCGCCGCCGACGCTGCAGAAGCAGCTGCGAAGCTCGCAAAGATCACAAAGGTCGATGTCAAGGTCCGATTCCCAGACCAGACCTCGGCGCAGTGGGTGGTCAACCCTGAGCATACCGGAGCATTCCTGTATCAAGCCGTCCGAGGTGTCATGGCCAATCCCAACCAACCCTTCAAGCTGGTGATGTCCGGTCCGAATGCTGTTGCCATCCACGACGATAACAAACGACTCATTGCTAGTCACGGGTTCAAGGGCCGTGAGCTGTTGAACCTCATGTGGGAGGACGCCGTATCGACTGAGGCACGGAAAGCGGCGTTCCTCAAAGGCAGCGTTGCAAGCCGTGCCCAGGCGATCGTTGTACCCGTGATCCCTCAGACAAGTGCAACCGAGACCGGGCCGTCGGCGGGGCCGTCAAAGCCAGTGAAGTCGGAGAAGAGTGACTCTGCGCCAGACTCAGAGGATATGCGCAAGAAGATAAGCAAGTTTTTCAAGCTGCCAGGTAAGAAGTGAGCAGTTTCGAGGTATCTGTTGGGGTCTATTGGTCTTGTTTAGAGTAGATTTGTGTCAGCATTGTTGGGCGTTTCGGGCGGGAGACACATAGACACCTGGCGCCGTTGCTTACGCTTGGCTCTATTGATGTCGTGGCTTTGGCATACTTGATCATGCTTGGCTCAATTCGTATCATGTGCTACATAGATTCTTGTCACGCGGCTCATGTACCTTGAGACTGGTTCTTGACTTGACCGGCAACCGTGGTTGCGGAATTCAGCGCCTTGCCATTAACAGGCTATCTTCCTGCGCCCTGCAGCAGACATATTTTCCCAAGACCATCCCTGACATAAAACGTCCCAGGAGATCCATGATGAACCACGCCGAACCATGCGCAAAAACAGACCCGAGCCAAACCCCTTCACACGCTTAATTTTCCCATTTAGTGACCCGCACGGCGAGACTCAGCGATGACGCGCTGGAGCTCATCAACCTTGGCCTTGGCACGGCCGAAAGTTCCGAGCTGGGTATCATGTTAGCGAGAGATCAACTATCTTGGTGAGGTGTCGAATACATACCCTCTTCTTGGCGAGCTTACGGGCGCGCTTGTCCTTGCTGTTGCGTAGGAGTTCGATAACGCGGCGCTCATAGGGGGCGAGGCTGTCAAGAGAACTATGGTTAGCATCTTCAGTGCATATTGCCTTGCCATTAATATATTCCGCTCAATTCGGTGCAGAGAGCCAACGGCCCCCTTCTTCCCGAAATGAACGACGGTGTGAACATGAAACTTACCCAGCAACCTCCTTGACGATATCCCGAACGAACGCGGTACGCTTGCTCAGGTGACCCTTGGTGCGCGAGACGCGGGGCTTGGAGACACGAGCGGTGGTCTTCTGTATCGGGGGAAATTGAAAATCCTGGTCAGCCTACAGTTCCCTTCCTGTGTTGTGTCGCAACAAAGCAAAGTCCATCATCTGCGATGACCCCGTCGTGGGAAAGAAGAACCCAGCTCTCTGCTTTCGACACCGCCCCCATGGTGGGAGCGGCAGCGGGAGAGAGAGACCGGAATTGCTTCAGGACGGCGACGCAGAGATCCTCCACGAGGTGAGACATACGTGACCCTTTCCGAGGCCAACGGCCAGACCGGTCTTGGGAGATTCCTTAGCCATTGCTGAGGTGGTGATTTCGATGGGTAGTTGTCGAAATCGGTGGTCGTTGGCGTCGTCGTGACTTAAGGAAGAAAAGTCCAAATGTCGGAAATATTGAATTTGGGGGAAGTGCCTTTTCGGAGAAACTTCTGTGGTGGCTGGTGCTTGGTGGGGTGCGGGTTCGCAGTGGCTTGACCTGTGTGGCTAATGTCCAGTGGAATGTTTTCTTGGCGCAAACCAATTGTGGGGTTGCCGCCAACGGTTTGGCTTGGCCGGAGTCTTGATCCGACCGAAAATGATGCCTCGCTTTCCATGTGGAATTTCACCATACTCGCACAACGTGCCATCGAGGTGCTCTCCCCCCGCTCAATCTATGTCCATCTAAACCCCGGTTCGGCTGGATGGTGTCGCCAACAAGTCTCGTTAGATGCATTTGCTCTTATGGTGAAGGAGTTGGTCTAGTCCCACAATGCTCGTGTTCAACGGGGGGGTTCATCAATGGACTTGACAACAGAAGCCATTGGGCACACGGTACCTTCATTCGTTTGCCATGGTAACTGTTATCTTCCCTTCCATGTTACGTACCAATTTTGCTAGTGGAAGCAAACTTCACTCTCCACCTCTCATCTCCCTCGTACATACCTCCCTAGTCCGGATGGACTTATTTTCACAACACGAGGGTACTGATAGGGCATCAATATGAGTGTATCCACCAGATCACGAGTACACGTTGGACATAGTATCTGGCATCCCGCAGTGGTATGGACCTGCACCTCTCCGCCTGCGTATGACCATGCAGCCAGCTTTGCCATGCTCTGTGGCCACCGCATGGTCCTACGTAGAAAAGAAAGTAAGACCGCAACGCGTGAGACTGATCTCACGACTTGCGACTCATACTGGGAAAAGATGAAGCTCGATGATACGAGGGAGGGCTCAGTTTCAGATCAATTCCATTGCGAGCGTTGCCTGTTCCCGATACATACGTCGTCTTGGTCGCTCTGGCTCGTTTGGTATACCGGCGTTACGGACAACGCTCTTCGGAATTAACTCGGCTCGTATTGCTCATGTGGAGAGCGGGAGCGGGAGCCAAAGCGATGTTTCACAGAGTCGTAGACGGGACTCTGCTCGACTCTCCTTGTCCGGCTCCCCGTTATTCCAGGTTCTCTAAGTAATCTGGCCACCAAACGAATTCGGCACGGAGCTTCGTCTAATATATCGAGACAAACTTAGGATCCCGGTTGATATTTTCGAAACGGTAAGGAATGGGCCGTGAAGTGCGTCACGGGTAGGACTTTTGGTTGGCTAATTAAGCGGGCAAGGCGGGCTCATTGAAACGAAACAAACGTCGGCTTGGGACCAGGCGGGCAGGTTTCGTTGATGAATGCTCCCAATGAGGCAGTTCTGGTATCTGATTGGCTGCAGCATGCTGGAGGAGCAGTTGGGTTTTTGGCTCAGTGCTTCCTGGCAGGAGAAGGGACCGCTCCCACTGGCTTTCATCCGGCCCCGGATGATTGCACTCAGATCTTGCATCTCCCCGAGGCCCCCTTCATTTGTTGGTCGCCCGTGGATGACAGGCTAGCACAAGGAGCCGCGATGGGATAGATGCTTTGAATGAACAGGAGCTGCAAGGTACCCGTGGAGCTGGGAGGGGCCAAGGTGGACGGGATCGCCACTCCTATTTATATAGATATCCAAGCACTGCTACCGCTTGGAACTTGCCCGGATTCTTTATAGATTGCCATTCCTTCCTTCGCAGATCGATTTGACACCTCACATTCTTTGCATTCAGTATTGCAAGGTGTCGACACCCCGTTGGGCATATTCTCAATCCCGAGCAGCATCTCTTCATTGCCATCAAACGCGATGCTGCGTTTCCCCTGTGTCGTCGCGGCCCTCGCGGCGACTATCTCCGCCGTATCAGCAATAACCGCCATCTCGGAGTTGAACTACAAACTGCCCGCCAACTTCCCCAAGGTCCTGCTCCAGAGTGACTGCTACTTTCCCCTCAACTTCACGGTGTTTGGGCTTGAGGTCTGGCTTCCCAGCAGCAGCAACCCGAACAACTTCACCGCGGATTTCGAGTACATGGACAGCGGCACCGGTATCTCGACCCCCTGCCACCGAAACGCAACCTCGCCCAATGTTGGCGGGGATGGCCACGCGGAGAGATGGGCCTGCGACAACATCTTTGTGGAGTTCATCTGGCAGAATGGTACCTTGACGATTGTCGAGAAGGCTTGCCCCAATACCGGCTCGTAAGTGCAGGAGCTTGTCTTGAAAGACAAAAATACAGTACTGACAAGATTCAAGAGCTGGCGGCTTCGAGGCCAGCGGCAGCGTAGACCCCGGCTTCAAGTGTGTGCCGACCACATCACCGCAGTGGCCAAGTGGAGATGGAACATATTGCCAATCTGACGGTGTGCTCAACGGAAACTTCACCAGTCTACAGCCGGCACCTCCGGTCAAGTTTTCGAACTCAGAGGTGGTGTAGCCCGACCACTATCAGCTCAAATCAGTGCGCCTTTGGTTGGGTTCCTCTCTGGAGTTTCGGCATGGGAATCGGCTGGGTCTGTCTTTAGTTCGAGGCGAAGGCTTGTGGCCCTTAATTACGCATCGTCATCACAGAAGCAATTCTGTCGTGCAAATGGGAATGGGAAATGGTATTCATGGCTGATTGGGGATGGCCATCGGGCACACATCCTGAGAGTAGATGGGAAGAACATGGTCAATGATGAATTTGTATTGGGAAAAAAATCATCGAGACCACCAATTTTGATGTTCCCCTCTCTGTGCCGTTGGCGTGCTCCAGGCCTGCATTACCGGAAGCGCGGGGTGTCGCAATGTGGCGCTAATCCCTGTCCATAGCCCCGGCTCCCCCAGATCAAATTCACACCGACCAAAACTGACGCCTCAACAGCTATCATTCCACATTGCATCGTTTGTACGACTTTCGTCACCTCAGAGAGACCCTAGCTTGCCTAGGTTGTCGTGGCATCGATCTCGAATTCCGCGGTGAGCCGCGACACGTCTTGCTGCGCATGAGTGGCCGGAAAGGTTTTCTCGGCCTCGCATCACTCAGCGACCTGTGGTCACGCGGTGCCACCACAGGACCATGCTTCGCCTACAGAAGGCCGCGCTTCGAGAATCGAACTAAATCCCGTTTCTACCTGCCTTCCTCCTTCCTGAACCACACAACATCTCATCTGCTGTGACAAGCAAGATGCTATTGAATTGGCTCCCGTTATTATCTTTATTAGGATGCTTCGGCGTCTTTGCGACGCCCATTGGACCACCAGAACAGCATCCGGTACTCTTGCACGATGGGCTCTCTTCTGCGCAAGGGGTATCTGTGCCATTCTTCGCCTCCCTCGAGCGCCTAGCCCGGCTGGTTGATATCACTTACTGCGTCGGCACGACCGGCGTCTCTCCACCCTTCTCGTGCGCCTCGCGATGCAAGGACTTTCCGTCCCTAAAGCTGGAACGTACCTGGAACACGGGTGTTCTCCTAAGCGACAGCTGCGGCTACATCGCCGTCGACCACGGCGAGGATCGCAAGGCCAGCAACGGCGGAAAGCTCAACTTTGGGCCAGCGATCATCGTAGCGTTCCGGGGCACCTACAGTATTACCAACACCATCATTGACCTGAGCACCATCCCCCAGGAATACGTCCCGTACCCGGCGCCTGACGATGGAGACAGGGATGGCCACGGGCCTAAGCATAAGTGCACCAACTGCACTGTGCATATGGGATTCATGTCTTCCTGGCGCAGCGCCCGCGAGGTGGTCCTCCCTGCGCTTAAGGCCGCGCGCGAGAGCCACCCGGGATATCCCATCCATTTGGTCGGTCACAGTCTGGGTGGCGCCGTAGCAGCACTGGCTGCTTTGGAGCTCCGCCTCTCGCTGGGTTGGGCCGACATCACGGTCACAACATTTGGCGAGCCACGTGTGGGAAACAAGGGGTTGGCCAACTACCTGGACGCTGCCTTCAGTTTGAAGAATGGCACCACCGAGGACGCGGAGAAGCTGCTGTACCGACGCGTCACGCACGTCAACGACCCCGTCCCCTTGTTGCCGTTGACAGAATGGGGATTCCGTTCCCACGCGGGAGAGGTGTACATCTCCAAATCCGACCTACAGCCGGCGCCCGAGGACTTGCGTCTGTGCAGTGGCGATAACGACCCCGAGTGTATGGGCGGTGCAGAGTCTGAGGACTGGATGACCTGGGCCTGGGGTGCGCTACGAGGCCAGGAAAAGGAGGTAGAGCTTGACGTGGAGGCGCAAGGGCGCACGATCGTAACCAGGAAGTTTCCTGCGAGGTTCAAGCTCTGGCAGCTGTTCTTTGCGCATCGGGATTATTTCTGGCGACTCGGCCTCTGTCTACCAGGTGGTGATCCAGCTGACTGGGGACGAGGACGGTATAATGTGTCCTGGAATGCTCATGATGATCTATGAAAAGCTTGGGAGGTAACGGTTGGGAAAATGAAACTACATGGGACTGGTGTTGTCTTGTTTTGGGCTCGTTTAGCATGGCGTAGCGGCCGGGCATTGTGATTCAACATGCTCTTGTTTATTACAGTTCCTGCGATTATATCTCTAATTCCGGCAGAACATAGAAAATAATGTACACCTTCACAGTAGCTGCGTATCTTGTGGTTGGTATCTCATCCTTGCTGGGTCGCCCATTGCCGCTATTCAAAAGTCAACATGGTATTTTCGCTTCGCCGTCAACACGCACACCGTGGTATAGCATCTTGGGCTCGCACAGCTGATATCTATCGAACCTCGTTACCCGTTACACGACATGAAAACGTTGCCTCACTCCTTCTGAGTGGCTGCCTCATTATTCTCTGACGGCATTTTTGGATCTGATCAATAATCTACCAATGATGGTCTAGGTCTTGTGGGACGGGGCGAAGCCGGGAGGAATCACATAATTATACCAACATCAAGGCTAGAGGATTGTGTATGAAGTAGGCTCTTATGCACTCGCGTGGGAAGTGCCTAAGATGAGAGCAGCCAGAAGAGCGCAATCGGTCTGTCCCGTGGACAGAGTAGCCCGCGTATTTATTACTCACTGGGTCGTCAGAAGGGATATTATGCGCTAGTCAAATTGACCGTTCGTTGGCCACGATCATTGTCTGCGTAGCGGGCAAAGATTCTCAAAAGCGCGTGACGGTAGTGGTATACAAACCGATTGGCGGCTGAAAGAGGGGTTGAGAGTTAAAGCAACCGAAGTCTGTCAAGCCAGTTGAGCGGGCCAGAAAGCTCGGTCAAATGGCACGGCCATGATGTTCCAACGGGGCTGTGCTGAGTGCCTGTCATCTGGCCGCTTCCTTTGTCTGGCGAGGAGCTGGGGATCACGGCTATTGCCCTTGTCGTTGAGAAAGTGGATAGTTTTCCTTCGTTCTAGCTGGTTCCATCCGCTGATGAGTTGTACAAAACTGCGACCCCACTTGAGCCTTCCCTGGTCTGTTGACAGTTGCCCGGTGCTCAGCAATTGTGGCGAGGCGCGCTGAAAACAATGTGATGCTCCACAGCTGGTTGGGGGCCGCCCGCCTGCCTACCACATGACTGGTGAGAATTGGTTTGATGGGGGTGACCATCCACTGCTGGCACGAGACGCTGTGAGCGCCCAAGCGCTGCCGGCCGATAAGAAATCGCCTTGTTTTGATGGTGGGAAGAGGAGGGGTCGAGGCCTCTGAGTCAAAGCACGACTCTGCGTTTTGCTAATGTGGAGCTGAAAAGAGAGAACAGCCCCTCTATCCCATATGTGCTTGAGGGTTACAAGATTGCCAAACACCAGCCGGGGAAATTACCTGGCATCGTGACTTCCTACTCGCGCAGAGAGAAAGAGGGTACTGGAGTCCGCAATGGGGCGGCAAGACCGCCTGCGTGAGCATCTTGAGGACGGCGGGAGGCTCATCGCTGAGACTCAAGGTGGGGATCTCATTGTTGTTTCCGAAATGGGGTCGTGCTCCCGTACCGCTTCTCGGTCTCGATCCAACAAACGCCGTATGCAGTAACTTTACCTGAGAGTGAGCTAGAATCTGAGGGCACGATAGTGCGGAAGAGCAGTAGACGGCACTAAATGCGAATAGATCTGTTCATGTCTGGGATGAACGGAAGCAACAGGGAGGACGGGTGTGATCCACAGGCCAAGTTGAAAAGGCCTGAGGGTTGTGTTCATCTGTTAAGGGAGCACTGCGACTCGAGTGCAATTTCCATGAGGAAGGCACGCTAAGGGAAGTCTCGGGCTAGCGCGCCAAACTGTCGTTTAATTCGACCTCGTCCCCGGAAAAAAAAACAAGGGCCCCCCAGTAAAGACCTGAGGGGAGCGTCGGCGGCCCTCTCCAAGTCCCTTCGCCTCAACCACCGAAGTCGAACTTGCTCGTTCACCACATCACGTCACAAGACAGCAAAACAACCTCTCCCACACAACTTCACCAGCGATACCAGTTTTCCTTCCTTCTCTCCGGAGTTCTTTCAATATTTCTGACTTGCGCATTCACTACCAATAAATCACTGAAAAGATGGCGTCCGAGGTAAGTGGAATCCAAGACACATGCGGCATCACGCCGCCTGAAGCCGCCTTTCCCCTCCTCTCTTGCTCGTGCCCGACACTGCCTCGCAGGCTATTGAAGGCGGCGAGTGTCGGAAACGCACCCCCGCACCGCACCCAGTCCACTTGTATATTTTCAAAGACGCACTTTTGCTAACCATGTCGGCCGTGGCACAGCGCGAAAGGTGTGTTTGGCTCTCCGCGGCAATCTTGCCCCAGGCTTCGGCCCCACTACCAACAGCGTACTGACGAGAAGGTGAAATCTTGCAGCAAGACTTTCCTCGCCCGCCTTTGCGAGCAGGCCGAGCGTTACGATGAGATGGTCACGTACATGAAGGAGGTTGCCAAGCTGGGTGGTGAGCTCACTGTTGACGAGCGCAACCTCCTGTCGGTGGCCTACAAGAACGTGGTCGGCACCCGCCGGGCCAGCTGGCGCATCATCTCGTCAATTGAGCAAAAGGAGGAATCCAAGGGCTCCGACAAGCACGTCGGCACCATCCGCGAGTACCGCAACAAGATTGAGAGCGAGCTCGAGAAGGTCTGCCAAGATGTCCTCGATGTCTTGGACGACTCCCTCATCCCTAACGCCGCGTCCGGAGAGTCCAAGGTGTTCTACCACAAGATGTACGTGTTTCCCACAAGCCTCAGTTTTCCCGCGACTTTATCTGACCGCCTCCGATACAGGAAGGGTGACTACCACCGCTACCTCGCTGAGTTTGCTTCGGGCGAGAAGCGCAAGGTTGCCGCCACTGCTGCCCATGAGGCGTATAAGGTAAGAGCGTCGCAACACTAGACGCTATCTATGAGGCACTTGCTGACTTTCCTGTCAACACACAGAGTGCGACCGATGTGGCTCAGACTGAGCTGACCCCGACCCACCCTATCCGTTTGGGTCTGGCCCTCAACTTCTCCGTATTCTACTACGAAATCCTCAACTCGCCTGACCGTGCCTGCCACTTGGCCAAGCAGGCCTTTGACGATGCGATTGCTGAGCTCGACTCGCTCTCGGAGGAGTCGTATCGCGATAGCACGCTTATCATGCAGCTGCTCCGCGACAACCTGACCCTGTGGACCTCTTCGGACAGCGGCGAGCCCGAGGCGGCCGCCGCCCAGGCTGATGCTCCCAAGGCCGCCGAGGAGGAGAAGAAGGAGACAGAAACCAAGACCGACGAAGCGACGGCCGCCGAGTCCTAAGTTACCCTTGGGTCGGGTTTCTGTTTTCTAGTACTGTCCTCTTGAAGGGACCCCTGGTCCTCTGGCCCGGGAGGCTTTTATCGTCCGCAACTTGTCTCGTCTCGCTTCTGCTCTGCACTTTGTTAACATGGGGGAACTGGGCTTGGTTGTCGTAATCGACTAGCTGGTGGACGTTGACATGCGGCACAAGGGTCAAGGCAAGGGGCGGGACTGCGCTAGGGAGTTGGTTGACGTTGGGGAAATGAAAATGCAGGGCATGGTGATTGGTACCTTTTCTCTTATTCGTTTCCTTTTGTTTGCTTGTCACGCCTCCCTCAGACTCGTCCTCAGGCGGTAGAGAGGAAGGCCTGTCAACGAGTCGATGATTCTTCAGTTGGCGAGGTAATACACACAACTAAACCGCAACGGTTTATTATCATACGTTGTTGTGTTTTTCGCTTTCTTTGATCAACGATGTGGCCCTCCCCGATCTCATACTCCCAGGACATGAACCCGGAAAGGAATAGGTTCACGATATGTCCTTCTTGTCAAAGTTTCTGCTTTTTGCGTGTTTAAATGTTACCCCTGGGTGTCTGCTGTATGTGTGCGTGTGTGCGCGAAGGGGTGTCTGTATGTCGAACCTTGTCGTTATCCTCAGCAAGAATCATGGATGTCAGGTCGGAGTCAGCCGAGAAAGCGGAAGGGAAGGGATATCTCGTGTCGTCGATTTTTCGTACATCCCCAAGCACACATCCCTCCAAGGAATTGGGTCTAGCCGCTGTTGTCTTGACTGTTGTTGGCTTTTCCTTGCAAAGATGTAAAAAAAACCCCCATAAAGTCTTACAGTAGACCAAACACTGTTTGTTCTAAACTCGGTTCCTGCTGCGTATGCTTGTGTTGTGTCAACGTCACCCCCGTATCTAGCCACCTTCTGTCTCCCGTCTTCCATCCCCTATTCAGACAATCACTCTGTCCATCGACTGTGACTTCCCCTGATCCGTTCCTCCATCTCCCAAGAATACCGAAAGCATGACGGCGGACCCCGTCCCGAGTGTATCTCACCGCCGGGAACCGGCACACATCCGATCTCTACCTGCGTCTCGTCTGCCCAAATCTACAACCATCTACACCCAGCCCCTGCGATCAAAGTTTCCACCAACACCGCACCACCCGCTCCTTGAACCAGGGATACCCTCTCCATTCCAACAGAAACAGGTGAAATGGCCGAGCGGTCTGAGGCGCTACGCTAAGGATATTCCATAATAACATCCTTTCCACCATCGTGGAGAACGATTCCGTAGTCCGAAAGGGCGTGGGTTCGAATCCCACTTTCATCATCCGCTTCCTTTTTGGATGGTGAGGGTATCTATGAGGTGACGGGTGTCCCTTTTCTTTTGTCACTGTAGAATGGCGATGATGGGGTGTATGGTTAAGGATGGGATGGTTAGTGTTTTTGAAGGGATTAGGGCTGAAGGCGAAAATGTACGAAACCCCTACTTGATCTTCAACTGACAAACACTGTCCTTCGACCATTTTATCGCTAACACTGAAGTCTCCAAGCCCAACAATTGTGAGAAGACATCTTGTATCAACGATGTACTAAGTTTACAAACACGACGATCAACAAAGTCACCGAGCTAAGCAAAAGGGGGCGTATGGTATCATTTGTAATCGCTGTCCTTTATACAGTCCCATCTCGCTATTATCTACTCCGCTATGCCACATTCTCAAATATACACAGTCCTATCCGTCCAACAAGGGTATAAAAGCCATTTCGTCCCTTTCCTCGCAAGGGAGCCGCTGTAATTTGCAGGTCTGCTCCCGCTGATCAGTCCGAAAACGCTGTTGAACCGCTGAGTAAGTCTTCCCCACGACGTTTGGTACATTCGCCTTTCGCTGTCGGTCGCCTTATAAACAACCAGCTCTTCATCACGACGCAGGCAATGGCCATTCCGATACCATATGCCCCCAGTCAATCCAGTCGAACCCAGTCATCATATCCATTAGACGAAGCCGCAGAAGGCTTTGTCGGTTCGGGGGGCCACGCAATATGAGGTCCCAGTTAAGGGCAGGAGCGTTCGCTTACGAGCCGGCACCGGCCCCAGGACCCCGGCTTGGTGTTGTGGCTGCCGAATTCCAGTTGCTACTGGGATCACCCACACTCGGCGCGGGCGTTGTGGGAACAGTGTTGCGTCTTGCGCGAAAGCAAGACAAGAGGTGCACACATGTGTGATGCTGTTTTGGAGCGGTTGCAGGGAGTCGGGCAAAATGTACCATTTTTTCAGAGCCCGCATTACGAGCCATGGTAGAACCAGATGGAGGCGAGGTAGAAGGGCAACCAGGAGTTTTGAGAGTGCTCCCCAGTCCACCCGGCACAGTATTCCCCGTTTTGTGATCGGAAACAGCTTGGGGTATATTTGAGACAGATTGTCTTGCCGGAAGCTTTGTCAGAGGCCGCGGCATGGGCGTGATCTCGCGCCTATCAATCGAGATAGATGACCACTTCCACCATGGCTTCTATTCATTGGTTGATATCCGGATATCGCGTTGTGAAGATTTCTGGAGCAGCTCCTCGGCTCGGCGAAGACGAGCTTTGCTCTTGGATATCCCATCGCCGCCATGGGGCCTATCAGAATCGTCCGAATAGTTGAGACTGCCGTTTGTGCTATCCCTCTGGCCCGGCTGCCCCGCGTTCACAAGTTTCTCATCCAGGCTCACGTTGAGGGTTGCAACCTTTTCACCACCCCTCGCCAACGCCCGTATTGTTCGCGAATCGGGCTTTGATACCTTGCCATATATCGACCCGCCAGGTCCGTATGGATAATACGGAGTACCTGACGCATGCGTTTCCGGAGTCGTTCCTTCCTTCCCACCACCAAGTGTAAAATATGATCCCGTGTCATGGTTGTCTTTCCGTTTGCCAGGTTTTGCGCGCTGAAGGAGATTGTTGAGCTTCTTGGCAAGGTTCCCTTTTGTGTGGAACTCTATCTTCTGGTCCTTCAAGCTCGTAGAAGCACTATTTGGCGGGGAATTCATCCTGCTGCAGTGGGGACAGACCCCTGCCATGGAAACGTTGGTGACGGGTAGAGCGCTGCCGTTGGTGTTGCTAGATACCGACCGCTTTACCCTCAGGATGGCTCGCACGCCACTCTTGATATCGCTTCCTTTGCTGGCAAAAGTCTGCTCTCCAATGGAAGACGGCTCGGAACACGCACAATATGTTTCACAACCGTGTGCGCTGACGCCTTCACTCCAGCCCCGGATCCAGTCGGCCTTGCTGCCTTGATTTTTGCTGGGCCGCAGCTGGTTTCGCTTAGCCTGCCAATCCGTGGTGGAGGCTGGCACCTGCGCGGCCGGTGCTGGTTCCGTGTCCGGGTCGGGGCCGGCGACGGAGTTCAGGACTTCCTGCCGTTCCTGAGGCTCGGGGCTAGCCTGGGTCTCGTTTCCGCTTGCTACGACTTGGACAAATTGATCGTCGGGCGCGTCGACGGCATCCGGGGTCACCACGTACCGTCCGTATGGGGGCGTGTATGCGGGAAAGGGTCTCTGGGCCAAGAGGTCCGACAGTGCCAGCGGTGGTGTCGGGCTGGGGGGGACCGATCCGCCAAATAGGGAGGCTTCGCGAGGGCGATCCATAATGTCCCCGGCCTCCCAAGGGGAAATGTTTGTTTTGGTGGCCACGGCAGGTGGGACGGCCCGGAAAGTGGTGTTGGTGTAGCCAGCCGGGAAGGCGATCTCACAGCACAAGAAGCCTGGAGGGGGCAGATACCGACGGGATTAAGCCTCTATCAGAGAGGAGCAGAATGAGAAAAGAAGGAATGATGTTGGGCGGAACAGGAGGGGGTCCGGCTATTGATCTGTTTTCTGCGTTTGCCGACGATGCGAACAAGCTCGTTCCAGGGGCGGACTCGGTAGGTGGCACGCAGGTTCGCTGGGGTAGGGTAGGTCCCCACGTGTGACAAAGGCATCACCTGGCAGCTGCCCCAATGCCCATTTCTCGTGTGCGCGGGTGGCAAGCAGGCAGGCAGGCGACCTGCTTCCGTGACCTTCTGAAAACCGAAATCGGGGGTCGGAAATCGGGATGGAGGCTTTACGGAGGAAGGCGCGCCTGAGTCGCCATGCTCATCCAGTCGGAGAATGCCGGGGGGGAGGGCGGACGTTTGGTGGTGAGTGAGCCGGAGTATATGTTTGTCGAGCAAAGAAAAAAAGGATTCGAGAACGGGAATGGAGCCGAAAGCAACCACACTGACAATGCGACGCCAGAGCTAGCCGACTCTTGTCAGGTACGTACCCAGTCCCTTCTTGTCATACACCCGGCGCACTGGGCACCTACACAGCAGGAACGCGGTACAGATTGGTCCAGAGAGATGGATCCCACAAAATGAGCTTGTCCGGAGGCAGTGGGGTGACCTGAGCAGACGCTCTAACGCAGCGCCGTCTGGGAGCAAAAAAGTGTCCAGTGCTCGGCGTGGTGTGCCGGTGCCGATTACGCGAGTCGGCGTAAAACGGCGGGCTGTACTATGACGTAACGCTAGATTCAATGCCATTCCTCACACTCTCTGGCCATCTGCGTAGGGTAGGTCTCCGCTAGATCCATTCTCTCATCATTACCTGTAATCGGAAAAAGGGTTCGAACCTAGAGAGGGAAGAATAGATGGAAGTCGAGTCGCGCCCAACGTTGGGCAAAGCTTGACGGGAAGCACGCGTGCAATGCCCCACTAGTTGACTGCAGGTGTATGCAGGCATCGCCAAGGCTACTATTGCATGACGCTGAGCTAGAAGTGGCGCATCTTTACCATGAGGCTGCATCTCGCGTCATCAGGGTTGCATAGTAACATGGCGCTTTATTCTGTAGACTCAATTCCTCTGGTGAATTGACCATTTTCCAGCCAGACAAAAGACAAGAAGCTCTCTTTTTAGAACGCCGCACCTGTCCTCCCCAAACTCTAAACGACATCGAGTCCACAGCATGCAGCTCGGCTTGCAAGGTACCCATTGCGGTGGTTACCATTACGTTGGCTTCAGCGCCTCCCAGCCGCCTATTTCTGACCCGGCATCATCACCCAGAAGATCTACTGCCTGCACTCTTCTAGGGGCTGGAGGCGCCGGCGACTTTTGTGTCTTCTGTGAGACTAGCTGTGGTCTCTTCTCTTGTTCTGCCAGTCCGGCCAGCCCGACTCCTCCAGCGGGCGCTCCTCGCCCCACCTTGACCACGCTCGCGCTGCTGATAGCCCGCCTAGGCAGCTGTGGCGGCGCACCGTCTCTTGTGTTCACATTCCCGTTCCTGGAGGGCAACGTGGAAGCCCCGTCGGTAGATCCTTGCGCGAGAGCCGTAGAGCGACGTGGCAATCCCGGCAATTGGACTCTCGGGTTATCTCGTTGGGCCGCTAACTCTGAAACAAAGCTGCTTGAGGTACTACTGGCTGGAGAAGCTGGTGCTGTTAGATGCGCGGGCTTTTTGGCGACCGGTGGTGGCCCCTTAGGCTTTGGTGATTGCTGAGAAACTACAGACACTGAGCTGGCTGAAGATGTAGGCGTCGGTATCGGCTTCTTTCGAAGCTGCTGTTGTGTGGCAGCAGTCGAAGGCGTTCCATGTGTCGAACCCGTTTGTCGGCGAGGCGGCGGTGGAGGTGGAGGGCCCTCTGCCTGAGTTGCTATCGACTCTTCCCCAATCTGCATCCTTCCGATCTTAGCTGGCAAAGATGAAGGGTCGTATGCTGGCGGAAGCTTCCTGGGGGCTGTGCTTGACGCCGAGGATGAAAGGAGCATAGAGTGATTAACATGCTCGTATGGGGAGGTTGACATGCTTGAGAACGATGAAAGCCGTGATTCGGACCGTGGGATGTTGACCCAGTCCTGTTCGTCCGTTGGTGCGTAGGGATTCGGTGGTCTCTTTGGATTCAAGATAGTTTGGTACGCTGGCTTGTCAGGTTTGGGTGGAACAATAGAGGACCGGGCCATTTTGCCGTTTTCCAACCACCACTTCTGCCGATCAGAGCTGGCAGGTGGGAGGCCCGGCTCGATGGCATCGTAGCCGATCAAGTCTTCGTCTTCCGACTCCTCGGTGGCGGCTAGGTTTACGGTATCTCCTCCAACATCAACCTTGCGACGGTCGTAAATTTCCCGACTGATTTTGTCGCGAAGCTTCTCGTCGACGATGCTAACCGTGCATTCGAAGACGGAATACACAGGCCTATGGTCAGAGAAGCGTAGCGGCGCCGAGCTGTACGATAGTTGACGAAGATTGCCCCCCTTTCGCAAGATGCGATCAGTCCAGGCTGGGATGCGTGCTTTCTCTCTGCGGAAGGTATTAGAAAACCCCGATTCCACTATAGACCACCAAGAATGGAGGCATTACTCACGAACTGTCATATTCGTCACTGCCAACATCGAACTTGTATGTTGGCATAAAGGTAATGCGAGGCTCGGAGTAGAACCGGAAGGCAAGCCCTGCCACCATTTGAAGGTTGAGCTCCAGAAAGGTCAGCAAAAACGAGCACTTAAAAAGCAGACGTAAACATACTTGGTCGTTTTCGTAAAGTCTCTCCACATCGCGTTTTTTCACCAGCTCTTTGGCTGTCTCGAGACCAAGCCCGATGCGGTAGTTGAAGTCACCAAACCATATCACAGAATCTAGACAATGTCAGCTACACGTCAGACTCGGGCACTGCACAAAAAAGGCTTACCGTGATCACCTATTCCCCGATTCCTTTGGAAGCGAAGACCACGATCAATGGTAGCATAGTCTTTGTTTCTCTCGTCGTAGTTGGTGAAACCTGCGGCTAGATGTGCTGTCACAAAGCAGATCGGGGTATTTGCATAATCGAGACGTATCGCAACCGCACCCTTGTTCCCAGCCATTCCTGAAAGCCCAGTCTTCTTCACACTACCCTCAACATTCTTTATGTTATGCAGCACGGACGCTTTGACGAAGATGCACAATGCTGCTCCGACAAGCTGACCGCTCCGTAACAAAACATATTTGTCGTCGCCAGGTCTGTTGTAATGACTTTCCAACGTCTTCTTGATAGCTTTCTCCCATAGCTGCTTTCTGGTTGGGTCGCTGTTCATGATCTGTTGGGGATTCAACTCCACTATCTCTTGAAACCCAACAGCAACAATCTCAGGCTGGACAGTTCCCAGCTCAGCTGGGCAAAGCCACGGGGACAAATCTTCATCGATTCCATTAGTTCGGCCGTTAAGGTTGAAAGTCCCAACCCAGCTACCCATCGTTAGCACCGCATCTTCCATCTTGCTTGTCACGGTACTCACATGTGTATTTTCTCGGTTGACGAGAACTCGCGGCTCCGGCGTTGCAGTTCCCCGGCGACATAATCGCTAATTGGGTCAAACAAAACCACCGGTGCCTGACCAACCAGCCTTCCAAGGAGCGTATCGATCGTGATCTGACGTGCTTTGTCTGCAAAGTTGTTGTAATACAGCCTGGTCGCCGATTTGCGTACATCAGCAATCGCTCCTGCGAATGACATCTTCCCATGTCGGGTGAATGACGACTTCAAAGCGCCGGTACCCGCATATATCTTAGACAGGGCGTCGCCGTTGTCGGCCCACAGGCTGGCATGCCGTGACCAGAAGTCAGATTGTGCCTCTTCGCCCCTGTGCCCAAGGAATGCCTCGACAGCCATCCGGGAAATGATGGTCTGAATCAAATTCGTTCTGTCGAGGCAGTCAAGGCAGTTGGTTCTGAAAACACCCTCTTGTTGCAGAACAACAATATAGCGGCGGCTTCTTGGACTAGACGACCTTCCGTTCGACTCAGGGGCCTCATCGGACTCCTGGGCAAGGTAGTAAGCAAATCCATCTGCAGATTTCTCTATATACCGCCGAATTTGATCTGCTGCCTCATAACCCCGTGGGCCCTTTGTTTCAGCATGAAAGTCATACTCAGTGGTTCTGAGCAGAGCATGGTCTCGAGAGTGGCCACCTGGGGGTCGAAATAGAGGACAGTGGTTAACCCCATGTCGGTAAAGAGTTATCAGGTCATATTCCCCCTGCTTCGTAGTACTGAGTAGATTCACAATGTGTACGGCACCATAAGTTTGCTCAAGATCCGCAAAATGCTTATCAAAGGCTGGCTGCGTTCCATCTGTGGAACGAGTGGCGGTAATCTTTTGTTGGTTCGGCAAGAGACCAGCAGCTTGCTCCCAGAACACAGGAACGGAGCCTCGTACTTGAGCATATGAAAAGACAACGCCGGATGGACTCCAGTACGTTGTCTCCGTCTCGACAAAATTGGCAACGTTTCCGTCATCGTCAATGCCGCGAGAGTTGAACCTGGTACCCGCCCTCCTACACGAGAGGCGAGAAATGATGGTCAAATAGGAGGGCAACCCTGTCTTCGCGGATCTCAAAGGGGCGGAACCCTGCGGGATAGTCCAACTCTTGCAAAAGCCACGAATTGCCGACGTTAGAATTCTCGAGGCATCAAGTGCGTTTCTCTCCTGCTGCTGCAGTCGGGACCGGAACTCGACAAGGGGTTGGATCATATACGAATTCCAGAGGAAAGACTCGTCAAAGTTATCAATATCAAATGCGATTGCATCTGCTGGTCTTTGAAGGTGTCAGAGAGAGCTTCGGTTGAAAGTGACGGAAAGGCGCAGTCCGTACCTGTCTTGCATCCGATTTGTTACATCAAAGTCGGTACTGTAGTAGAATGTGCCATTGCCCAGTAGTTTCTGTAGCTCTAAGCATGGGTGCTCGATAGGCACGTCTCTGCGGCCGAGATTCTGTCCATATACAGACGAAGCGTCATCGTCAAGGTCATACGGATCGAGGGCGACAACATCGTCATAGTCGGCCGAATTCAGGCAGAAAAACTGAACGCCCTCAATCTTCTCCACCGTTTCGCCTGGCCGGACGGTCGCAACTCTCGAAGCCTGGGTGATGACGCATAGAAACACATCCCGGCCTACCGAGATCAGGCCCAGGGTGCCATAGATAGGCCGCGGCGTGAGCGGGCGGTAGTCGGCGAGCAGGTTGTTTCGAGTTGTTGAGAATTCGACCATGCACTTGGCTGTCCCATTATCAAAACTGGATGCGCGCGGGCGAGCAGAAGCGATGGAGGGGAGAGACCCATTCCCAATTGCTTCGCTTGCCGTGGAGCTGTGTCGCAGGATCAGGGCGTGGGACGGTGTAGCAATGGCGATTGCTCGGTGGGGATACTCGCGAATGAGGATCTGGCTGGACTTCTCAGAAGATGGAGCTTGGCCGGTCCATAGGGCCGGCGAGGGCTGGTTGGAGTCCATGCTCAGGGGTAACCCTAGCCACGGCGAGGACGAGGTTGTCGAGATGCGAATGGTTGAGGAGGGGCGGAGGGCGCATATCGGCTCTGGCTGCTCAAGCTGTAAGTTTGCCGAAAATCTGCGGCCGGATTCTTTTTTTCCTTACAATGCACGTGGCCAAGATGCACGGCGCTCACTCAGATCATCGGTCGCGGTACGCAGCCGTACTCGGACTCAAATGGAAGGCGCGAACAGTATCAGGCCGGAAGGTGGGACACGTAGAATTTGTTGATGACGCCCAGCTCTAAGCCCGTGCTCTTACTGCCAGTAGACCTGCGCAGCGCAAGCAGCGTAGCGTGCACAAGCATCCAGCGCGCTGTGATTCGGCTGTTTTACCGCCTGGGATTTGGTTCTTTTATCAGCCTCAAACAGCCGCGTTCGAGGATCGCGGGGTTTCCCGCTTGCCGACGAACCTCCAGTTATTCTGGCCTGACCTTCGTATCGTGGCACGCCTGAAGCAAATTTCTCCGGAAAATTAAAAGCTCTTGACTCTGACATTCCGTCAAGAAAAGTTTCTAAACTTGGTGACGGGAAATTCAAGTCCGCATATCACGAACGATACCTTTTCACAGCTGGCGATGAGCTCCCCTCAAGTCCGGGTAGATATATCAAGCATATGGTTGGGGAAGCAAACAGCACCAAAATGTCACTTGTCCAATATCTTGAGCCACATGCCCGCTTGGACTGAATCTATGTAACTAAATGTAGAAAGCCTAGATATATGAACCGAGTTCAGGAAAGAAATGGACTTAACGCATTGCATTAGATCCAGAAGATCGGCGTGAAAGCCACGCACATGCTTACGCATATGCTTGTGTCGATCAAGGCTTCAGAATTATTTATGGTGAGATCATGTTCTCTAAATTGAGAATCATACTCTTCCTATCATGAAATTGGAATCATCACTAGCCTTTGTGGAAAAGGAAGAAGTGCACAAAGCGCAGCCTCGAAAAAGCTTTTTATCGGCGATGCCGATTACCTAACCTAGCCCCACTGCAACTAGTTGGAGACCTCCAATTGGCCAACCGAGTCTGGACCCCACCGAGCTTGCCAAGATTTCTGCCGACGCGCAGTTTTGAAGCTCCTTCCATTGGATCCGGACCCGTGCGGCGCGGTCGCTTCCAACAGCTTTTTCTCCAAGGTCGCACTGCCGTTGACCAGCACCAGCCACCTTGCTCATTCACACCTCCGCAACTTCAGGATCACCACCATCATCGTGTCAAGGCTCCCGCACCTGCGCAACTTGACAGCTGGAAGGTCATCCGAATAGAACTTTATCCTAGTGCCTGCGAAACGTTCATTCCCTACCATAAGCCAGTAATCGTTCGACGCGCGAGCCTCGCCGAGGTGTTCAACTCCTCCGCAGCTATGGGTGATTTCAGTAACTATGGAGGATCTGATGAGGAGAACATGGAGATCAAGCGCCTGAACTCTGACATTGTAAGTTACAATGCTTCAACCTAGCAACAGTGCATCGTCATTACCTCGTCCAACAGACTTGTCGCTAACCTACATGCGACACCTCAGGATGCCGACCCGACAGCTTTGAGAACTGGGAAAAGCTGGTGCGCGCATGCGAGGGACTGGAAGGCGGTTTGAACCGCAATTCCAGTCCTCAGGCATTGGCGACTCTCCGGGACACCTATGACCGGTTCCTCCTGAAATTCCCCCTACTTTTCGGTTACTGGAAGAAGTATGCAGATCTGGAGTTCAATATTTCGGGCCCAGAATCGGCAGAGATGGTACGTATCATCCCTCCCTCCTCAGAACTCCAGGGCTAATTAGAACACCAGGTCTATGAGAGGGGTTGCGCAAGCATAACCAATTCGGTTGATCTCTGGACAGAGTACTGCTCCTTCAAAATGGAAACAACTCACATCCCGCACCTCGTGAGAGAGTAAGTAGGCACGGAGTATTTTCTTCCCAACCCATAACCACCTCACACACAGCGAAACCTGCAAGCCCACTCGCGGCCGGTTGCCGACTCCCGAGGAGTACCAACATACATTGAACCGTACGGACATGGTGAGAAACACCAAAGGCAGCCATCCTTTGTTGGGATTGTTCTCTCACACTATCTACCAGGCTCTGCTGCTCGCCGGCAGATAATCCTCGCTCTGTGGCTCTCTACCCGTTCCCAGTTCGCACGTCATCTTGAGATGTAGTTTGGCTGCTTTGGATGGATTCGTCGCTTACACCAAGTTCCCCTCTTGTATTTGACTCCCCTTCCACCCCGATGTTCCAACCCCCCCTCCTCACTGCAGCTGTTGCTGACCTGGCTTACAGGCTGTTCGAACGTGCCGCTGGTCATGTTGGGCTTGACTTCCTCGCTCATCCCTTTTGGGACAAGTATCTCGAGTACGAGGAAAGGCAGGAAGCGCAAGATAAAATCTTCGCTATCCTCAGCCGTGTCATCCATATTCCCATGCATCAATATGCTCGCTACTTCGAGCGGCTGCGTCAGTTGTCGCACAACCGGCCTGTTACGGAGCTTGTCTCGGCCGAAGTGCTAGCTCAGTACCAATCTGAGGTTGAAACCGAAAGCCTCCAATTTGGCATCCAAAAGACAGATCTGGAGCTGGAGCGCGACATCCGGGCGAAGATCGATGCCATGTTCTACCAGACTTTCCAGACCACTCAAACGGAGACAACCAAGCGGTGGACATACGAATCTGAGATCAAGCGGCCATACTTTCACGTCACGGAGCTGGAACATCCCCAGCTCGCTAACTGGCGGAAATACCTGGACTTTGAGGAATCCGAGAGCGATTACAATAGAATTGCCTTCCTGTACGAGAGGTGCCTCGTCACTTGCGCGTTTTACGACGAGTTCTGGTTCCGCTACGCTAGATGGATGTCGGCCCAGGAAGGCAAGGAGGAAGAAGTTCGTAACATTTACCTCCGCGCGGCAACGATGTACGTGCCGATCAGCAGACCAGGTATTCGGCTACAGTTTGCATACTTTGAAGAAGCCTGCGGCCGCATCGACATTGCCAGGGACATACATGCGGCCATCCTGACCCAACTTCCTGATAGCGTCGAGGTCATCACCTCGTGGGCTGACTTGGAGCGTCGGCAGAGCGGTCTGGAGTCTGCAATAGATGTGCTGAAGGTCCAGATCGACTCGCCGCTGATCGATATCTATACCAAGGCTGCCCTCGTCACGCAGTGGGCTTTCTTGCTATGGAAGGTCAAAGGCTCAGTTGACGAGGCCCGCACAGTCTTTACGAAGAATGTTCAGTGGTACGCGGATAGTCGGCACTTTTGGCAAAAGTGGCTGGAGTTTGAACTTGAGCAACCAACGGACGCTACGCAAGAAATCCAGCGCGGCAATAGGATCAAGAATGCTTTTATGGAGATGCGCACCAAGAGCCGGCTCTCTGCAGCCATCAAACAGGAGCTGGGACAAGTTTATCTCAACTATCTCCAACAGCGTGGCAGTAAGGATGCCATGAAGGAATTCATGGCGGTTGATCGAGAATTGTTTGGGTATGCTTGCTTGGCTTTCTGTCACGATTCCTATGATATCAATACTAACAATGCATGTAGACCTCAATCAATCTCGACCGTCGTCGGAAAATCGAAGCTCGGGGCAAAGGAGAACGGCATACCTCTTGGGGAGTTGGATGATGCAACACGTCTCAAGGCAGAGAGCAGGTTCTTTAGCTACTACCAGCTACATATGGACCCCGATCCGAACGCCCAGGGACCAGCCAACTTCCACTAGCTAGGGAAGTCAGCTGGACAAAGGCCACAGAAAGTCGGCTTGTAACATGTTCTATTACTACATTTCTCGTAGTTGATCCTCTCTACGACGGCAACTCTTTGGATTGGTCAGCGTATTGTCTTGATTTGGCGTCCTCGGTTTCTGTGGTTATGTTCTATTCTTTGGCGTCGGCGGGATTTCAGACCCATGGGCTATAACGCATTCCTAGGATGGGGGTTTGGCGTGGTCGGAGGTTATGAAAACGGAAGGGGGGTTGGTGGAATGCCTTCAACTCTGCCCTGTGGGAGAAAACTTGTGATCTGGCGATGGAGGAGGATGCGGGGTTAACCCCTATTGTGTGGTATGACTAGACATGGCCGCAAATAGCGTCAAGAGACCAATGAAGTTTGAAACCCGACATCACTCCTTAGTTAACTCGTGTTTTTAATTTAGTGCTTAGGTGGAATGGTACATTATCTCTGACAAGCAGCTGTCTGAGTTGGTTTATAGACATCGCGCGGTGTGTACATGTGTATCTCCCGAGTGTTAGTACGCTACACATTCGAACGCTCAGTCCTGTGTGTTGACGGGGCCCCCTATTAGGTAACGGTCCTGGCAAGCGGCTGATCGCCAGGCAAGCAGGGATTCGACACTTCTGGCAGGGATCTACACATCCCGGCTTTCCCCAGGTTTTTAACACCCGTCAAGGTTCTCACTGTATTGACATCGTGTGCTGCTCACCTCATCTCTGTTGTGTTAGACATATTTGATCCCAGCCGATGAAAGGCACTGAAATACAGGCATACTTTTAGATGGCTTTTTATTAAAACGCGGCAAAAAGAGGCGGGGTCTAAGTCGCCTGGGCTGGTTTCCCTTGAAATTACCCGACTGGCCAGGGTTCAGTTACACGTCCTGCAGCGCACAGCTTGAGTGCGACTTTCAGCTCAGCCGGTGTTGCAGCGACGGACGCCAAGGCCATGCTAGCCTGGCTAAGGCTGCAAGAGGGAAAACGATGAGAAAGACAGAGTGTCCGGTAGGAAGGAAAACGATGGCGGAGCTAATTGCAAAGAGGAGCAAGAGCCAGCCCGGCTTTCGGTAGTGCGCATACTCATTTCCACTGGCTCGAGACATGTCTAGAATACGCATGGAGTGGAGAGCTAGTAGTCAGGAACGGGCCCCTAGGACGGAATATTGCCAAGCAACTGCACGATTCCCAAGGGTCCAAGGGAGGACACTACACTAGAGAACACCACACCTTCTTCTGTCGACGGGCTAGAAAAATGGACCTCCCTTTCCCCTTCGCTAGTCCCGCTTTACGCTCGTCTGCCAGTCTTGACGTCGACAGACTTTGTTACAGCGCCACAGTGGCCGTTGGTGGACTCCCTCGATCCTTCCTGTCGCCTTGTCCTCGCCATGTTGTAGCGCGGGGCGCGTTGGATCGATCCTGTCAGCCCCCTGACGCGAAAACTTCTCTTATGCCGTCGACTCTGAAGACTCCTCTGCGGTTCGAGATACTCCTCGGGCAAGATGGCCATGTCTGTACTCGGCGGGTCGCGGCGGGCGAGGCTGTTCTTCATTGCCATCTTGCAGGGCGCCCTGTTACTTTCCCTTTTATATTGGTACTCGCCGCTGGTGACGCGCTCCGGAAATGATTCCGCCTCGCCGGACTGGCAGAAACCGACGGTGGTCAACGAAGACGTCCCGATCCGAGTCCCGGTTCCAGTAAGGACAAGTTCTGACACCAGCACGCCGCAGGAGACTGCACCGCCACCGCTGCCATCGCCAACACATGGAACCGAGGCGAGCGACGAACCGACTCCGTCAGCTGGAGGCTTAGCGCCGGGGGTTTCTGTGACGGCGGACCCGGAGCCAAGTCGGAACGAATCGGTACGGTGCGACAGCTTCGAGATGCTACAGCAGCTAGCTCCCGAGCCCCGGTCCAAAGGGAGACGCAAGTTCCCCTACGTGCGCCCTCCTAAGCAATGTCGAACGTTTCCACTGCCTGCCATGGAGGCGCTGATTGAGCATATGCGGTCGGTTATCGAGGACCCGGATCTGTTCCGACTCTTCGAGAATAGCTACCCGAATACGCTCGATACGATGGTGAAGTGGCGAGGCTTCGCGAACATTACCGACGAAGAGACGGGCGTGTCGACGGTGACGGATGAGGAACTGACATACGTCATCACTGGCGACATCGAGTGAGCCATTGTTCGCCAGCTTCTTGCACTGATGCGGTTTGCTGACCATCTGCAGTGCCATGTGGTTGCGAGACTCGGCCTCACAGATCTACTCGTATGTATCGCTCCTCGAGCCCTCCACGAAGCCGGATTCGCTTGCCAGCCTCTGGCGGGGGCTCATCAACTCGCACGCGCGATATATCGTCATATCCCCCTATTGCCATTCGTTCCAGCCGCCGCCCGAGTCCGGCATCAAGCCAACAGTCAACGGCGCATACAGCCGGAACCACCCCAACCCCAGCTACGACCCGCTGCTGGTCTTTGACTGCAAATGGGAGCTTGACAGTCTCGCCTCGTTCCTTCAGATCAGCGCTGCGTATTATGAGAGGACGGGCGACCTCGACTTCTTTGGCAAGTACAGCTGGATCAAAGCAGTTCAGGCTGCCGTGGACGCAGCAGGGGCCATGCGCCTGGGCACCTACAATAAGGAGGGACGCGTCCAGCCGTCGGCGTGGACATTCACAGGCTACACCGACCGCGGCTCGGAGACTTTGACCAACGACGGTCTCGGTAACCCCGTGAAGGAGAACGGTATGGTGCGCACAGGCTTCCGCCCTAGCGATGACGCCTGTATCTTCCAGCTTCTCACGCCTTCCAACATGATGTTTGCCGCATACCTGGAGCAGGCCTCGATGATCATGGAAGGGCTATCAACCGATGACCCCCAGGCCGCCAACCTCACCGGGGAAATGCGCACGCTAGCGGCCACTATCCGGAACGGCATTGCCGTCGATGCCGTGGTTGCGCATCGCGAATTCGGCGATATCTTTGCTTACGAAGTTGACGGATACGGGGGAGCAAACCTGATGGACGACGCCAACGTTCCGTCTCTCCTGGCCCTGCCACTCTGGAACTACACCCACGTCTCCCAGGACCTAGCCGCCAAGCCCAAGTCCAAGACGGAACTCGCTGCAGAGGAGGCAGAGAAGAAACACGACTTCGCTCGCGTCTACCAGAACACGCGGAAATTCGTCTTGAGTATGGCAAACCCATACTATGCCAAAGGGCCTGTCCTATCTGCCGTTGGCGGCCCCCATCTCGGTCCGGGCAAGGGCTGGCCCATGGCAGCTACGGTGGCTGCCCTCACGGCGTATGACGACCTCGCTGGTATTTCGGCGGGTGCTGCGCGAGACGCAGTCGTTGCCGAGCAGCTGCGCATGGTGCTGGACTCAACTGCCGGGAAGGGCGTTATCCATGAGACAGTCAATGCGTGGAGCGAGTTCCAGTGGACACGGAGCTGGTTTGGGTGGGCGAATGGGTTGTTCGGGGAGCTCATCTTGAGGATTGCGGAGGATGAGAGGAGAAGGGGCGTCAAGAAGGGGGAGGGCTTGCTGGGCAGATTATGGCAAGATGCGGCGCCTGTGGTGCCGAAGAGCAATGACTATGCTTGGCAAGGGAAGCATTTTGGGGTGAACGAGTGATGTGTGTGCGTTCGGGGTGTATTTGAATATTTGTATCCTCAGCCACCAGGCGGGGCTTGGGAAGATCCCGGCATTGGCTATCAATGCTTGTCTTATCATGGTTTGGGCGTTTGGAATCTCAGTCTGCATCAAGGGCACTGGGTGGTTTGGTGTATATCAAGGCTCTTGGATCAGACAGTATTATTGCGAGTGCATTGGACGTTGGGTGTGTATACTCGCTATCAACATAGTGTGACATGCAAAATGGATATTTCGATCCCCCCCTTTTCATGCGGGTTATTTACGCTCGGAACTCCCGAGATAGTTGGCAATGGCCTCACACCGTCCACCATGATATCGTGCTTAGAACATGCCGCTTTTCCCTCCCGTGGTCGATATGCTCATTATATCCATGCCTGTATGCAAACATAAACACAAAACCCCCAAACCCAAGAACTGCTCAACCCTTTGTTCGACAGTAATGCAATGTAGGTTGCCCGTCCGTTACTGGCCCTTCCTCTTCCCGCTCCCGTTCCCTGCCTTGGCAGCATCCTGGCGCTCCATCTCGTCGTTTTCGTCCGCCTCCTTGTGCTCGGCATACCACTGCCCGGCCTGCAGCACCAGGACACCCACTAGCACCAGCGCAAGGATGGTGTTGCTGGCGCTCAGCACGCGCAGCGACTCCTCGCGGCCAAGCACCACCGAGCCCGATAGCGGGCCTTCGTGCACCACTGTGCCGCCGTCGACCTTGTCCCACGCACCGGCGCTCACGGCGCGCATTCCCTTGACGATGTTGGCGATGTAGACGCCTGCGCCGATGACGTAGAGCACGAGCGAGGCGCCGTCGAAGAGGACGTTTGCTTCCGAGGGGCGGAACAGCTTGATGAAGAAGCCGAGGAAGCCAAGGAAGACGATTATGTTGAGGAGGCGGGCGATGAGCGGCGGTGCTTGGTGCATGAAGCGCAGGTGGGTTTCGAGCTGGTCATAGTAGGTGGGTGAGACGGGGTCGGATGTCCAGAGGAGGGGGAAGTCGTAGGGGAAGGAGGCGAAGAGGATGCCGAGGAAGAAACAGACGGCTATGTATGAGGGGTTAGCTTGCATGTCTTTGAGAGGGGTGCGGAAAGGGGGACACGAACGTCCGATGATGAGGAATGTCGCGAAGGACCCGGTGCCGCGATAGTCTCTGGAGCGGGTGGTCTTGGACCAATCCACCCACCTGGCCATCTTTGTCTAGTAATTGAAGAAGGCGATTCGCGGCGACACAGATTACTTCGTTTTGTCTACCTGGAAGAATGCGGTGGGTTGGGGTTGGATGTCGCGCAACACAAAAATATTGAGAGGCTTCTTTGAGGGTCGGGCGTTAAATCCAGGTTGAAAGCCGCAAGGCAATTGCGTCTTTGGCCCCACACACCCGTGGGACAGTCGGCGGCTCCGCTGCGGCAGAGCCGGGCATCGAGCGGGCCGCTTGGCTCATCAGGGGTGGAGCCTTGGACCAGGGCATTGAGCGCTCTGTAAAAGTGCTTTGATACAAAATGTTTTCTTACAACATCTACTAACGATCTATAGGCTGATTCTCTAGCACGGGCGTATTCGGTTTTGGAGTGTTTTGACGATGTTCTCCCAGGCTCAGGTAGAACCATCAGGCTTAAAGCTTGAAGCGAGGAAAGAGGCTTTAAGCCATGCATTCCCGTCCCAAAGAACAAAAGCCAACGTTTGTTTTCAACTGTAAGGTTCTGGTACATACCTTTAAGCATCTCGAACTCGCTTATAGAAACACGTGTGCGAGAGGACGAGGAGCAAGGAGCGAGAAAAAATCTGCAATAAGCTATCGACATTTACTTCATACTTCGTACCTTCCCAAACAAACCGATACTCACAGGCTTTCGCGGTAGAGCCTCTATGGTATCGTCTCTTATGGTATCGTCGGTCTTGAGATTAATTGGATCCATCGCATAAACGGATTGGCATGAGCTGCATCTTCCCGTCAATATGGGATGTGTATGAGGTGGTTAGAGACCCTTGGTTCCTTACCTACCGAGTAGATACCTTTCAGTTGACAGGAGTGACGGTTTCAGGTTGAAGGGTGGCTTGTGGGAGCTGTCTGGATCTATTTCCATGCCGACTCACTGTCTTTCCACCAAGCTTTACTGAACGCAGCTTGAACTGCCTGGTAGGCACTAAAACATCGATGTTTGGAGAGGGCCTTGGTTCCTGGAAATCGTCCAGGTGGGGAGTTGATCGTCGGCTCCAGTGATTCGTCAATCCCAGATCGCACTGCGCAGCGCCACTTGGTGGCCCAGGCGGGCTCGCGCAAGGAGATGCCAAATGCAAGATGACGCGAGCACTTCTTTTTTTACCCAAACACCATTTTATTCTTACATAACATAAGCCTCGCCCCATCCAACAGTCTCCTATTCAAACGACGGCAGTAACTGATTATCTCAGTTTGGACCTCTGCGCCCGCAATATTAGCCGTGTGTCACGCCATCGCAACGTTCGCGGGGTAGCTTTGACCTCACACAATGGTCTGAACCAAGTCACATTTTGGTACACCATGGCCGATGATGTCCCTTCAAATTCCATGTCGTCTGCTCCGACGACAGGCTCTCACAGTTTGTTGACTTCTGGTCCCCCTCCAAGGAGATCAACGCAGGAGCGTCTCAGTGATATCCTCGAGGTCAGTCCAAAGTCAAATTGCCCTGCGCGGCTGTTATTCGGCGCCGAGCAAGGGTAAGTTCTTCGAAGTCAGCCCGTCTCCACCCTTCCAGGTTCCCCAGCCGTTTTTGTTTGAAGGCCCTGGAGTCCCTCTTCGCCCACCCTGCCTCTGTCGCGATAATTTACGTAACAATGGCTCGTGTCGTCGAGTCTCTTTTCGGACCTTCTGCGAATGATCTCTTCAATCAAATAGTTGGTCTCTACTGGACACCGCGTACAGCAAGCAAAACTCCGCGTAACTGACATGTGATTTCTTAAGGGCGCTCGCGAACGTGCAGACTCGCTCAGCCAGCCTGGAAGCCCTCGACTAGGGAGCCCCAGGCTACAGCCGCTTCTCACGGGGTCCCCGCGAACGGGTTCCTCCTACACGTTCCCCCATCTACCGCGCCCAAAGAGACTCGACGGATCAGGAATCCCAGAGGAAGGCAGCGGAGACGAAGCAGGCGTCGTGACGAGGCAGCCGGAGCGGTACCGAAGTTTGCAGTACCAAACCCCCCCGACACACACGAGTAGCTCGCCACGAAGAAGATCGGCTGCCCCGAGCAGGAGAACTTCGGCCCATGATCAGGGTCACGAGTCGGACACGCCTGGCGACATCGCGACGGCAAGGCAACACAGCGAAAAGGGGTGGAAGAAGGGGCTTCAGTACTTTCAGAGCATCGAGCTCGAGAATAAAGGGAGCGTCGCTCGCGACCACCTGGCGCTAGGTACACCAAGCAGTAACAGACTAGTGGTCAATAAATACTGACCGCTCCGATTAGAGCGAACATTCCTGGCATGGCTGCGTACATCGTTGGCGTTTGCCTCAATCGGCATCGCTATCACACAACTCTTCCGTCTCAACACGTCCCTCGCTGAGGATGGCGACCAGGCGGACAGCCTGCGGCATCTGGGAAAGCCACTCGGAGCGGCTTTCTTGGGGATCAGTATCCTCATCTTGTTTTTGGGGTATAAACGGTACCTGTCGGCCCAGTATTGGGTGATCAAGGGGAAGTTCCCCGCAAGTCGTGGTACCATCATGTTTGTGTCATTTATAGCGTTTACCGTCACGGTAGCTTCATTGGTCGTGGTTGTTGCCGTTCAGGGAAAGTCGTAAAGAGATGATTGTAATGATAATTTGTAGAGGGATAAGGCCGCTGGGTGTGGGATAGGCTGGATGGAAACGCTTGATGCGAGGAGTTGGACTCCTCGTTGAGGTAGGACTCGTTCTAGGAACGACAAGCTTATGTTGAATAAACTCCTCCCAACCAAGAGTAAGTGCAGACATGGCTTACGCCCAATTTGTGGTCGTTGGTGGATGAACAATTCCATTTTGACCCTCAATTCAGTCGTTTGCTGAAACTCTAATTTTCCTCCACACGCAGCCCACTGACGAATGAAGACACTCACTGCTCCGTCTCACTCACCTACCCCATTCAGCCGCCTCACTCATCCCGGACAAACAACCAATTCCGCCCCGCAATGGCTTCACGGCTAGAACCGGTCGACATCGCCGCCTTCTCCTCAAAGCAACTCGAGCTGCTAGCGGCCGAGCTCGCAGCGGAGATTGCTGAGACTAGCAGCCTCATCGGCGCCCATGCTCCCGTGACTCTGCAGCGCGCCGGTGTCGCTCTGACGAATCTTGTCGTCTCTGCGCAGCGCACCGGTTTTGGCGGCAAGACGGTCCTGGAACTTGCGCCTGACGCCGCCACGAAGGGTGATGTATCGGAGCTGCCTGAGCATGGGATCCGGTCCGGCGACATCGTGCTGGTTGCGGAGCAGCCGGCTGGTAGCGCGAAGAAGCGTGAGGTACGCGAACTGGAAAAGAAAGGCGCCAAGGGGGTTGTGACGAGGGTCGGCCGCGGCGTTGTTGCGGTGGCACTTGACGAGGAGCGTGAAGACGTCGGTGCTACCCTGAGCGGGAGGGTATGGATTGTGAAGTTGGCAGATGACGTTACGTACAAGAGGTGAGGATCGTAGGGGAACCTTGAATTCCCTTTGCTGAGATGGGGTGGGCAAGGTTTGGCTGACGGTGGGATGGGGTGGGATAGAATGAACGGGACGATGACGAAACTGCAGAAGATGACGGAGTCGGAGCAGTCTGTCTTCATACGCGTCTTGTTTGGGCAGTCCTCGCCATCGCCAGTGCCAGTGGATCTGAGCATAGATCCCGAGTTACGGGATATCGAATGGGTTGACCCGACGTTGAACGCCTCGCAAAAGGATGCTATTCGGTTTGCCCTGGCTTCGAGGGAGATAGCACTCATACATGGGCCTCCTGGGGAAAGTGACTAGGTATCTATACCATTATGCTGTTCTTAACTAACACTTTCCAGACGGGCAAAACGCACACCCTGATCGAGCTCATCCTCCAGATGCTCAAACGCAACCTGCGCGTTCTCGTTTGCGGCCCGTCCAATATCTCTGTCGACAACATCGTGGAGCGCCTCGCTCCCCACAAAATTCCTATTATCCGACTAGGTCATCCAGCACGCCTTCTGCCTTCAGTCCTGAATCACTCTCTCGACGTTCTAACGCGAACTTCCGAAGCCGGAAATATCGTCAAGGATATCCGCGCCGAGATGGACGCCAAGCAGGCGTCCATCCGGAAGACACGCACCGGCCGCGAGCGCAAGGCTATCTATGGCGAGCTCAAGGTACTGCGAAAGGAGTACCGTGAGCGCGAGCGCCGTTGTGTCAGTAGCCTTGTGGCAAGCAGCAAAGTTGTTCTCGCGACGTTACATGGAGCCGGTGGTTTCCAGCTGCGCGACGAGAATTTTGACGTGGTCATCATAGACGAGGCTAGCCAGGCGTTGGAGGCACAGTGCTGGGTCCCGCTGCTCTCTGCGAAGAAGGCGGTATGCGCTGGTGATCACCTACAGCTGCCGCCGACGATCAAGTCGCTCAAGGGCACCAAGAAGCCAAGCGGCGACGGCAAAAAGGGGGCGGTAACCCTGGAGACGACCCTTTTTGACCGCCTCCTGGCGCTACACGGGCCTTCGATCAAGAGAATGCTCACTACGCAGTACCGTATGCACGAAAATATCATGCGGTTCCCCTCAGATGTACTCTATGAATCGAAGCTGGTCGCAGCCGATTCTGTAAAGGACAGGTTACTAAAGGGGTTGCCGTATGAGGTCAAATCCACTGATGATAGTGAGTACTCAATTGAAGAGGGTTTCCTCCCGTTTTGTCCTTTCTACTTTTGTTTCGAGAATCCTGGAACGGGCGCTCCTCCCCAGACCCAGCGAGATATCCGAAAATCGAGGATATTGACTGACATCCACCACAGCCACCGAGCCGCTCATCTTCATCGACACGCAAGGTGGAGATTTCCCAGAGCGGAACGAAGAAGAGACAGACAACGACAAGGACAACAAGGGGCGTGTGCGGAGGAGCCTTCACGGCGAGAGCAAGAGCAATGCGTACGCATTTCCCTATTTCGATTCCATTCTTTTGTCTCAGGGGCAGGAGCGGCAGTTCTTGGTCCCGAGACGCAACGTAGCCCTCAGAATGGGAATTATCAGCTAACAATAACTTCAGGATGGAGGCAGCGTTGGTGCGCCAGCACGTGCAAGCGCTGGTCGAAGCCGGGGTCCGGCCCGATGACATCGCAGTGGTGACGCCGTACAATGCGCAGGTGGGTATATCCGCATTCCCGTGGCCCCGTCCCGCAGGGCTGCATTATATCGCATTGGTATTATCAAGGTGTTCATGCGGACGGGCGCATTTCCCGCTGTTACTTGCTCGCCTAACATGAGATGAAATGACTGACGGACTGGGCCACAATATAGCTTGCGATCCTCGCCCCGCTCAAGGAAGCCTTTCCTGGCATTGAGCTGGGCAGTGTCGACGGATTCCAGGGCCGCGAAAAAGAGGCTGTCATCGTCAGCCTGGTTCGGAGCAACCCCGATGGGGAAGTCGGGTTTCTCGGCGAGAAGCGTCGTCTCAATGGTGAGTTACATAACCCGCGTCTACCTACCCTTGACCTCCTCTCTTCTCCCTGGCGGCCATGGCTAGGCATATGGACCGTGGATCTCTGTTCCAGGATCCCGGATCACATCCAAGGCAAACATACTGGAGCCCCATCATATCCTTCGGGGGGTGCCACGTCAGGAAATCTGTGCGCCAGTTGTGGGGTGCTGCAAGATAATACGAATATGACGGACGGCGTTGTTAATGCAAGGGCACAGTCGCCATGTCACGACCGAAACGCTCGTTAACTGTGATAGGCGATTCAGAAACAGTGAAGAGGTGAGTTTCTTCTTTTGAGCTACCGCCCTGTGAGAGCGTCTCTGTCTGACATACTATATTTGTTCGACTTGTACAGAGGCAGTGCGTTTCTGAAGCGGTGGATGGAATTTCTTGAGGAGAATGCCGATCTAAGATACCCAGACGTGTCTTTATTGGCATTGGTGGGTTAAAGAAAACGGAGCATTGTCAAGGCATCGAGCCCTCCGGAAGCGAGGCTTGAAGAAGGCACATGGAAGCAAGCGGATGCGATCCTTAACCATTCATTGTTGTGTCTTGGTTGCGAAAAAGGCCCTCAACCGTTCGGGGAATTTGCAGGTTCTGGGTTCTGATCCTCAACCACGTTGCGACCAAGAGCAGTGTCACATCGTGGCTTCTGGACGTGGGATGATGCCCCACGGATGTCTCAAAGGATTTTGGAGGCTTGCCACTTAGTCGACTGTCATGAGTGCGCTTGGTGAAGAAGTGCAAGTGGTCGACGGACGGGGAGCATGATTCGCTGTTCTTGCAATACGAAGAGCGCGGAATGGACAGGGGCAACATTCGATGTTGATGAGTCGCAGGAGGCGAGATCGGAAGTTGAAGCACAGTTGTTGGTTCAGATGAGCCTGGACCCCTGCAAGTCTGTTTCAGATCGAGGCCAGTGCACGCTTAACCCCCACAGCCGCTGCCCCCTTCCCAGATACTCGTTGAACGTCGGCTTGACATGCGAGAAAACGGGGTGTGAGATGGCATGTTCTCTTCCCTGGGGGGTCCACGGAGGCGCCATGCTTTTTTTATTTGGTCCTCGCGAGAGAAGCCTCTAAATTCTACCCTCGCGTGTATCATCAGTAAGGCAGAGATGTTGAGCGCATGAGGTTCGTCGTGAACGTGAATGTACCATCTTAATACAGCATCACCCGGTAGAGTATTTGTGCGCGGAGAAGTTCGCAAGGATCGTCTCTTTGGGCATGGGTGTTTCTCAAAACACCAACAGCAGAATATTCAAGGCCGGCTGCGCTTCTCGCGTACCCAGACAGCCGCGCTTTGGGCGACATCGCAGACGTGTTCCGTGCGCGATTGGCTGCGGCTGACGTGTTTTGAGGTGTTTGTCTCTCTCTTGAGACCGCAGCATGCATGTTGTTTCTGCCGCAATGGATAGACAGACCGAATCCTTCTGGAGCCGTTCTTTCGAACATCAACCTGGTTTGTAATAAATACGCTGCATATGCGAAGTGGCAGGTTGCGTATCAGTCTCAATTGAATGGCACCCCAGGTGGACACACCCACCCGACGCTGGCAGAGGCTCATTGAGTTGTACTGTACCGACTGCTCCTGTGGTGGACCCGTGACGGCAATGATACGGGGCCGGGCCCGACGTCCCAAATGCCAAAACGGATGCCAGGTCGATCATAAAAACAGAACCCCAGGCGATAATGCGGCTGGCAAGAAGTGCAATGGATAATCCTCGGGATTTCTCAACAAGCAGATCAAACTCGTCAACAAGCAGATCGTGGTTGAAGAGGCGGGCTGTTTGCCTGTGAAAGCTTTGATCTTTTCTGAATTTCAATTCGTCCCACATTGGTTTCGGCATGGTGGCTGCCACCTTCCTGAGATCTTCAGCACGGGACGAGGATGACGAAGGGCGGATCAAGCCTTTTCTGGAGACCTTGGATCTGACCCGCCCACCCCTGCTGCCTCCGCGCTCAGCTGATTGACTTCCTTCGGAAGGTGCAAGTTTAGGGTGAGAACTTGTCGTTCTCTAACAGTCGAACCTCATTCATCACTTGCCCCAAACTTGGTGTCAGGAGCTGCACAACTCTGGCACAAAAATACATGCATGTGTTGGTGTGGATGAATTGACCAATCGCAGCTGAAACCCGGCGGATGGAGTAGGTATTTGCGCCAGAAGGCTGCGCCTGACGAAGAAGTCCTATTTTACCAGGTCAAAGTCGGCTAGCGATGATAACAATGGGTTGCAAGATGTTCGCGGACCGCAAGATGCCCCGTGTGCCTCGCAGCTGTTTGGGTCGCTGGCAATGAGGCTTCGGAGCCCTGCCGAGGAGAGAGCAAGGTCCGCCTCGGGGTAATCCCCGCAGCCACAGTTTGCCCCTGTGGGGATCACGGTGACGAGTTATACAGTCGTTTATACCCGTTTGAGTTACTGGCGTAGTTCCAGTAGTCCGAGTGACACCGGATGGCGCATTATCCTTTCGCACACTCTCCACGGTTGTCAAAAAGAGGACGGAGCGGAGTGCGGGCTGAGACCTAGATTTCGAGAAGGCATAGAATTCGGCTCCAGAGTTCGGATGGAAATGCGTCCCCGTCAAATAGATGAAAGCGGCCAAAGGGCATGAACTTGCAAGCCGGCACAACCTTTGCAAGAGGCGCGGAGGCTCGCGAGGTTGCACTATCATGCAGTCTGAAGCGGTGACGAGATTGGCCACTTCTGCAGCGTGGCAACTTGGCTGACAACCCCGCGCTCTCTCAAGGGCATCAATGTCTCTTGTTCTACTCCGTATCGGCAGGTCAATAATCCGCCACTGGCGGGGCTGGGGCCACCACCAGACTTGTCACTGCGAGAAGGCGCCTCGAACTAATGCTCGACGTGCGCAAGATGAAGCAGGTGCGGAGGCAGGCTTGCATCGAGCATCGAGCGTTTCGCCAGATTACAGACATGTAGCACTTTGTTGATAGGGCGGGTGGGCGTGCCCTCATGTTCGAGGTGGCTCTGTTGTGTCCGATCGCACGAAATTCGACGCGGGCCTCCCTTTTTTTTTTTCGTGTCGCCGCATCCCGTATCCCGCCTCCATGGGTTTCGATTGAGGCTCTCCTCCTTGAGGAGCCAAAGTCCCAGCGCAGCACACCTCTTCCATCTGAGAAGCCGCCCAAATCAAGGCTCACGCCCCTTCTCCACTGTGCTTGGCCCTCAGACATGGACACCCCACCATCACAGTTGCATTCGACACATCCTTGCTCTTGCAGCGCAGGCTGCACAGCCCTGGCAAGTCGGGCTCGCTGGCTTCCCTCCTCTGCACAACGGTTCGCTGGACATTAATATCTACCATTGGCGCTGCTTTGACTTGCATGGTCTGTCTGCCATGTCCGCTGGAGTCTGTTAATTTTCTGGAGCTGCTGGCCCAGCCGTTGCAGGAGTCGCGCAAGATATCGGACGCCAGGCCACCAGACACGGAGCCCAGACTCGCATCGCCATCAGCCGCCAGCTGCTCTCCTGCAGCAGCGTGGTCACCCAGAAGGGCTCCGCGACCTATCCGGAGCGGCCTCTCCACCAACTGATCAGGCACACGGCACCAGCTCAGGGCTTGGCCCGCAACCTATCCCTCCACGCCAGGAGGAGGAGAGCCGCATTGCTGGCCATGTGGGACTCGGGATCGCAGAGACGTTGAAGAGCAACCTCCAGGGCTATATCCCCTCTGGGATAACCCAAGCAAGGCGCGCCACTCGACTGATCGCGACTCAGGCCTGATTTTGCCCTCGTCTTGTTGTTGCTTCTGCCAGATGGACTGGAAGGGCTGGCCATTTCTTTCTTGTCCTTTTCGCTTCACCACATTCCCACGCCCTCCACCCTCGGAAGGCTATCCACCATCTACAGTCGCCTGCTTGTAAGCTAGGTTGAACGCGATGCCGAGCCTGTGGAAATCCGCCGGCCGTGCCAAGCCGGGCCGCAACAAGTCGATCCGGGGAACCATCTCGGCGCCAATTCCCATACAGAGCACCCTGGACGACGACGAATTTCCTATTCGGAACCCGGGCTCTGCGAAAGCCGTGACCACCGTCGACGATGAGTTTCCAATTCGGCAGCCCGGCGCCGGCATCGCAAGCCCCGTGCCCCCGGCGGCCGAATCGGAAGGCGCAAACCCCGAAGAAAACCAGGACGAACCACAGCAACATCAGCTCGACGACGATCGTTCCGACCCTGCTGAAGAGAGCCCAAACAACGAGGAAGAAGATCCAGAGCCGCCACAGGCGGCTGTGGCCGAGGCAGAAGCCGCTGTTGTGGATGAAGGTCACACAGACGTGACGCAAGACATTCATCCGGAGCCCCCCTCCGGGAATGAACGCTCGGTTTCCCGGTCTCCGCCGCGCAAAGCTTCCCCGAAGCAGGCTTCGCCGCAAAGAGTCGCCCCCTTACGGGCAAGGACGACACCATTGGGAAGAGCTACCAACCCGCCCATAAGCATTGCGCGGTATTCACTCATTAGTGATTCCCCCAGCGGCCAGACCGGGCAAAGTAAGGACGGACCGCAGCGGAAAAAGTCAACACTGAGGTCGGCGTTCAGTAAACTGTTTCGACGGAGCAGGAGGAAGAATGGCGGCGGCTCACAATCGGATATGACCGGCCCGTCGAGCCGCGAGTCGCACCTTATGGGCTCCTCGCAGCACCGAAGCGTAAGTGTTATCCTAGTATCATGCCGGCGGAGTGCACGCCATATTTTGAAGCTGACTTCGAATAATGTACAGGATCCCACTGCGCTGGGTAGGGCGACGGATAAGTCACCGAAACGGTCGACTTCGCTCCCTTTGACCGAGTATGACCGCCCGCTTCGGTCGCATTCGGTTGGGCCTGACGATATTCTGGCTATTGAATCGGCGCGCAACTCGCTTCAGGCTGAAGGGTCTGGCGCTGGCATGAACTACGGAGGTCGGCGGCGCGCTGCGACGACAACAAGCCGTTTGCTTTTCCAATCGCGTGCACGAAACCCGGAATGGGGCGCCGGACTCTCGCCACGCCCGGCAAGTACGCACGGGGGACGAGGAAGCCGGCTTGCCACGACCGGCGAGTTTGAAGATCCCGATGAAATCGGTCGCGCCATCACAAGCGACAGTGGCAATGGCAGCGGTAATGGTGCGCGGCGGCGGTCCCGGAGTCTTTCTGGCCTGCAGGATCTTGCTGTGGTACGCCCTGGAGGCCGACGTCGCAGCGACGAGATCCGATTTTGGCGCGAGTCCTACGACCCCGGGTTTATGTCGCCTCTGTCATCAAATGCGCAGGATGACTTGGACATTGACGATACTGGCTTAGTGGAGGCGAGCGCGCCCGAGAGCCCCGCTGTCGCACCTAAGACACCGCCCCAGCCCTTCAACTTTGGCTTGATACCAAACACCATGGTAGGCATGAAGATCACACAGGCGGTAACCCAGGCAGCAAGCATAGAGACCCGCATTGATGGTCTGGAGACTCGCACAGACAAGTTGGAGAGTGTGGTCGGTCAGCTTTGTCACGCTGTGCCAGGTTTCCACCAGCCACGCCCACCTCATGGTGGTTCATCGTTTCTGGCAGATGAACCGGCCACATCGGCCTACACAACCGCTCCTCCTGTCAGGATGCCCCCTATTCCTAAAGCCATGTCAGTGGATCCCCGAGAGACGCCTCGATATGCGAGTTCGCACCGGTCCGTTGAAACTACCGACACACATTCCCAGATCTCATTTGGAGACGCGCCGACCTTTATCGGATCTCTCCATCCGCCTTCCTCATCCGCCACGCAGTACCGGTCACTAACTGCAACCGCAAACCCGCTTACAAGCTCCCTCTATCGTCCTACCTCTAACTCTACCGTACGTGTCGCTTCGAGTCTCCCAACATTGGGTCGCGATGCGAATAGCAGCGATGATGGATACTCGTCCCTCGTCGCACAGCTTGAGGCAGAGCGTGCAGCCCGCCAGGCGCTAGAAGCGCAAGTCAGCAAACTCTCAGAGCGGTTGAACACCCTATCTTCAACAATGTTCGCGATGATTCGAGGTCCGTCAGAGCCACGATCGCAGGAGCGTCTCAATCCTTCAGGTGGCGGACACTCACCGCTACTGCAGCCACCGAAGGCAATCCCTGTTCTGTCATCGACACATGTTCTGAAGTCATTATCAAGCTTCGAGGCAAAGATCGAGCACGCATCCCCGTCGCCAGAGACAAGAGTGATAGCTACAACAGAAGATACGGAGGGGGGAGCCGATGAAGACGACTTCCAAACACCGCGGGAAGAACAGACGCCACTTTTCGGCGCCTTTGGCGAGGAGTTACGAGCCGATGATGATGAGGACGGACGAGGAGGGGATACGGGTGACCAAAAACGAAAGAAGGCCGCCAGAACACTCAGCCTAAGCCAGCTGACCCTGAAGAAAGGCCAGCGAACACAGATATGAGACGGTGCGTTGGGTTGTACCATCAATCTCAAAACACCCTTCAGACGATATAGCCGAGTCACGATTTGGCACCGCTATGCCTGATGCCTTGGATAGCAGCTGTAATATTACTGCATGCGCATATGTTTTTTGTTTTGTCCATACTTCTCATCTTTCCTTGACCTTTTATGTACCTATTTTGTATACTAGATACCCCTGGTTTGAGCATATCGAGCGACTTCATACCTCGACGACTTTCTTATACATCAATTTCACCGAGCTATCTGCCTACGAGCGGGAGTAGCTAGAAACGTGGGGATTTGCTGTTCTGCTTTGCATACGGCGAACTGGGAAGCGAAGTAATATAATACTTTAGAAATGAGTCAACGGAGACATGTGTAATACCGATTGATGCACTTGCACAAGCGATGCGAGTTTTTGGGTTTAAGTTATAGTTTGAAGAGCCCCACAGAGTATTCATGATCATGTTCAGCAACCTTTTCGGTGCCGGTATACGTGCTGTGTGTCTCCGAACAAATGGCTCCTCCGAAACGCCTGTAGGATAAAAGTTTCCCGGCGACAACAAACACATCCAGGCTTTCTTTGCCGTTGGTGCTGAATATAAGATGTGCTAATACAGGATGCAAGATCAACCCCAAAACGCCAAACAAGTGAGATTGCGCCGTACATTACAAAGACAAAAAGCCAAAACGCCATCGTTCACACCTGCTACCTTGATGATCCACCGGCAGTTTCGATTACATCTGAGAATGGGACACTTCAGACTGTCCCATCCTCAGGCAACTCATCTATCACGCGCTCCACAACCTCAATTAGCTCGTTAATATCCGGCCGCTCGCCGGGCTCCACCTTCAGACACTTTCTGACGACCTCGCGGATGGGTTCGCTGATAGCCTCCTCGTCGCTCCCTGCCGACGCAGCGCCGTCGCCCGCAGCGCCGGCAGGAGCCTTGCCCTTATTCTTCTTTTTGGCATTTGGCCCCTCGTCTGGAAAGCGCCAGTCGCCTGATAGAACACAGATACTGAGCGAGCCACCTGTTTCGTCGGAGCGCATCTCGAAGGGGGACTTCCCGACGATGCAGGCATAGAGCGTGCAGCCGAGTGACCAGATGTCGACCTTGGTGTCGATCACGGTGCCAGTCTTGACATCGAACAGCTCAGGGGCACGATACGGCATGGTGCTGTGCTCTGCTGCCACGTCCTGGGTGGCGATGGCCAGAGAACGGCTGGTGATGGGGAGTGGGGATTCGGCAATGGAGCCAAGATCCATGAGGATGGGCTCGTTGCCTGAGTCTGAGATCATGATGTTGCCTTGTATTTGAAGTTAGGGTCAGTCTTTACAGTATGGAATGGGGGGGTTCGCGGGCGGACAAACCTGGTTTGATATCCCGGTGGGCGTAGCTCCGTACTCCTCCACCGGCGGTATGCACACCATCTTCTTCTTCATCCATAAGGGGTCGCTGCTGCTCAGTCTCATCATCCTCGTCCGCCCCTGCCGCGGCATCCGCTCTCCTTTTGCCAGAGCTGCGCTTTGCCGCCTCAGCTCCACCGTTTACCGGCATCTCCATCCTCTCGACAACGGGCCGCCCTCCACTATACTGATGCATGTCCTTCAGCCCACGGCATACCCCAAGAAACAGCTGCATGAGACGCTTCTCAGGGAAGTGCGTGTGGTTGACGAGGTTTGCGTTGATCATGTCCTGAAGATTGCCGCGCCGGTAATAGGGAAGTAGCACGTAGACGGTCTTGCTATGTGGGTCGGCGCCGCCGCCGCGTTCGCTGGCGACGCTGTGGTCGATGCTGTGGATGATGTGCGAGCTGTTTCGGAAGAGCTTGTAGGCTTCAACCTCCTTCATGGCCTGCGCGACGGACTCGGCGCCGAAGGGGCATCGTATCTTTTTCAGGGCGAAGAGCTCTGCGGTAGATGTATCTTGGACGAGGTAGACGTAGGAGAAACCGCCCTAGTAACATGATAATGAGGTTAGAATGGGAAGATTGGCTGAAGATTCAAGGGGAGGCGTACCTCGCCCAGCAACCTGAGGATCTTGAAGCTGCGGCTGTTGATTTTGAGCGTTGGAGAGCTCGGGAAGCAGTTGAGACAGCTCCCTAGAGAGGACAGAATGTCGAAGAAGGCCTGCGCCATGATTGCGATTATTGATGCGAAGTGCCTTCGTGGCTCACCAACGGGATTCAGTTCGCTTTATTGACGAGCATGCGGCAGCCACAAGCGACCACTGTATTGAAACGAAGCTCTTAAGACTGGAGTTACGCGGGTTTATACAAGCATTTGTCAATTGTGAGGCGGTGTACCAAATTGCGGACAAAGGTTACAAACCAAACAATTGAAGTCTCCGGATCTGATACGGTGATAAAAAGATGTCAAGCTGGCTTCTCAGTGTTGTCAGACTTGCGCCGCGCTGCCACGGGTGGTGCAGGAGCAAGGACCGGGTTCAGCTCTGCGCCACATTATCGAAATGACCCCACGACAGAGGGGCTTCCAAGCTCCCGCGCCCTAGCTGTGGGCTAAATTTGGATGCGAACGAGCTGCAACCCTCCGACGCTAGGGAGTTATTTGTCACGACCAACAACGACAACAAAAAGATGCAAACGGAAGGCAGGTGGCATGAAGTAAACTGGTATCATTCCCCCTTTTCTTCATGCAGTCAATACAACTTCCGGTATGTACATTTCGCGTTCATCCGTGTAATCCAGTCTGTCCATCCGGTCGTATGGTCGTCTTCCTCCAACTCATAAGTCAAATAATACAAGGAGGGAGACAGCAACCCTGACTCCTCCAGGCCCCGCCAGAGAAAGCAGTTAATCCATGAAATTACAAAATGTATGCGCGTGCGACTATTTCAATAGTACCTTCAAAATGCGTCCTCGAATGGGCAGTCTACACTGTCGTGCCCATCTCGCTCACAGAGCGCACACCACTTTCCCGCATCCACCACGCCGCTGTCCTTACCCGCCACAGGGCCTGAGTCCATCGGATTAGGGATAGTCCTAACCGCCGCTGGGGCCGGCATAACTGAAGCCTTGGCCTTGGCAGGGGAAAGGGGTGCCGGCTTGATGCCGTCGTCGTGGGGAACGGTCAAGCTGTCGAGCCGCGGGCGGGCATTGTGTCTCTCAGCCGAAAAGTCGCCATTTGTCGCTTCCTTGCCCTGCTGTCCCTCAGGCCCGAACATATTGGTGCATGTGAGAATATCGTGGCCCGGGCTCTCGCAGATCTCACACCAAAGAGTGCTATTCTCGGTAGCCGTGCTGTATGTGTCGCTTTCGGGCATTGTGTCCAGAGTGTGGCCACGGCTGTGACGTAGACCGGCAACACCCTTATGGGCCGCTTCGGGGCTGCGCGGAGCAAGCACCACAGTACCTCGCGAGTCGCGGAACGAGCTCCTACGCTCGTTGACGCTGCCAATTGTCATGGCGCTGCCCCGATGACCGGCACTACTCGCCCCAACCACGCTACCCCTTCGGAGCATCTCGATTTCACGCTCCAGCTCTTCCTCGCGACTAGTCTTGCTGTCGAGAACGGTTCGCAGTTCGGACAATTCCCTCTCGAGCTTCTCGCGGCTGAGGCGGTCTTCAATCGACTCGCCCTTGTATGAGATAGAGCCATTACGCTGAGTAGGGCTTCTGTCTGAGTTGTCCTCCGGCGCGGAGCTGCTGAGTGAGTGGATGATAGCCTTGAGACCTCTAATCTCGTCTTCCTTCTGCTCCAGCTCATTCGATGGAGAAGCACCGTTCGAGGCGCCGTTAGCACCATTCATGGTGACCTGTGCTTTCTCTCGTTCTCTGCGGAGCTCGGTGCGAGTCCTCTCAACTTCTCCGCGCAAAAACTCCACTTCGCCGCGAGCCTCCGCCTCGCCTCGCCTGGCGTCTTCGAGTCCTTCCTCAAGCTCTTGCACAAGCTCTTCCAGCTGTTTCAACTGCGTCGCGACAGTATCGACGTCGGCGGTTCTATCCTGGAGATCCTGTATTTCCTGCATGAGCTCCTCGATTTTCTTCTCGTAAACCCGTTCTGTTTCGGTGCTCGCCATCTCTAGGGTATCGATGGTGCTCCGGAAGTCAGCCCGGTGAGCATCAAATTCGGCTGTCAACATGGCGATTTTCTCGTTCTTCTCTCGGAGCACCGCTCGAAGCTGGGCGGTGTCCTTATCCTCCATGCTACCCCGACGTTGTGGCGGTAGGTTAGGAGGCCCGTCTGAGTTTTCGATTAGCCCCTGAAGCTCCGTCAGGGCACTCTCCATCTCCGTAAGCGAAGACGCCTGGTCCCGGAGCTGCCGATTACGGTCTTCGAGTTGTGACCTGAGCCTTTCGACTTCATCGTCGTTGGTATGGTTGCCCGCTCGAGACGCGGCTCTCGAGCCCGGCCGCACCTTAAGCCCGAAGGACGACACTGAGTTGATGCTGCCATTGGTCTTGTTCCTCTGCACCGGCGTCAACTCGTCGTCGGTAAAGTTTGGACCCGAGGAGGATGAATTCCCGAGGGCCGAGGCGCTGCGCGGCCCGATACTACCTCTCCGCGCATGCGCTGGTGGCCTTTTGCTTGGGTCCCCAGCCGTCCCGCGCACGCTTTGGGCAAACTTATTCGACGTGGGGCTGCCGAACCTTGTTTGCGCCTTTGGGCCAGGCGTGGCGATGGAGGGCCGTGGTGCAGGCGTCATCTGCAGTCTCCTCACAGGCGAATCGGGTCGTGGCAGTGAAGTTCGCGACCGCTTGCCGATGGGACTGGCAGCTCGACCGGGACCGACAGACTGGCTGAATTTTGGCAGCGAAGGGGTAGGTGGTGTGTAATTTGTCGAGTTTTGCGTTCCAATTTTGAGGCCGCCGCTCGCGACAGGGCCGGTTGGAGTGAGAGGGAATCCTGCAGACCCGGGAGTGGCGTCTCGTTTGGTGGCCTTGGATAGGGGTAGGAAAATGCCTGCTCCTGGCTGTGTGGTGGTGAAGTAGAACACACTGTGCGCAAGATGCAAGGTCAGACTCAAGAATATGTAGCAATATTAGGGAGGTTTGAATCTTACCCATCAACATCACCGCTGTTCTTTCCGCGAGCAGCAAACTCGCGGTGCAGCTCAACGCCGGCAAATGTGCCTTTGCGGGCCGCGACGGAGCCCACGAAGCGGACGGTGCCGGACATGTTTCCGGGAACGTCAACCGTGTCGCCAATCGAAATATCGTCGGCAGGGGCCAGGCGGCCCGGGGTTAGGGGGTTCGGCATCTTGTCGTTGGTCAGGACCGAGTTGAAAGCATACGCTTCCGTGTCATCGGGGATCGAGGCGAGGGAAGACTGGGTCAGCGCGGCGAAGGAGGCTTTGCGCGTCAGACCAGACGACCCTGGGGCGAGACGCGAAGAATGCGACTGTTGGACCGAGTAGAGCTGGTTGAGATTCGGGGTGGAGGCTGTTGCGATGCCACCAAATCCGCGACCAGTGCGCCGTGACAGCGTGTGTCTGGTTGTGGTAGTATATGTGGAGGTTGTTGTGGAGGACATCTCGAACTAGAGATCGGGTTGTGGCACCCAACACCAGCACGCTTTATTTGTTGACACACACCACACCACTCACCGCACCCAAAAAAAACCCGCTCCACACCGCTGGGAACAGCTCCCAGCGCCCACGCCCACTGGTGCAGCACACCCACACCTGCCTTGCCCGGCTGGCCACTGTTTCTGGCCGACACTCTCCGATCTGATCTGAACTGAGCCAAAACCAAAGAACAATGGGCAGCACAATTGGCCCCGGTTTGTCGCTCCGTTCCGTGTCCTGCGAGCCGTCTTTCTGGTGTACTGCCTGGTTCCTCTGGAACGACTTGCGGCCGCTAGAGACAATGATGGCTTTTAAAATTAATGCAACCACGGGGAGCACCACGTCGTCGCTGTAGCCTGTGCTTCTCCGAATTTCTTTTTGCTTTCTTCTTTTCGCCCGTACCCCGTTGGCTGGGGTAATGTAATGAGGGTTGGCAGGAGAGGGTGGGGCTTGCAAATCAAATTAACGAGTGAAGGAGGGGACGATGACAAGAGCAAAGATTGAATTGCGATGAACAGAGTTGGGAAAGAAAGGAGTGAACCCCAGGGACAGACAAGCCGCACAATATTAAACCCCGGAAGCGAAGGGCGACACCGTCTTTTCCGTCCAGTGTCCCCATCAACATGAGCAGGGGGAAGCAGGCTGAGCTGCTTTCTTCTTGTCTCTCACCCTCCTGCAGCCGTCAAACGTCGATGGCGGTCAAAACAGCCCTTGACAAACGTTGGTCTGGGGTTCCCGCCCGCGCAGAGTCCGGCGGTTCAAATTCAACGTTGTCGGTTGGTCGAGTCTCACAACCTGCTCCAGCAAAACCTGCAAGAGAGTGGGTAAGGCGAAATATATCCTTCCAATCTCCTGCCGTGGTTCTCTGTTGCGCGTCGTTCCCCGCGCCTCGCGAGATTGGAAAGAAAACAATGACGACAAGTGGAAACAGCGCAGAGCATCGAACACAGCAAACGGACACCCCGTCGCCATGTCAATAATGCCCATCAGCTTATCACGGACTGGCGCCACGAGCACAAGTAACGGATTACCGCAGGTAATTTTACCAGGCATGCCGTCACCCGTGCGCCCAACAATACTTGTACACAGACGGATGATAAGGCCGAGCCGAGCACGCCCAGCTTCAGCTAGCCTCCCGCGAACGCGGGGAGATTCAACTGGGATGAATATACCGTTCCGCTATTGTGCCCACTTCCATCAATCTGGATATTTCCTGGTTTGGTTTGCTTGTTTCGTCTGTTATGTCCCCTTTCTATCATGGCGGTACATATCGCGGTACTTTGTACGCTGTCTGATCAGCGTGTTGCGACATTGGATCTAATCCGCGGCATTGTCCAATCGATGGCTCCATTTCTGGCTTAGGATCGATGCAACCACTGTGGATGCAACGCTGACACCAAGCTAAGGCAAGGCATGCGAAGGGACCACTAGGGTCTGCCACTGAAGCTCAACGTCCTGCGCAAGGACGAATGTGGCAATATGTTTACCACAATAGCCGCTGAAGGCAACATGGGCTTGCCAGTGGGTAAACAACGAAATTTGTCTTACCAGAGCATGCTTCACCTCCATTTCATTGGGGACTTGACAAGTGCCATGTCAATTGCCTCTTCGCCAAAGCTTTGTTTAACTACGCAAGTTCTCTCACGTCTGAGGTGGATCAACTCCACTGTCCCCACCCAATTGCCATGTGTGACCATGGTATTATTCTCAGCCAGGCCGTCTATCTAGACGCCTGTCGGTGTCTTTGGGCTCTATAGAACCTAAAGGTATGGGGAAGAATCTACCAAAGGTGTAATCCATGATGCTGATTCTGCGGCATGCGATGCACTTTCGGCAGGCACCGAACCTGGCGTTCGGGGTCGCCAGGACTCAAACTATGCCGAAAGTTTGTTCAAGTGCGGGTTGGCGATTCTCCACGTGCTTCGGGCCGTCGAACTGGGTTGCTCCTGTCGAGAGGTCGCGAGGTCCGCATCCGCATTCGCCAGTACCAGTGCAGTAGTCTTTAAATAATTAAGATAGCCGGTCAACCGGCGCAGGAAAGTGTACGGGCATCCGCTCAGGTCAGCTAGGCTGAAAGCTCCTTACCCGGTACTTCTAAGCCAAAATGCTCTCGCCACATGCTGTTGGTCTCTTTTCCCGTGCGCTCGATCTATTCAAATCGCTGTATTAGACGAATGTCGTCTCAGTTGAAAGAATAAAAAATGTTGTAGCGAATATTTCGTATGGCAATACTCGGCTCATTCATGTTGGCGATCCGTGATCCGGCTGGATTATATCTTCATGATTAACGGGATGAGTCCCGTCATTCAGCACCATAGCTTCGCGGTGTAGCTGCCTACGCCGAAGCTCGTCGGCGCCGGTATGAAGAGTTCTCGCCATAGTTCGGCTGTCGTCCCCCTGCATCTCACCCATATGCATCGAAATCGCAATGTTGAATCGGTCGGCAATCTCAGCAATCATCTGACTCTCGTGATCTCCATCGTTGTCGGTGGTAGAGCCCTGTGGGATTAGGCCGGCCTTGACTAACGCCTCCCGACCGGCGGGTGATTCCCGAATAAACTGAGCGATCTCGCATATCCGGTTGTTTTTTCCCTGCGTATACTCTCTATAGTTTGTCTGTCGTTCTTCCTCGGTGTTGCCCCAATTTTGTTTGGCAAGCCACTTTTCGACGAATTTAGCCTTGATTAGCTTCTCGGCGTCGTAACGACCGATCAGCTGGCATATGAACATAAGACAGAGCTTTTCCGTCATGTCCCGCAGAGGATAGTCGTCCCAGTTCTCGTCATCCAGCTTCTCTTGGTCGGGATCTAGGGAGAGCTCCAGGCATCTAACCAGTGCGGCATATGCTTTCCAGGTATGGAGTGCGTGTATACTTTCTAGTAGTACTGTATCAGTGGCGACACATCGTTGTCAAGCTTGATCTTAGCTCTTACGGGGGTCTGTGATGACGGCAAGAGCGCGCAAGTTCTTCATGCGCTCGTCGTAACTTAGGCGCGTGATACCCCAGAGGAGCAACTCGATTGTCGACCCATCGTTGACCGCCCGGTCGCAGACGATCTTGGCAGATGTTTCCCTGATCGCATAATTGTAGTGGCCAAGCAGCGTGCTGAGCGTATCCGGCTTGAGGGAATCCTCGGTGTCCTGGGTGATGTACTGCGTCTTGGGTTGAACGGGCTTGATCTCGGCGCCTTCTCGCCACTGCTCAAGCAATAAGCGCATTACGAAGACACCCACTGCTGCGCTTATTCCAATGCCGCCAAAAATCACCGGGTCGGAGCGAACAAATGTGCCGAAACCCCCCATGATGTCGAAGTGCGCTGCAGTGACAGCGGAGTCTCCACCAAAAGAGCTTGGGTTGGGGTTCGCAGGTGGAGAGGAGTTTGGGGGTGGAAGATGCAGGAGCGCAGGGGTTCTTGATGACGTTACTGCCGAGACACACCGCCAAAATTTACACAGTATGGAATGTGTGTGGGGCAAGTGAACGATAAGATAACAACCCCAAAAAATCGGTACTGGGAGACGACGGATTGCATCCCACATTGCTTCGTGGATCAGTGATTCTCGGTCTCAAACACAACACGGGTAGTCGACAACATGCCTGGATCCCAGCTAAAAAGGCTGAAGGCCTCCCTGAAAGACCAGGGCATCATCGGGCCTCAGCAATCCAAGAAGCAAAAGCGCAAGACCACGTTGGATCAAAAGGGCACCAGCGACAAGCGACTCAACCGGTCTGAGGCGCTGGAGGGTATTCGGGAGCAGTTTAATCCCTTCCAGTTCAAGACCAGCGCTCGCGGCCCCAAGTTCGAAGTCACCACAAGCAAGCCCGCCAATGACAACCGGTCCAAGGGCATCAATGGCCGCCCAGGCTTGGCCAAGTCCGTCGGCGAGGAGCGCCGCCGCCAAACCCTTCTCGTTGAGATGCAGCGGCGCAACAAAGTTGGTGGGCTGGTCGACAGGCGATTCGGAGAGAATGACCCATCCATGTCTCTCGAGGACAAGATGATTGAGCGTTTCACCCACGAGCAGCAGAGGAGCCACAAGAAGGGATCACTCTTTGACCTGGAAGACGAAGACGAGCCAAGCGAAGGATTCCTCACGCACGGTGGCAAGGCGATTTCTTTCAAGGGCGAGGGCGAAGATGGGGCCTTGCAAGATGACTTCGCCGACGAGGAGTTGCCATCAGGGGACGAGTCTGATGGCTCACATGCCGAGAGAAGACAGATGAAACGTCTGCGACAGCAAGCTGAGGGAGGAGATGGCCCAGAAGAGGATGGACAGCCGGAACGGAAGAAGACTAAAAAAGAAATCTACGAAGAAATCATGGCAAAGTCTAAACTCCATAAATACGTAAGTCGTGCCCATGATATCGCTGTACTAACGACCTCGGAATATTAATGAGTCATCAGGAACGGCAAGCTGCCAAGGAGGAAGATGGTGAGCTGAGGGAGGAGCTGGATAAGGAGCTACCCGAGTTGCAGGCCTTACTTTTCCAGAGGAGAAAAACACAGACAAAAGAGAGCGGCAAGGATGCATTTCTCATTGCCGGAGTTGAGAAGGCTGCTCTTGATAAAGAGTACGATATCCGAGTAAAGCAGCTTGCCGTGGACAAGAGAGCCCAGCCGGCCGAACGGACGAAGACAGAAGACGAACAGGTTGAGGAAGAGTCGACTAGGCTGAAGGAGCTTGAGGAGAAGCGCCTCAGGCGGATGCGCGGAGACGCTGACGAGGACGACGACGAAGTTATGGACGATGGTGAAACGAAAAGGGGACGAGGGCCAGCGGGTGTTCACCACTCGCGCTTAGCGATGATCGACCACATCGATGACGAAGAAGACGAGTTTGGTCTTGGGAAAGGAATCAAATTACGGCCAACCGCGACAGAACTAGGGTATGATGATGAGGACGACTTCCTTATCGACGATGACCTGGTCGCTAGTGGATCCGATCTGGAACTTGATAGCGACGATTTTGGGAGCGAGGCCGAAAGTGACGAAGGAGACTCTGAACAGGAATCTGACTCCGAGGATGACGAATTCACCAAGGGACTTTTAACGGGCCCCGAATCAAAAGACACTCTCTTCAAGATCCCTGCTGACGGAAAGGGGGATGATAAAGATGGTATTCCATTCACTTTCCTTTGTCCCCAGACACACGAGGACATGGTCAAGACGTTTCAGGGAATCGATGTCATAAAGCTTCCCATCGCTGTGCAGCGCATTAGAGCTCTCTACCACCCTAAACTGGACAGTGGCAACAAGGAGAGGTTGGGGAACTTCGCCCAGGCTCTGGTATGCCACGTCAAGTTTCTAGGAGACAAATTCGAGCCAAACTGGTTTCCTGCCCTAGAAGGCTTGGTTCGGCATATCCATTCCTTGGCAAAGACCTTCCCCGTTGAGGCCGCCAAAGGGTATCGAGCATGTCTCCAGGAGATGGAGGAAGAGCGCCCTTTGGCTCTCTCAGTGGGCGACTTGATCGTCCTGACGGGAATTGGCACAACATTCCCGACATCTGATCACTTCCACCAGGTAGTCACTCCCGCTTTGCTCTCTATCGGCCGCTTTTTGGGGCAGAAGATACCGCAAAACCTTGCCGACTATGCCACAGGCACATATCTATCAATCCTCGCTATTCAATACCAGCAACTCTCGAAGCGCTACATGCCGGAGCTGATGAACTTCTGCTTGAACACATTATGCGCTCTCGCCCCAGAGGGACCACGCAGCAAGCTCGGCTTCTTCCCCGTACACGATCCTGCTGCGGGCGTCCGAATCAAGGGGGCTGTCCGTACGTCACTTCGCAAGCTTAACTGCGCGGATTGTCAGGCAAGCCGTTCTCCACCATCCAGCTCCGACGAGGCGACATCGCTAAAAGTAGCGATTGTAAGCACCATCGCTACTCTCATCAAGACGGCTGCCGAGACATGGCACAGTCATACTGCCGCCTTTTACGAGACTTTTCACCCAGCTCTCCTTGTCCTTGAGCACCTAACCGCCAAGTCGAACGTGGCTCATCTTCCCCCGATTCTCACAACTAAGCTCCGTGAGCTGACGGCGTCCATTGCACGCCTCCTGCAGCTCGCGCGCCTCGAGCGCCGCCCGCTAGAGCTGCACCACCACAAGCCGCTTGCTATCCGAACAATCGTGCCCAAGTTTGAGGACTCATATGATCCCACCAAACACTATGATCCTGACCGTGAGAGAGCCGAGCTTGCCAAGCTTCGTGCCGAGCACAAGCGCGAGCGCAAGGGTGCGATGCGCGAGCTGCGCAAGGATGCATCATTCATGGCGCGCGAAAACTTGCGCGTCAAAAAGGAGAAGGATACTGCGTACGAGAAGAAGTACAAGCGGTTGGTGGCAGAGATCCAGGGAGAAGAGGGGCAGGCAGCAAACGAGTATGCACGGGAGAAAGCGGCTCGCCAGAAGAAGAGGAGATGATGTGTTGTTGAGGTTTATGGATGGTGGTGCGCGTGGCTGTATGCATCAGGTAGACTCTGTATTGGAAATCCAGGCCCGGCGATTATGAACACGCATTTCGTGAGTTCACAAAACGAATTAATCATACTCCATTTCTCATTGATAGCGTGCACCCAGTTCTATGCGTTGCGGCAGAGAAGGAAAGATCTTGGCATGAGCCAATGCTCTCACTGAGCCGCAGAACCGATCATAATAACAACACTTTACGCCAACTGCAGCTTGTACGTAGCGACCTCGAAAGACCTGAGGTCGATCGAAAACTTGCCGTCCTTGAACACCACCTCTTCAAGCTCATCCTCCAGTAAGTTTGTCTTGCTAACCTTCTTCACGTCCCATGTAGTTGCCACGGTACCACGGGCCCGTCCACCCAAGCTATCGTAGATACGTAGGATAACACTCTGGCCCTTATTCTTGGGTAGTTCGCCGCGTGAGACGTCCTCGTCGTCTTCACCGCGCTTCACCGTGTCGAGAACAAGCGCCGGGCTGGAGTCCGCTGTCAATTGTACAGGTGGGGCGTCTAGAATCGCGGCTCGGGCAGCACTTGACGTGGAAGAAACGAGCTTGAGCGGGTTGTTGAATTCAAAAGCCTTGCGCACAGTTGTGTGACCAAGAGACCCTTGATGGGGTAGGATCGCCCATCTGATGTGGTGGGTGCCCATATCAGCAGTTGCGTCGGGGGCCTTGGGGCTGCGCAGCAACGACAGACGCATGAGCGACCCGCTAGTGGCAAAGCCGTATTTGCTATCGTTCAGAATAGAAACGCCGTAGCCGTTCTCCGAGAGGTCGGCAAACTTGTGCCCACAGACCTCGAACTTCGCCATGTCCCAGCTTGTGTTGAAGTGTGTAGGTCGCTTGACGACACCAAACTGAGTTTCATAGCTCGCCTCAGCGCTGCGTACGTCGACGGGGAACTCGACCTTGAGGAATTTCATTGTCTCGTGCCAAACGACCTTACTTTCCACTTCGATGTATGACTGCTCGCCATCGACCGCAGCTGAGAGACTGATGACTGTTTCGATGTAGCTCTTGTCGCTGATCTTGGTCTCGGTGACAACGCTCACACGATGGTTTTTTTCTTCGTGCGCCTTCGTCTGGCCACAGGGTAGCTCTTTGCGCGTCTCAAGATGGTAGACCTCGACGTCCCACGCTTGCCAGTACAAAGGCTTGTCATCAAAGATGACGTATTGGTTGGCTTTTTGGCCCTTGGGTATTACCTCTCTCTCTGCGGATTTGTCATAGAGTGAGATGACACAGCCAGCCTTGACCTGAACCTTGAGCTGGCTGTTCTCCAAGACGAATGCTCCATCCGCTAGCTTATGGAGCGCAGCCCCTGGCTTTTTTTCTGATGTCTTGAAAGCTCGCAACTTCAAGAACGGGCCCTGTCCGCAAGCCACGGCGGCCTCGTTCTCTGAAATATCAATAAGACTCTTGCGGCGCCAAGGCAGTGTGTTTAAGGCAACACCGTCGGCGACAGTTGTGGATTTGACCTCGACGACGCCAAATACCTTCGAAATATCTTTGAGGATGATTTCGGCGGTCTCAAAGAGTTTGGCGTAAAACTGGATAATGAATTAGCACGTGTGTAAGACCACTTTCCAGTGGTTCTGCGGCTCACCTCATCTGATTCGTCGTATGCCATTCTGATTGAACTACCAGGAAGGCAATCATGAAACTGACAAAGCAGCACTGACTCCCACATATCATCGAAGTCCTTCTTCGGATACTTGTACGACTTGTCTTTGAGGGAAGCAATGGTCGCGAGGAGCTCGAGGTCCCGAAGTACAAACTCGGATTTGCGGTTATTGCGCTTGTTGTTCGACTGCGTCGTGTATGTGCCCCGGTGAAGTTCAAAGTAGAGCTCTCCATACCATGTTACAAATGAGTCGGCCTTCAACTCGAGCCTATCGAAGAAGTCGTCGACCGAGTTGCCCATGTGCACGCGAGGCAGAAGGCCAACGGTGTCGCTAATGCCACGGCAGCGGCGGAGCTTTTCGAGATGTTGCCAAGTCGGACCGCCGCCACCATCACCCTTACCAAACACAAGCATTGAAGTGGCATCCTGATCTAGAGACTTGTGTTGCGACATGCTTCGCTTGACATCACCAAAATGCGCCTCGGCAGTATACGTCTCCGAAGGAGGCATGTGGCATACCACTTGACTCCCATCGAGAGCAACCCAGTTGAATGTAGTGTGAGGGAACTTGTTGATATTGTTCCAACTAAGCTTTTGGGTGAGGAAGCGGGTCATGCCCGATTGCCGGCAGAGTTGAGGAAGTTGACTGGAGTATCCGAAAGTGTCGGGCAGCCAAAAAGTCTGACAGCGACTGCCAAAATTGCTTTCGTAAAAGCGTTGCCCATAGAGAAACTGGCGGACAAGAGACTCTCCGCTTGGCATGTTCGTGTCGTGCTCGACCCAGCTACCGCCAATGGGGTGGAAGCGGCCTTCAGCAACCTTCTTCTTGACCCGGTCAAATATGTAAGGATATAGCTCCTTCAGCCACTTGTATTGCTGAGCCTGCGAGCATGAAAAGTTGAGCTCGGGGTAGCGATCCATCAGATCGCACTGGTTAGACCATGACCTTGCCGCTTTGCGCTTGGTCTCAGCGAAGGGCCAGAGCCAGCAGCTGTCAATATGGCAATGGCCAATACCAGAAACAACAACCTCCTTACCGCTGTCGTAGACCTTGGCCGAATTCACATTGGGGCCAATGTATTGCTCAGCGATCTTGCGACATGTCTTGAGTGACTCCTTGTTGCCGAGCTCAAAGGCCTCGATGATCTCATTGCAAGTCTTTAGCGCCTTGTGCTGCTCCCAAGAATCGGAGGGAAACTCTCTCGCAGCATCTCCGATAATCCAGATGTCAATATATAGCTGGCGAGCATCGGGATTAACGGCAACAATTTCGGCCCGGTCCAGCCGGAAGAACTTGTTCGGATCAGGGGGCTGAATCAGGTCTCCGCCGGGCGCATTGCCAAACATGCCATTGCAGGCCATCTCGATGTAGATGGTATGCTCTTCGCCGTCGCGGAAGGACTCTGGGAGCACCCATTCGATACGCTCACCACCACCCGTCAAACCCTGCAGCGGCTTGCCGTCGTCGGTCCAAATCAGGCCCTCGTTATTGGCATCCCAGTGTAGCTCGAGAAGTCGCTTGTCAAGGAGGTCACCGGGGACCTTCAGAGTGACCTTAAACCAATGCGTCGACCAGGAGGGGCCGAACCACGAACCGACCGATGTCTTCTTGAAATCGTGTGACACGGCGTCCTTGAACGTGGGACGTGTGAGGTCAGGGGCGTCCCAGACCCCAAGCTGAATGTGAGGCTCGTCGGAAGCCACGCCTTCGTTCATCATGGCCAAGAGGTTGTTGTTCTCCCATTGTCCCCGGGCAGAGAACTGATTGATGCGTTCTTTGTAAATGTTCGAGATGAGCTGCCCGACTGGCTTCGGGGCGAGAACGGGGTAGTCGCTCCGTGGCTTCTTTTGCGACGGTGTTTCGCCCCCCATTTTTTCGGACGTTCAATCGAAGAGCAGAGGCGGTTGAAAGTGTGTTCAGTGCTCGGGACGAGCCAGGAGAGCTAAGAGAGCCAGGGCAGAGCTCCGACAAGCTTCTAAGCGCTTGGGAGGTTGGTGACGCTAGAGACGAGAACAAGAGGCGACAGACACAATATAATTCAATTGGCGTGTCTCAACCAAGTAGCGGACAAACCTGTTGTCCGAATATAGAATTGACACAATGACCAGATGAAGAATGTTGTGTATGTGGAATGAGAAACAGTGGCGGGTAGCTTGATGAGGTGGACCGGGTGACCAGCAAGGTGATCGACGGAGCCCCATGTCAGGGCTGAAGCACTGCGGCAGCCGGACAGGGATCCCAGGCGGTCAGTTGCTTCCATGCGGGGTAATTCCGGGGGAAGTGGTCATTTGGCCAGTGCAAAGGTAACCCCCAAATGCACTTTCCTGGTCATCCGTCATCACCGGACACCACAACAACGAACCTACCCGTCCGAGACACACGAATCCGTGTACAACCACATCGGTCAGCATCTGCGATCCACCAGTCACTCCAGTTCGTCGATACTCCTCTGCTGGGGTAGGAAAGGTTAGCTCGGACAGGGACCCACTGTTACTCCCTGGCAGAGAGAGCACCAAACCAGTAACAGTGGACCCCTGGCCGAGCTAACCTTTCCTACCCCGGCAGAGTACATACTGTGTAAGAGGATGGGATGTACAGATTATTGATCTATACCCTATAAATGAACTCAAAGGCGAGCTGAGGTATCACCATGCTCCGTCCAACATCATTCCCGGCTGATAGCCAATGCAATCCAAATTCCACAATACACCGAACGTCCAAACCGCCAATGCAAGTTCGCTCAAAAAAGAAGCCACCCAGCCATGCCCAGAAACACCTCTTGCCGTCAGACGTATGACCTATCCGTATCATGAAATATACGAACTCCTCGTCTGTTTGTTCGATGTACCGAGATGTACGCTCTTCGAGTCCGCCACATCCACCTCCTCGAATTCCCCATCCTCATCATACTCATTCATGTCCTCGTCGCCCGCCTGTTCGAAATTATCCTCTTCCTCCTCCTCTTCTTCTTCCTCACTCTCGCTCTCACTTTCATCATCGCTCTCGTCGAACGATAAAATACCCAATAATGGGACATCAATCCGGGCCACCTGGCTTTTGATCATAGAGTCTGCAACGTTAAATAGCTGTGTGTCCTTGTCCACCGGAGGATCTTCCTTGTCCATCTCAAATGTCTCCTCTTCCTTATCGAGAAACCTCTTCTCGTCGTTGCTCTCTGCCTTGGGCGACGCTGTCGCCCCTAACGGCACATCCATAACCCACCGCCGCACCGTCTCGCCCTTGGTGATTTTGCTCCTTGGGCCAAGCCTGGCTTTCTGCTTCAGACCGTGTTTGAAAGACCGCCGCTGCCGTCTGCGACGCCGGTTGATTCGATCCCGGATGTACCAGGCTACAACAAGCATGGCTGCCTGCATCATCTCTTGACATTTTGCTCGTTGGGCGTTTGCCCATGCCTGACACCGCTGCTGTTGGAAATTGGCGACTGCCTGGCATCGCTGCTGATAATAACTAGCAATCCGTGAAGCCATCGCCAGATACCGTGGGTCCACGCCGGGATCCCGAAGAGTGTTGTTGAGGTTGTGTGCTGCATTGGCCCCGGTCAAGTTTGGCATAGGCCCGTCAGCCCCATGAGCATCAAGGCGCGGCGGCGACATCTTGGGCGTTTCTTGGGGTGGCCTGACGCTAGTTGCCTCGTAGGCGGCTCGGAGGAAATCAGATCGTGGAGGCTGAGGAGGGAACGATGCTTTCATGAACATGTGCTGATCCGGCGGCGGAGTGACCGGCGCATGAGGTTTAAACGATGGCGGCATTGATGTTGCCATTATGCATTAGAAGAATGTATCGGGACTGGAGGGACGCTGAGATATTTGCCCTCGTCCGGACCTGTTCTGTTTTTGATGGGTGGTGGTGGTGGTGTAATTTGCAGCAACTTGCTGTGAGAAATGGGGCTTCTCGGATCTTGTGTGTTTGTGATAGCGTGACGAAATAGGGGTTCACAAGCCAGAGTGTGAAGAGTAACAAAACTCAAATCTGCCCCGCGCATGTGGGGGGACACGAGAAGGGGAAAGATATATACTGACTTCCGTCGAGCAACGATCTGACATGGGGCGGAGCATGTTGACCGACGGGACGGGCGGCGTCAACATACGGCGGGTACGTGTAGATTGGGTTGGTTCATCAGCACTCGCGCACTGGGGATAGGGAGTGGGTGCGCTTGCCTCCGCACCTCGCTCTCGCATGTCTTGAACAGCACATCACGGTGGGGACGGCCGAATTTCCATAGTCAAATCCGGGAACTGGATGGGAAAGATGGTCGGAGACAGGAGAAAAACTCCGCGGGGCCGGGGTTTGGTAGGCGGAGCTGATGAAAATGGCCTGAGTCGAGGAGGGAAAGTGTGGGCAATGGCAACAGAACTGGCCAACTCGGGCAGAAATCGGTCGATGCCGACGCATGTGGGCGAGGGCCACCAACGAGATCGGGCCACCCCTTGAATCATGCCAGGCCCTCCCGCCGCATTGGTGCCGCGTCATTGGCGCCAATCTATTCTGGACGGCTGGCCAGCTTGCAACTCGCAAAATAACAGCCGTTGTTTTTTTTCCTTTGCGGGCAATGTGAGGTAGGATGGCAGGATGGAAAACGATCTCGTTTGGGCCTCATCAGTCATTTGGTGCTCTTGCCCGGCGGCCTTCTTTCACATTGAGGGTCTCGGCCGAGTTGTGCCCTGCCCTGACGATTATTTCGCCCCTCGCTCGTCTATCGGGAATGCGGAGGCCGAACATCTCGTATACCCTCAGTTGACTTGACAAAGCCAAAGGATACGCACTCGAGCAACTCCGATGATAAATCCGTGAACTTCCACAGCCTTTGAATTCCAAATGTCCGGGTGGGGGGCGGGGGCGGATGAGTGACCCTATGGGCTCCAGTATATTTCGTTCTGGCAGGCAATAAATAGCTTGTTAGGCATATTGTTCGGTGCGAAGCGCACAGGGCGGGTTTGAAATCGGCATTTTGGTGGATTTGTACTCATATGCTGCAGTGGCTTTGTTCTCCATAAGGCCGATTGCCCAAGCTTGATTACATGTTCTGGAAGGAAACAATCCAGTGGTGTAACAGTCACGCCAAGCGACTCGTGGTCTGGTGCGGGAAAGGATTGCTCGATCCATGAAGTCCTCGTATGAGGCCACCCCTGTCGTGACTTTGCAGGGAAAACGTTTGACCCCGTCGCGTCGCCAGGTGGTGCGCACCTGGCGATGTCAGTTCCTCAAACTTCTCGTGATCACGTTAGGATCAACCCTAGAAATCTCTTCTCTGTGGCTGGTTGTGTCAGTAACACCCCACGGATCCGCAGGGACGTGTGAGGCCATTCCTGATGCTCTCCCGCTCGCCGTCAGCTCGGGGCATCCGCCGGATAGGGTGCTTCGGCGCTACTCGCCATCGGCCAACTTCAGCAGCGAATGCCGCCACCGTCGCCAGGTTTGCTGTCCATCATGTAACGACTTCGGCTTGGTCTAGATTCTGCCGGGACCACCACCACCGCTCCTGCCAGTTTTCGCGCCGGCCCCAGCCCCAGATCCCGATCTGCATGCAAGCCCAGGCCCAAGTCCAAACCCGCGGCAAGAAGACCAAGACTGCGGCGAAATTGGACGAACTGCCGCAAGGCGTTATCCTCGCAGAGCCGCTGCCCCTGGAGGAAGATGGGCCCGCCTATCCCACCGTGGTGCTGCAGGCGCGCCGCAACATGCAGACGTTCGACGGCTGCGTTCTGCTCACCCGTGTTGGCGGCTTTTACGAGCTGTACTTTGAGCACGCCGAGGAGTATGGTCCGCTGCTCAACCTCAAGGTAGCGCAGAAGAAGACGGCGGCCGGCCCTGTGCCCATGGTAAATTGCACCCCGTCCATGTGCCCGTTGTGGGTGTTGTAAATCCTCGATATCTGATTCTTCGACCTCGGTCAGTCTGGGTTTCCCTTCTTCCAGTTAGATCGCTTCCTCAAGATTCTGGTTCAGGATCTCAATCGTCATGTAGCGATTGCTGAAGAGTTTCCCAATGATGCGTCCGAAAAGATCAAGTCTGGCGGCTTGCTGCACAATCGACGCGTGGCCCGTATTGTTACCCCTGGGACGCTCATTGACGAGAATTTCATGGATCCTTATGAAAACAACTATGTTATGGCCGTCCACCTGCCCTCTGATGCACACCCCGGACGGCCTGCAGCCGAAGTTGTCGGCCATGGACTGCTTGGCACCAAGATAGGCCTCGCCTGGCTCGATCTGTCAACCGGCTGCTTCTTCACGCAGTCTACCACGATGTCCTCACTGGGCTCTGCCCTCTCGAGGGTGTCTCCGCGGGAAATAGTCCTTAATCAGGAGCTGGAGCTCCAGAAAGACCACCCCGTCATGTCCGTCTTGGAGGAGGAAAGGTTTCTTGTCACCTATTCGCCTCAGGGGGAAGCACAGGGGCTTTCCAGCTGGGGGCCGATGTTGGAGTCAGAAATACCAGACGAAACCAAACCACTGTTCACAGAAGACGAAGTGCAGGCCGGCAGCCTCCTGTTGCACTATGTCAAGGAGCGGCTACAGGGCTTGAGCATGAAGCTGCAGCCTCCGCAACGACAGGAGAGCCTGCAGATTATGAACATTGACAAGAATAGCATGCGGTCTCTCGAGATCAAGCAAACGATGAGGGACAGCGTGTTCAGAGGGAGTCTACTGCATGCGATCCGACGAACGGTCACAAAGAGCGGTGCAAGGCTGCTCAGCGAATGGCTCAGCGCTCCATCGACATCCCTAGAGGTCATCGACTTCAGACAGGAGCTCGTCTCCCGCTTTCTGGTCGACCAGGACCTTCGCGACGCCATCACGATCCTCCTCCGCCGGAGCCACGATTCCCACCGTCTAGTGCAAAAGTTCGCCCTCAACCGCGGCGACCCAGACGACCTCCTTGCGTTGGCGAGCACGATCCAGGCGACCGAGGCCATCGTTAGCCTCCTTGCCGACCCGAATCAACGAGATCATGCCTGTCTTTCCACCATGGTGAAGCGCATCGACCTCGAGGAGCCTCTCCAGCTTGCCCGTCTCATCAAGGATGCCATCGACGAAGAAGGCCTCGTGCAGAAGCACGAGATGGAAGATAGCGAGGCCGGTGAAGTGATGGCCCTCGCCCAAGAGATCGTCAAAACCCAGGCCAGTGGCGAGGATATCGCCATACTGCCAAAGGGCGCCGTGGCAAAGAGCGACAAGCGGAAAGCAAAGCCACCATCCATCCGAGATCATTACGGCGAAGACAACGAAGTCTGGATCATGAAGCCCAGTGCCTCCACGGCTCTCTCCCAGCTCCACGGAGAGCTCTCGTCCCTCCTCCAGGACAAGATCGAGCTTACCGAGACGCTTCGTGCACGCCTTAACGCCACCACTCTCACCCTCCGCTGGACACCCGGCCTCGGCCATATCTGCCATGTCAAGGGCAAAGACGCGCGAGCCAAGCCGCCTCCGACCGACGCCCAAGGCGATGCCGAGACCGCCCCCATACGCACACTCTCCTCCAGCCGGACAACGCGCTCGTTCCACCAGCCAGAGTGGTCCGCACTAGGAGAGCGCCTCGACAAGGCTCGCTTCCGCATCCGCGCCGAGGAGCAGCACGTCTTCGTCTCCCTCCGCGAGCGTGTGATCCACTGCCTCGTCAAGCTACGGCGCAATGCCTCGGTCCTCGACAAGCTTGACATCACCACCTCGTTCGCCCGGCTAGCCGCCGAGCAGGGGCTCATTCGTCCCATACTCCGCGACACCGCTGCTCAGCCCACGTCCTCCCAGCAGCAGCAAGCATCCACCATCATCATCGGCGGGCGCCATCCCACCGTAGAGGGCGGACTCGCCGCACAGGGCCGCACATTCCAACGCAACGACTGCCTGGTGGGCTCCCCCGGCCACGGGCGCGTCTGGCTCGTCACGGGGCCCAACATGGCTGGCAAGTCGACCTTCCTGCGCCAAAACGCACTCATCACGATCCTCGCCCAGGTCGGGTGCTACGTGCCAGCCGACCACGCCGAGTTGTCCATCGTGGACGCCATCTTCAGCCGGGTCGGGTCGGCCGACAACCTCTACAACAACCAGAGCACCTTCATGGTCGAGATGCTCGAGACAGCGGCCATCCTGCGGCAGGCGACGCCCCGGTCGTTCGTCATTATGGACGAGGTCGGCCGCGGCACGACGCCCGAGGACGGTGCGGCGGTGGCGTTTGCAAGTCTACACCACCTGGTCCATGTCAACAAATGCCGCGTGTTATTTGCGACGCACTTCCACGGCATCGCGGACCTGGTCGAGAAGACGCATATGCGGGTAGAGGATGGCGGGCCCGAAGGCGCGGTGGAGATGTACTGCACGGACGTGGATGAGGACGGCCAAGGAGGGTTTGTCTACGTTCACAAGCTGCGCAGGGGCATCAATCGGCGAAGTCATGCGCTGAAGGTTGCTCGTCTAGCGGGGCTGCCGGAGCAGGCTATCCGTATTGCCCGTCAAGTCCTGGAGAGTTCAGGGTCTGAGATATCAAAAGAAGAGGAGCATGGGGAGGAGCAGGCCCCCGGGGAGTTACAGGAAGGCTGAGAGTGTACGACAATCAAGTGGGAGAGTGTAAAAATTTGTATCTGTAGTTTAGTCAGCCTCGATACCCATGTATTTCTAGTGGTAGAATCAGGACTGTGAATCGGGAAGAGTCTCATAAAGTAGTTGTGATGGGTTTTCCTCAATGATAATCAGGGTTAAAAAGCTCTTTGAGTTTTTTTAATCATTGACATGGTCCCAGGGTATTGCGATTACGAGATGGAAAAAGGGTACTAACCATTCGTTGGAGAAAGCCTGTTCGCTGCATCAAATAAAGACCAGCACATTTCCACGTTGAGAACATTCTTCTCCATCGATTGCAGCATGCTTGGTTGAGCAGCAAATGGTCTATGTAGGAGGTAAAGATCCAGTGAGCCTTTGCCAAACCCAACCCCAGATTGCCAACCCAGACACACCCCATCATGTCGTTAAATTTAGTCGCTGTGAATCGTGTTAGTCGCACATACTCGCGTAGGATATTTGGGGATACTAACAAGAGTCCACCGAATCCCTCATCATCGGAGTCCTCCTTCTCAGACTCCTCCTTCTCCTCAGCCTTCTTGGTCTCAGTCGGGCCAGCGGCCTCAGTGGCAGCAGGCGCAGCCGAAGCGTAGGCATCGGGGTTGGCAATGCGGTCCTTGAGCTCATCAATCTCGGGCCAGCTGAAGTCGGTCTCAATGGCAATAGCTAGGACCTTCTTGTAGGAGTTGACGAGAGAGTGGATGACGGAGGGGAGAGTGGGGAAGTTGATGGCCAGGGACAGGCAGGCGATGGTAGTAATCGCCTGCGAGAAAGCCTTCAGGAGCTGCTCCTCCTCGATGTCGAGAACCTCCGGGGGGAAAGTGTTGCCCTGGTCATACACCTGCGCAATTCCCATACCGTAGGTGAAGGGAGAGATGCTCAGCATGTTGAGAAGGGTAGCCTCGGAGGCACCGACCTTGGCGTTGGCCTCGACGAGTCTGAGATCGGCCGTGATTTCAATGGTACCACGAGCAATCTTGGTGGGGACACCGAGGGCCTGGAAGAACGAGGTCTTGCCGGGCTCCATGCCAGTGTTGCCGGCAGGGATCCAGACGTCCTGGGGGGCGACGGCACCAGCACGGGCGGGGGCCGCAACCTTGTTGGCCATGATCTTGTCACGGATGTCCTTAAGCTCGCTGTTGGTGAAGACGAAGCCGACATTGCCGCGAACGAAGGGCAGGAGACGCTCGTACTCGGGAACATCGGTGATGAAGGTCTTGAGAGCGCGACGAACCTGCAATCGAAAATTGAACTGTCAGCTGTATTCCCGCGAGCAAATACCAAGCGGAAAACTCACCATGGTGTTCTTGCCCATCAGAACGACACCATCCCCACGGAGGGACTGTCTGATCTCGTGCATCTGCTGGGACGAGACATTGTCGACGGTGACGATGAAGATGGACTTGTAGTCCTCCAACAAGCCCTTCAGCTTATCGAAGTAGCCGGCCTTGTTTGCTGATTTGCCCCCCATATCTTCTTATTTTCCGAAGGCAGGATGTTTAAGGGCGGGTATTGTTGTTTGATGTAGAGAGCAAGATTGGGTTGGCAGAAAATCCCAGCTTTCCCAAGTCGTCGAAATTTCGGGACAATTGACTGCAGCTGTGTGGGGGAGGTTGTGATCTAGGGCTTGGTGGGGCTGGCCAATCAGGTCGCCCGATAAGCCGTTAGTGCCCCACTCTACGTTTTACTGACGACAAGCTCAGCAGGCTCATCAGCGGGGTGCAAGACTTGTGAGATGAGATAGGTGTGAGTGCCAACAACCAGCATCTTGAGCGGCAGACAAACTACCCGTGCGTTCATTGGACGCATATCCCAGTAGATTTTGACTTTAGTAAGTTTCCCTGAAAATACCAACCCAGGGCATTTTGAGCCTCGCGATATACCTGTATCCGCTATCCCTGGTCATCAGTTCCCCACGCATCTCAGCCAGTCTTGAGGGCGAAAAATAAAGCTTTACTCGGCAGCGTTTTTGACTAATTGTAGCCACAGTTGACTGCACTGCCACGGATCTTTCCAACTCAATAGACCGCGAGCTCATCATTCTGCTCAAAACTTGTTCTGCCGCAGAGAATCAATTTATTTCCCAGGATCTCCTTGGGTCAAGCCCATTCAGGACAGGAAAACATCCAAGATGGTGGTACCATATCATCTCATAACGGTGTGTGGCAACATTGTTTTTGCTGCCAGGGGAAGCGACATCTGCTCCTTCACTTCAGATCTCGAGCATATCTCAACATGGAGATATCCAACAAAGCTTCAAAACGGGCCAAGTGGCCCATCTCCTGCCCCTGAAGGACCACCCTCGAAACGGAGGAGACTCGAGGCGGGCCAGGCCGATGATATGAAAGACCACGAAAGCGGGGACGTCGCTGAGACTGAAAGCCCTACGGTTGGGGTGAAGAAGCAGGGGAGGGAAAAGAATGGAAATCAGGACACAGCGCACCAGGAGCGGCCGTTCATCCATGCCCTGACCGCGACGGCCGACAACCATCATGTTGTGGCCATCACAGGTTCTGATAAAACCCTCTGGGTCTTCGAGCATGATGGGGCCGGCAATCTCGAGCAGCTCAGTCAAAGGTATGCTCTCCCCCCTTTCCATCTCTTTCAGAAGTTAAAGACTGACTCCCACCCACAGGGTGATGCCCAAGCGCCCTTGCTCCATTGCTCTCACCGTTGATAACCAAACAATTCTCTCTGCCGACAAGTTCGGCGATGTTTACAGTGTGCCTCTCATCCCCTCTGCCTCAAGCACTGCTACCCCTGCTCCCAATTCTCGGAGTGCTACCCCACCCATTACTCCGGCCTTTAAGCCGCAGGCCAACGAGTTTACGGTGCATACCAAGCGCAACCTCAAGGCCCTCGAAAACCAGAAGCTCGGCCTAAAGATCAAGGCCGCCGACAAGCCCGCCGAGCCCACCTTCGAGCATACACTTCTGCTCGGCCACGTCTCCATGCTAACAGCCGTGGCGGTTGGCGTGCACCCAACCACCGGTCGCCCTTATATTCTTACAGCCGACCGCGACGAGCACATTCGCGTATCGCGAGGTCTGCCCGCCCAAGCTCACATCATCGACGCCTTCTGTCTCGGCCACGAGGACTTTGTTAGTCGGTTATGCATTCCGCCGTCACGCCCCGAGATCCTGATTTCTGGTGGTGGCGACGACGACGTATTTGTGTGGAACTGGGCGGAGGGGCGGCTGTTATCCCGAGCGAGTGTTCTCGAACAGGTGCAAAAGGTGACACCAGATGCGACCAAGGTCGCGGTCAGCCGGCTATTCGCCATTTCCTCCGCGGAAAACGGATCGACATTAATCTTTGTCATATGCGAACGGTATGTGACTCCTTCGCTCATCACCTAATCGTGGGCGCCGAAAGCTGACAAGTGTGAAGCGTCCCCGCCGTATTTTCCTACGAACTCAGAGATAACTATCTTCGGCACAGCGACACCATTTCCACGGCCGGTAATCCGTTAGACATTGCGTCCATCGATCTCGGATGTTCAGCTGTCGACCGACTTCTCCTCGCAGTCCATCCACAGGTCTCGTCAGGCAGGGAACGCAACGCATCTTTAATTATTCTTGAAAGGGAGCCGGCTTCGAGCTGGCGTCCAAGCGGCATTCAGAAAGGGGCACTTGTGATCGAGGACGAAAACATCAAACTTGAGGAGTTGCACAAGATTCTGTACGCTACGGAATCTTTGCGCAAGACCTCTGACTTCGAATAGCGATAGTTTTCAAGGAGTATATTGACCAACGTAGCAATAGTTAGAAAACTCGCCGCGATCCGTGTGTTGGGTAAACTAGAAGTAGACTACATGTCGTCACAGTTACGAATCGGTTAGACTACCAATTTAAGAAAGTCCCCAATGCTAGTAATCATTCGCTAGAGAGAAACTCGGGCATACAGTGAACCTCTACCATCCGCGGGAAAGCCAGATGTCAGATGCCTCTCTATCCTTATAACGCCCTCTGAAGCTCGATGTGCCATCATCAAACCTGAAAAAGCAAAGACCCAAAGGACCCATCAAATGCATGCACGTGTCTCTACTTCCACTTGCCCTGCCCTGGGTAGTAACCACCCACCCGCCCTGTCAGTCCCTCTTCGTGCATCTCTCGTTACTCATCGGCAACACCACATCGGTGGCAATTAATTGCGGCCACGACGATGTCGATCATGCCCGCCAAATTAGCCGCAGCTGTGGCTGAAGGTGTGCTTTGAGCCGTCAATTCCGGCCGCTTAAAAAGTTCGCATCCGCTGACGAGTCGAATGTCTCCGCAAGAAATACGGCTGCTTTACTGCGACGCGCACTGCACACGGTCGCCTTGGGGCTCATCATCTTCATCCATAGCGTCGCCTCCGAATCCCTTTGAATCGCCGTCAACATCCTCCAACTCCGCAGGATCGGTGATGGCCTCCGCGGGAGGGACGTTAACCACAGCCGGTGCCGGTAGAATTTTGCGGAGCGCGTCAAAAGCGCTGAGATCCTGCGTCCAGTTCTTCTCCGGGAACTTGACGGTGAACTGGATGTACAGGTTGCCAAAATCATGATGGCGATAGGACGGCATGCCCTGTCCCCGAATCATCTTGACGGTGTCTGGTTGCCAAGGTTAGTGATTGTTCATCGTACACATAGCGTTTGCAGTCGCCGCTGCGACACTTACTGTGTGAAATTGCCTCTCCTGGGAGAATCTCCACTGCTAGCCATCTCTCGTCAAGATGCTCGACAAAAATGGTGCCGCCAGCGAGAGCCGTGACGAGCTCAATCTCGGCATGGTAAAGGAGGTCGTCATCTTTGCGAGTGAACCGGGTGTGTGGCTTCTGCTCAATCTGGAAGACAACGTCACCCGCGATAATACCGGGAGCTTGGTCGCCTTCGCCACGGAACTCGACTTTGGTACCGCTTTTGACTCCACGGTCAACGTGAACATGAAGGACCTTACGGTCGACGACTGTCTTCTTGCCCATGCACCCCTTGCAGCGGTCCTTGTCCTTGAAAAGCTCACCCTCACCATTGCAGTCTGGGCAAACAGTCTGGAATCGTTGGATCATGGGACCCATCTGGCGCATCATTGTCTTCATGCCGTGGCCGTCGCAGCCAGTGCATCTTCGGACAGAGCCCTCCTTGCCGCCGCGACCCTCGCATTTGGGGCAGATAATGGACCGTTGAAGGGCGAGCTTCGAGACCTTTCCCCGGTAGATGTCCTCGAGAGACACATTGTGAGTGTGGAAGATCGTCTTTGCCTTCTGGGGACCGCGCTGATGGTTCATGCCGCTAAACATGCCGCCCAGGCCACCTCCGAAGCTACCGCCACCGAAGAATTGGGCAAACAGGTCTTCTGCGGCCATACCGCCGCCGCCACCGGCACCACCCTCTAGACCGGCTTCGCCATATTGATCGTAGATTTGGCGCTTCTGCGCGTCCGACAAGATTTCATAGGCATGCGAGATCTCCTTGAACTTGTCTTCTGCAGCGGGGTTGTGTGCGTTCTTATCTGCGGGAATGTGTTAGAGAGACGAGGTCGTGGAGGTAAGTGCGGGTGTAGAACATACCCGGGTGGTATTTGAGAGCATTCTGCTTGTACGCCTTCTTCAACTCCTGCTCTGTCGCAGTGGGCGAAAGCTATCGGCCGTGTTAGATGATTCAGCGAAGCCGTTGCATGGAGGGGCCTTACCCCAAGGACGTCGTAGAGTTTAGTCTCTTTGACCATGGTGTCGCTCTGATCGATGTTGCGGGGATGGGTATCAAGCGGGGTGGAACGTCAGGGCCGTGATCGGTTTGGTGAGGCGGATGGGCGGATCGCGGGGAAGTGCTGGGGTGGGATAAGACGTCGGTAGGTCTGTGAAATATTGTGTCAGCTACAGCGACTTGAGGCAAGAGGCAGAAGCGCGCTCAAGAAATATTGCGAATTGAAAAGGTAAAGGTGTATCTGCTGGGGAAAGCGCTGAGGCTCCGAGGCTGCGTACAAAGGCAAAGGCCGAGAGGCTTCCGAGAGAGCCAGGGAGCGAAGAACTCAACTGCGGGCAAAAAACTTACCAGAGAAGCGAGAACCGAAGATCGTGAACCAGTTGCCGGTAGAGTATGTACAAGCGGGCTCCGAGATTTCGTGGCTCAAGTACTTGTTGACGAGAAACCCAAGAGATTTATCTACCCAGGGCTCAAAAATGAGTGGGCGACGTAACTGGGAAGCTTACAAAATCCAGGTAGGGGATGGGTCAGTGGGAGGCTGAAATCTCGGGATTCCAATCGACTCGTCGCCTTCCCTCCACCTGCGCATTCAGCCCCGCCCGATGGAAAGCAATCGAAGACTCTAGAGTGTGGCTGAAAGTGTTAGGCGGGAACTCTTTGGCTGGAACCTGATGCACAGATCAAGCGGCAACTTTGCACTTTGCAGGGGTTCCCCTACATCAGTCCAAGTCTCTCAGTAACATGCAATCGGCAATGCTGCCTGCTCCTTGCCCCCCTGCGTGCACACATTGAATCGCGCTTGCGAGCCCCTGGCAATCGCGTGGTGGGGATCTAAACGCGCAACACCAAGGCGATTTTTTTCCACTTCACGCCCCAAATGTTGGGCTAAAATTAAGTTATAGCACACCTAGACGTCACATCTTGTCAATCCCAACGACCCAATTTTTTTATTCCTCGCTCATCAACGCCCCCACCAAGCCACAGAAGAAAGTCTTCTCGTTCTCACATCCCCCTAAATCCCCATCGGTTGGATTACCTAGACGCGAATTCATCCGGTGTCTGGATATCACATCTGCTCTGACACGCGAGGACAGTGGAACTGAGGGAACTTGATTGAACGGGCAGGCCACCAGGAGTCAATTGCTGTGGTAGTCTATTGTACTTCCCTTGCGAAATTCCATTGTTCCCCCCTTGCCGCCTGTTTGTTTGCAGCCTCCGAAGCCCACTGCCAGGTTCCGTGCGGTGACGTTCCATCGTCTGAGATCAAGCCGATTTCTCTGTGATCTCCCTCCAGTCCAGCCCTGTGCCCTGAGCTTGATCTCCAATCTAGCTACGCGCCGCATATTCTTGGTCGTCAAAAGAAGCCGTGATCGCCATGTCTAATAGGCAACTCTCACGCGTGGTGTTTGTGGGGAACATCCCCTACGGTGAGCGCAAACCGCACCTCTGACTGCGCATACCGTCGCTGACAAGCCGGCTCCCCGCAGGACTGACCGAGGAACAAATCACCGAGATATTCAGCGCGGCTGGACGAGTGATCAATTTCCGCCTTGTCTACGACCGCGAAACGGGCAGACCAAAAGGTTTTGGCTTCGCCGAGTTCCCCGACTACGGTTCGTGCACCCAACCATACTCCCCATAGCTGCGAGAACCATCAGCTAACACACACATCTCGCGTCGCACAGATTCTGCCGCCTCAGCTGTTCGCAACCTTGACGATTACGAGATCATGGGCCGGAAGCTGCGCGTCGACTTTAGCAACGAGACTGTTGGCGACGAAGACAATCGCGATCGCAACCAGGCAGTAAGCACGCATCTTGCCTCTGAAGGAAGTAACGCTTGTTAACAAAGACGCAATCAGGCTCCTGGTTCCACCAACGCTGCGCCCAGCTACACCCAACCTGCAAACGGCACCTCGAACCAGCCGGCAATGGCTGCGCCCGGCTCGTCTCTGCCTCCCCTTCCGCCAGGCAAAGAGCTGCCTCCTGGCATGACTTGCACCGATTCCATTTCTCGCACACTCAACACACTACCCCCAGCACAGCTTCTGGATACCCTCCAGCAGGTCCAGCAGTTTGCAACCCAGGACCCCGCGCGCCTGACCGAGCTGTTCAACCAGTCCCCCCAGCTCACCTATGCCATCTTTCAAGCGATGCTGCTTATGGGTCTTGTTTCGCCAGATGCCATCAACTCGGTCCTTGACAACCCCGGCGCACCACTCCCAGCTCCTATCGGCGGAGCGCCGCCCTACGGATATCCCGGCGCCACTGGCACGCCTCCTGTTGCCGTAGGAGCCGGCTACGGTCCCCCGCCAGTGGTTCCTAGCCCCGTAGCGGCGCCTGCTCCTGCGGCACCCGCTCCTGGCGGCCAGGATCCTGAAGCTCTCATGCGGGCTGTCATGGAGCTTCCGCAAGAGACGATCGACCAACTTCCCGAGGCAGAGCGCCAGCAGATAATAGCTCTGCGCGCGAGCTACGGCATGCAGCGACGTTAGGAACAACCACGAAACGGACCAATGCTACAGCCAGCACTCGATGTCCTGCAGCCAGAACACCGCGCTATGTCTTTCAACTCTTATCCCAGTCAGGCAGAGGTTGAGTGGGAATGGCGCCTCGCTCTGCAAGAAAGAAGACAGGGGTAGGAAGGAAAAGGCCGTTCTGGAGTCTCAATACCCTAGGCGTGCGATCGCGGTTTGCCAACTCGCGGTAATGCTGTCTGCCTATACGACATTAGGTGTGGACAAGCGAGTTCACTTTGGGGGGCTGGTCGCTGGATATGGATACACATCCCATCGGCGGACACAAGGTGTTCACGGGTATATGGATATATTAGGTTGCTCAGTGATACGGGAAGCCCCCCGCAGGCAGGCGTTCTGGTTTCGTTGGGGATGAAAGGCTCAACTAGCAGTGTATATAGAACCCTTCATTTTTATCCTGCTAACCTGCTCCGGTTAGAATAGCACAACTCACATTTAAGCCGGATTTTATGGCACATGTTCTCTGTGATACACATATATGTTTACCCACTGACAAGAAACCCGACCTAGTGTGTTTGAATATGGTAATACTCCATTGGTATATTCTTGATGCTGTAAAGACTTTAGACCTCGGACGCATAACCAAAAAGCAGCCGCATTCGTCTCCCCGTTCGCTTCATTGCGTGGAGGGAGCATCTCACGACTAGCCACCGAGTCGCTTCAGTTGTACAATCCAAAACGCCAGCCCTAGCTCTCTCGTCGCCAAAATACGTACATAGTATGAGTACAGAAAACGGTGTAAACGCAGGACAAGTACTTCCTTCCTGCCAGGACGAGCTCTCTACACAATTTGGTAAACCCGCTTTGCAATCAGATAACAAGCGAGACCAAAGCAAAGCAGGCCCGCCGTGATGACAGCAAACCACATGAGATCGCCCTCGGAATCTTGCCCAGGAACCCATACGTTCATTCCCCAGAGACCGGTGATAATGTTCATAGGCAAAACAATGGTTCCGAGAACCGTGAGCTTACCGAGCACGTCGGCCGTTTGCTCTTGCCGCTCGTTCATACGGATATTGATCTGGGCAAGATAGTTGCCGTGCGAGCGTGCAAGGATCCTGGCAAGATGTCTCCGTCAGCACACTATACATAATTCCTAGTTATTGGGGGTATCTTACTTCTCGTAGTGACTCAGGTTCGACGTCATGGTCACAATATGATCCTGAATATCGCCCAAGTACAGCCCGATCTCGGATCGCGGCGCCACCTCCCAATGCTCGTTGCACCGTTTAGCAAAGCCCTTGATGACATCGGCCTTGTTGCCCAGCAGGCGGTACAGAGACATCACTCGCTTGCGACAATCTCCTACGCGCCTAAGCATGTCACGCCCAGCCTCGGCCGACGAGGTTTCCCCGGCATCGGATTTCTCCCCTCTCCTATCCCTCTCCGAAGTGTCCCCGGATGAGTGAAGCTGAAGGATAGCGTCATCAATGTCATCGACCTCATCCTCGATGTTTTGGATCAATGGCCCAAAGACATCGGTGATGTCGTCAATGATCGCGTAAGAGATCCAGTCGGACGATAAAATCAAGTAATCACGAAGCTGACGAATCCGCCTCCGTACGTTCGCTGGGTGAGGTGTCATGGAAAAGTGAAAACTCAAGACACCTTCTCGGAAGACAACGACATACATGTTGACTGGCTCCAGAAAGTTTTCGCTTGATTGGTCTTGGTCAAATGTTCGGTAGTTGACGAAGTAGTAGTGTCGGAAAAGCTCGACCTTCTCTCGCTGCTCTTGGACCATGATATCCTCAGCGGTGAGGGGGTGTATCCCAAATGCCTTTGAGATGACCTTCATCTCGGACTCGGTTGGGCTAAGAACATCCAGCCACCATACCGGTCGGTCGCCATATTTTGGTGGCTTGGCAGGTTTTGTCATTTGCGGTGATTTGGCAGGCTCGGGGGACTTGGCATCTCTCGGCGTCCTATCACCCCAATCCTGTCTAGAAGTCGTCGGTGTCTGGTCAGTATCAACGGTTGAATGTCGACTGTGGCCCTGTTCTCTACGGGAGTCAAAGTAGCTCTGCGTCGTTGTTGCTAAGGAAGGTTGTCGGCTTGGGATATGAGGATCCCCGTTCTGACCCGTCAGCACCTGGTGCAGGCTCACCGGGTGGTCCTCGTCATCTTCGTACTCATCGTCGGAAGAATCAGAGAGAAGAGGTGGTTCCGGGACGAATAACTCCTTGAAAGTGCCACCAGGCTGAACCAGTTCCGATATCGTTTGGCTGTGGATGGTGCTCTGGAACTCTTCGTTGAAATAGGTGAAGCGGTACGGCGCCTCTTCCTCGACTTGGAACCAACCCCGATGTACAGGTCGCAGTCTCCCATCGACGAGCCGAGGCTCGGTGATTTTCTTCGCTCTGCGCTCTTCACTCCGACCTTCCTTCTCGATGCGGCTCCACTCGTTCAACACAGCAAGATCCGGCCACTTGCCACGCCGCCTCCTTATCCTCATTCTCTCCGCCGTGGAGTCTTGTAAACCAATATCATGGTCGTCGTCCACAATGTCAGAAAGTCCCTCCTGAGGAAAGCACACGTCCGTTTCCGCATCCAAAGCAATGGTGTGTCGCCGCTCCAAAGATGGTGTAAAACCTGGTCCACCTCTACTATCATTCTCATCCCCGAGTCTTCTCGGTGATCGCTGGCCATTTTCGAGGTCGTCCCGCAGCATTATATCACCAAAGCTCATGTCCATGCAATCGGACGCGCGAAGTGCTGGCGAGCCAGGTACTGATGGGGGATAATTGACATTGTACCCTTCGTTGAACGGGTTGAGGAATTTTCTGCGGCTGCTTGCCCTGCTTGACTCCCGGCGACTTCCTGGTCCGGACCTCTTAAGGCCTTCGTTAGATCCGTAGCCTGCGAAGGTCTCGGCCCGCGGAAGTATCGAGCCGGAGAGGAGGGGAGCATGTTCGTCACAGGGCGACATTGGCCTGTCATAGTCATCGCTCTCTCCTGCGACGACTGTCCGCAGCCTGCTACCCGTTGGTGTAGAAAACTGCGGTTGGAAGGACGTGCTTCCCGTCATTACTGATGGCCTTCTGGGCCTCAAAAATGACTGCTGCTCCCTGTGTAATGGCTGCTTAGCATGGAGGAGACAATCCGGGGTGTACCCGGTTGAAACCTACCTGTGATCCAGTAAAGCCTCGCTATCAATGCTAGTATTGCTGAGGTTATGGCTGGGTCGTGAGTAGAAGCCTTCTCTCGCCTCGTCGAGATCCTCAGAGTTCAGGCCGTCCTGCGCAATATCGTCCGACGGGGTAGCGAAAGACTTTCTCCTCGACTTCTTCTTCTTGCCTCCCCTGTGATTCTTTCTCCTCCGCGCTGGATGAACTAGAGATGGTTGGGATCTCGTGGCGCCTCCACCAGCTGCCTGGGGGTCTGGCCGCGGCGGGCCTCGCGATTGATCCATCTTGAGTGTCGTCGTTGAGCGAAGGTATCGTTGCGGGGATTGCCAAGGCTGCAGAAGCTCCGCAAGTGGCCTCGTGAACCCAAGCGCAATGGAGCGCGAGTTGCACGACGTCGCTGGGTGAGAGGTGAAAATGCTTATCCAAGCATTGGAATTGGCCTCACTTCTCGGGTTCGGCCTCGACGTGGTGACATGAGTCCTGGGAAATCGGAGGTGCGCAGAAATGTAGATGGTGACAGTCGTGGCTCCAAGGGAGATGGTGAGGCGGACGCAATGACGTGAGTCCTTTGTCGAGAGAGCTAGAGGGCTGCCGAATGCAAGGGCAACAAGGGTGCTTTACAGCGGAGGCGCGACACGTGTGGGAGAGCTATAGGCACCCCGATTTCTTGGGAACCGCAGGACTCTCAGTCGCGTGGGGGTTTTTGGTACAGGAGTACTAAGAAGATTATGAAACCCCTTACACCGTTGCCAAACCGCTAAGCTAAGAGGGCATCTACCTACCGACCGAGGTTCTCTGCAAAAAAAAAAAAAGAAAAGGTTCGGTGATGTCAGCCCTCCAGGATGTGGACTTTTCGGGTTATCTCTGCAGCCGCTTATTGGATGGCAATCACAGTATGGAGACCGCCGGCAGCTGAAAACGGCCATTGGCGCATCAGACAGCCGTCCCCCCCCCCACCAGCGCCCGGAACCCCTCACCACACACACGGCTTATCGGGTGCAAGCTGCGCAATCTTCTGGTAATCGGCCGATTCGGGCAACTAGCTTCAGATACCTCAACAGAAAACTGTCAAACTCAGGGGCGTTTTTGTCATACAGCCTCTGCTGCATGGGCCATTGGTGAATATAATGCTAGGCAGGCTGAAATCGTCCGATGTAGAACGCCTTTCCACAAGGTACCTACCTACACCGTTGGCACACATAGTCGAGCTGAAGTCAATCGGTTAATCAGACGGGAGCTCTTGCCTCGACGGAGCAGTTACCCGAATGCGGGCCTGATAAACGGGGCTGGCCGCAGGTAACACAAAACCCCCCTAGTTTGAGGGGAAGTTCTCTTTTCTGGATTCTACAAGACCTACCTAGTACCTAGGTAGCTGAGCCGAGTGACCCATTGCATGTCCCCCCCAGAAGCCGCGGGTTCTCCTGACGTGAGGGGTCAACAACTGCAACGACACTCCCACCTTGCCCAGTTCGTATCAGACTCGTACACACGCAACTTGACGAAATGGCGGATTTCCCGAAGCTGATTCCGGCCTTCACGGCTCTTGTACGTCAAACCATCTAGCTCGCTCACCCCAACCGCAAGCTAGACTGACCTGTACACGTGCCTTCTGAGCTTAGATCCCCGTGAAACCGCCCGCCTCCGTTGGGCCAATCGCCAAAAGCGGCTCGCTTCTTCACATCATTATCAAGGCAGGAGGCTCTGTGAAATCCGAGCCCGGCTATCCTCACAAGCTTGATGCCAAGTTCGTCCATGGCGCGGATTACATCAAATTTGACCCCGATGGTAAAAACGCAAGACTTGAAGTCCAAAGTCTCCTGAAAGACGAGATCACGGGTGGACTGGTCCGCCTCAACTACACCGGCACCGTCTCGATGTCTGGTGACATGGGCAAGGTTCTCCGCGGCGATGCCGACGCTGCATCAACTGGATTTGGAGACGGCTGTAGGTGAACAAACCCTTGATCAATATTCGCCTGTTCTAACTCTACAGTCATATACCCCATTTTTGAGGGGTCCAGCAAGCCGGAGCTGGCGGTTTTGGAGCAAAAGACATATGTCGGGAGCGGGCGCTTCATCATTGAGCCTAACCAGCCGTGAGTGTGCCACCCAAGCGGTTTTCCCCTCGCGGTTCTGTTTTTCGTCTCCTGTAAAAGGGGCGCATTTCAAGTGGAAGTTATCAGCTGACATTCACCAATACATAGGGTAACCGTCGAATATAAGATTAGTGAGGTTTCCGGCTGATAGGGCCTCTCACATCTCCCCCCTTTGATGGATGATGGATGACCCCTATCTCATGTACCTGTCTCAAACAAATCTTTGCGGCACCGCCTCATTTTTGTGCGTTTGAGTGAGGCCATTAGGTATATCATCCAACCGAGCTTGTTACTCCAACAATCCACTCCCCTGACTTCAAGTGTTTCATGTCAGATATAAACCAAACAACCAGGATCGTCTAGTCTGTTCCACTCATAATCTGTCGCCGAAGTAAGAGCTGAATACAACATGCCTTGGTAGTTAAGATAGACGTGACACAACAAGAGAGACTGCGCTCCTCAGCTTGCCGGTGGGCCTCCTGCCTTCTGGACAAGCAGCTGCCCGACTGGGAGGTTGGCTGTCTCAAAAGCCTTGGATCCCTGAGGAAAAGTCCCCAATGCCGCCCAAAGATCAATCAAGGGCTGCATCGGCTCAAGGTCGGCTTTCTTGAGTAGGTTGAGCGTGGTTGCCGTGAGGATAAAGTGGCTAAAGCAGCTATTCATCGACTTCTCAAGGTTCAAGCTGAACATATCCTCGAAATGAGACCAGTAGAGGTGAGCGTAAACTCGAAACATCTGGCGGAAAATGGTCTGACAGATATCCATGAAGTTCTGGGGAAACCCGCTTCGTTTGCCAACCCATTCCTGACCAGACTCGGGCATAGGAGAGCAAAATGCAGGGTTGTCGGCGTAAGAAACGCCTGACGCCTCTGTCGGGAAGATTGCAGGGTCGTCAATCTTGCCTGAGATGTAGCGCTGAACCAGAGTCAAGTACTCATAAGCCGCTATCTCTACCGGTTGCAACCGAGAGTTCAGCCAAGTGAACGAGTGATTGCTTATCGGGGTCAGCGTTGTCAGGTAACCATGAACAACCATGGGGGTATATACTCACACGCCAGCGGACATTTTAGGGCACTTTCGAGAGTTGCAGATCGAAGACCCATCCTCCTCTTTGTCGTGAACAAGGCGAATGAATGTAATTTGCATTCTCCAGTGGTCAACAACTGTTCAAGGTCAGGCGCCATGGCGTGGGTGTAGATACAGTGGCTATACATACCCTGGTGGGCGATCCACTCTCCCATCTCCACCGTCTTCGGCTTTGCGCTCAGAGTCAGGAAGTTCCCCTTGACTATATGTTTTGCATAATTTGCATTAAGCCACATAGGCTTCACAGCGGGAAGGTGATAAGAGACCAGAATATCTTCGGCAGACGGAATCATGCCGCTAGATTGATCCATCCCGATCGTTTCCGCAAGAGAGGGTGAACTTGGGAGTGGAGGGAGCGATACTGCGAGGCTCGTAGAAGACTGACTTCCCTCAGGCTGGCCAGGCTGGAACGAAGGAAACCCCTGTTGCTGCTGCTGCTGTTGTTGTTGTTGCTGCTGTTGCTGCTGCTCGTTCGGGCCTGGGGAATTGGGGCTTCTCTGACCTCTGAAACGAGCGCTGTGCCATGATGTTAGCTATGTTGGTGGTGAATACTGGGATCTAGATGGGGAACGAGGTTGGGAAGCATCGCCAAAGACAACATGCCAAAGCGAATGCGATGCCCTGCGAAACCAGAACAGGCTATCCCTGGCAGCACAGTGGACTCCCGAGCCGGAGCGAGCCGGAGTAACCGTGGGACAGTATTTACTGAAGAGGGCCAGCGCCCCATGGCATTCCTAACCTTTTGTACGTACTCCGTCTAGTAGCGGCACCAGGTGGGCGAAAGACCAGAGAGCACGGAGCCAGCCATCAAACCAAAGATGTGAGTGATGGGTGAGAATAGCGTCGCTTGATGCCATTGATCTTTAGGCCGCAACCGGGCTTGACAAAAGCGACGGGCAGTAATAGGTGGATGCAGGTTTTCTGAAAACCACGTTGCGTTGTGCATGGGGATCCGAACTCCGGACCTGCTCAAGGTCCCAATGCCGCTCTGAAGCACTAAGCTTTTGGTAGACGTCGACACTGCAGCCCCCCAGCAGCTTCCCCGTATGCGCAGCAATGAGCCATCGCCGAGACCAGCGCAATGAAGCAAACAGAGGAATACTTGGGTCGTTGGTGCACGGCGGTGTTGGTATTGACAGCACGAGAAAGGCTTACTTACATTCCAGAGAAGAGGTTGGACATCGTCGATGCACAGGCCTTGAGTAGGTGCGAGGGGTCGTCGAGACAAGCGGTGAGAGGGGAGGAAACGAGCAATAGGACAACCCCTCCTCGGGAGGAAAGAGGGCAGACAGAGTGAACTGATTCGTCGTCTGGCTGGCTCGCTGTTAACAGTTGCAGCAGATGAAGCTAGTCCATTGATGTTTGTGTCAGAATGTAGGCGATCAGGTCACTATTCAGGCCTGAGGTGGAGGGGCACCCATCTCCCCTCCATTAAGCCACACATACTTATCGTTATCGTCTCCTGTCCGTTCCCTGCGCCACAGTAGCCCCCTGCACCTATCAATTCCGAATTTCTGGCACTTCCGTTTGATCGCGAACTTCGCGAACAAAGTACCCACTTTCCATCGCAGCCAACTCCAAACACTTCCCTCGTTCTTTCATAGCCCTCGAATCTACCGAGCCTTTCCACATAAACTGTGCGCATCAACTCTATACAGCTTGAGGCTCGTCACGATGTCTGATTCGGAGGATCCCATTGAGGCCATCGACGATGTTGGTGACGACCTTTTTGGCGATGACGACGGCGCAGACGCGCTCTCAGAGGTTGAGAACGGCCTGAGCGACCACGATCTGGCATCGGACAGAGAAGACGACACGCGCCGTCGGGATACGAGAGGCGACAGCGAGGAACAGACAGAATTTAAGGAAAAGCTGATCGCGGGCGTTCCTCTTTATCGCCATCGGATCCCCAAATCCAACGACGGCAGTGTAAGTGGACATTTGCGCGGGAGACATCCTTGGTTGGGCCTTTTTTTTCACTAACGCTGTCGCAGCTATATTCCCTCCGTGTACCGGAGTTTCTCAAGCTCAATCCCGTCGAATACAAAGCCCACTCCTGGGAGCCGAGCAAGTGGGACCTCGAGAACTCCAACTCGGAGAACCCAATCCCTGTCGTTCTCTCCCGCCGCGACCCAAAGAACGGACAGCTGCAGAGCAACACGAACGTCTACAGGTGGAGTGATGGATCGGTCACCCTCGCTGTTGGCGACGAGCACTTCGAGATTCAAACCAAGTCACTTGCTCCGAAGGCCAACAAACCCTACCAGGAAGTCCAAGACGCCCACTACTATGCCGCCGCGGCACACCTTACAACGAACTCCCTATTGATTATTGGTCATTTTACGGAGCAATATACTATCCGACCCAACAAGGAAGTGCAGGACCACGCACTCGAACGGCTGAAGGCGAACCTGGCCGAGTCGAAGAAGGAGCGTAACGATATGATCATCGTCACAACGGAGGACCCAGAACTTCAGAAGAAGCAGGCTGAATTGGCCGAAAAAGAACGCCTGAAGCTCCAGAGACGCCGCGAGACGGCCGCAGCCCGCGCAGATGGTGCCGGTGGGCGGTATAAGGGTGGCGCCCTCTCCATCGGCGATATTGAAGGTCGGCGTGCCGCAGCCGGTGGTCGGAAACGCGGGGCACCGGGTGGCCCCAAGAAGAAGCATCGTCGACCTGAGTATGATTCGGATGATGATCTCCCTAGTGGGGCACGTAGACCGGACAACTACGACATGGAGGATGGATTCCTTGTCGACAGTGAGGACGAGAGCGAGGAGGCTGAAGATGACGAGGACGAGGAGGAAATCCTCGATGACGATGACGACGAAGACGAGGCACCGCGCACAAAGAAGCGAAAGACAGCAAAAGCCGCCGATGTCGATGCAGAAGCAGATCTGGATGACACTGAAGCTTCTGCTGGTGCGAGTCGCCGCAGACGCCAAATCATCGACGATGATGAGGAATGAGCCCCAAAACACTGGGATTGTAATTACTTAGCGCGCTGGACAGTTGGTATTGTACAGGCGATTTCGGAAAGGAACGGGGTAAATAAAACCGGGCGTTTTCTGAGTCTTTTTATCCTGCCCAACTTACTTGATATCTGGACCTGGACCATGTGTTACTGGGGCATTGCCTTTTGTCGGCGGCACTGTGCTATCAATAATAATTCGGAGTTCCTGTTCTGTACTCCCCTTGTGTTCCTGGGAATGCTCCGACTGGCTCGGCGAGAGTCTCTTCGTCAGAGCTCGGGTAGTTCCCGAACTCATCTGACCGTTCCGGCGGCGCTCGCATGGCCTCCAACGTAGCGGCATCGAGCATCGGGGGCTGGAATGGCTTGAGAGTGTGTATCTCCCGCCCCGACGGCATTTGCGCGAGGAGAGGGCCTGTTGGGGGGATTGCTTGTGTCAAGATCTGTGCAGGTTGCGAATTAGGCTGGCTGTACACAGACGGCATTGATCTCTGCTTACCGTGTCGTTTTGCTTCGTCCACTTCGCCTCGAGCATCTCTATGACGCGGGTTTCTTCCAGCCTTCCTGCATCGGCGCCCCAGTCCGCACCCTTTTCGACCTTGCGGTCCTCTCTTTTCTCGGCCCACTCCTTCTTGAGCCGCCCGAGCCCTCCGCCCTTCTTTGTCTCTTTTCGGTTTACACCAAGCTCTTGAAGCCCGGCGTGCAGCCAGGCGATAGCTGTGCCTGTCTGCCCGCCAAGCTCTGAGTCGATGCCGAAGAAACGGCAAGCCTTGGCTCTACTCGTCCGTCGGAGATCCTCCAGGTACCGGACGAACCCCTCGCTCATCCTACCGCCGGCCCCCTTCCCAGCACACAGCGAGTGCGCTTGCGCGGCGTGTTCGCTTGCGGCGAGGCACAGTCGTGCAAACAGGTGGGCACGCACCTTTGGCATGTCGGGGGCCTTGTACATCCACTCGGTGTCGTTTTGGTTGCGATCCTGCGCTACAACCGCCGGGTACGGGTCGTCTTTGAGCACAGCAAGCAGGGTCGCCTCGGCCAGGGCGAGCGAGGACTGCGCGCGCACAGCGGCGGTTGACATATCAGGACACGGCGGTGCCGCCACGAGCCCCTCGGCGCGCGTGGCCAGATAGCCGTAGATGGCGGCAGCGTCTAAAAGGCTCCGGGTGGCGGAAGCAACAGCAGCTTGCCGCTGCTGCGTACCGACCGGGGCCGTGGACGTAACATACAGCGGGTGCAGCGCGACACGCGCCTGCAACGAGTGGGCGTTGGCGAGGGCCGACAGAGCGAAGAAGACCTCGTATTCGAGCGACTGCACCCGCACGCGCGCATGCTCCTTTCCCGGCACAGGCGCCTCCGAGAGGGTCGGCCGCCACTCGATGGCCAGGGCGGTCCTCAGGACAACGTTGATCTCGTCGCCGTGCACGGCCCGATGGCTAAGGCCGGCATCCACAGCAAGGAGGTATGGCAAGTAGCCATTGAGACTGGAGACTACGGATGAGAGGCTCGGAGCCTGCGAGGACGGAGGCAATCGCTTGTGCTTCTTGAGCGTCTCTCTTACCACGCCACGGTATGTGCTGGCGTTGAGGAGCAGGGAGGGATGCGACTCGCACCCAAAGCTGGACGAAAAGGAGAAGGACGACGTTGTTGGGAGGGCGAAAGGATACGGCATGGCTTTTGGAGTTCCAGAAACTCGGAATATACAGCGTCGTATGATGAGTCCACAGTAAGGTATATAAATAAGTCCACAGTATACAAGCTATCTGCCCAGTGTCGTGTCTTGTCGTCTGGGCAGAGGGGTTAGATTGGTGGGGGAGAGAGTGACATCACGGCTGTCCAGCTGGTGCCGGCCCGTTGCGCTAGGCTGTTCGTCCTAATCCCTCAGCCTTTTTCTGGAGCTCTCAGCTGCTGGAGCTCCCCATTTAATTCTCCACAGCTCCACAGCTCCACATCTTACGCCAGATTGCTGATGCGCCGTCCGAAACAACAACCAGCCATCGCAACAGCACGGTCTGCACTTCAATGCTGTCGCTCCCGCAAGTTTCCAGCAGGTGACAATGGCCGCCCCTTCGCCTTCTCCCCACAAATCTAGGCGAAAGGCCAAGCGTGTCGGCAATGGCGCGAGTAGCCTCAGCACGACTGAGCCAGGACCGCTTGTCCGCACACCCTCGTTTCCCCTGGCGGCCTTTCTCTGGCCTGCCAGAGGCTCCGCGTCAGAATGGGAGCTTCTGCCTCTAATTCTCATGGTCGCCGGCCTGTTCAGATGGGCTTCAGGGCTCTGGGGCTATTCTGGTTCGCAATTCTCCGCTTCCTCTGCTGCTGCCGCCTTTGACCGAGACTGACAGTTGAAACAGGGTTCGAGAAACCGCCTATGTTTGGCGACTATGAGGCGCAAAGGCATTGGATGGAAATCACAACTCAACTTCCTGTTTCTCAGTGGTACTTCCACGACTTGCAATGGTGGGGTCTCGACTACCCACCTTTGACGGCGTACCACAGCTGGCTATGCGGCAAGATCGGCTCCATCATCGACCCGTCTTGGTTTGCCCTCTACACGTCGCGCGGCTCACACGACCCGACGCTAAAGATATTCATGAGGGCCACCGTGGTGGTATCGGAATACCTCATATATGTCCCGGCGGTGGTGGTCTTCGTTCGTCGCTTCAGCAGGCTGAGTGGTGTCGCAACTTGGACCTCCTCGGTGGCCCTGGTGGCTATCCTGATGCAGCCTGCCACCATCCTCATCGATAACGTTCATTTCCAGTACAATACCGTGATGCTCGGCTTCGTCACCGCGAGCATGTCCAGCATGCTTGCTGATCGTTATATGTGGTCAGCCATTTTCTTCGTCGCCGCTCTCGGGTTCAAACAGATGGCGCTGTACTACGCGTTCTCTGTGTTCGCCTACCTTCTTGGGAGCTGCCTGGTCCCGCAGATCAATATTTCACGGCTCCTTGGAATTGCCGCGGTTACCGCTGCATGTTTCGCCATCCTTCTGTTGCCGCTAATTATCGGCACACTCTACGACGTAAAGAGCGGCATTGATTCTCGCCCTGACCTCGACGGACCTCACCCTCCTTTGCCTCTGTTCCAGGGCATTGTCGCGTATCTGGACACCGACGCGCTCTACTACCCCATTGTGGAGCAGATGGTTCAGATGGTACATCGTGTCTTTCCATTTGCTCGTGGCCTATTTGAGGATAAAGTGGCCAACTTCTGGTGTGCCCTGAACGTTGTTGTCAAGCTCAAGAAGTATCCGTCTGAGCTGTTGCAACGCGGTGCACTGTTGGCGACACTAGCATCGATCATCCCGCCGAATCTCATCCTATTGTTCCGTCCTAGGAAGCTCTTGTTACCCCTAGCATTTGCGTCGACGGCATGGGGATTCTTCCTGTTCAGCTACCAGGTTCACGAAAAGAGCGTACTTCTTCCGCTGATGCCAATGACGCTGCTTCTGGCAGGGAACCAAGGCTTGACCAAGAACACACGTGCTTGGGTTGGCTTCGCTAATACTCTGGGCTGCTGGACCATGTTTCCACTATTGCAGCGGGTCGATCTGAGGGTCCCCTACGCGGTGCTGACGCTTCTCTGGGCCTACCTTCTCGGACTTCCCCCAACATCACTGAGTGCCTATTTCCAAGAAGGATCCACCACGTGGGCGGAGTGGCTTACATTCTTTCTTCATGGCTTCTTCTACCTTGCAATGGGGTTATGGCATGTTTTTGAGGCCTTCCTTGAGCCGCCACCGGACAAGCCAGACCTGTGGGTTGTCATCAATGTTGGCGTGGGAGCTGTCGGGTTTTCGATCTGCTACTTGTGGTGCTTTGGGAGGCTGGTTCTGGAGAGCGAAATTATGTTTAAGCCACGGTTCAAGAAGGCCAAGACGCAGTAATGGTCTGGGGCTGATGAGATAAAAGGCTGACTACCTGGGCTCAATATTGGAGATATACCCCGAATCATATTTTTTCTTCTGGTTTTCAGCTTGGTGGCCACGCGCCATAAGCTTGCGCATCCGCTTATTCGTGCCCAAGACGTTGCAAGTCCAAGGACCTGCATGCTTAAAGGGGTTAAGGAATGACTTGTCTCCTCCACTGGCGTTAGCAAACCGATATTCATCACACCAAGAAACCCTATCGCCCTGGAATCTGGAACAGGTAGTTACTCTCCTAGATTGCAATTGGATTGCCAGGACGGAGTATCGGATCACCTGTCATGTACCAATCGGCAATTACCTACGAGGCCACTGCGTATTGAAAATATCACAATCAACGCAAGGCCGAGGGGAGACAGCTTGCCGACATGATAAAATGGTGGGTTCGTAGGAGAGACATCACCACGAGCAATGACCAACCATCGAAACCACCCAGCTGGCCTGGTTGCCTGGTGGGATCAGGTCGTTGTGGCTGCAACGTTGGCTGTAGATTTCCTATTTTAGTATAAGATGCGCCTCCACTACCATGCCTGTGGCTTGCCTCCGGCGGTCCGCTCTCTTTGGAGACCCACCCGTTGTGTCAATAAGCATCATTGGTGCACGTGTGCACGGTGGACGGGAGCAAGGGCCCGAAGTGGTCGACAGCGCATTGCTCATCGGACAGTTCTTGGAGCGTTGTGTGACTGGCCGACGGCGACTGGAGACGGGCCCCACGTTGTCCCGGTCGCGGGCACAGCGAACACCGTGTAGAACTGTGGGACGATTCAGTTAGGTCCATAGTTACCTGCTCACTGGTGTCTATGTAAACAGGCACGCCACGGAGGCGGAGAATCCGAGCCGCTGTTAGATGCATGGAAGTTCTACGATCTTTCGCACCGTTCGAACTGTTGCGAGCGCCCTCTGTTTGTTCAACAAGTCCGCCAGCACAGCTGCCCGGGCTCAGAAATGAGTTTCTGACTTGCGGGGCAAGGTGGCGTTTACCTGCGAATGGTAACGCGCTGTTGCCTCCGATCTTATTTCCCCCACCATGGCACCGCTAGCTAATCGAGTTAGAACAAACGCCAGTGTCAACTCTAACCAAGCTGTCAGAAAAGGCGATGCCACGGCGATGCAACGCGCAAGAGGAATGCTGACAGAGACAGCGAGGCAGATTACTTGTCATTGGGGGCGTTAGGACGAGAGCAACCGCGGGCACTGGAAATTTATTAACCTCTTCATCTCGACCCTTAACCCGTTGATGAGCGCGCCTTCGCAGGGCTGGTTGGGGTCCATGGCTCTCACTAAGAAGCAACGAGCCCCCAGGCAGCCAAAAGCACAAGTTGATGATCGACACAGGAACTCCCGCGCTTGATTCCAAGTATTAATCTATCCCCACTTAAAGCCCTGGTCGGGCCCTCAACCGGCGCGTTCTCATTCGACCGTGCCACGAGGTCACCGTGTGCACGGCCTGTCAGCGAGCGTGGGAGTACCAGTACCTTTTCCCCTGTGTTTAACGGCTACCATTGCGACTCAGCCTTGCTCGGCGATGTCTATGCACAACACACGGGTTGGAGGTGGGCGAGGTCTAAATTGCGAGCCCGCGCGCCCACCAGCAAAGCTGTCCCGCCTCCACGGGCACGACGCAACGGCCTCGACTCGAGATGCGGGCGGAAAGGCAGGATGGGGTGCTCGTCTATGATATACACCACCCATATTGCGTGCCGAAAGCCACGGAAGCCGTCTGCCAGCCCGGCGTCTCCCCATCCAATGAGCTCCGCGGGCGATCCGATCTGCTGGAGGATCGAGGTGTTGGATGCCGCCATTCGGGAACAAAGGGATGGTGGTGTCAACGGCTCTTGCTTCTGTAGCGGCACCGAACGCCAACCTCTCGGGAGATTCAACCGGCTCGACTCTGCCCAAAGGAATCGCCTCGCATCAAAGACGGGCTTGGCGTCTTGACTCTGACTTCGTGGCCGCCGCGAGAGTCGGGTCCGTTCTTTCAGCAAGCGCTGGCGCAGCAACCCCGTCCACCCCGTCCGCCTTCGCACTTCGTCCTGCTTCTGGCTCGGACATCAGCGGATGGCCATGACTCCGTCCGCCTTTGTCCTCGCTGTAATCGCGGCGGACCATATATGGGCAGGCTTCGTACGCTGGCCCTGGAGCTACTGATGAAAAAGTGATGGCCTGTTGGATTCTCTCTTCTGTTCTCTGTGCTCCGTTGTACATATCGTTTTGGGTCTCTGCCGAGCCGGCTTTTCGATAAGTGCGGTATATGCAGCCAAAACTCAGCCCCGAGCCAGGTCGTCAAAGCCCCCGAACACACAGGTGCCACCACACACCCCCTCCCTCCCCAGGCCTCCCCAGCAGCCTGTCCCCTCCTCCTAGCCTGTCCTCAGGAACTTTGTCCAACCAGGAATCGGTCGCTCTCAGCCGGACCCGCACCACCAAGCCTGCAGCTATTTGCGGCTGTCAGCACTGCAGCGGACAGAGATTGCCTTAAGAGACAAAGAGTCCCCAGCTGCCCACCCTTCAGGCGTCTGGGTCCCCCTTCTTCTGCTTCTCACCCCCTCTGAGTGCTGTTTGGCACACGGTTTGAATTGCTGCAAAACCACCAGCTTTGGGCAGCGGCAACGGCAGCAATACCACAACAATGTTGACATCGTATCTCCTGTCAGCGGCTGCTGTCGCCCTAGTCGCGGGTGTAAACGCCCAGGACTCGACGGGGACGACCGCGACTGGTTCGTCCACTGCGACTTCATCGGGCTCGTCCTCGACTGGCACCCCAAAATCCCAGATCATCGAGATATCAGTCGGAGCTGTATGTACCCATACTCCGCTGCTGATTTGAAAATCATCACTAAGACTTCCACAGGAACTCCACAAGTTCTCTCCGGACTCAGTAACAGCCAATGTCGGCGACACGATCCGTATGTCTACTCTTCTGATACGGTTGGGTGCCTACCAAACTGTCGCTCACACTCATGGTATTAGGATTCAATTTCTACCCCGGCGGTCACCGCGTTGCCCGGGCAGAGTTCAAGCAGTCATGCATTCCGTACGAGTATACTGGGCCAAACAAAAAAGGTTTCTGGTCCGGTATCTACAACCCACAGGTCATCACCGTTCCGGTATGTCTTGCAGTCTACTGATACACAACGAATCCGTGAAACTAATCTGGGCGCAGGCTCCCCACTATGATATTAAAGTCAATGACACGGAGACCATCTTTTTCTATTGTGGTGCGCCCGGATCGTGTAATCAGTATGGGATGGTCGGCGTCATCAATCCAACAAAGGAGAAGACACTTGAGATCCAAAAGGAGTTCGCGTCCAACTCAACCCTTCAATTGGTACCTGGCGAACCCTTTCCGTCCGAGACGCTAAAGCCCATTGCGTCGGCAACAGCGACGCCACCTCCCGGCTCCTCAAACGATGGTTCGAGCGGACAGAATAACGGCTCGCAAAGCTCGAAGCAGGAGAGCTCTGGTCTGGGCGCCGGAGCAATCGCGGGGATCGCTATTGGCGCGGCGGCCGTCTTGGTTATTGGAGCGGGTATCATCTACCTGTGTGGCCGCCGAGGAGGCTTCGAGAGGGCTTATCAAAAAGGCCAACATCCAGCCGACGGCCATCACAGCATGGCCGAGGCGCGGTACCACGACCCTAAGAGCCCTGGCCAACACACGGTGACGACATTTGCCGGCTCGGAACGCGATCCCTACCGCGTCTCGGCGCAGACACCGCTGACCGGCCACTTCGCCGGTACACCCCCTCCCCCAGGAAGCCCCGGATTGAATGGATTCGGTGCTTACCAGCCCCCCATTGCTCCCAACCAGCACTATGACGCGGCAAGCCAGCATCAACAACAGCAGCAGCAGCAGCAGCACGGTTACTAGTGAGTTGCACCCAGTCCAATCTGACAGTGCTATTTGATGTCATGTTGCTAACGCAAACGCAGCTCCGGTATGACATCGCCTCATCCAATGCCATCGCCGCAGTTCCAGTCACCACCAAGCGAGCTTCCAGCTGCCGAACACCACCCGACACCAGGCCACTCCCCGCCTCCGCAGTATCCCTCCGTTGAGAGACGCGACTCTTATACGGCTGGCGTTTCTGAGTTGAACTATGGCTCAAAGCCCAAATGAGCGGCAAACATGCGGGCTGCAGATGTCTTAGATGGGTCGCCAGCACTCCTGCGACTTAATCTGGTAATATAGGGAACGGCTTTGGTGGCGAAGAATTCATGGCACGGCGTTCTGGGCGTTTGTCTTTACTTTGTTTTTCCTTCACTTCAAGACAAAAAGAAACTGATGTGACCGATATGACCTTCGGCTTCAGGTTTTGGGTTACCTTGTTTATTATAAAGGGGTCGAGTATGTCCGCCACCTATACATGACACATACCGCATGTGTCGCACCTCAATTTTTATATACTTTTATACGTAGTATCTTTGTGACCTCGGTGGTTTTGATCGCTCCATTGCGAAGCTTATGGGGTTGCGAATCATCCGATTGCTCTCACTTATCGCAGCCAAGCAGTCGAGCCGCTCGTGTGTTGATTGTATTGCTATTTTGGGATAGATTTCTCACCCTTCTGTGGCACCCGAACAGGGAGGGAGCGACGTGATGAATGCATTTGCCCGATTTTGCCGGATCTGAGTTCTCGCCTGCATGTCATGCGGTGGAAGAGGAGCAAGGTTCCCTGTGAGACGACGTTTGCTGATCGACCAGTCAGGCTATCGGCGCACCTGTTGTGTCGTGCATCTTTGCCCAACAAGGCTGCCGGTCCCGATCGGTGCTCTGGCCTGCGAATAAAGTCGGCCGGTTTTGCGGATCCCGTATGTCGTTGTTGGTGGAGCTTGGCGGTAGTGGTGTGGTGGGGCGTCCCCAGTGGCGAGTGTACAAGTCTTGCGGCAATCGATAAGGCCTGAGAACAAAGGCGGTCAAAAAACTTTCCCCTCCAATCCGCCTTTGTAAAATATTCTGCCGTGTGGGAACAAAGCTTCAAAGAAATACATTTGATGTTGACACCCACGTGCCTGTGACAACCAGGATTCCCGCACACTGCCAAGTACTGGTTGTGACAATGCCGCGCACAGAGCCGAGTCGAGAGGAGCTGGAGAAGCGGAAGGTCGGTGTTGTCCTCGGTGCCGAAGCTCTGCGGAGGTCGCTAACCGGCTTGTCAAGATCGTCGGCATCAACCGCGAGACGGTCACCGATGTCACTTCTGTCGACTTTCCGGGGCACTATCCCGGCGAAGACCACGCCTGGGACCTTGAGAAGTTCCGCGACGGTCTCCGGATCGAGCTCCACCAAAACGATCCCCAGCTCGCCTCCTTCTCGCTCATCGGCGTCGATGCCTCCATTGCCAACGCCTTCAGGCGTATCATGATCGCCGACATCCCGACCCTTGCCATCGAAACCGTATTCATTAACAACAACACGTCGGTGATCCAGGACGAGGTGCTCTCCCACCGTCTCGGTCTAATCCCGTTCAAGGGCGGCCGCGAAGGTCTAGACAAGTTCCTCAAGTGGTGGAAGAAGCCGGCCGATGATGAGGATGGCGAAGCAAATTACTTTGACTATAACACGGTCAAGCTGTCTCTCAAAGTCGAGTGCACCGTCAACGAGGACGCGGCCCGGGACGAGAAGAATCCCACTAAGCTCTACCATCACGCGCATGTCTACGCAAAGGACATCGTCTTCGAGCCCATTGGCCGCCAGGAAAGGTACTTCTCGGGCGAGAACGCCATTGTTCCGACCAACCCAGACATCCTCATTGCCAAGCTGCGGCCCGGTCAGGTCATCGACCTGACGATGCACATGCATAAGGGTGTGGGATCCGACCACGCCAAGTTCTCGCCCGTCGCCACAGCCTCCTACCGCCTGATGCCGACCATTGACATCCTGCGTCCGATCATTGGCGCCGACGCCGAGAAGTTCGTCAAGTGCTTCCCCCCCGGCGTCATCGGCCTCGAAAAGGTCACCAAGAAGGAGGCCGCCCAAAAGGGGAGCGGCTACGAGGGCCACGAGGGCGAGCTCAAGGCGGTCGTTAAGGACGCGATGCGCGACACAGTTAGTCGTGAGTGCCTGCGGCACGAAGAGTTCAAGGACAAAGTGAAACTGGGTCGCCGGCGCGATCACTTCATCTACCAGATCGAGAGCACCGGGCAGTGGGACAGCGACGCCATCTTCCTCGAGTCAATCGCACACATGAAGGAGAAGGCGCGCAGGTTAGAGCAGCAGGTCGTAAACATGGTGAGGTAGGTTCTGTTTTTAGCATGGCATAACCCGTCGAGGGCTCTTTTGCGGGCTTGAGGGGTGGACAACAAAAAAAGAACGACCTGGCTGTGGATACCCCCCTTTTCTTAGTTTTCTGTATCTAGAACATCGGAATGGCGTCACGGTTGATGGATTTGGGGCCGGCGACCGCTAGAACTCGCCAATTGATTTATTCGTAAACCGACAGCAAACCTACGTAGGTTTTGGTATCTCACATCCTCATTGCTTCGTCGTGCGCTGGTAACAAGGTTAGTGCCCACTGCACTTCCCCGAACCATTTCTGGCTCGCTGACGCCCCGCAAATATGCTGCAAAATCATCTTCAAATACCGCCCAATCCATCATGGTCACATGTCATCATATCCCCTCTCACTCAGATTTCTTGAATTTGAGCTTGAACTTGAACGACACAGTCGCAAAGGCAGGATCTGTGACTCCGATCTCCTCGCTGTCAGTCAACCCGAGCTCTACAAGAGTCTTGTCCAGGTTTGGCCGCGTCTGCTCCTCCAGACTTGCTGGTGACTGCATATAGAGTGTCTTGGACTCGGCACGAATCGAGGGCTTCTTGAGCTGCGCCTCTGGACGAACAGCAAATGAGTCGACCAGCTCGCGCAGAGTCCACTCCGGGTTGACCTGGAGTTCGCGCGCTAGATTGCCGCAGACAGGGCAGTCCTCCTTCTTCTCATGCTGGAACGTGTACGTGTAGATACTGTCGTTGCCAGAGTACATCATGTAGTTGTTGTCGGGGTAACCGAGCATCGGCGCGCAGTTGGAGGCGATTTTGAAGGCCTCATTGCAGCATGAGGCTGCGATAACCGAATTGGTAGCCGCGATGGCGGGAATGATGTTCTTCACTACGCCCTGAGTTAGCGAGTAAGTAACACCTGGGATGTTGAACTCGTGGGCGCGGATGAGCGCCTTCTTATAGAGCCAAGTGATGTGCTCCGGATCGTCCTTGTCCAGAGTCGGGAAGGGCTTCTCTTGATCCCATGCAATGACGTGTGCCCACTCGATACAGTGCTCAGGCTGGCGGGGTATGCTTGCGAGCGTGCAGAGTGGTACGGCTGCGCGCGGCGCGTGCATGTCGAGTTGGCACTCAATGCACGAGGTGATAGTCGGGAATATCACTCTGGACTGGCCCTTGAACCCTAGCAGCTGTCAGCCGATACTCGGGAGTAAAGTTGAGAGTCTGCTATTACCTTCCGTACCCCCGTCTATCAGCGGCTTATAGCTGTCCTCAACATCCTCATCGACCATGTTGACGAGTGTGGCGTTTATCCACCGACGTGCCTCAATGCTATCCAGTCCGCAGACGATGAGCTGAAACTGCATGTAGAAGTCCTCGTCAAAGTCTTGAATCATCTTGTTGTGGGGCGTGATCTTTACACCGTTCACCCGCTTTTCCACAAATCTGGCAGCTACTTCGGCCTTGTAGCTACCAACATCCTCTTGGCGGAACAGGAACTGGCGGTTCAGGTTGGAAATATCGATCGTGTCCATGTCAATGACATGGATGTTCTTAAATCCAGAGAGGGCAAGATTTTTCAGAATCTCGCAGCCCAAGCCGCCGGCGCCGCTGGTTGCCGTCAGCTCCGAGAAGGTTCTCTGAGGGGCATTGCTCTCAACTTACATCACACTGTTCAGACACGGATCAGCTCCGGTTCTATAGGCATCATGTCGAATTGTGAAGGGACTTACAGAACGGTCATATTCTCCATGGCCTCGGCGACTCCACTACCGTTGAATATGTCGGGGTTGGTGAAGGGTCCCGCGCGAGTCCGGATGCGATCGAGATACTTCCTGTAGAGGATGATCAGTCTCGCTGTTCGGCGGACACATGATTGAATGGTATATTTCTCCTCACCATCTTCCCGGCTCGGACGCCGAATAGACTTTGTTGGAAGACATCTCAATAAATTTTGTGGTTCACACGGGTAGATGCCAGTGAGTTTCTCGGCAGGCAACGGGAGCGCTTGTTCGTGAGACGAAATAGAGGGGCAGCAAGCAGCGTCACAGGTTACCTCCAGCTGACCCCAGAGCTGGAAGATAAGCCCCATATTTTGGCTTATCGCTACGCTCCAGGGCTGTGGTGGCCTTGCATTAGACTTTGTGGATACAGCGGGCCTTGTGCGCACAGGCCACTCAACTTAACATTGAGCACCCAAAACACTGAAGAGGCATTGGAAAAGGCACCTGCAGTCACGACACGAGTAAATTCCCCCTCAGGCATCTCCTCCATGTTCACTACATAGTGGCGCTGGAAAATCATCCAACTGGACGTATCTGGTAACCTACCCGTACACGGTTATGGGCTGTGGGCTCCCTTGATGCCTAATCAGGTGTGGTAGCGGAAGCCTGTGCCCCTGGCGCTTTCTTCTCCTATCTCGTCAACAATGGCGTCCTTTACACTTAGGAGCGCAAGTCATCATCAAGAAGCCGGGCTAGACGATTTTTTGACGCCCACAAGTATATCGCGCTCAGACAACAGAAGTAGTGGAACCCACCCAGCTCAAGAACCCAACACCGGAGACCCAATGGCAACAAGAAAGCCGAAAACCCCAGAGGATGCCCTGGAAATATTACGACATGAGCCGTCATATCAGTCCCTGATGTTTGCCTTGCGGTATCTTGACCGCGACCAGCCACATGGTCCAGTGACCTTCAACATCAGGAAACCCAGCCCTCTCGGTGCACAGTTAATACAGGTGCTGGTGTTGGAAATCACCCCGAATTACTGGACTCTGCTCAAGGAAGACACCGACGAGCAAAAGACATCAGGCCTCAGCCTTTTACTTTCTTGCCTGCGATGTCCTGGTGGAATCAATGCAATCCTTACACGCCTGAGGGCACACATCCAAGATGCGAGATCCCAAAACAGCGAAAAGGAGGTGCGGCGGGACCTCTCAATGAATATTGGAATCCTGCTTGATTTGCTTCGCCATGTTCTCGAAGGTGGTAACCGTATCCTCGGCATCTGGGGAATTGCCACATCAGGGCTGGACAACCCCGGTAGATTGAGACCCGTGGTACAGGAACTCCTGACAATATTCGGCAGCGGGAAAGTCATATCGCTGGCGGCCGAGGCTGAAGGCTTGCTGGATACAACCACCAAGCAGACGACTGGCAGTATTTGGATCGCAGAGGCTGTGCAGTATACTACATGGTTGGGCGACAACATTGTGAAAGCACAGTCAGCAGCTGGCACCCCGGAACAGTCCAAGTTCTTTTCCAGCTTGTTCGGAAAAGCTTTGCACCTGGGACATCCCGGTAAGGCTCTTGGTGCTGGAGTTATTGCAGTAGAACTAACGGATTACAGAAACTCTCATCCGACAAGTGTTGTCGGGCTTGCTTTTGGTAGAAGATGTTGACCCTCAGCAGCTCAGCTCCCTGTTGGGTAACCTTTCCCAGACAGAGCAGCGTAAAGTCTTGTTCTCGACCCTAAAGATGCTTTCTGCAGACCATTTGGACAAGCTTGGAAACTGTGAATCAACAGATAGTCATATTCCTATCTCCGCCGTTGCTGGGGTTGTCAACTCCTTCGTGGGGACATCCGAAATCCGGAGAGGCCACCTTACCGAGTGGCTAGCAGGTTCTTCTGGGGCTGGCTTGGGTGAGAGTATCGGCATTCGTCGAGCGGTCTTGGCTGTAGCGTCACAGAACAAGGATTGTCTTGTCGCCGTCTTGGAGAAGACCATCAACCAATTTGGAGACCAGCTATACATCAAGCATTCGCCAATGCTACAACAAGAAGGCAAGTAAGGGGACGAGTTTTGTAGAAACCCGCACTGACAGAAATGTAGCTCATGCACAAGTGTTGCTTCTGACTGCTGGATATGTGCACAGAAAGTGGCCTCTCAAACTAGCAATGCTGCTAAAGTCCAGTGCATGGTTAAATGCCATTTCTAACAGACTTGCGGCACCTCACCAGAGAGCTCGGCTTCTCGGGATGGTGGTTGGCGAAGCTCTCTCCAGCATTGTCGACAAAGCCGACAAGAAACTCAATTTCAAGATGGAAGAAACGGATCTTGGTGAGGGAAAATGGTATAAATCATTAGTTGGAGTGTCTGACCAAGTCGGAACTCTGGATCCTCTCCTGAAGCCTCAAGTTGATACGCCCGTCCCGAAAAAGCGGCACCTAGCAGCACCTACCGTCAAGCCCTCATCTCGGCCTCGACAGCGAGGATTCATTATCGAAGAACTGAGCGACGAAGAGCTGAGTGAAGATGAAGTGACTGCTTACGGGAAACCTGAGTCAGATGACGAAGATTCAGACGAAGACGCAACCCTTGTCAGACGTGATAAGCCCAAGGCCCCAGTGTATATCAGAGACCTGATCAGATATCTGCGGGACACCGAAAATTACGACCACCAGAAGCTTGCTTTGATGACAGCTCCAACACTCGTTAGGCGGAAGGCGAACTACGGAAAAGAAGTCGCGGAGCATGCAATAGAGCTCGCATCGCTACTCATAGGTCTCCAGGACAAATACGAGACCGAGAATTTTGACGACCTCAAGCTTCAAGGAATGATAGCAATTGTTGTTGCGCAGCCGCAAATGATGGGCACATGGTTTTCAAAAACTTTCTTTGACGGCGATTACTCCGTCTCGCAGAGGGCCTCGGTACTTATCGTCCTCGGCCTAAGCGCACGCGAGTTGGCCGGTTTCGAAACATCCGAATATGCGGCTGCTGCTTCCTTCCCATCAAAGACGCTCCCCGAACAAGTTGAGCGACTTTTCATCAGCGAAGAAACCTCTAAAAATCGTGTCACCGCTTCCTCATCGCTGAAAGCCCTGCCCCCCAACGCCCTGGACAACATGGCTCGATCAATAACTTCAGATCTTCTTGCCCCTCTGGCGGCCACCGCTGCGGATGCAGCTACGGGTCCAGACGTCCTCAAGCTCTCCACTTTTACCTCCCGCCTCGAGAGCGGGCAAGAAAGCAGCAACCCCAAACTAAAGATCAAGTCACGCACTAAGCCACGGGTCCGGGCAATCAAGAACACTACAGCTCAGCTGCTCTCAACCTCCTTCTTCTCGCCACTTACTGCCCGCTTCCAGGCCGCCATACACTCGTCTGCTTCGCGCACGCGCGGAATCATTTTCCAACCGTATCTTCTTGCTTTGTACATCAAGACACTGGCTCTCCTGCTGCACGCTGCAGGGCCAAGTACGCTATCGCTACCCCAGATGACGGGCGAGCTGTGGGGCTTGCTTCTGAACACTGGCGTTCGTGCACAGGCCGTGGGCGACTTGTCCGTCACACAGGCGCTACTGTTTGCTTTTTTGGCGCTGCTGGACGTGAATGAGGATCGGATGCGAGATGTGTGCCAGGATCTGGGGCGGGAAGTTGTCGAGACACAGGAGTGGGTAGCTGGAGTTTTCAACAGTATTAGGGGCGGGGATGGCGGAGATGAAGAACAAGTGAAGATGCTTGCTGCCGGGGTGTTGGTGCGTCTGAATGAGGGGATGGAGAAGTATCGTTTGTTGATGGTTGGGGATCTGATCGGATATGGGTGATGGTGGTAGGTTTGGGGTCTGAAGTGGATTGCAGATGGGGTTTGATCTGAAGGAACCTCTGGCTTAAACCATGCCTTTTTTTATGCTATTCGGGTGTGTTATGTGTGACCCCTGAGTGTTGTTGATGCTCAGGGGTGTCAGGTGACCCGTCTGTCGCTGCGCCATTGTCTTGGCGCAGATGGAGCCGCCCCCAACCTCAAAACGGTATGGCGCCCCAAAAATATTCCACCAGCGAATCTGGAAGCATTGACAAATCAACAAGCGCAATCGTGAACATCCGACCTTCCCACAACCATTGACTTTGAGCACCGGTTTGACAGTCCCCTTCAGTCCAATACTTCAGAAATGGCATCTCAAGCTGCATCAATCCGTGAGTATTGCGAAACTTAAGGAATTTTGCCATTTACTGACTCAACCGTGACCTCAGCTTCACTTGGGCAGAGCGCCCCTGCGGCGCAAGCTGTTTCCACGAGCGCTGAAGCTTCAAAGCTAAAGGTGCGAGAACAAACTAGGAAGCTACTTCAGCTGGGTCTAACACGATACAGCCCTGCTGCGTATGCAAGGATGAGAAAGCCAAGCGCGACGAATGTATGCTCTTCTCGAAGGCTGCCGATCCCCAGAAGGACTGCCTGTCGACAATAGACCAGTACAAGAGCTGCATGCTCGGGTTCGGCTTCAAGATCTGAGGGCTCTTGCAGGGGTGAGGGACTGTATATCAGGTGTATCACATCAAACTTGGGCAGCATCGGCGGCGTTCACACTACTACATGGGAGGGTAGATCTTGGTTTCCGAATTACACAATTTCGCTCTGGACTAATCATCCCCTTTCGTCCTGTGACATGCCGTTTTTCCCACTCACATGCAGTCCCAGAAAATAACAAAAACTCCACCGAAATCGGGGGGTATCAAGAAGAACCAAACTGAACGCCCATTGGCAACGCAGACTAATCATCCGCCGAGCACTTTACTCGCAGACTGCTTTATTCGCTCAACGGTCACTTGCCATAATGCGGATATGGTTAGCAGAGACCCAATGAACCGAAATATTTCAAGAGTGTGCTGAGTAATGTTGAGGGGAAGCTCTACGGCCTCGGCGCAGACTAGCTCACCTTGTCTTGGGATGAATCCTGGGACAGCGATACAACGTCCGCACGGCGTCCATCGTACAGCGCACGTAGCTGAGTTCCATGGTTCAGCGTGAGCTGCTGGAGGTCGACCAGTCTATTGGTTATTGCCTCGAGTATCTCATCCCTTCTATCGACGGCTTTCTTCAACTTCTCAAGCCGGTCCGTGTGGGTGGTGGAACTGTAGTGGTTATGGGCCATCAGCGAGGCGTCTTGAATGGCGGAAGGCAGGCTGAAGCAGCAATGGCTTACTACATGTCCTGATATCCGACAACGGACTTTTGAACGCGGTCCTGGATTGCGAAGAGAGATCGTCGATAGGCTGCTGCCAATGCCTTGCGCTTCTTGTCACGGTCTTCTCTTGCCTTCAAGGATTCATGTCAATTGGTGCTCCCAGAGGTCTCTTCCTGACAGCCACTGTTTCGATACCTTTCTCAGCCGAATACGGGCAGCCTCGGCTTCCTCAAGGCGTCCCTGGTACCCATCACTGTCTGAGTCCTGGCCCGCTGCCTTTCTGGTCTTGGCAGTGTTGGCTGCGGGTGCCATGTCTGAGAATATGCTGGATTTTCTTAAAGAATTAATGCCCCAAAGGCTCAAGATAGGTGCAACGCAATAATTTTTGTCTGTAATCTTGAGCGAGCTGGAAATTCCGGCTCATCTCTGTTCATACAAGCAACTGGAAGGCCCAGATGGACCACGAACAACCATGGCAGGCACAACCCCCTTGAACCCCAGTGCCGGCAGGCAAACCCCCTGCAGCCAAGCCTGACATGGAGCGCATGGCTCGTGCGCTAACCCAATTCCGACCCACAAAGCGGTGTGGCATGAAGCCTTGGCAGAAGCCCCGCCAAAGGGAAAAAAAGTTCGGCCAGCGATAACGAACTGATAACTTCAATCCAGGGGCCTTGAAGTCCAAAAAGCCCTTTCCGACCCGAACGCTTCATCATAGATCAAGAGCTTGGCTTTGCTGAGCGTTCCTTAACCAGCCATGGGTCTCGCCGCTGCCAAAAAGTGAGTATGTCTGGAATCTGTGCAATTGCGCAAAGCTGACAAACGAAAACAGCAAGCGGAAGCTGGGAAACGATCCCAACAACACCAAATGGTCGCGCAACACCGATACCTTCGGCCAGAGGCTCCTTAGGTCGCAAGGATGGGAGCCCGGCCAGTATCTCGGCGCCCAGAACGCGGAGCACGCCCAGTGGCACACCGAGGCGAACTCGTCGCACATCCGCGTCGTGCTCAAGGACGACCAGCTTGGACTCGGCGCTAAGCGGAACGGCGGCGACGAATGCACAGGACTGGACGCCTTCCAGACCCTGTTGGGGCGGCTGAACGGAAAGACCGACGATGTCCTGGAGTTGGAGAGGAAAAAACGCGAGGATGCGAAACTGAACGTCTATGTGGAGATGAAGCTGGGCACGATCCGATTCGTCAGCGGTGGCTTCCTTGTTGGCGACGAGGTTGTGGACACGATTTCCGGACACAAGCCATCACAGCCCAGTTCTGTGACGGATGATTCGGAGGCGTCATCCGAAGAGGAGACTGAACAGCCGAAATCCTCGAGCAAGGGATCGAAGAAGAGGAAAGCAGAAGACGGCAGCTCCGAGGAAGACGACAAGAAGAAGGCCAAAAAAGAGAAGAAGGACAAAAAGTCAAAGAAGAGGAAAGCTGAAGCTGAGGCTGATACTGACACGGATGCAGCACCCTTGCCCCAGGACAAGGAGAAGAAGAAGTCAAAGAAGCGCAAGACAGCAGACGGTGACAGTGACGAAACCTCAGGGGTTGAGCAGGCCCTCTCGAGAGACGCAGGTACCAAGGAGTCAAAGCAGGAGCGAAAGGACAGGAGGGCAAGAGAAAAGCGGGAGAAAAGGGAACGGAAGGAGAAGCGACGAGAGGAGAAGGCGGCTTCTAAATCAGCCAAAGAAACTGGAGACGACACATCAAGGGAGAAGAAGCGGAGGAAAGGGGAGAGCGATTCGGCCCTTGCAAGTGGCGTTTCTACTCCTTCTGAAAGCGGGTATTCAACCCCGATAACTCTGGCTTCCGGCCGCTACTTGTCTAGGCAAAGATTCATCGCGCAGAAGAGGTTGGCTTTTGCGGACAGCACAGCCTTGAACCAGGTAAGAATGGTCTTAACCCTCGCAAGTTTGTTGCACAAGACTAACATCTTTACAGATCTTTATGATCAAGTCATAGCGGGTGATACGTTTGCCCCATGGAGTTCCATACTTTGGTTTGGTGAGGATACCCGTGGCCTATAACATCAATGGCCGCAATCACCAACAGTTTAGGCGATAGCTACATGAAGAATACATCATGTTTCCCTGTGACATCAAATGTTTTCAAGTCTTTGTTTTGTCAAGCTTGGTCTATCAGTCATGCTTGATTACTTGCGTGACTAACTTCCATCAACTATATATGTGAGGCATTCTAAGTCGGTGAACCTGAGGATCATTTTACTCCTCTTAGCACTTACTCCCAATGTCCGCGATGCCCGCGGTGCCCGTGTGACCAAAGGCTACTTCTAACATCTGGTGATATAGTTCGACATGTACTTTCCTCCATGCCACGTGCAGTCTTGAGGTAAACTTCCTTCCCAACAAAACCTATTTAAGGGGCAACTTTCAGCCACAGGAATCACTCTCCTCGTTGATTCCTTCGCCTCGCCGTCTACCAATATAACCTACAACGCCGCACATTCAAAGTGCCGTTAGGGGACATCACGAAACGCAAAGGACCACCTGGAAACATGGCAGGCCAATCCATCTTTCTCTTGACGGTGTTTCACCATATCACTCTCTATCTGGTCGCCAACAACTGGAAAACAATGCCTCTCGCGGCACATGCTTGCTCAGGCGCAGCCTTCATTTCCCTTATTCTTCTTTGGGAGGAAATTATAGCACCGTTTGCGATACCCGACCGGTCCAGATACCAGACTGGTGGCTATTTGGGGGCTTCTCTCTCTGTTGTCTATGTATACTTCGGATGCTATGATTGTAACAGTGGGGATTTCAACGCTTCTGGTGCCAGGGTGATATGCCAAGGGCTTCCTATACCCAACGCAGGGTTCATTCTTGCGACACTGGCTACGGTTGTGGTCACGGCACTGATTGAAAATGATTGAAGCTGAGTCACGATCCAAGGTATGTGTGTCCTGGGGCGCTTGTTGAAGAAAGGAGTGCTGACTCGGACAGTATCGTTGAGCCTAGAATGTTCTCGATCTATATACACATCGTTAGTCTTCGCTCAGCAGTGCCCGAGCTTTTGGCCCCAGACAGTACTCTCTGCGTTGTCTCGCTCGGCAACACGACGTGTAGATTGTTTGGGTTCCCCCCTTTTCTGCCAACGGTCGCCAACAGGGTGGAAAGGGTATATGGGTGTTGATCCGGTCTGCCAGCGATGACGTAGATACATACAAACCAGTACTGGTGCTCGTGGTGCTCACCAGAGCCGTTGTATTTGAAATCCCGTGACTTCGAGTCGCCTGCCTGCCCTCTGCGGTTTATTTACTTGCCCTAGGCTGGTATCACGGGATACTGGCTCTCGCACAGTTTCTCAATCAAACCACTTCCTTTTCTGCCGATAGCAACCGAATTTCTTTCCTCCTACAACACACCGACCTCCCACGTTCTGCCGTTTCCCACGAACAATCAACCGTCTCCCTCTCTGCCTAGTCACATACCGAGAACGTATAGTTCGCCAGCTTTCCTCCCAGAACAACCCTCATACTTGAAACCGAAGACTTGGTTCTTTGCAAACCTCCCCCAGAACCTACCCTCACGTCATCGGTAAGTCCAGACCTAGCGACCGAATACCTTGCTTTCGTCCGATCGTCTGGCGCTGGGACCATCGAGCCCTTGCCCTGATTCCATCCCCAAGCCCTTCACACAAATCATCCGGGGCCTGGGACTAATATCCTCAGGCTCTCCCCAGTAATTCCGCGTTAGTACAGTCCTGCCCTCCTTCTATTTCAAAGGCTTCGACGACTGGGGCCCCAGAAAGATTTTTCAAACCTTCCCACCACCCACCTCTTCCACTCTTCCAACTTCCACCTCTGCCAACCTTCCACTCTCTCCAACCCTTCACCTTTTCACGTCTTCTACCCTGCAGTATCCGCAAAGACATTCCTAATCACAATTCAGAGCTTTCGCTTACCATCCCAGCACTTGCCAGGACCATAACGGCTTTCAAACCATCAAGCAACAATGGGAAAGTCATACGCCGATACCCTTCGCAGCCACAAGGTGGCCGTAATGAAGACCAACACCCCTGTCGCCACTAACAAGGAGTCCGAGGCTTCCTCATCAAGCGGTAACACGGCTAAGCTGGTGGCCGCGACCGGTACTGTTGAGAGCCCGTCGCCCCCTTCTGATGACAAGGTCAGACCTTTGATCGCGACTGGCATGGCTGAGAGCTCCCCCTCATCAATTGCCACTGTCGGCGTGAGAGCTAGTCCTATCGCTGTGACCCAGCAATCTGAGTGTTCTTCGAGCGCTGTTCTCAAGACCGAGCTGGCTGTCATGACGCATGAGTCCAAAGCTTCTTCATCCTCAGAGGCTGGGACCATGCATTACGACGCGACCAAGGAGCCTGAGCTTTTCTCTGTCAACTCTAAGACTGAGTTTGCTGTAGCATCTGAGCATTTGGGAAGTTCTTCGTCTGTTGTTGTCAAGGAAGAGTCTTCTTTTGCAACCCAAGAGCTCAAGAGGACTTCATCTACCGACACCAAAGCTGAGTTCCTTGAGCCTACTCAGCCGGTTCTGGCTATCCAGCCTTCTCAAAATGAGTACTCTGCTGCTGCTCGTGTCGACTTCTCCCAAGAGATAGAGAAGTCCCACGCTGCGCAGATCCAGAATGTCGATTCGGCCCCAGAGTCTGAGCAGATCTAGAAGATCGAGCAAGCTCGGGACGCCGACTCTATTCCAAAGCTCAAGGAGACCCATGATGCCGAACAAGCCCAGAATGTCGAGCAGGGCCAGTCTCACACCTTGAAACTAGTCCGTGAGCTGCCGAATTTGGATTCAGCACCTCCCAAGCAGGACAAAAAAGACCTGCAAGACAAGCAGAACAATGAGGGCCAATCCAAGAAGGCCTGGGGGGAACGGAAGAACAAGCCTGAGCAGACTCAGAAAGGAAAGGCACCTGCCAGTTCCAGCGTGAAAGGCGTGGGCTTGAAGGGTTTTGAATTCGACCTCAAAGGCTTGCCCATCAAAAGCACTGGCGTGAAGGACTCTGACGTCAAGGGAAAGGCTGTAGCATTCTCGTATGCTGCGGCCATGAAAAAGAACATACCTGTTCCGAGACCAAAGCTGGACCCGTGGCCATCAGCACTTCCGGGAACTTTTCTTCCTGCGAGCACGATTGAGACCTCTGGCTCCGGCAAGAAGAAGAAGGAGAAGTATGGTCTTGTGAAAACGGAAGAAGCATCTATGCCTGCGCAGACTACGGAGGCTTCTGCTTATGTCAGGACAGAGAAGCCATTCATTCCCGTACCAACCGCTCAAGAGTTTGTACCTGGCAAGCCGTTCATGGTTGAGGGCAACCAGCCCTACCATACGTACCGGCAGCCGGCTGCCGGTGTCGACACGGAGCACTCTCGCCTGCCTGCCGGTGTCGACGCGGAGCCTCCGCAGCTGGCACACAAAGTCATCACCCACGCAGAAAAAACCATAAATACCTCGGCTTTTCACCACCAAGCGGAAGGAACTCAGGCTTCTGTCGAAAACAACACCACCACTGGCGGTTTATCTCCCCTCTCGGCCACTGCTGCTGACGCTTCTGCATCCCTCTTGAACGTCACCAGTGCAACTGCAGGAAACATGGGCAAGAAGAGCAAGAGCAAGAGAACTGTCGGCTATAAGCCCAAGGGCAAGAACCAAGACGGCGCCCCCGGAAGCTCCAAGGATGCTGGCCCCTCCACGACTGGAAAGCCTGCTGCTGGAAGCTCCAAGGATGCTGCCCCCGGAGAGCACAAGAACGATGGCCCTTCCTCGACTGGCAATCCCGTTACCAGCAACACCAAAGGCGCTACCCCCGGAGAGTCCAAGAACGCTGTCCCCATCCCTACCGGGACGGCTGTTACCGTAAGCGCCAAGGCCGCCGGCGAGATGGTTGCTGGAAGCTCTTCGGAGAACGCTTCGACCGCGGGGCCGTCCCACTCCCAGGGACCGGCCCAACAGACGACCAGCGAGCCTGTGACCTCCTTCGCCCCGTCTGACCACTCTGGCAACCGCGCGGACACCATCGCCAGCGGTGTGATTGCCGAACGCACCGCCAATGTCCTCAGTTCGCCGCAGCGTCGGTACATTGAGAGCGAGATACGGCGTGGGTGGGCCCTGGGGGTCGTGCGGGCGCACGACGAGGGCCAGTTCAAGTAAGTTTCTTCCTCCCTTCTTCTCTCTCTCTCTCTCTCTCTCTCTCTCTCTCTCTCTCTCTCTCTCCCACAGCAGTGGCTGGGTTTCGAAAGGTCTGGAATGGATGCTAACAGTTGCTCAACAGCGCGTGGAACGTGGGTCTGGGCAAGGACCTCATTGTCCGGTGCCAGGACACGGAATGGCACGTCCACAGCGCGATCTTGCATCGCGAGTCCGGATTCTTCCGGGAGATCCTGCCGTCGGTGTCGGGGGGTGGGGTACCCCAGGTTATCCTCCTGGATTCCCACCAGGAGGTGACGCTGGGCAATGCCCTCAAGTTCATGTACGACTTGTCGTACGAGGGGGGCGGGCGGGACCAGTGGGAGGCGTGGGAGGGGGATTACATCCGCCTCCACGTCTTCAAGTACGTGGCCGGGGCAAGTGTCGACGTCCCGGCAATGATGGATTTCGCCAGCGAGCGAATCCTGGAGGCGGCGGAGTTCATCTCCGACTTCGCCGCCTCCAACGCCGGACGTGACCCCGGCCTCCTGCGCTTCCTCTGGCCGCTGCGGCTCGGCCTGCAAATGATGTTCGACCAGGGAGCCACCCCCGCAATGGTCCAATTGCGGGAGGCCCTGGGAGAGCTGATGCGGGCGGCGAGGCCGGTGTTGTGGGTGAGCGGTGCGTTCCAGCACCTCGTCGTGACCAAGGAGACGGGTTGGGGCGCCCTCTGGACGAGGGTCGAGAGCGAGGTGATGACCTTGCCTCGCCCCCAGCGGAGCCACGATCGCGGCTCCGTTGGGTGGGTCCCAGGCCCGGACGGTTCGGTCTTGCCGGACATTGGCCGCTCTGGCGGTGCTGCTGGCAACAGCACGCCGGAGACGACGGGGTGAATGGGCGTGCCGGCTCGACCCAGGGAAAGGGCAAGGGCGGCGGCGCGGGCGTCGACACCGGCGCCAAACCATTGGGCCGGTGTCGACGAGGGAGTCGGTGTTGCGGGGGGGG
>Ga0247760_1000040_pt1 | contig 110348 bp, 97 predicted proteins | sample UWRJL171409R4_FD_179936 | JGI IMG/M metagenome (GOLD analysis project Ga0247760, IMG submission 179936) | Plant litter microbial communities from Arlington Agricultural Research Station in Wisconsin, United States - UWRJ-L171-409R-4 | ecosystem: Environmental > Terrestrial > Plant litter >...
GGCGGCGACGACCACGTTGAGCACCACACCCAGCGAGCCGAGGTGCACGCGCGCCGCTTCGAATAATTGGTCGTCGCTCAGCAGCTCACACTCGATGCCGAACCATTTGCTCAGCGTCTCCGCGGATTTCTCGTTGAGCGAACCGTCCGCCGCTTGCACCAACACCGAGCGAGTCGGCGAGACCACCAAATGCAGGGCAAGCACCGTATCGTGCAACGCGCCGACCTTCATATCAGCGCCATGCGTGCCGGTGGCGATCGCCCCGGCGAAGGTCTGGCCGTCGCTCGCGCCCGAGGTTTGCAGGGCCAAACCCTTGGCGAATAGCTCGCGATTGACCACGTTGACGGTCATGCCCGCAGCGACCAACATCGGTGAAATGCTCGGATCTTCCGCCCTGAGCCAAGTGGCGGGCACTTTGCCGATGCGCCGATAGTTGCTCAAATCCAAGAGCGTACTCTTCGGCTTGCCGATGCTCGAGAGCGACCAACGCCCGCCCGGCACGCGCAGCGGCCGATTGCGATCGAACGCATCTTGCAGCACCACCTGCACGGCACCGCCCACTTCCAACAGCTGCGCGTTTGCGCTGCTGGCTTTGGGCACGATCTCGTAACGAGTGACGCGCACCTCGTCGTTCGCATGGTGCACGTCTTGCCACTGCTCGTTCAGGCGGGTCTTCAGCGCGGGATGAGTGACGGGCATGCTTGCTCCCTATTTGTCCGGAAACTCACCGACAGGCGCGGTGCTACAGACGTATTGGATGCGCGTGACGTTGCCGCGCCAGTTGGTCTCCACGTAAACGTTGGTCACGCCATAGTCACACTGCTGCTCACTGACGACTAACTCGCGGTCGTATTGATGAAAGGCGCGCTCGCTCTTGCAGTCGAACGTCGCGCCAGCCGCCGACGGCGTGCACACGTAATATGCGTTTGGATTCGCGTCTTGCTTGGGCAGCTTGATCGCAACCAGCTGCCCGCTACAGCCGGTCAAACACAGCACCCAAGCCACCCGCACCCACGCAGCTCGCAGGGTTCCAGACATAGCGCTAGAGATAACCCGACTTCCGCGGCGTTCGCCTTAGTGATTATTTCGGTGCGCGCCCTTGGGGTCACCAAAGAGGACGCGGGGGGCGTGACGCAGAGGGAAACTCCGCCAGGTCCCGCCAGCTGGAGTGCAGGGCAACGGCCCGATCTACACCGCGGAAAACGCGGTACCCGGGCTCTACAGAACCTGACTCGCTCTCGGTGCTTCGGCGTCTCGCCGGCGCCAATGAGCCGGAGCTCATCGACTTCATATGCGAGTACGCAAACAGATGCGCGAGCGTGGCCAGCTCCGAGTCACGAGTGCTCGAGCAACGCTCTGGCGCTTTGGTCGCTCAATTTGCGGCGATCGCTCCAGCCTTGGACACCGTAAAGCTGAACTCTCGCTTCGGTCCCGCGACGGTCACTTTGATTGTATCGTCGTCGACGCGGGAGAAGCTCATCGAGACGCTCTTGTCGAAGGGCGTGTGGAGGGAGTAGCTGCCTGCTTGGGGGACCGGATCGGACCAGCGCATTTGTACGCCGTCGATGGCCAAATCCCAGGTGCCGCGCTCGCCGGTCCAGCTGCGGCTACCGTCGATTTGGATGCCTTCGCTGATGCCGCCGGTGAGCGGCTTTTGGGTGCGGTCGCCCGCGCCTCGGCCGCTGCGGCCGCTCTCGATTTGCGTCCAGCTGACGTCGTGCACGACGTGGCGTGTTTGGTCGCTGGAGTTCCAGGTGACGCGCGCGCTGCCGTCGAGGGTGACGACGCCATTCGAAAGCCCCGTCCACACGTGGTCGACCACGACTTCGTTCATGGCATTTTTACCGACGGTGACGGCGCTCGTGCCGCTGAAGCGGTGGCCGCGGTACAAGCAATTACCGGGGTTCACGCCGTACTCGATGGTCAGCGTCGCGCCAGCGAGCGTCACTTCCGCACAGGGGAGCTGCGAATTGACGAATGTCTTCAGTTGGTCAGCAGCTCTTTCGAGCGCGCCACCGATGGTGAAGTTGGTGGAGATGTCGACGCTGGCCGCGGCCAGGTTCTCGGCTTGGGAGGAGGCGGAGGCCTGCTGCACTGCCTCTTGCGCTTCGCCGGCGGTGAGCTCGCGCTCCTTGGGGCAGCCAGTGAGGGTTACGGCCAGCGGCAGAGCGAGCAGGTACAGCGCACGGTTCATGGTCCGCTTCGTTGCAGTCCGCGTGCCAGCCCGAGACGGCGGAAAGGCCGTGGATTTCAGGCCAGGTACGACAACACCCCACGAACGGCTGTTCGCAGGGCGTGAACTCGAGTTCTCGGTCGTCGGGGTTTTCCCCCCTTCGGGGCTCGCGAAGCGCATCACCGCCCCGCTGAAGTGAAATCCAGCGGGGCCCCAACCCCCAAACGCTTCGGTTGGCGTGCGTGCGTTTGGAACAGCTCAGCTCTTCGCGTCACCGCGGGCGAAGATGCTCGCGACGTAGTTGAGCACGTCCGTCGCGCTGACTTCGTTGTAGCCGAAGTAGCGCATCAGGCGGCTCTTGATGATGTCGATCTTCTCCTGGGTCTCTTTGTCGACCACCGCGCTAACCAAGGTCTTCAGCTTGATGCTGTCCTTTTGGTCTTCGAACAGCTTGAGCTCCAGCGCGCGGCGCAAGCGATCGTTGGTCTGCCAGTCGAACTTCTTGCCTTCGACCGCCTTGGCGCCGATGAAGTTCATGATCTCGCGCCGGAAGTCGTCCTTCCTGTTCTCCGGGATGTCGATCTTCTCTTCGATCGAGCGCATCAAGCGTTCATCGGGCTCTTCGTCCTGGCCGGTGTAGCGGTTCTTGACCTTCTCTTTGAGGGCGTAGGCCTTGATGTTGTCGATGTAGTTGGCGGCAAGCTTGCTGATCGCGTCTTCATCGGCGCTGATCGCGCGCTGCACTTCGTTCTTCACGATCTCTTCGTACTCACGCTTGACCACGCCGATCAGGTCGCGGTAGCGCTTTCGGCCGTCTTCGTTGGTGATCAGCGAGTGGTGGGTGAGGCCCTTCTCCAGCTCGTTCAAGACCATGAACGGGTTGATCGTGCCCTCGCCCACGTCACTCACGAGCGCGTTGGAGATTTTGTCCTGCACGTAGCGCGGGCTGATGCCTTCCATGCCCTCGCGCTTGGATTCTTTGCGCAGCTCCTTCACCGTGTCTTGCGTGTAGCCGGGCAGCACCTTGCCGTCGTAGAGCTTCATCTTCTGCAGCGTGGCCAGGTTGTGCTTCTTGGGCTCCTCGAGCCGCGAGAGCACCGCCCACATCGAGGCGACTTCGAGCGTGTGCGGGGCAATGTGACGGCCGCGCACCTTCTCGTGGTTGAAGTCCTTCTCGTAGATGCGGATCTCGTCGGACAGGCGCGTGATGTACGGCACGTCGATCTTGATCGTGCGATCGCGCAAGGCCTCCATGAACTCGTTGTTCAGCAGGCGCTTGTACTCGGCCTCGTTGGTGTGGCCGATGATCACTTCATCGATGTCCGTCTGCGCGAACTTCTTGGGCTTGATGCGATGCTCTTGCGAGGCGCCGAGCAAGTCGTACAAGAACGCGACGTCGAGCTTGAGCACTTCCACGAACTCGACGATGCCGCGGTTGGCGATGTTGAATTCGCCGTCGAAATTGAAGGCGCGCGGGTCGGAGTCCGAGCCATACTCGGCGATCTTGCGATAGTTGATGTCGCCCGAGAGCTCGGTCGAATCCTGATTCTTTTCGTCCTTGGGCTGGAACGTGCCGATGCCCACGCGATCCTTCTCGCTCAGAGTCAGCCGCTTCACGCGGATGTGATTGGAGACGACCTTGCCCCAATCACCCTCGTAGCGCTTGATCAGGCCCTGGAAGATGAAGCGACTGGCCGGGTCCAGATCACCGTCGACTTTGACTCGGAACTTCTCGTTCGAGAGGCCGAGCTTGGTGATCGATTGCTCGCGCCACTCTTGCGGGATCAGGCGCAGCGGCTCCTCGTGCATCGGTGAGTCGAAGACGTCTGCGGCGCCGCTGGCCAGCCCGGTCTCCGCCAGGTTCACCCATTGGAAGGTGTACAGAGCGCCTTCGTGCGTGGTCGAGTAGCGCTCGAGCCCCTTCTTGAGCAGGCGCGCGATCGTGGATTTGCTGGAGCCGACCGGACCGTGCAGGAGGATCACGCGGCGCTCCGGGCCGTAGCCTTCGGAGGCGGCCTTGAGCACGTTCATCAGGCGCATCAGCGGGATGTCGAGGCCGAACACCGCGTCCTTGCCTTCGTCGATCTCGTCGCGGAAGAAGTTGTAGCGGACCAGCTTCTTCTTGTTGTCGATGTACTCCTCGGTGCCGTAGGAGATCACCATGTCGTAAACGCGCTGGAAGGCGTTGCGCGTGACTTGCGGGCGCTCACGGACGAGGTTCAAGTACTCTTCGAAGCTGCCCTCCCATGCCAGATCGCGATAGCGATCGTAATCTTGCATCGCCGCAATCTGCGAGACCATGTTCGAGGCGACGGAACCACTGCTTACGCTTTGTTTTTCTTCCATCGATTACCAACTCTCGATTAAACCACACAAAGCATCCGCCGTCATGGGCCGGCGAAGGGCTCGGACAAGCCACAAAGTGCGCATAAGACCGCACACTGGCGCGATGCTAGGCTGGGAGCCGCCGTGACCACCGCCTCCGACTTGCTCAGGCCGACGCTCAGCGTCCCAGCGTCCACACCGGTGGCTGTCCTGCCGCCTCGCTTGGATGACCCCGCGCTGTTCATCAACCGCGAACTTTCGTGGTTGGAGTTCAACGCGCGCGTGCTGAACGAAGCCCGCGACGAGCGCGTGCCGCTGTACGAACGGCTCAAGTTCCTGGCCATCTTCGCCCAGAACCTGGACGAGTTTTTCATGGTGCGGGTGGCCGGGCTGCAGGCGCAAATCTCGGGCGAGATCGAGGAAGTCCCGCCGGACGGTCTGACGCCCGAGCAGCAGCTGGCGGCGATCAGCGCGCGCGTGCACGAGCTGACCAGCGAGCAGTATCGGATTTGGAATCAGGGCCTGCGCAAGGAACTGCGCTCGGCGGGCGTGGCGCTGGTCAGTCCGGACGAGCTGTCGGCCAAAGACCAGGTCGCGTTGGATTTGCACTTTCAGAAGGAAATCTTCCCGGTCCTGACGCCGATCGCGATCGATCCAGTGCATCCGTTCCCGCACGTTCGCAACAAGAGCATCAACGTGGGCGTGATCTTCGAGAAGCGCGCGCACACCACCGAGCCGGCGTTTGGCCTGGTCCAGGTGCCGACCATGTTACCGCGGATGATCCGCGTCCCGGTAGAAGGCACGCGGCGCGCGTTCGTCGCGCTCGAAGATCTGATCTCGCGCCACACGCGCATGATTTTCCCGCAAATGCGCGTAACGGGCGTGTACGCCTTCCGCGTCACGCGCAACTTCGACATCGAGATCGACGACGAAGACGCCGATGATTTGCTGCTCACGCTGCAGAACGAGCTCAGACGTCGCGAGCGAGGTCACGCGGTGCGGCTCGAAGTCAGCGGCGAGGCGCCGGCGGACTCGCTGCAGTGGCTGTGTCGCGAGCTCGACATCGATCCGCTGCGCGACGTGTACAAGCTGAACGGCGCGCTGTTCTTGGGCGACATGACCGAGCTGACGGCCAACGACGATCGCCGTGAGCGACGCGATGAGCCGTTCACGCCACAATACGTGCCGCCGCTGCGCGACTCGGATGATTTCTTCCACACCATTCAAGAGCGCGACGTGCTCTTGCATCATCCGTACGAGTCGTTCGAGGCGGTGATCGATTTCTTGTGGCAAGCCGCGGAAGATCCCAAGGTGCTCGCGATCAAGCAGACTTTGTATCGCACGGGCGGTGAGTCGCCGCTGGTCAAGGCGTTGCAGCGCGCGGCCGAGCTCGGCAAGCAGGTGACCGCGCTGGTCGAGCTGAAGGCGCGCTTCGACGAAGCGAGCAACATTCAGTGGGCGCGCGCGCTCGAGCACTCGGGCGTGAACGTGATGTATGGGCTGCTCGGCTTCAAGACGCACGCCAAGGTTCTGATGGTGATCCGGAAGGAGCGCACCGGGCTACGCCGCTACGTGCACTTGGCGACCGGCAACTACAACCAGCAGACCGCGCGTTTGTACGAAGATCTCTCGCTGTTCACCGCGCGCGAAGACGTCGGCGAGGACGCCACCGCGTTCTTCAACATGCTCACGGGCTACAGCGCGCCCTTGAAATGGAATCGGCTGATCGTCTCTCCGCTCGGCTTGCACGAGGCCGTGCTCGGCCTGATCGCGCGCGAGGCCGAACACGCGCGCAACGGTCGCCCCGCGCAGATCATCGCCAAGATGAACTCCTTGGTCGACGCAGACGTGATCGCGAGCCTGTATGCGGCGGCCCAAGCCGGCGTGCAAATCGAGCTCTTGATCCGTGGCATCTGTTGCTTGCGTCCGGGCGTAGCGGGCGTGAGCGAGAAAATCCGCGTGCACGCCGTGATCGATCGCTACCTCGAGCACGCGCGCGTCTTTCACTTCAAAAACGGCGGGCAAGACGAGGTCTTTTGCTCCAGCGCCGATTGGATGCCGCGCAACTTTCGGCGCCGCGTCGAGGTCATGTTCCCGATCCTGGACGAGAATTTGAAGAAGCGCGTGATGGACGAGGTGCTCGGCACGATGCGCTCGGACAATTGCAAGGGCTGGCTGCTCCATCCCGAGGGCGTGTACCAGCGCATCGAGAGCCAAGATCCCACCGTGCGCAGCCAACTCCGCTTCATGGAACTAGCGCGCGAACGCGCGCGCGAGAGCGAAGCCATCTTGGGCCTACAAACCAAGGGGCTCACCCTGGCCACCCCCCGCGCCCTCGACAAACTCCGCCGCCGCGACGTCAAGAAGCGCAAGCGCAAGGCGCGACCCGAAGAATAGTGCGCGCTCGAGCCGAGCCCCGGGAACGTGTTCGTGCCGTGCCCGCTCGCTCGAGCTCTCTCAACCTCCCATGGCAACCACAGGGCGATCTTTCGAGAGTGGGCGATCGCGATCCGGCATCGCAGCTCGCATCGAGGCGGAGTTTCCGCGCGGCTCGTCTTGCGAGCACGCGCTTGCGCACGTTTACCACGCGTTTGCGCCCGTGCGGTGAGACAGCGGGGCCCGCTATTCGGGCGTCGGGATGAGCACGATGGGATTCGAGGGGGCGCCGGTGTGGACGGCGCCGTCGCCGACCCAGAAGACGTAGGGCAAAGCGCAAGCCTCGTCGAGGAAGACGTCCACCGAGATGGCCGTCTGGGGTTCGGTGTCGAAGGTGAAGCCGTCGATGTCACCGGCGGTCTCGGCGACCAGCTGGTAGCTGCGCGGGAAGTCTGGGTAGGTGCCCACGGAGTCCTTGGCTTCCAGATCTCGAGGCTCGACGTTGCTGATCGAACGACCGTCTTCGGGCGTGATGATGATGTCCCACGCGCAAGGGGGGCCGTTCTTCAGGGTATCGCAGGTCGTGCGCAGGACCCAGTGACCGCCCTTGGCGTACTCGACGAAAACGCCCGCGCCCTCACCGGGCGTGGTTTCGATTTGGGCATCGACGTCGATGTAGGTTTGAACGGGCTCGGCGGGACCGCAGTTGCCGCCACCGCCGCCGCCGTTCCCCGCGCCACCAGGCGGGGGATCGTCCGGGATGCGTCGGGCGTCACCGTTATCGTAAGTGCAGGCGGTCGATAAGAAGAGCAACGGGATGCTCAAGAACAGGGCTCTACGCATGAATTAGCGCCTCGATGGACCGGTAAACGAACGGGACGGAGCAGAGTTGAACGATGGCGCTGATTGGAATGACGGGCTCGAATGAAACGAGGGGCTCGAATTGAACGACGGCGAAGAGTACGAACGCGACGGACCCGAGAACGACGGCGAGGGCGAAGAGTAGCGGGTGATGGGCGGGGCGTACTGCGTGGAGGGCCTCGAAAACGAGTGCCCCGATAGGCTCGGTGCGCTGCGGTTGCTGCTGCCGAGCGGCGCGGTGTAGGCCGGGCGCGGCCGCGCGTACATGCTCGGATTGACGTACGAGGGCGAGCGGTAGCTGCTGGTCGAAGCCGCGGGGCGAGCGCCCGCGTAAGCCGTGGGCGAGAGCGGCCGCGAGCCATTGCTGAACGTGCGGCGTGCGCCGTCAGCGCCGTAAGGCACCGCGGGCACCGCGCGCGGCTGCGCGGAGGCCAAGCGCACCGGCACGCGCGTGGCGGGCTCAGCAGACGCCGGGATGCGCGCGCTCTGCAGCGACGGACCGCGCGGCGGCGCCGAGTTGGCGGGCAAGACGCGCGGCGTGGCCGCGACGTGTTGCGGGCGGCCATCCGAATAATTGCGCGTGTGCGCCGCGACATCGCGGACCATGTGGGGGTCATGCACGATGTGCGTGTGCACGTGGTGCGCGAACGCGTAGCGCGTATGGCAAAAGACATAGGCGCTCGGCGGGTACCACCAGCGCGAGATCGCAAAGCCGCCGTACCAGCCCCAAGCTGGAGGCATGGGCGCCCAGCCGATGTACCCGTAGTTGTCGGGAGAGACGCGCCAGGTGACCCACGCGTTCGCGTAGCGACGACCAGCCACCCAGCCCCAGCCCGTGTTCGGCACCCAAACCCAACGGCCGTAGTGGAACACCACACCACCGAAGGGGTAGTCGCTCTGCCACAGCCAATCGTTGTCTTGGGTCAGCTGCCAACGGCCGGCGGTGACGTACGGCTTGAAGTCCGCGCCCACGACGTCCGGGTTGGGCACCCAGACGGTGCCGTACTTTTCGTCGTTCACCCAAGTGCCGTAGGGATCCAACGCCGATCGAAATTCAGTGATCGCGCGCGGATCGGTCTCGGGCACGTTGTCCGGCTGCACGGGCGTTTGCGGGCCGGCCGAGGGCGGCGCCGCTTCCGGCGCTGGTGGCCGCGCTGCAGCGGCCGCGGGGGCAGCCTGCGGCGCGGGCGAAGACTCATCGAACCAGCCATTGCCGTCCTGCGCCTGCGCGGACCGAGTGCCAGCGGCCAGCGCCAGACCGAGCGTCACCACGCCTACGACTCGCTTGTTCATTTGAGAGATCATGCGTCTTCCTGGCTACTCGAGCAACCGCGTGCGGGCTCCAAATGCGCGCTCGGCGGCGGGAGCGATCGCCACTCAGGTGAGACGGATTGGCCCGGCCCTACATTCCACGCCAATTTCCGTGACCTGAGTTTTCAGCCCCGAGCCGAGATTTCAGGTGTGCGGTAGTATGCTGCACGCATGCTTTCTTTTGCTGACGCCCTCCAGCGCATCATCGAGTCCGCTCCCGTCATGGCCAGCGAACGGATCGAACTCGGGCTCGGGGTCGGGCGCGTTCTTGCCGAAGATTTAATGGCGCGGGCACCACTGCCGGGCTTCGACTACAGCGCCATGGACGGCTACGCGGTCGCGCGCAGTTCGTTTGTCGGCGCAGGGCCGTGGTCGTTGCCGGTGCTCGGTGAGAGTCGCGCGGGCGCGCTCGCCGCGCCGCTGACTCCGGGCAGCGCATGTAGAATTTTTACGGGCGCGCCTATCCCGGAAGCGGCCGACGCGGTGGTGATGCAAGAGGAAGTGACGCGCGCTGGCGACCTCGCAAGCTTCGGCGCAATGCCCGCGCTGGGCGCCCACATTCGGCGGCGCGGGGAAGATTTGCCGGAGGGCGCGGCGGCACTCCGCAAGGGCACGCGGCTGAACCCATTTCAAATCGGGCTGGCGGCGGCCGTCGATCGCAGTGAGCTGCTCGTGGCGCGGCGGCCGCGCGTGACCATCTTGTGCACCGGTGAAGAGCTGCGTAGCCCGGGCTCGCCCGCGACGCCGGGCAGCATTCCCGACTCGAACGGGGCGAGCTTGGCCGCGCTGGTGGCGGCAACGGGCGCCATCCCGGTGCTGGCCCCGCGCATCGGCGACTCGATGGAGGCCACTGAGGCCGCACTGCGCGCCGCGTTGCGCGGGTGTGATTTGTTGCTCACCGTCGGCGGCGTCAGCGTCGGCGAGCACGACTTGGTGCGCGCGGCCTTGGCGCGTGTCGGCGCCGAGCTCGAATTTTGGAAGGTGCAGATCCGGCCTGGCAAGCCGCTCGCCTTCGGTCGCCATGGAGACACGTTGATCCTCGGCCTGCCCGGCAACCCGGCGTCCGCGCAGATCACGTTCGCGCTCTTCGGCATGCCGCTGCTGCGCGCGATGCAGGGCGATCGCCAGCCGATCCCGGCGCGCGGGCGCGCCCGCTTGCACAGCGCGCTCCGTCAAAATCCCGGGCGCACGGGCTTCTATCGCGCGCAACTGGAGGGCGATCTGGCGGTCGTCGCCACGAACCAAGCCTCGGGCTCCCCGGCCAGCTTGGCGCACGCCGACGCGCTCTTGATCTTGCCCGCAGACAGCGCAGGCCTCGCCGCTGGCGAAAGCGTCGAGTTGATCCGTTTGGCAGAGCTGTGAGCCGGCGCATCACCATCGGCCTGTTCGTGGGCGGCAAGGGCACGCGCATGGGCGGCGTGGCCAAGGGCTTGCTGCGCGTGCCCGACGGCACGGAGACGCTGATCGAGCGGCTGGTCACCCAATGCGTACGGGCGGCCCCCGAGGCGACGCTGCTTCTGGTCGGCCAATCCGAGGCCTACGCCGGGTTGGTGCTGCCGCAATTGCAGGACACCCCGGCCGGAGTTGGACCCATCGGCGGGCTACGCGCGTTGCTCTTGCGCGCACACGCGGACGCCAGCGAGTTTGCTCTAGCCCTGGCTTGCGATCTGCCGTTCTTGGACGACAGCCTGATTTCGACGCTGCTTTTGCCGTTCTCGGAGCTGGCGCCCGCGGCGCGCGTGCCGTTCGTCGGGGGTCGGTTGCAGCCGCTGGCAGCGGCGTACGCGCCCGCGGCCACGCTCAGCGCCGTCGATCGCTCGCTCGCGCTCGGCAAGCACGCGCTGATGAGCGTGCTCGATCAACTGGGTTCGCAGCTCGAGCGCGTCGAGTTCGACGCCGAGCGCGCGCGCGCGCTGCGTGATTGGGATACGCCGGAAGATATCGGCCGCTGAGCGGCGGGAACTCGGGCGCAGCGCGAGCTGCGATGCCGGCTCGCGATCGCCCCCCTCTCAGTCACTGATCGTGATGGTGACCATGGCCGTGAGCATGGCCGTGAGCGGCGCCGGGCTCACAGCGGGCGTCCTCCCAGCCGACCCAATACGGGCCGCTCGGGCCGTGTTCGCGTTTCCAGATCGGCACGCGCGCTTTGATGCGATCGATCAGCAAGCGACAGGCTTGAAATGCTTCGGCGCGGTGTGGCGCGCTGGCGGCGCAGACCACCGCGGCATCGCCCACCACCAGCGAGCCCACGCGGTGCAGCACGGCCAAGCGCACGTCCGCGATTTCGAGCGCGATTTCGGCGCCGATGCGCGCCATTTCTTTGGCCGCCATCGAGGCGTAAGCCTGATATTCCAAGCGCGTGACCGGCAGGCCCGCGTTCTCGTTGCGCACGGCGCCGACGAACACGGCGATGCCGCCCGCCTCGGGGCGAGTGACGGCCGCGACCACTTCTGCGACGGAGAGCTCAGTGTCGCGGATCTCGAACAAGCTCATCGCGTGAAATCTCCGGAGCGCCCGCCGCTCTTCGATACCAGTCGAGTCGGGCCGATCTCCATCGCGCGATCGATGCCCTTCAGCATGTCGTACACGGTCAGCGCGGCGACCGAGACCGCGGTCAGCGCTTCCATCTCCACGCCGGTGCGGTCGAAGGCTTCGACCGTGGCGCGCACGGCGATCGCGGACGCCGCGTCATCGAGCTCGAGCGCGAGATCCAGCTTGGTCAGCGCGAGCGGATGACACAGGGGGATCAGCTCGGCCGTGCGCTTCGCGGCCATGATGCCGGCGAGGCGCGCCGTGCCGAGCACGTCACCCTTGGGCACGGTGGCGGTTTTCACCCGCGCGAAGGCATCCGCGCTCATCGAGATCCGCGATTCAGCGACCGCGTGGCGCAGGGATGCGGTCTTTTGAGAGACGTCCACCATTCGGGCCCCGCCAGCCGGGCCGAGGTGCGTGGAGAGCGCGCTGTGGCCGACGATTTCCGAGTACGCCGCTTCCAGCCGCTCCGGCTTGCCGCGGCCCGCGACCTTGACCAGCGCATAGCGATCGAGCGGCGAGAGCGCATTCCAGAGCGCCTGAGAAATCGGACGTTTGCTGCCGAGCGGCGTGGACAACTCGGATGGCACGGCTGAAATGCCGGGGTCGGCGCTGCGCTCGATGCGCGTCACGGGCTGATTGCGCAGCGCGGCTTCGACCCGCTCGATGTCGACCACGGGCACGCTGCCGGCTTCGCCGATCACGCGGCGCGCATCCAGCGGCAGCGTGCGCCAGACATCGAGCGAAACTTTGAGGCCGGCGACGTCGAGCGCGCGCCGCGCCGCGAGCGGCACCAGATCGAGCGAGCCATCCACGCCGTCGAACGAATAAAGCTTCACCGGGCCGACGATAGCAGTGTTCCGGCGGGCAGGCGCTAGGATTGCGGGCAAAACGGCAGGCAACCGGCAAAGGTCAATGCTATGCAGGGAGGGATGAACCCGGTCAGCGATCAGCTCGGCAGATCCCTCACGGATCTGCGGGTGAGCGTCACCGACCGCTGCAATTTCCGTTGTCGGTACTGCATGCCGCGCGAGCACTTCGACCAAGAGCATCGCTACCTGCCGCGCGCCGACATCTTGAGTTTCGAAGAGATCGTGCGCGTCGCGAACTCGCTCGCGCCGCTCGGGCTGCGCAAGCTACGCTTGACCGGCGGGGAGCCCTTGCTGCGCAGCGAGCTCTACAAGCTGGTAGCGCAGCTCAAGGGACAGCCGGAGCTCGAGGTCGCGTTGACCACCAACGGCTCGCTGTTGGCCAAACACGCGCACGCCCTGCGCGACGCCGGCCTGGATCGGCTGACGGTGAGCTTGGATTCGCTCTCGCCGGAGGTCTTCGCGCGCATGACCGACTCCGGCCTACCGGTCACCGACGTGCTGGCAGGCATCGACGCCGCGCACGCGGCCGGCTTCGGGCCGATCAAGATCAACGCCGTCGTGCGCCGCGGCGTGAACGATCACACGATCGTCGAGCTCGCCCGTCACTTCAAGGGCAGCGGCGACATCGTGCGGTTCATCGAGTACATGGACGTCGGGCTGACCAACGGCTGGCGCATGGATCACGTGCTGAGCGGGCGCGAGATCGTGGCTCGGATCGACGCAGAGCTGCCGCTCGAAGCCACCTCGGCGAATTACACGGGTGAGGTCGCCAAGCGCTACCGCTACCTCGACGGCAGCGGCGAAATCGGCGTAATCACCAGTGTAACACAGCCATTTTGCGGCGATTGCGGGCGCCTGCGCTTGAGCGCGGATGGCCAGCTTTTCGGCTGTTTGTTCGCCCGCGTCGGCACTGATTTGCGCGCGCTACTGCGCGCCTCGCCGGACGACACGGCGCTGCGCGAGAAGCTGCAGGACTTCTGGCGCGCGCGCGGCGATCGCTACTCGGAGCTGCGCTCGGCCGGCACACGCAGCCTGCCGCGGCTCGAAATGTCGTATCTCGGCGGCTGACGTTCAGGCATGGCCCCCCTGTCGTTGTTGCTGCTGCTCGCGGCGCTTTCGGCGCAAGACCAAAGCTCCGCGCCGGAAGGTCGCTCTTTTTCGCTCGAGGTGCCGGAGTTTTCCGCTGCCCTCGTGCGCTTGCCAGAGGGCAGCGAGAAGCTGCCCGTGCTCGTGGTCACGCATGGCGCGGGCGGCTCGGCCGAACAGCATTGCCAGTGGTGGTCGCGCCTCGCGCGCGAGCGCGCGATCTTGCTCTGCATCCGCGGCCGCGCGCGCGGGCCGAAGCCCGCGGACGGCGAATACTATCCGGATCACCTAGCCTTGGAGCGCGAGACGTTCGCCGCGCTTGCCGCGTTGCGCGCTCGCTTCGCCGAGCGCATCGCCGAACGCTCGGTGTACTACGCAGGCTTCTCCCAGGGGGCGACCATGGGCGCGCTGATGCTGGTCGAACACGCAGCCGAGGTGCCGCGCTTGGCGCTCGTGGAGGGCGGAGTCAAAGACTGGAGCGTGGCCCGCGCCCGCGCTTTCCGCGAAAACGGCGGAGAGCGCGTGCTGTTCGTTTGTGGCCAAAGAGACTGCGCCGAGCAAGCGCGCAAGTCCGCATACTGGTTCAAACTCGCTGGCGTCCCGGCCAGGGTCGAATACGTGGCCGGCGCGGGGCATAGCCATGGCGCGCGCGTCGAAGCGCGCATCGCGCTGGCCTTACCCTGGCTCACCGCGAACGATGCACGCTGGGCAGAGTGATCGGCCCCAGCAGCTAGCGCGCGTACAGCCAAACGATCGGCACGCCATCGTAGGCGCGGATCGCCGCGGGAGAGGCGTGGCCGTACTCCACCCAGGTTTGGTATTCGACGCGGCGCATGTGCGGCTCGTAGTGAAAGAGCGCGAGCGCGCTGGCCGGGATCGAGAGCCGACCACGCAGGTCTTCGCGCAGGCGATGATCCAAGCGCAGCATCTCCCAGCTGGCGAGCGCCGTGTCGTGCACGAACACCGTCGCGCGCGCTGGCGCGCGCTGGTTGATCTCGCCTTGCATGGCGCCCGTGGTGTAGCCCCAAAAGCTGCGGTTCAGGCCGAGGCTCGCCGCGCCGGGAACGCCGCCCACGAGCGGCGTGTAAAAACTCAGACCCCAAGGCGTGGAGTGCAGAGTCATGCACAACGGGCCCAGCAGCACCAAAGCGGCCACCGCCGGCGGAGCCGTGATTGCCCAGGATTTACCGGGCAATAGTCGCGCGATCCGCGAGGCGGCGAAGGCGAAGCCACGCCCAGCGAAGAGGCACAAGAACGGATACGCGGTCATCCAATGCTTGGTGCCGCCGAAGATCGGCGTTCCGTTCGACCACCAGGGCGCGTAACACATCAGTAAACACAGGAGCCACAAGAGCGGCGTGGACAGGCGCGTCCGCCGCTGCCACACGCTGACGCCCAAGCCCACCGCGAAGAGCAGCAGGGTGATGCTCGGGACGGTCGCGAGCGTCATCAGCCAGGCGTACAGCCGCGGCATGGGCGGCTTCCAGTACGTCTGGCCCAAGAACTCCATGTTGTAGTACTCGTGCTGCAGGTGAAAGTTCGCGTACTCGCGCAGACGCGGCAAAGTGTCGTGCCAAATCCAAGGCCAGCCCGCGTAGAACACCAGCGGCGAGATCAGCAGCATGGCCAGGAACGCGTGCGGCACGGGCCAGCGCTTGGCGCGTAGCTCCGTCAGCACCGATTTGCCGCGCGTGAGCAAAAAATGCAGCCCAAACGCGCCGGGCAAGAGCCAAGCGTTGTGCTTCGTATTCAGTAGCAGGCCGTAAATGACGCCCGTCGCGATGGCCCAGCGATAGCCGCCCTCCAGCGAGCGCGCGAACGCGTAGCTCGTGAGCAAGAGCAGCGCCGTGACCGGCATGTCGAAGCAGGCCAAATGCGAGTGATAAAATACGCGCGGCATCAGCGCGAGCGAAAGCGCGCCGACCACGCCGGCCAAGCGCCCCGATTCACGCGCGCCCCAAACGTAAGTCACCACCACGCCCAGGGTGCTGACCACCATGCCCGGGAAGCGGTAAGCCGTGCCTTGCTCGCGAAAAAAATGAAAGGCGCTGAACAAGTAGCGGTGTGAAAGCGCGAACAGCGACTTCATCAACGCCGGATGCTCGCGGTTCACGTACCAGTAGCGATCGGACTCCAACGGGTCCATCGCTTTGGCAAAATCAGTGCGCAGGAGCTCGAACCAGGCCTCGTAGCTGCGCGCCGCCTCGAAGTAGAAGCCTTCATCGCGCGCGTAGCCGAGGTCGTGGACCGTCGCCAGCAAGAGCGTGAGGTAGCAGGCGGCCAGCAGCACGCACACGGCCAAGTCCCAGCGATCGAGTTTGCGCGCGTCAGTCATCGGCTATCGGACAAACCTGGCGCTGATCGGCATTGGTACGCCGAGCCTGCCACAGCGCGGAAAAAAACGGTACGCTGCAAACTCTGATGAGCGACCCTTCTCGGCGGCTTTCGCGCGTCTGCCAAGCCGTCGCGGCCGTGGCCAGCGTGGGCTTTGCGCTCGCCGCCTTTTGGGAGCTGAACGACACCTTCGGCGCAGGCCACTTCGCAGCCGCGACCGCCGCCTGCACCGCGGGCGAGAACATGTGGCGCTGGGGCATCGCGGGTCCGGTCACCCACGCCTTGGCTCAGGCGCCGGCACCGGCCGAGTTCTACTGCCATCACCCCTGGGGTATGTTCTGGGTCAGCGCGCTGTTCATGAAGGTGTTCGGGCACCACGACTGGGCTTGCCGCTTGCCAGCGGTGCTGCAGAGCGTGCTCACGGTCCCCGCGCTGTACTTCACCGCGCGCACGCTGTGGGGACCGGTCGCTGGCGCGGTGGCTGCGGTGAGCTTCGCCGTATTGCCGATCGCGCTCAGCTTCTCGGACTTCAACGGCCTGGAAGTTCCGGCGATCTTCGGCACGCTGCTCTGCATTTGGGGCTACGCGCGCTTCCGTCGGAGCTATCGGCAACGCGACGCTTGGCTGTCATTGGCGGGCCTAATTTATGGCATTTGCGCGGATTGGCCGGTGGTCGTGTTCGGCGCCGGCATGCTGGGCGCGATTTTCGTCAGCGTGTTCTTGCTCGGGCGATGGACGGCGCCCGCGGACCGACGTCGCACGGCGACGTTCTGGGCGCTGGCGGTCGCGCTGAGCGCGATCGCGGTCGGCGCGCATTTGTACGCGTTCGCCCAGCTCGGGCAGCTGAATGAATTGTTCGCCCAAGGCAACCGCCGCTCGGCGGGCGTCGATACGCCGCTCGCGCTGGTGCTCGCCGCGCGCAAATTTTGGATCGAGGTCTCTTTCACCGGCTTGGCGATTGCGCTCGGCAAGCTGGCGCTGCCAGTGCTCGCCTTGCGCATGGTGCTGCGACGCAATGAACTCGAAGCGCTGCCCTTGGCCGTGCTGGCGATGTCCGTGTTTCAGTACGTGGTCTTCAAGCAGGGCGCGGACGTCCACATCTTCTGGCCCCATTACTTCGCGCTCTACTTCGCGCTGGCCTGCGCGAGCCTGGCGCAAAGTGTGCTGGACGTGCTCCGGCTGCTCTCGCGGCGATGGCCGCGATTTAGCCAAATCTGGCCGAGTTATGGCGTCCTCGTCGCCTTCGTGCTGCTGCCGCTGCTGATTTTGCCGGACGGTCTGCGCGCGCTCCACTACGCGCACCGCTCGGGCGGTCGCTTCAACGAAAACGGGCGCCCGATCAAGCCAGACAAAGACAAAGTCGCGGCGCTCGAGTGGCTCACCCAGCGCTGGCCCCCCAACGCGGGAGTCACGCTGCACCCGGGCATGCGTCAGTCGCTGTGGGTCGATTGGTCTTTACAACGCCCAGTGACCACCGTCGCGCGCTTCCCGAGCGGCGCCGGAACGGCGCGCGACCGCTACTACGCTGCCGATTTGCGCTTCATGACCGGCGCCGAGCAAGACACACTCGCCGCCAACTTCTCGCTGACCGCGCTGGGCCCGTTCTTGGCCATCGATCGCGCCGCGCCCGCGGGCGCGCTCCAGGCATTCAACATCGAACGCTTGGAACCGAGCACGCTCGAAAGCTATTGGGTGTCGAGCAGCCATGCCCTACGCCGCGTGGTCCCCGATCCGTTCCTGACCTGGGAACTGAAGGACCGCTTCGACCTCAGCCCCAATCCGCCGCCAACCGCACTGCCCAAAACCTTCGAAGAGCGGCGAATCGCCCACAATATAGCGGTCTCCCGCGCCGACGCGCCCAACGCTGCGCATTGGCGAGAAGCGCTGCTCAATGATTGCGATCAGAGCCACACCCTCGGTTTCGGCAGCGGCAATACCCTGCTCGGCACGCGCCTCGAACGCGGCAGCTCACTCGTACTCAGCGTCTACATACGCGCCGCCGGAGCCGACCCACGCGAGCCCGAACTCAGCATGCATTCGAAGGTCACCGAAACCCCGTCAGGCTCGCTCGTCGACCGCGACTCCGTCCTAGCCGAAGTCGGCATGCCCTTCACAATCCCCGCCAACCGCTGGAAATCCGGCTACATCTACGCCTCCGTCACCGAAATCATCCGCCGCATCGGCAAAGAACGCTGGACCGCACACTTCCGAACCCACGACGCCAGCGGGGCGCAGAGCTCGCCCGAGTTCGAACTCTTGCGTCTTGAATGAGAGGGGGCGATCGCGATCCAGCATCGCAGCTCGTGGGGGCGCGGAATTTCCGTCCAATTGCGCGAGATGCAGAGGTCCGTCGGGATACCTGCTTCGCGCTCATCGCTGCTCTTCCGAACATGGTCGAGGTCGCGGACCGCCTGAACGGGCAGCTGGAATGTGTCGACGACTGGTCCTTCGTCCACTTCGCCCGGCCAAAGTAGAGAGCCGAGCCGCTCGTCCCCTACCCCTTCAAAATTGCCCTGGCCAAGTCATCGAAGCGCGGCGCGACCAGCTCTGGCCGCACTTCGGGGCCGCCGCGGAGCGGGCAGAGTTCGCAGCGATTGGTGGCGAATACTAACGCTCCGCGGACGTTGGCGGCCCGGGCGGCTAAGACGTCGGCGGTCGAGTCTCCGATCATCCAAGTGCGCGTTGGGTCGAAGCTCGCGTGCTCGATTGCCGCCAGCAACAGGCCGGCTTTCGGCTTTCGGCAGTCGCACTCGCCGACCAGGCCGGGGTCGCCGCCCGGTCCGCCTTGTGGGTGGTGCATGCACACTTCAACGGTTGCGATCTCGATCCCTTCGACCGCCAGCATGTCGAGCAACGCGCGGTTGGTGCGCTCGACAGCGGCCCTCGAGATTTGGCCCTTGGCTGGTCCGGGTTGATTGCTCGCGATCGCAAAGCCGTAGCCGGCGGCCGCCAATAACTTCAAGCCGTCGACCACTCCGGGCAGTAGCCGCAGCTGCTCGGGGTGAAATGCGACCGAGACGGTGCCGGTTTCGTCGTCGCGTACGACGTCGATCAATGTACCGTCGCGATCCAAGATCACGCCCGGGCGGAGCGCTGTGTTTTGGCTGTCGGGGAGAGACAAATCGCTCGGAACTTAGCTCGTCCGCGCTGGTCCGTCGACCTCGAGCGCCGCAGCCGCTTCAGCCGCCGGGGCGCGCGAGGGCGGCCAGGGCGAGCCAGTAGCTGAGTAGGGTCCAGCCGATCACGGTCAGGCCAATCCCGAGCAGAACGGTTCGCACGCGACGCATGCGCGTCAAGCGCTGCGGTGAGTGGACTTCGGCCAAGCCGAGCAGCCAAGCGACCGTCTGCTCGGCGGCGGGACGAAGCTGCTCGGCTTGCCTCGCGTCGAGCCTTTCGACCGCGAGCACTTCGTCCGTAGCGAAGGCCTGGCGTGCAACGGCGAACACGGGCGGTGCCTCGGCCGACTCCGGTAGTTCGTTGAAGCGCTCCCAGGCGGCCTTGGGTGAGGTCGCAGGTGGCGGCGCAGCGGGCTCGCCGACTTCGATCGCACACAGCGCGAAGAACGCTGCCTCGCGCAGCAAGCCCAGCGCTACTGCCTGCGTGTCTCGGTCGCGCAGCTCGAGCGCGACCGAGTAGCGTGCGCGCGACGCTTTGACCCACGGTTTCATGCGCGCTCGCGCGCTGTCGGTCAGCACGCGCGCGCGGCGCGACGCCTTGCGCAGCAGAATCGGCTCCAGTAGTGGGCTGTCGAGCAGGCTCATGTTCGGAGCGGCCATCGATCGCTAAAGATAGCGCAGTTACCGGAGCTGGCGAGTCATCAACCCCTGCCCCGTGCGCACACCGGCCTACAAATGGTACGAGTTCGAGCTGTTCATGATCCAGGATTTCCGCCCGGAAGACGTAGCAGCCATCCAGCGCGCACTCGTCAGTTTCGATCTCGTACTGTTGCTGACCGCGGCCTTGCTGTCGCTGTTTGCGCTACGTCGCTTGGCGCCGCTCAGCGAGACCTTGCAGGCGCGCATTCCGCTCCGCGCGCGGAAGCCGGTACTGGCCGGTGCCTTGGTGCTCGCGCTGTTTGGTGCGAGCGCGCTTTGCTTTCACTGGCTGGCGGACAAACATTTCCCCGCGCAGACCGCGGAAACGCTGACGCTGGCCTTCGCCGAGCGCACGCTGCTCGTGGTCTGCGCCGTCCTGCTCAGCCTGGCGATCAATCTACGCTTGTTGGGAGCGCGCGCGCCCCTTTGGCTGCGCTTGGCCTCCGAGCTGCTGTTGGTGCCCTGCGCGTACGCGATTGGGCTTGCGGTCATCTACTTGTCCCTGTCACTCGTCGACTTGGAGAGCTGGGCCGGCTTCCAACGCGCGGCTTTCTATTCGGCCGCGGTGTTCGCGCTGCCGGTCGCGCTGATCCCCGGCTTCTATCGCGCGCGAGGCTTCGCAGTGGTGATGGGGCTGCTACTCCTGATCGTCTTCGGCGATCTGATTTATCTGCGCTATTTCGGTAACATTTTGCCGGTCTTGGCGATCGGCGGCGGCGGACAACTGTGGGATGTGCGGGACATCATCGTCAAGTACACGCGCGGCCGTGACGCTTGGCTCTTACTCGTGTTTGCGGTGAGCGTCGCTTTGCCGTTCGTGTGGCCGAGGCCGAACAAGGCGGATGCGCCGCGCACGCTGCGGAGCGCGCTCGATCTATTGATGGTGTGTACTAGTCTTGCATTTTTGCTGCCGCTCCCCGGGTTGGTGCAACGCTGGATGGACAGCGACCGCTCGTGGCGCGTGCTCAATGGCACGGACGCGGTGCAAGACTCGGGCATCGTCGTCGCGCACATCAAGGAGATCGCGCGCTCGATTCGTGACGCGCGCCAGCACGGCCAGATCAGCGACGAAGATTTCGCGAAGGTGCGGAAATATCACGAAGCGCGCGCCTCGGCGCCCACCGATGACCCTGACTTCGGCCTAGCGCGCGGCACGAATTTACTGCTGTTGCAGGTGGAGGCGATGCAAAAGTGGGTGATCGGCGCGCGTGATCGCGGGCAGGAGCTGACGCCGTTCTTGAATCGGCTGCGCGATCGCGCCTGGTTCTTCGACCAGCTCTACGACGAGACCGGAGACTCTTCGACTTCGGACTGCGAGTACATGGTGCTGAACTCGCAATTTCCGATCCCGCAAGGCTCGGTCGCCTTTCGCCGTGACGAGAACCACTTCGTGACCGTGCTGCACAGCTTCAAAGAGGCGGGCTACACGGCGTTCGCCGGGCACGCTTATCTAGCCGGGATGTGGAACCGAGCCGTGCTCTACCCGCGCTATGGCTTCGACCAAACCGCGTTCAAGGATGAGCTCGGTGAAGGCGTGAAGCTCGGCTGGGGCATCAGCGACAAGGCCTTCTTCGAGCGCGTGATGCCACGCATCGAGCAGCTGAAGAAGCCGTTCGTGAGCATGCTGATCACGCTCACCTCTCACAGCCCGTATCAATACGTGCCAATCGCCGAGCGCAAGCTGAAGCTCGGCGCGATCGAAGGTTCGGACTTTGGCGGCTATCTGCACTCGATGCGCTACAACGACGAAGCCATCGAGCAGCTCTTCGCACAGCTGCAAAAGAACGGGCTATTGCAGAACACGACCGTCGTCATCTACGGCGACCATGATTCGCGCATGAAGTTTCCGGCGCGCCTGGCGGCGGAGACGGATCTCAGCGCGGAAACGCAGCGGCGCCTGGCGATCCGTGATTATACCACGAAGCAGATCCCGCTCTTCATCGTGCTGCCCGAGCGGCTACAGGCTGCGCCGCGCGTAGTGCACACGCTCGGCGGCCAAGTGGACATCGGCGCTACTGTTTTGCACTTGTTCGGTTTGAAGCAGCCGCGCTCGTTCATCGGTCAAACGCTGGTCCCGGAGCGCGTCGGTCACGCTTCGCGCATCGACGGCTCCGGCGTGGACGGGCAGCACATCTACATCGCGCCCGGCGGTGGCCGTTGTGAGTCGTTCCCTCATTTTCAACGCGTCGAACGCGAAGCGTGCGCCGAGCTCAGCCGTCGCACTCAAGAAGAGCTCAACGTGAGTTGGAATGTGACGCTCTTGGATTTAGCCGGCAGGCTCGCCGGCAAAGTGCCCGAGAAAGCGGCCGCCGCGCGCTAGAAGCGCGCAGCTTGGCTCCCGCGGCAGATTCCAGACGTGCACCGAGCTGCGTGGCGGGATCGCGAGCGCCCCCCCTCTCTCAACCAACTCGGATCCGCCGTGCCCTCAGCCTGCGACGGTTCGGGTCAGCTCAGCCCGGGACGGGTCCTTGCGCTTTGCGTTCGTAGAGGTCGAAGTCTTCGATGCGCTTGACGAATTGGTAGCCATCTTCGATGAAGCTAGCGAGTTCTGGGAAACCGGGCAGCTCATCGTGGGAATCCAGCGCGTGGCCAGTGACGGAGGGGAATACGTCGTTGTGTTGCACGATGATTAGGGCGGGCGTGTTCTGCTTCAGATCACGGAGCAGTTCGCGGCGCGCGTAGTCTTTTTGCCATTCGCTGCGCTGAGGCACATCGTAGATGAAACGGCTGGCTGGCGCGCGCTCGGAGAACCAATAGATGGCGGGCTCGAAGCCCCAGACGAAGATCGGATCCGCGCTGCGCGTGCGCGAGCGAACCTCCAGCGCGACGTCGCGATCCGCGGCTAGGTTGAAGTCGGCTACGTACGACAGACGGCGGTCGATGCCCTCGCGAGTCTTGTAGGGCGCCATCCGAAACGCGTAGCGCAGGCGCATCAGCGCGCGCTCGCTGTAATCCTGCGGCAGATCGCGGCTCGCGGTGCGCATGCTGGTCACGACGACCACGAATGACATGAAGGCCAGCGCGCCGCCAAAGCCGCCGCCCGCGCCGCCCACGCAGCGGCGCCACAGCTTGTACAGGCCGAGCCCCGCGAGGAACGCGATCAGCTGCAGCGTGGCGGTGTAGTGGTACGGAAAGAACTTGCCCTGCATCGCTACGCCCGCGATCTGAATCGCGATGATGCCGAGGATCAGGTACGTGCCTTCGCGCTCGCGGCTGGCGAGCGGCGTAATCGCGGCCATGGCGATCACGCCTGCCGCGGCTAGCGCGGAGAACTTGAAGAAGGCCTCTTCGAGCGCGTAGTAGAGCATGCCCGCGGCCTGGCGATCTTGCCAGCCGAGCGCGGTGTAGCCGGGCGTGAACTCACCCAGCGTCCAGTGTAACGCCGGCCAGGCGCCGCGCGCCCAAAACCAGAGCGCGCACAGCAAGATCGGCACGACCGCGCTGGCCCCGATGATGCCCATGGTCAGCAGCGCTCGCGGCGTCGAATCCGTGCGTTGTTGTTCGCGCTTGGCGAGGTATGCGCCGCACACGAACGCGCCTCCGCCGAGCGGCGGCTTGAACAGGAACGCGAGCCCGAAGATCAGCCCCGTGCCGACCCAAACCCAGACGCGGCGCCGTGGATGTGGAGCGCTAGTGGTCAGCAGCAGCGCTGCCAACGTCAGATAGCCACCGAACACCTCCGGCTGCGCAGTGTGCCAAAATTCCAGCTCCGCTTGGATCAAGGCCGCTACCGCGCCGCCGATCAACCCGGCACGTGGCCGACCGAAGAACGTGTCGGCCAGGCGCATGAAGCCGAACACGGAGGCCAGCATGCCCAGCACTTCCAACACGCGGATCGCCACCATGCCGCGTCCGAACAAGCCCTGCGCCAAGGCGTAGACGAGGAAGATCCCCGGCGGCTTGAAATCCCACAGATCGCGGTAGGGCATTTTGCCGTGCAGCACGCCCTCGCCCACCAGCGCATAGATGCTCTGATCGCGACCGAACGAGAAGGTGAGGATCTGAATCCCGCACAGCGCGATCACGAACCAAGCGACCCATGACAGCCAAGCATCCGGATCGCGAATCGAAAGGCGCGGCACGACCTCTGTGGACGGCGGACGAACCGAGGACGTACCCATGACGGGCACACGCTAGTCAGCCCCGCGAGCACAAGCTAGTCGGCCTGGCCGAAAGCGAGCCGTGCCCTGGGCGTTTTGTGCGCGAACGGCCCCAGTACTACTTGGTCAGGTCTTTCTGAGCTGGCCCCCGGCCCTTCGCCGCGAAGTGGCTGAACGGGCGGCGTGCTTTTCGCCTCGGGCGCCGCCAAAGACCAATCAAAATAGCACGAGCACTAGGCGGGAAGCCCGGCGCGGAGCTGGGGGCTGTCTTCGGACCGAAGCTTCTGGAGCAGCCGTTCGAAATGTTCGACCGGCTGGGCGCCCTCCAGCGAATAGCGTTGATCGAAAATGAACAGCGGCACGCCGCCGATGCCGTACTCACGCGCGAGGCGAAGGTCGCTCGCGACTTGCTCTTTGCCGAAGCCAGCGGCAAGCGCCGCCGTCAGCTCCTTACCGTCGAGAGCGATCCGTTCGCGCTCGAGCAATTGCACGAGCTCGGACAGCTCACACACGTTGACGCCTTGTTCGAAGTATCCGCTAAACAATGCCTCGACCGCGGGCGCACCTTGGCCTTTTTCGCTGGCGAAGCGAACCACGCGCTGAGCCAACTCCGTGTTCGGCGCGCGCAGTTGCTTGTCGAAAGCGAACTGAATGCCGTCCGCTCGGCCCGCTTCAGTCACGCGCTCGAAGACAGCGCGCATGCGCTCCTTGCCGCCGAACTTGCGTTCGAAGAAGGCTTCGGCCGGCACGCCATCTGCCGGCAGGCCGGGCTGCAATTGAAAAGCGCGAAAGGCGAGCTCGGCGCTCGTGCCCGAATCGAGCAGCGCGCGCTCCAGCCGGCGCTTACCTATGAAGCACCAAGGGCAGGCGATGTCGGAGAAAATCTCGATCTTCATCAGGGCGTCCGAACGAGCTGCCGCGCCGGCAGGGGTCGAAGGTGTCCGGCAAACGAAGAGCCTGCACGATTCATTCCCGGCATGTGCGTCTAGGCATTTGAGTCGCAGCTCGCCGACAAAAATGCCCCTCAGGTCCGCCTCCGCCCTCAGCCAGGAGTGCTGCCGAGGGCTACACAAAAGATCACTGCCCAGGGTGATACGTACACGCCTTGGTGCGAGTCACTGAACGCTTGCAGGCTCAGTTCTTGAGCGACCTCCATGACGAAAGTGTCTCGGAAAGCGACACTGCAATTCGGCTGGCGCGTATCCGAAGCGTAACTGGCACGACCGAAAAACGTTTCTGACTTATTGCGAATACTAACCATCGCCGGTGTTCGGATAGTCACATGTTCGGTGACTGCGGATTCCATCTTCACAAGTCTGAGCATCGGAGTTATTTGTCTTCCACCGGTGAGGGGACACCAGGGAGTCCAATGCAAACCGTTGTCAAAGGTATGGTTCAAGTCGCAGGAACGACGTTCCGGATCGTCCGTATCCAACAAGGGCATTACGAGGTCGTGCGTATCCTCGACGACTCACGTCTCGGCTCCTTCTGGAGCGAGCCCACCTTCGCGGTCTCAGAGTCCGCCGACCGCGAGCTGCTGCGCGCCGTCGCGCGCTCCGCCATCCAAGGCGGCAAGACCACCTGGGCACGTCGCTTCGACCTCATGGGCTGACCCTTCGTTCTCGAGGACACGGGGAAAATTCCGCGGAGCCGTCCGAACCGAGCTATTTAGCTTGACCGGCCGCGCGCCTCTCACTTGGATGGCGTCCTCCGCGCCCCTAGCTCAGCTGGATAGAGCATCGGACTTCGAATCCGAGGGTCGTAGGTTCGAATCCTACGGGGCGCGCTACAGTGAGAAGAGCCAACGTTGGTTGGCCTTTTGACGGGTGCGTGGAAGCGTCGAGCCTGGCAACTAAATCGCAATCCCCATTCGCTCGGCCTCGACGGATGTTAGCCCCATGGCGACCGTAATTCGTAGCGTTGCCTGCTGCCCCCTGACGCGTTCGTAAGCGCGCAGAATGATCTCTGAGCGATCTTGTTGGCCCAACTCCGTCCAATCATCCCAGATGACAACCAGACGCGAGACCGGAGCCGGTTCCGGGGGCTCCTCAATGACTAGGGGCTGGCCCTGCTCACCCGGGCTTCCGAGCTCCCGGACGAGCCGCTCCTCGAGAGCGGAAGCAGCAGATGGGGGGACTTTTTGGAGGCCTCGACGGACGGGCATGGCTCAGCTCCACGATGCGTGATGGTTCAGGCGGATCCAGGACACGTCATTATACACGTCGATGGCGTACATTGCCGCAGCCTGAGTTGGGCGGTACCGCATCTCCACCCACCACTCCGCGGCGATCCGTGCAGTCGAACCACGTAGGGGAGCAAGCAAGGCCGCAGGCAGCGGTCTGCCTGCCTGATTCCGCGTAAACGCGAGTGCTTCCGTCCAAAACATCAGACTGTGGAAGTTTTCGTCGGGAGTTCCCGGGAAATGTTGACGCCCGAGACGGCGCATCGGCGCAAGGCGCCCCTGTGCTGGTTCGGCCGGCCGCGCACCATTGAAAAAAAAGCACGCCGTCTTGAGCAACATCTCTGCCGCGTAGCCCATCAAGTAGATGCCTGCGTACGGTTGCTCACGCACCATCAATTCGAGCCCTTCCCAATAGCGATCCTCGGCAGCCAGCACGAGATCTTGGACGGTTTCGAGTTGCGTCGCGGCAGTCCGAAGCGGCATACGCGCAGATCATAACACCAAGCCGCGGCATGGGCGCGCCCGAGCGTCAACGACAATCGTTCTCGAGCGTACCACCGCTCAACATCTCAATTCGCGTCCCGATAGCCCTTTACACCGAGGTCGCGGTTCTAAACTCTTCTACTAGGGCGCTACAGTGAGAAGAGCCAACGTTGGTTGGCTTTTTGACGGGTGCGTGGAAGCACCGACGGCAAGGGCGGTGCTACACCTGAAGCAGGCGGACGTCGGGGAAATAGGAACGGAGGCGGTCGAGGTCAGCAAAGTCCGCGGTCAAAACTCGATCGCCCCGCTGGGCCGCCGACGCCATGACGACCGCATCGACGACGGTCGCTCCCCTCACGGCGGCGATTGCTTCTCCAGCAATGCGGGCCAGGTCAGGAAAAAGTGGCTCGATGACGCAAGCCTCAAGGAGCGCAGCGACCCGCGCGGAATGTTTGCCTCCGCGCCACGCTTCGACGATGACCGGGGTCGGAACCGTCAGCTCGTACCCGAACTGCTCGGCGAGTTTCAGCTGGGCCATAGTTCGTCGGGCGGCACGCTCGAATCCGATCAATGCCCCGGTATCCAGAGTCAAGCCAGCCATTCTGCCTGAATAGCGGCCAGCTCTTTGGCGGATATCGCTCCTTTCTCCTGCTCGTATTCAGCGATGAGCCCTTGCAGTCGGCGCCGACGCAGCTCTCGAGCGAGAGCCTCCGTGACCTCGGCGCTGAGCGTGCGCTTGGAGCGTTTGGCTTCCTGCTCCATGGCGCGGAGCACGCGCTCGTCGATGGTGAGCGATACTTTTTTCGCGCGGCCGCGCGGTGGTGGGCCGGCCGCCTTGGTCCGACGAACTGGCTTTCGTTCAGCTGACCTGAGCATTCCATTATCCTACCTTAGGTAGGATATACGTTCAAGCTGCGCGCGCGGCCGGTTCTAAACTCTTCTACTAGGGCGCACCAAGCTGAAAGAGCCAACGATGGTTGGCTTTTCGAGGGATGAGTGGAAGTGCTAGGGGCTCTCCTCACTCGATGGTGGGCAGGGATGAAAAGTATCCGTCCGGTGCCGGGTATCGTTCCCCGGGGCTGAGATCGGGATAATCCTCGCGCGCGATGTCTCGAACACCCACGCAACAGCACGCGGCTCTCCTCACTCGATGGTGGGGAGGGTTGATTGTTCGCTGCCGCCGCCCCCCCGGTAGATGGGCGTGACAGGCTCGCCGTCAGTTCGGCAGATAGCCTTTGATCACGCCGTACCAGAGGTCCGCCATGTCCGCGTAGCCCTTGTCGGTCGGGTGCACGTTGCCGTTTCCGCGGATGTCGGAGCCCGGTAGCTTGCTCATGTCGAGCATGACGACATGCTCGTTTTTATCCGCGTGCGCCTTCACCACGTCCGCGATCTTCGCGATGTACTGGTCGTAGTTCGTGTTGCTGTAACCGAGCGGCACGATCTTCGCGACCACGACTAGAGCCTCGGGCGCCGCCTGGACGACGTTCGCCACCAGGGTGTCGAGCTGACTGGCGGTCGTCGTGGGATTGGCGTTGCTGGTCATGTCGTTGGTGCCGATGTGCAACAGCACGATGTGCGGCGTGGTCGAGAACGCCTTCTTCGGCGGAACGTAGCCGGTAATGCCCGTCACCGAGATGCCGTCATGACCTTCGTGAGTCTTCGGGAAGGTCTGCCCCGAGACGGTGCTCGGACCATTACTCACCGAGCCGATGAACGTCACCTTCTGGTTGGCCGCGACGGCGAGCTTGAACAGCGCCGAGCGGTAGCCGGCGTCGTCGCTCGAGTTGAAACCATGGGTAATCGAATCACCGAGCGGCAGCACCACGCAGGGGCTGGCCTTGCACGGGTTCGACCCGGAGGTACCTCCCGTCGAAGAAGCTCCGGACGCTCCTCCCATCTGGCCGGCGGAGCCGCCGCCAGCTCTGCCGGCCGCACCTCCCCGTCCTCCATCGCCGCTGGCGACTCCGGCCATGCCCGCGGTCGCCGTGGCACCGCTCATTCCGCCGCTCGGTGCACCCGCGACCCCGCCCATCTGAGGAGCCCCGCTTGTCCCTGAGCCGGCGGTCCCGAGCGCGCCGCCACTCCCCTGACTCGTGCCACCGGTGCCACCCGCGTTTGCGCCGCCGCTGCTCGCCCCCGCAGTCGCCAGCAGCCCCGCGGTCCCCGGGTGACCGCCTCCAGCTTCAGAAGTGGTGCCGTCCGAGGAACAGGCATTGGCTGCAAGAAGGGCTGCGAATAAGACGACTTGGCCGAAGAAAGAGGTTCGATTCATGAACTTTCCAGGGGGAGCAAAGCACCGAGCTGAGGGCGCCCGCATGGGGGGAGGTCTGGTTGACACTCGATGGGCAATGTCCCGGTGACCGACTATCCGTCGACCTGTTCTGCGTCGTTTGCGACCAGGTATCCAACCCCAGGTGACTGCGAGTCACTTCCGCTCCCGGCCCAGTGCGGCGCGTGGAGAAATCCGCGCGTGGCGGCTGTCCGTGTTCGGCCCACGCATTGCTCGGATCTCGACTTCGTACGAAAATCAGCGGGCGGAGCGCACGGACTCCGGTTCTGCCGGAGCCTCATTCAGACCCGCAAGCACGAAGCTCGAAGATGCAGCGAGCGCGCCTGCGATCGCGATCACCGAGCGGTAGCCGATGGCGTGGGCGAGCGTGCCGAAGCCGAGCGTCGAGAGGGTGACCCCGACATTGAACGAGCCGCCGAAATAGGTAAGCACCGCCGTGCGAGTCTGGCTGCTCGTGCCCTCGACGGTGAGCGCTGTCAGCACCGGCCAGAGCGTGCCGTGAGCGAAGCCGAGCGTGAAGCCGAGCGTGAAGAGCCAGCCCGGTTGAAGTAGCGCCGTTGCGAACACGGCCACCGCGTAGAGCGCGGAGGCACCGAGCGAGAGCTTCTTGCGGTCGAAGCGATCGAGGAAGGCGCCTCCAAGAACGCGGATGCCGAGCGCGGACAGGGTGTAGCCGACGAACCAATGGCTGAGATTGCGGATGCCGAGCTCGAGCGCGAGTGGTTGGTAGAACGTGAGCACCGTTCCGAACGCCACGCCGACGATCACGCCGGCATAGAGCAGCCGCCCGAAACGTGGCGTGAACTCGAAGCTTCCCTTCGCTGCCTGTGGATTCGGGACACGGCGTTCACGAAAGGCAATGGCACCCAAGGCCGCGAGGAGCGAAAAGCACCCGGAGACGATGAACACCGTGCGCCAGCCATAGGCGTCGGCGACGGGCTCTGCGATGGCCGGGCCAAGCGCGTTGGTGGCTAGGTTGGCCGCGCCGATCAGCCCCACCGCCTGACCGAGTCGGCCTGGAGGAGCCAGATCCACAGCCAGCGTCAGCGTGGTCGACACGAAAATGGTGAAGGCCGCGCCGTGCAAACCGCGCAACGCGTACGCAGGCAGCCCGAGCCCGTCGAGCGCAGCGAAGCCGAGCGACCCGAGCATCATCGTGATCGCCGCCCCGAACAGCAGATAGTGCCGCGGCACACGATCCAGCCGCGGCGCGACGAGCGGGATCACCAGCACCGCAGCGAGTGGGCCAGCCGCCATCAAGTGACCTATCAACTCCGAATTCGCAGCGTGAACCTGAGTCAGGTACTTCGGAAGCAAGAGGAAGCTGCTAAAGCCCAGTCCGAAGAGGAACTGAACCCCGAGCAGCAGGAGAAAACGCGCGCTCACGAGCGACGGCAATGCTTTCGGAGGCGGAGGTTCTAAAGGATCGTCGTCTTCTGCGCTTCTAGGTGGGGCCATCGGGTTCCTTGGCGCCCTCTCTCTCAGCCTCGGGCCCACAAAGCAGGAAGCCCTCTCGGCCAGAGGCGGAGAGGGCTTGCGATACGGAGCTGACCGCGCGTGCGCCTCATCCGCCTTCACGGCAAATGAACTTAACGAGGTGGCGCCAGCTACGGAGGGTCACGGTGCTAGAAGCAATAGCGCTCGGTGTCTTGATCGTCAAGTCTCTGGCGCGCTCGCGGGCGTTCTCGAGACCTGACTCACCAAGCCTTACGTCGAGACCGCGCTGACGTTCCCGTCTTGGCCGTACGAGGGCAAGTACTGTCAGGTGTTGACTAGTCAAGAAGACTTGGTCCCCCAGCACGGCGTCGAGCTGATCATGAAGGACGCGGAGTCCATTTTCGACGATCTCGAACGCCGCGAGGGCCAGCGCCTATACGTGGACGGCGGCGCGGTGATTCGGCAGTTTTTGGAAGGCGGCCTAGTCACCGATATGACCCTCTCGGTCATTCCCGTTCTGCTGGGTAGCGGCGTGCGATTGTTCGGCGATGCCAAGCGCGACCTACCCTTCGAGCTCGTCGCCAGCCGGTCATTTCCGAGCGGCCTCGTGCAAAAGTGAATACCGCTACTTGGGTGAACGCGCCAAGTCGGACGACTGGTAAGCTTGGGACCGCGGCTGCTTTTCTTCCCGGCCAACCGTCGCTCGTCGCGGCGCTCCGCAGCGGAGGGCCACCGCCCGCTGCGGAGACCGCAGCCTTGTTTGACGATGATTGGCTTTTTGATGGGTGCGTGGAGGCAACGGAAGGCGCAGCCGTCCACGCAAGCGCGCCGCTTAGCGCACGCGCTTCGCGATCAATGCGTTGACGCTAGTTTTCGCGGCAGCCGCGCCGCTTCCAAGCGTTGCCAGATCTCGACGGGAAGCCGAATGCTCCGCACCGCAGTTGGCTTACTCCGAGACGGCCGGGCCCACGGCGCACGAGCTTGCCGACCGAGGAAGACGGCATCTCCCATAACGACCAGAGCGCTATGCCATCTTTAGGATCATAATCCGCGAAAGGGTTGCCTGGCACTCGCTTCCATGACCTTCGATCGATTCTCTGTTCAGTCCAGCTCTTCATCATAGATTCTCCTTTGCGCGGGGCTCGCTCTACGGGCGCTGATGATGCGAATCGCGTCCCGCCCGACCTCGGCGTGGACGACGAAGAGCAGGCGCCGCTTCGATGAAAGCGCGATCAGTATCAGGCGATCCTCGTAGGACGGCGCTTCGTTGCGCAGTAACATGCCCTCGGGTCTTCGAAGCACGTTGCGGCTTCTTCGAAGCTCACCCCGTGCTTTCGCGTGTTGGCTGCGGCCCTCTTGCGATCCCAGTCGAACTTCAGCACCCAATATTTGGGACACAAGAATAGCGCAGGTCAATCGGCGCACTGACTACCTCGAGCGTTCGCCGCGGTTCTAAACTCTTCTACTAGGGCGCGCTACGCTGCAAGGGCCGACGTTGGTTGGCTTTTCGCGGGGTGGGTGGAAGGGGCGGCGCGGAGTCCGCTTCACGAGTCACTCTTCGGGGGCCACGGGGAAGGGTGCTCCGGGCGTCGCCACGCGCGCTGGGCGCTTGCGTAGCTCAGGGGAGCGCAAAAGCCGCGCCCTCGAGCAGTCGGCGACGAACCACACTTTGTGGAGTGGTGCGCAGCGCTAGATCGCGCAGCCAGCAAGTGAAACGTCCCTCCATTTGCGCGAGGCGACCGAAGCGCCACGAGTCGTTGACGATCGCAGTCGTACGCGCCACGCGGGCACGCTCATAAGTGGCGATGGCGTCTTGCACCGACGCACACTTCGAAAGGCAATGGGACAGCACGACCGCATCTTCGATCGCCATGCTTCCGCCTTGGCCTAGGTTGGGCGTCGTTGGATGAGCCGCATCACCCAACAAAGTGACACGATCGCGGGACCAAGCAGCGACCGGCTCTCGATCCTCGATATCGGTCCGCAAGACGGATTTCGCGGGAGTTGCTCGTACGAGCGCGAGCATCGAGTCCGAGAACTGAGCGAAGCGCGCCAACACCGTCGCCCGTGGATCCGGATCGAGCTCGCTGGCAGGAGCATTTGCAACCGCAAACCAATATGTTTCATCTTGACCCAGCGATACTGCGCCGAAGCGCAGTCCCCGACCCCAGACTTCTAGAATCTCTTTTGGCGGAACGACCCCGGCGCAAGGAGCAATGCCCCGCCAGCTCGTGTATCCAGCGTAGCGGGTCGGAGCGTCTCCCAGTAGCTGCTTTCGTACCGCTGAGTGGAGTCCGTCAGCGCCGACCAGCAGCTCGCCGATCGAAGAGCGACTCCCGTCTTCGAACAGCGCGTGCACGCCGTGCTCACTTTGCACGAAGCTCTGGACCGATCGACCAAGGTGAACGTGCTCATTTTCGATCGCGCCAAGAATTGCGGCGTGAAGACGGCCGCGGTGGATAGCCACGGTCGGAGCGCCGAGATCATCGAACCCGGTCTTGCTGAGCAAGTTGCCTGCAACGTTTCGCCCAGTCCCGCACTCGAGTTCGCACCCCAAGCTCGCGACTTGCGAGTCCAGGCCGATGTGACGCAGCGCACGCATTGCGCCGGCTTGAACCAAGATGCCCGCGCCGACTTCGCGTAGGGTAGAGGCGCGCTCGAAAATCTCGTATTTGATGCCCTCGCGTTGCAAAGCAAGGCCAAGCGCCAGACCACCGATGCCGGCCCCCGCAATCAACACTGTTTCGTCGAACGACATTGGGAAAGGTGCTCTCGTTTGTAGACGCCTACCCCGACCGACTCAACTCGCGTTTCGAAAGGCAGCTCATTGACCGACCAAGCCTCCCAAGTGCCTAGAAAGCAGCCACGTCAAGCCCGTTCACGAGCCCTCGTGGGCGTCTTGCTCGATACTCTGACTCGCGTTTTGAATCGTGCGGAGCTGGATGAAATCACCACGAACGCGATCGCTGAACAGGCCGGCGTTAGCGTTGGTTCGCTTTATCAATACTTTTCGAGCAAGCAAGCGCTGGTCGCGGCGCTGATCAGACGGCAGGCCCAAAACGACATCGATGAGGCGTTGTCACTGCTGCAGACAAAACCGGACCAACCGCTCGAAGTCCTGTTGCCGCAGGTTGTACGCCACCTCGTCGCTCACCATCGTCGCCATCTGAAGCTTTACCGCACGCTGCTGAAACTCGTGCCGAGTCTCGGCCAGTCGGATTTCGTCAGGGGGCAGGTGCGGAAGGCTCGCGCTCAGTTCCATCGGCTTCTGGAAGCTCGCCATAAAGAGCTGCGCCAGGTCGACTACGAGGTCGCGAGCTTCGTGTTGGGCGTTTCGCTCGAGGCAACCCTGCACACCGCTATTCTCGAGCGTCCCGACCTGTTCGAGCGCCCCCAATTCGAGCAGGCGCTTTCAGAGCTGTGCATGCGCTACCTCGTCACGATTCCGGAATCTTCGTGACAGCGCGGTTCTAACTCTTCTACTAGGGCGCGCCAGCTGCAAAGGCCGACGAAGGTTCGGCTTTTTGCTGGCGCATTGAAGCGTGGCAGTGCCGGTTTTGCGCATCATCACGACGTGCAAGCACTCAGTGCGTCGCATCCTTGGCTTCGGTCCAGCGCAAGACGGTCCCGCGCGTATATTGACCGTAGCCGTTCACCTCGGCGAACACGACGTCACCACCCAATTCGCAGACGTCTTTTTTGATCAGCTCCTTGAATTCGCCGGCATCACGGGCCAGGTAGTCTTGCCGATCGAGAATGGCGATCTCTTCGTAAGGGCGCTCGACCTTGGTTGTCGCAATGGTGAAGTCGCAAGTCGCGGGCTTTGCCGTCGACGCAGTAGCGCTCGTTCGGGTGACCTTGTAGTTTTTTACGACACAACCCAATACGGTCAGCATCAGTACAACCATGTAGAAGCGCATCATATCCCCGTAGTTAAATGGCAGCCCGCGCCTGCCGGTCTGAAAACGCGTCAAACATATCAAGATCGACAACAGTGTGCCAGTGGGTACTCGAGCCGTAGCGAACGGCGTTTTTTTTGAGCTTTGCCTTGCTGTTGACCCCCCCTCGGTGCGGGCGTTGGTGAGGTCCGCTATGGGGACCACCTTCACCGACAGCGCCGACGTCTTCGGGTGGCCAGTCTGCCATCGGCAAGTCGGTCATCGAGCCTGACCAGGTCGACTGAGACGCACCGAGTCCGTGCGTTCAATTCCAAAGGCGACGCACCCGCCTGAGACTTTTTGACGGTCACGCGCGCAGCGTGGGAGCTCCTCGTGCAGACGAAAATCCTCCAACGTCGTGTTCGATTCAACCGTCGCCAACACGTCGAGCGGACCCGCGGTCGTTTGCAGCAGCTTGTGCCCACGACTTTGAAGATGCAAACGGCTCGGCGCGATTCGTCGTGGATGACGATATCCCAATCGATAGTGTGAACGGGCGCGCCTTGCAGTACGGCCATGCCTCCCAAAACGATGAATTCTACGTCGTGTCCAACGAAGCGCGCAGCGTCACGCTTCCGAGTGGCTTCAACGGCCAATCGTGGTCTAAATCCTGCTAGGTGCGCGCGTCGCGACACATGGACAGCAGCGCCGACGTAAAGTCGTTGACCAGGCTCGCTTGCTTGGCCGCACTATCCAGGGAGGGCAGCTTGTTACCTGGAGTGCTTGGCCGCGTTGGTTCGAGCACGGCAGCGATCTCGCTCTCGGCGAACTCGGTCCACGACCAGGGCACCTCCGAAATTCGCGCGGCTGCCGGGATCGCCGTCGCCGAGCCAATATGGGCGACGAATTCGCGTCGAGAGTTCTGCTGGACGCTCTGTCCGAGCGCCACGAGCGAAAGCGAGCCCATGATGGCGATGACCCAGGCGACCGGCCTACGGAAGCGGGTGAAGTGGGCAAGCTGCTGTGCGGTCGGCGGTTGAGCCTCAACAGTATCCCACTCGAGCGTCAGGGATCCCTCGGCGCTGACTTGTTCCGCTTCGTAGCTCCCGAAGAAGCGCTCGTCCTCCACGCAAAACGAGTCAATCCGTTTCGAATGCTGCACGCAGATCCTCCCTTCGTAGGTACTATTGGACACACTGGACTCCATGAGTGCGGCGGCGTCGAGAGCAGCCATTCTGTACATCGCGGCGGCTCGCGCTCGTGGTTTTCAGTCAGAAATTGGTCACGCCTGGTGTGTCAATTTGTCTCGAGCGGGCGCGCAATTTTTCCCGAGAAAAGCGCGCCGATAGCGCGCGGATGCACGGCTCACCGAAATATTTCGACCCGCTGCCCACGTTCGGAAGCGTGATCGTCGCCGGCGCGGCGCCGAGATCGAACACAGCGGTTGAATAGAGCGAGTCGCGGTTGCCGCTCTGGAGTTTGCGGTTGTGAAAGAACTTGCCGACGCGCCCTTGCGCTACGAGGCCGATGAAGACCGCATCCGACTTGCCGCGCATGAAGTTGTCTGCGGTAACCGGGACTGCCTTCGACGCCGGAGCCTGTGCGAACGCGGGGCTTCCGGCCACGGCGAATGCGAGCTTGTTCATTTGCCTCTCGATTGTTCAAGCGACGACGGTCACGGTTCTAACTTTTCTACTAGGGCGCGCTACGCAGCAAACGCAACGTTGGTTGGCTTTTTGAGGGGTGCGTGGAAGTACCGGTGGTCAACTCCAAGTGCAATCGGACAGTCAAGACGCGGCGTTAGACCTGGAGCAAACGGACGTTGGGGAAATAGGAACGTAAGCGATCGAGGTCGGCACGCTCCGCTGCCTTCCGGCAACTCGCTACGTCGCCCGATTGCGGCCACGCATGTACGGCGAAGCCTCGTAGTCGAAATCGGCGACAGCGAGAGGACGCTGCCATCGCCACGCAGAAGAAGCGCGGGTGATATCGCCGCCGCTCCAAAAATGGATACCGCGCCCAAATTCGCTACGGGAACAAGGAGTCAAAATGTTTAACGAACGCGTGCGCACTTCGAAGGAGATCCGCGGCGATACGATCTTCTGGGTCAGACACGCGACGCGCGATTGGCAGATGTCGCCCGGACCACTCGACTCGATTCGTTGCTGCATTGAGCCACGGGTATTCGAGCTGCGGGTACTGCGTCGTCACGCCGCGCCTAATGGCGTCAGCCACTACCGCGGGGTGCGCGTTTTCGAGCTCCTCCACAGCCGCCAGAGTTCGCGCGCCCCCAATAATGAGAGCCGTGCTCCCGGGGGTGCGGCGTAGCACCGCCACAAGCCGAGCCGCAACTTGATGCTTTTGCGGAGCAGGTGCTCCTCCCCGAGCAAAGACCGCTTTTGCGAGCTTCTCGAAAACCATCTGCATCAACATACAAAACGACGATGCAACTCCCGCGTCGTATGCCGCCTGTGCCGCGACTAGATCATCAGCCGCTTGCGCGAAAAACGCTTCCCCCCAATCGCGATCGGTCGCCAACGTTAAAGCTCCTCGAGGTGCTCCCAACCGTCAGGGACGTCGATCTCCCGACGCTCGCGCGCAGCCCACTCGTCCGGACTGAGTAGCAACACCGCCGAAGGAAACGGGACCTCGCTGGTAGGCCTGAAACGCACAGGAAGCACCTCCATTGTCGTTGGCGCTTCCGTCGTAACCTCGACCAGCCTGACCTCGCGTTCAAGAGGATCTAACGCCAAGAATACCTTCACGATCCCGTGGTCAACACGACGGTGCGCGGCAGCGAGAGATTCGGCCACCTGTCGGTAGCCGCGAGGTTCCAAAGTGTGCGGGATCGTCATGTTCGACATCGGATTATAGCGCTGACCCCCGGCGCAGTCGACCATCGGGAGAAGTGAACGAGCCGCATCGGACATTCACTGTTCGCCTGACGGTTGCCGCGCCAACCAATCATGTAAAGTCGGCGTGATGGCCTTGATTTCTGTGCGCCGAATTCGCGCTGCGCTGCGATATCGGCATGGCTTGGGCAGGTCGGCCCCAAATCCTGACGCTGTCTGTAGGCCCCGGATTGCCCAGAAAAATGGGGCGATCCTAGACCGCCGCACCGGTCGCGGTTCTAAACTCTTCTACTAGGGCGCGCTACGCAGCAAAAGCCAACATTGGTTGGCTTTGGAGGGTGAGTGGAAGCGGTCTGTGTGCCGATCTCAGCCGTGCTCGCGTCAGCCTCGTGCTTTCTAGCAACCGGAAAACGGTGCCGAGCGAGGAATCGGCATGCGTTTACTCTTCGCCCCATTGGTATTGGTCTTAACACTTGGATTCATCGGCTGCAGCGGCGGTGACGGCGGAGGCCCGAACGCCGCCGCGGAGCGCATGGGGTTGGCGCGCCATGCCGAAGTTCCGCAGATTGCGCGGCGCCGCTATTTTGCAATGCCGATCCGGTGCGGCACTTGCTCGACCAGCAGTGCACGGCCGCGTGCGACTCTGTTCAGCCCTGCGCACCGGCGAGCCGAGCCCTTGCGATTCATATTCAGGCCACTACGAGTGCAACAGCACCCGCGGCTGGCTTTGGGACTACGAATGCATCGGCAGCCCGAGGCCGTGCGAGCTGCTGACCGCCGCGGTGTGTGAGCTTCAGCCCGGCTGCTTCTTGCAATAGACGGGAAAGCGAGCCTACTGCACGGCTGCCTTCCGCGGGGGCGTTCCTGAGGCATCCATTAAGTATCGGAAAGGATCGGCGCGCGTCGAGAACACCAGAGTGTCGCCATCGCCGATGATCTTGTCATAGGTCTCCATGGTTTTGACGAACTCGTAGAGGGTTCGGGCCTCCGCCGTCTTCTGATACGCGGCTGCGTAGACGCTCGTGGCCGTCGCGTCCGCTGCGCCGCGAATCTCTTCGACCGTTTTGTAGGCGCCGGACTCGATGACGCTCAGATCGCGCTCCTTGTTGCCGAGGATCTTCGCTGCCTCGCCTTCACCCTCCGAGCGAAACCGCGAAGCGATCTGTTGCCGCTCGGAGATCATGCGCTCGTAGATCTTCTCCACGACACTCGGGTTGTAATTGATACGCTTGAAACGCACGTCCAATAGCTCGATACCGAACTCGCTCAGCTTGGCGGTCGCCGCGTCCTGAATCTCGCGTTCGATCTCTTTGCGCCCTTTCTTGATGGGCGGCAACACGCCGATGTTGCTGGTGCCCGCGTCGATCGCTGCCATGTCCGTCTCTGGCTTGCGGTCCTTCGTCGTCCGAATCACCTCGATCAGGTCGTGTTTGGCGATGGCGTTGCGCGTCTCGCTGCCCAAGATGTCGTCCAGGCGGGACTGCGCGCTGCGTTCGTCGCGAAGTCGCCTGAAGTACTCGAGCGGCCGGGTGATTCGCCAACGAGCGAACGTATCCACGGAGATGTACAGTTTATCGCGCGTGGGCATCTCGCTCTTCGCGCCGTCCCACTCCAGGATCTGCTTGTTAATCACATGTACTTCATGGATGAACGGAACCTTGAAGTGTAACCCGGCTTCCGTGACCGGGTTGGCGCTCGGTTTACCGAACTGGGTGATGATGACCTGCTCTGTCTCCTGAACCGTGTAGTACGAACCGGTCAAAGTGATCAGGCCGAACAGCGCGACCAAGAGCCCGACCGTGTATGCTTTGCCCAGGTTCATCGCGCAACTCCTGCTTCAGCGCTCAGCGCCGGGCTCAGATTCAGCAATGGTAGCAAGCCCTTGATGTCTTCCCCAATGATCACCTTGCGCTTCACCTTCGGCAGCGTGGTAGCCATTGTCTCCAAGTAGATTCGGCGCCGAGTGACTTCGGGTGCTTTGATGTACTCGGCCAGCAACGCACTGAACTTGGAGACGTCACCCTCCGCCTCGTTGATACGCTTTTTAGCGTAGCCTTCCGCTGCGCGGATGGTTTGGTCGGCCATACCGCGGGCTCGCGGGATCGACTTGTTGTATTCGCCGTTGGCTACGTTGATGGCACTCTCCTTCTCTTGCTGCGCTTGGTTGACTTCGTTGAAAGAGGCTTGCACCTTCTCCGGAGGATTCACGTTCTTCAGTTGTACCTGGTCGATCTTGATGCCCATGGTGTAGCTGACGACCATCGCCTGCAGCCTCTGCAGCGCTTCGTTCTCGATCTCTTGTCGACCGATGGTGATTACCTCGTCGACGGTGCGATCGCCGACGACTTCGCGCATCACGTTCTCGGAAGCCGCGCGTAGGGTGGCATCCGCGTTGCGGACGTTGAACAGGTATTGGTCGGCGCGCTCGATCCGATACTGAACCACCCACTCGACCAGGGCCACGTTCAAGTCGCCGGTAACCATGGTCTTCTCGCCCAGCCAACTGCTCTCCGGGCTCGCTTGCCATGGATTGGATGAGCCATCGGTGCCGAACCCAAACTCCTGCTTCAGTTGACGTTTGACGGGCACGACATTCACGTCGTCGACGCCGAGCGGCACTTTGAAATGCAGGCCCGGCGGGACGATGTGACTGAAGCGACCGAAGCGGAGCACCACACCCTCCGACTCGGCGGGAACCGTGTACACGGTCATCCACAGAGCGGTCGCGCCGACGACAATCAAAAGCGTCGCTCCGACCAAGCGCGGGATACTCCACGTGCGAAGAAATTGTATGGGGTCTAGCACGTGTCTCGTCCAATCTGGGAAAGTGCACGACCAGGCGCGGCCCACCACGGGCTGTGACCGATGCGATCACTCTCATCAGGGTCGTGAGTGTGCGAGCCTAGCACCTCACTCGCGACACCCCGACTTTTCGAGAGTGGTTCGTAGAGCGCGGCCCGTCGCCTCTGCAGTCGGAGAGAGAGCAAAGTACATGTCCTGCTTATTCCGAGCTCGCCCGCCAAAGTAACTCCTGGGTCGCGATGACGGTTCGCCCCACGAATCCGCATCTTCGCCTCGCAAAAGGAGGGCTCTCGCTGGAAGAGCCCCAAATCGAGGAGCAAGTGCCAGCCGCCTCCTACCAATCTGCTCAGTTTTCAGATTCTGTGGGTCAAGGTTCAGCGAGCGCCATTCGGCGCGCGCCTGACATCGCGCACGAAATCGAGCGTATCGTGCACGCATCGCAACCGTTCGCTCGGCGTCAGGCTGAGCATTCAACGGCCGAGCGATCGAACCCTGCCGTATCGTGGGCCGGTGTGCGTCACCTTGCGCGAACGAGTTACCTGTCGCCCGCAAAGCGCCTGATTACGGTTGCTTCCGAAAAGCTTGCTCTGTGGCGACGCGGTTCACAGTCAAAATTTTTGAGGGAGAATTTGACGGCGCAAAACGGCAGTCGAAGCGTTTAGAGGCGCGGCCCCGTTGGTCGACGGCGGTTCTAAACTCTTCGATGAGCGCGCGCCCAACACCTTTCGTCGAATTTCGGCGAGCACTGCGAACGGTTTCTTCAATTCGTACGCGACCTTCTATCCAGTCAAGGTCGGGTGCGAAAGCATCGTACCCACCACGCGACGAAGGACGTCGGCTTCGAGAGTGCTGCATACTTTACTCGAGAGTTCAAGCGACGGTACGGAGCCCACCGTCGAGATACCGTGAGTATCACTTGCCCCAAAAGTTCGTACCTACGGCACAAGGAATCACGGATACTCGAGGGATGCGGCGTGCGCGTTTGTGTTGGACGGTCAGCGTCGGGGTACTCGCCGTGTGTTCGAGTGTCGTTAGCCAGACGGCAGAACAGACTCCACCGGCAAAGCTTGCATCGCGCTGGGACACGTTCAAGGCCAACGTGGACGCGGCCCAGAACGAAGCACGACTCCGGTTCGTTGCGCTTGCTGCCGAGCGCGACGCTCAAAGCTTGGATGCCAACGAATTCAACGAACGACTAGCGGCGTTCGCTCGCACGTCGCCGGTCTGGGTCAGCTCGTGGCCTCTGGCGGCGTTCGCGAGGACGCCGGCGGTCTGGTTCGACTCGTGGGATCTGGTGTTGAGTGAACCGGACGCGAAAAAGCGCTCGCTCAAAATCGACGCGGCGCTCGCTGCACGTACTCGAGTACTCACCACGCCGGACCCCACCGCGTGCTTCGACAAGCGGTCGAAGTACACGCCAAGTTCGGTTTGCGAGGGACTGCTCGAGAGTTGGTGTTGGGCGTTATTCGCCGCCCGCGGGACCCCTTCTTTTCGACGGGCCGACCCAGACTTGGCCATCACCCGAGAGGCACTCGGAAGCGTCGAAGAACTCCGCACAGTGGAGGGCTCGAAGAGCGCCCCGTACGGGCATGACGACGTGCGATTTGCATTCTGTTCGGCCGCAGCGACGAGCCGAAAGTATGATTTCGGTTTCGTCAGGTATGCCTCGTTCGCGACACCGCCGTTTTGGCGCGCCTATGACACGGATCATCAGCCAGACTCCGTCTCGAGCGAGCAGTTCGAACTGTCCTGCGGCGATCGCGACCGGCTGAAAAAACTCGCGGGCGTTCTCTCGAACCAGGTGGCATCGGTTCCTCGCGGCAGGTCGCGGTTTCACCTCGAAGGTTGGGCCTATACGGTTAATCGTAGGCTGAGACAGTGCATCAGCGCGGTAGTCAACGATTGCAGCAACGTCTACTTTCCGGGCGGCCTCCCGATCATTTCTTACCTCGATGCCTCGTGTCGCGCGCGCGACGCTACGGAGGCGGACCTCGTGGCTGATATCAAAGCCACGAGCAGGTTCGATACGCAGGCAACGCAGCCTGGCCAACTCGCTCTCGTCGACCGTCTACACGCTTGTTCTTCGGCGCGAGCCAACGGCTATGATTGGCGTTACGCGAAGCCGAACGGAGGCCGCTGCAAGCCTCAACCAACCAATCCTCGACTTTGAGACCGCACACGCGCTCGAGCCCTCGTGTTCTAGTGTGCTCGTGTCCCCATCCTCCTTCGAACCCGAGTCGGGATGCAGTCGCTCTGGGGGGCAGTCTGAGCGCGACTAAGCCTGGAGTTCACGAACGCAACGCTGTCGGGCATGTGCTTGATGCGCACGTTGTCCGACTGGTCGTCGAACGTGAAGTTGGTGAGTCCGTTGCACGTGCAGCTGCTTTGCCCCGCCCGGTGCATCGGCACATCTGATCGTATGAGATTGGTCGTCCAAACAAGGATCTGTTCTCGGCACAACCGCCCTCCGGAAACGGAGCTCCGCGCGCATGCAGATTGAGCTCACCGCTTGGTGGCGCGGCTTTCTAGTGATTGTTTTGATGGTCGCACGCTGCGTCGCGTGCCGTCGCAGCCTTCGGCGGCGAGTGCCGTCCCCCAGCGGAAGCGGGGGAAATGTTGGCTTTGGAATGACAAGCGAACGTTGGCTCGGCTGCCACGCGCGGCTCCAAAGTCACGCTGAGAGCTCCTTCGAAAGCGGATCGAGCACCACGCCGCGCTTCGGAGCAGAGCCAAGAGGTTCGGAGAGCTCTTCTCTCAGCAGCGCGGTCAAGGCTTCGGTTACGTTGCGACGCAGGTCGAGGCGGCCGGTGATGAGGCCGATTTCGCGCAAGGGGGTCGGGCCGCTGAACGGGCGAAGCTGCGCCTCTTTCCGATCGTCATCTAGGCCACGTGCCACGAGCGCGGGCAGCACGGTCGCGCCGAGCCCTCGATCGATCAGCTCGATCAACGTCTCGAAATTGCCGCTCTCGAAGTGCACGCGGCTCTTCTTCTGATCGGGTTTGGGCTTGCAGTAGCTCAGCACTTGGGTGCGAAAGCAGTGACCCTCGGGCATCACGAAGAGCTCCCGATTGGCCAGCTCCGCCTGTTGGATTTTGGCCTTCTTGAGCAAGGGATCGCCGGGAGGGAGATAGGCGAACATGGCCTCGAAGCCGATGCTCATCTCGATCACGCCCGGGCTCTCGAGCGGGATGGCGGCGATGCCGGCCTCGAGCGTGTCGGAACGGATACGTTCGATCATCTCTTCGGTCTTCAGTTCCTCGAGCGAGAGCTGCACCTTCGGAAACTTCGCGAGGAAGCCCGGCAAGAAGAGCGGGACGATGGACGAGGAGAGCGAGGGGATCACGCCCAATCGAAACGCACCGCTCGGGTCGCTCTCCTCGGCGACGATGCGGCCGAGCCGCTCGGTCTCGCGCAAGATGGTGCGCATCTGATCGAGCACTCGGATGCCGTCGGGAGTGGGCAAGACGGGCTGTCGGCTGCGATCGAAGAGCACCGTATCGAGCAGCTCCTCGAGCTTGTGGAGCTGCATGCTGAGTCCCGATTGCGACACGTTGGTCCGCGTCGCAGCCGCTCGGAAGTTTTGAGTCTCGAGCACGGCCAGCGCGTAGCGCATCTGCTGCAAGGTGACTTGACTGAGATCCACCCGCTCAGGATGGGCTCTACGCCCGGTTTCGACAAGCCGGGCCCCGGGTGTTGCAGAAATTCATGAGTATTTTCGTTGCGTTGCCCGGGTCGGCGTTCACTAAAAATGAACGGTATCTAACAATGTTCGATTGGAATTATTGAATGCGCGTGACCATGATGGTCCTACCGATGACGGAACTCCTGTTTGGGGGAAAGCTCGGGAAAGGAACAGATTAGAAAATGCCGATTATCAATAGCGACGTGAAGCCGTTCAAGGCTACCGCATTCCACAACGGTAAGTTCGTCGACGTCTCGAACGAGACGCTCAAGGGCAAGTGGTCCGTGTTCGTGTTTTACCCCGCGGACTTTACGTTCGTGTGCCCGACCGAGCTCGAAGACCTCGCCAACACCTACGCCGAGTTCCAGAAGCTTGGCGTCGAGATCTATGGCATCTCGACCGACACGCACTTCGCCCACAAGGCGTGGCACGACACTTCGGAAGCAATCAAGAAGGTCACGTACCCGCTGATTGGCGACCCGACGACCACGCTGTCTCGCGCTTTCGACGTGTTGATCGAAGAAGAAGGCCTCGCATACCGCGGCACCTTCGTGATCAATCCCGAAGGCAAGATCAAGTTGGCGGAAATTCACGACAACGGCATCGGCCGCGACGCGAGCGAGCTCTTGCGCAAGGTGAAGGCCGCTCAGTACGTGGCTTCGCACCCGGGCGAGGTTTGCCCCGCGAAGTGGCAAGAAGGCGCGAAGACGCTCAAGCCGTCTCTCGACCTCGTCGGCAAGATCTGAGTAGGCGTACTCGATTGGTTCGGGAGATCTCGTGCCGGCCATGCCGCCGAGGTCTCTCGAACTTGCACTGCACCAAGATACGAAAGGACCCGCTATGCTCGACGAACAACTTCGCTCACAGCTCGCTCAGTACTTGGCTCACCTGAAGGGGCCGATCGAACTGCGCGCCGCGCTCGACGAATCAGACGCATCGCGCGAGGTCGCGACCTTGCTCGAGGAGATCCGCGCAGAGTCCCAGCTGATCTCGATCACGACTGAGCTTCCGCCAGGCGTGCGGGTGCCGTCGTTCGCGGTCGCCCGCCCGGGCCACCCGTCGCGGGTGCGTTTCGCAGGCCTGCCGCTCGGGCACGAGTTCACCTCCCTCGTCCTGGCCTTGCTTCACGTGAGCGGGCACCCGCCCAAGGTCAGCCCGGAAGCCCTCGATCAGGTGCGCGAGCTAAACCAACCGCTCAAGTTCGAAACCTACTTTTCCCAGAGCTGTCAAAACTGTCCGGATGTCGTTCAGGCGCTCAACATCATGGCCGCGCTGAACCCTGACATCGAACACGTGGCCATCGACGGCGCGCTCTTTCAGAGTGAAGTGGAAGAGCGGCAGATTCTGGCCGTCCCCACCATCTATCTCAACGGTGAACGCTTCGGGCAGGGCCGCATGGAGCTCGAAGAGGTACTGAACAAGGTCGACAAGACCGGGCAAGAGCGGAAGGCTCAAGAACTCTCTAAGAAGGGCGTGTTCGATGTCTTGATCGTCGGCGGAGGCCCCGCGGGCGCGGCAGCGAGTATCTATGCGGCACGCAAAGGCATCGCTACCGGCATCGTCGCCGAGCGTTTCGGCGGTCAGGTGCTCGATACGCTGGCGATCGAGAACTTCATCTCGGTCGAGCACACGGAAGGGCCGCAGTTCGCCTCCGCGCTCGAACAACACGTGCTGTCGTATCCGGTCGATCTGATGAAAAACCAGCGGGTCAAGGCCGTTCGGACCGGTCCGCTCGTCACCGTCGAACTCGAGAGCGGTGCGACCCTGCGCACCAAAACCTTGATCGTTGCGACGGGCGCACGCTGGCGCGACATGAACGTGCCCGGGGAGGCCGAGTATCGGACCCGTGGCGTCACCTATTGTCCGCATTGCGACGGCCCCTTGTTCAAAGGCAAGCGCGTCGCCGTGATTGGCGGCGGCAACTCGGGTGTGGAAGCCGCGCTCGACCTGGCCGGCATCGTGGCTCACGTGACCCTGCTCGAATTCGCCGACCAATTGAAAGCCGACGCCATACTCGAACGCAAGCTGCGGAGCCTGCCGAACGTCGACATCCTGACCAACGCGCGTACCACAGAAGTCCGCGGCGATGGTCGCAAGGTCGTGGGCTTGACGTACGAAGAGCGCACCACCTCTGCACTGAAGAGCGTCGATATCGAAGGTGTGTTCGTGCAGATCGGGCTTTTGCCCAACACGGACTTCTTGAAGGGCGTCGTGGAGCTCAGCAAATTCGGCGAAATCGTGGTCGATGCCAAAGGGCGCACCTCGGTAGCCAACATCTTCGCGGCTGGAGACGCCACGACCGTGCCTTACAAGCAGATCATCATCGCCACCGGCGACGGCGCGAAGGCCGCCCTGGGTGCGTTCGAGCACCTCATGCACTCTGAGCCGGTCGCGGCCGAGTAGGTGGCGTTCAAGGGCTCGACCGGGGCCCGATCGCCACGCTGGTAGCTACTTGTCGTTGGAGTTTTCGGAAGCGAGCGGGCTTTTCACGGCGCGCCGTCGTGCGGCCTCGCAGCCTGCGACGACGCTCTGCGGCGCGCCGACTTCGAGGCCCTAGGACTGGTTTTTGGCGCAGAAACGTCGCCAGACGTCTCGGTAGACCGACTCGAGATTGCGGGCAAAGCGTGCGCCGTCCATGAGCGGCGATTGCTCCAGGCGCGCGCGCAGTGTTTGGCGCAGCTCACTCAGGTGCGCGAGGTCAGTGGCCAAGGAGCGCGCTGCCTGCACATATTCGTCGTGAGTCGTTGCGATCAGCTCTGGCAAACCCAAGTTCATCGCCTGGCAAACGCCCGCGCGACCGACCACGGTTTCACCGACGAGGGTCACCGTCGGTACGCCCATCCACAAAGCGTCGAGACTCGTGGTTTGCCCGTTGTAGGGGAACGTATCGAGGCAAATGTCGATCTCCCGGTACCTACTCAGATAGTCGAGCCGCCCGCTGCGACCGACGAATTCGATGCGCTCGTGCTTCACGCCTGCTTCTTCGAAAAACGAGCGCAAGCGGTCCCGCGCACTTCCCTCGGGTGCCACGAGCACCAATCGCGACTCGGGCACTGCGTTCAGAACTCTCGCCCAAAGGCGGAGCACTCCATCATTGACCTTCCGAAAATGATTCAGGGAGCCGAAGGTGATTCGTCCTTCCGTGAGCGCCGGGAGCGGACTCACCTTCGGCACGTCCGTCAGCGGGTCGTAGCACCAGAAAGAGTCGGGAAGTCGAATGGTCTCTTCCGAGTAGGCGCTACGGTCGAGTGCGCTTTCGTCCGCGGGATCCAGAAATGGATCGGACAGGCGGTAGTCCATGGTCTCTAAACCCGTCGTCCCCGGATACGCTAGCCAGCAGATCTGCACTGGAGCGGGCCGGCGAGCAAACGCCAGCAAGCGGCAGCCAATCAGGTGCATGGTGAGATCGACCAAGATATCGATCTGGTCGCGGCGAATCACCTCGGACAAGGCCGCGTCGTCCAGGGCGGCGACTTCGCGCCAGACATCCGCAGAGCGGCGGATGAGAGCGGTCTCTCGGCTCCGCTCGTTGGCGCTCGAATAGCAAAAGATCTGGAACTGTCGATGGTCGTGGTTTTGCAAGAGTGGGATCGTGAACCGCGACATGGCGTGATCTTTGAAATCGGGTGACACGTAGCCGATGCGCAGCCGGCGTTCGGGCGAGCGATCGTTGGGGTGCGGCAAGGCTTGGGCCGCGAGTGGCCGCGCATGCCGGGCATTCCACACTCGCGCCTCGGCAAGAATATCGCTCGCGCTGACGTTCGGCCGAAACTGCATGTTGAACAAGAGAACGCTGTGCGCGTTGGGGTCGTCCGGACGCAACGCGACTGCGTCGCGGTGCACCGCCTCGAGCTCATCGTGGCGCCCTGTCTCCTCGAGCGCAGCGTCAAGATAGCCGCGAGCGGGATGGAATTTTTCGTCGATCTCCAACGCTCGCCGAAAATCAACGATTGCCTCTTCGAAACGGCCAGCGTCCGCGTGAATCGCGCCGACTGCGGTGTGCAGGTAGGCTGACCGCGGATTGCATTTCAGCGCCGCGCGATACCAAGCGACAGCATGGTCCGCTGCGCCACCACTGCGCAGAGTCGCGCCGAGCGCCGCGAACAGTTCGGCTGGATCCATGTCCGATTCGGGGCATCGCGCTGGAGGAACCAGCGCGACAAGCGCGCTCAGCCTGGCTCTCACGCTCGCCACGCGAGCTACGGCCTGCGACAGACTCGGTTCGAGCTCCAGAGCCCGCTCATAACACGCTGCTGCTGCAGGCAATTCCGCTTGCGCCTCGAACGTGAGCGCAAGAGTGACGATTGGCTCGGCGAAGTCCGGCTTGCTAGCGATGGCCCTGAACAACACGCCGAGGGCTTCGCGTTGCCGCCCGAGCCTCCCGTAGACGCCGCCGAGACTCGAAAGGAAGAAAGGATTGTCCGGCGCGACGCGAACGGCCCGCTCGAGCAAAGCGCAGGCTTCTTCCAGCCGATCGGATCCCAGCATGAGCGCGCTGAGGAGAAATAGCGCGTCGCCATGCTTCGGCGTTTGTGCGATCACGCGGCGATAAAGCAGCTCCGCGCGATCGACTTGGCCCACCCGATGGAACTGCACCGCAATTTCGAAAAGCGAGGTATCCCCCAAACGTCAACTCCTTCCCAACCCCCAAACTCGTCCCTCGAGCTGGAGTTCGCTGAGACGCTAGGATAGCGAAGGCGCGCGTGATTATCAATCCACGTTTGGCCCGGCTAGCCCGAAGCGTGAGCGACTGGTTATTGCCGGTCTCTGTTGTCTCGTTCTAGATGCCTCGGCGGACGAGGACGAAATCTTTTTCATCTAGTCGTTGATGCGCGCACGTGCCGGCGGGCTCGTCGCACGGCCGCAACTCGTTCGGCGTCAATCGCTTGGCAACGCATCCCGCTCGCAGCAGGCCTCGACCTCGCGGTGGGAGCGACGCAAACGAGTTTGGATCTCCGACTTTGGCTCACACTCGATGGTGGGACGCGCGAAGTCGTGGGGCCCAGCAGTTGGCGTCACGAACCCTTCGAGGTGCGCCGCGGACGCTTCGGCGTCGGGCGATTCTCGGCCCAGGTGAGCAGCTCATCGAGCGCCGGGCACAGCGACTGACCCCAGTCGGTCATGCAGTACTCAACCTTGGGCGGCACCTGCGCGTGGACAATGCGCGACACGATGCCGTCCTGCTCGAGCTGCCGAAGCTGCTGGCTGAGCATTTTCTGCGAAACAGCTGGGATTGCCCGCTCTAGGTCGGAGAAGCGAAGCGTCTTGCCGCCGAAGAGATGAAAGAGGATGACCAACTTCCAGCGCCCCTCGAGCATTTGGATCGCGTCCTCGATGCCGCCCGCCGCGCTCGCGGGCGTGTGATGGTCATGCTTACCCAAACGTAGGTCCCTTACTTTTCCGTGCGTCCTTGCGGCTCCCAAAGCTACTCCTTAGAGATTGGGCGATGCAAACGAACCTCACCCGCTCCTCTGAGCTACCCGCACCCGTTGCGGACTATTTTGCGTACGAAACGAGCGATCCCGCTGCGCTCGCTCGGTGCTTCACCGAAGACGCGCTCGTCGCCGATGAGCGTCACGAGCATCGCGGGCGCGCAGCGATCGCAGCGTGGAACACGGAGGCGAACGCAAAGTACGCTTTCGAGACCGAAGTGCTCGAGACCGAGGTAGATGGCCATTGCGTGACGGTGCGCGCGAAGATCACCGGGACCTTTCCGGGCAGCCCCATCGAGCTCCGCTTCCGCTTCACGCTCGCGGGTGGGCTGATCGCTTCATTGCAGATCGCGCCGTGAGACCAGCAAAAACCGCAACCATCACGCGCCTCTCGCAGCGGCGGCTCGAAGTTCTTTCTACTAGCCCCGCGAGGGCGATCAGGCTTTGAGCTCGCTGAAACCGCCTGGACTGTGGATCGACGCGTCGGGGACTGCGCCCGCGCCCCCGCAGAAGTCCGTGGTCAGATCAGAGTAACCGTAGTGAGTGACCTCACTGGCGGGGCCATCCTTCGCAGGAAAGCCGTGCGCGTCTGCCTTGAGCCCCATGGCGTTCATGATGTTGCAGAAGTACTTGTTCACGGGCGCATTGCCGTACTTGGGGTCGGTGCCCGTCGCTTGGCTGAGACCGTCGACCATCATGTCCGTGCCCTCGACGCACTGTGCCAGGCTCCGACCGAGCATTTGCTCGGGAGTCGCGCCGGACGCAGCGTCGAGGTGAATGATCTTGCCTGTCTTGAAGTACCCTCCGCCGCTGCCCGCCTGGATGATGGGAGCATTGTTCAGGTTGTGCGCGCAGCCGTCCGAACATTCGTTCATCCAGACCGCGGTCGTGTTGTCGAGCACGGTTCCATCGCCCTCGCTGATGCTGTCGAGCATGCCCACGAGCTTGGCGAACTTCTGAGCGTGGTAGCTGTCGATCTTGAGCAGGGCTTCCACGACGTTCGGCACGCAAGGGCCTTGCATGTCCGGGGAGCCGAGGCGATGAGCCAAGCTATCCGCGTCAGCGTTGACGCCTAGCCCTAAATATTTGAAATTACTCGGAAACTTCAAGAAGATGACAGGGTTGGCGTTGCACGCAGCCGTCAGTGCAGCGATCGCAGCGTAGAGGTCTGCGTTGTCCATCGAAGCATTCACTCGGCGCGTCACGACGTCACCTTCGCTGCCAGTGGCGAGCGGGTTCGACGCTCCGAGCTCCATTGCCAACGCTTGGCTGCATTGCGCAGCAATCTGCTGGCCGAGCTCGTTGGTGAGATCCATCCAAGCAGCGAGCTTGTCCTTGTCTGCCTTGCTCATGTCCTTTCGCGCAAGGCTACTCAGATCATCCCTCACGAGATCGGTGATCGCCTTGCCCTTGGCGACTGCCCAGGCGTCCGCGTTCAGCGGACTGTTCGGATTGAACAGGCCCGTGAGATTATTGAACGCCTGCGTCGCGTTCAGCGGACGAAATATTCGCTCGGCCTTGGAGAAAGAGATCGCCGATTGCGCGCCCTCGTTCGGAATACCCGCCACGTTCATCAACAAGGGCACGCCCTCGGGGCTCAACTGCTGGGCCATGACGTGATCCAGGGACGGACCGATGGGCAGGGCATTGAACCTCGTCGATGCGTTGAAGTTAAACGGGTCGTTGCTGTTCGGCGTGACGGGCTGGCAGGTGAAGGCCGACGCCGTGACCTGCAAGTGAACCTCGTTACCTTGCCCCCGGCCTCGGCCAGCCCCCGTGTTGTTCATGGTCCATTCGTTCATGGTGCGGATGCCACGCGGCATGAGCAGCTTCTTCGCGTACGGGGCGAGGGGCGCGAGCGTGGTCGATGTCAGATCCTCAGCGGTGAGATCGCCATCGAGCTTCGCCGGGAACCAGTTGTTCGTGATGCAGCCGTAGTGCGTGAACATCACGATGGTGCGCTTCGGAGCAACGAAGCCGGCTCGTGCAGAGCGCTCGAACAGAGAGCCCAAGAACGGCGCAGCGATCATCGCTCCACCCAGCCCGCGGAGGAAAATTCTTCGGTTCGAATTGATCATGTCTCGAGCTCTCCTCGGGTTACACGGACTCGCGAAGGAATTCGCTCGACTAGGACCGAGCACATCGGCACCCCCAGCAGAATTTGAAAAATCACCCGCTCATACTGTCCGAATGCTTAGCACCCTGCTTCGACACCGAAAGGTGAGCTTTCGCTCGTCCGAACTCGCAAATTTCCAGCTTGAACCGAACGAGGATCTGCGTGGCCGAGAGCAGCCGCGTGTCGCACTCCGCGCTGCGGTTCTCAACTCTTGGACCTCGGGTGCGGCGACAGCAATTGCCGCTGGGGACAAGGACGAGTCGAAGGAGGGCCTGGTGACGAGCCTCCTGGAATGCGTTGACGACGATGAGGACACACCGCGATGGAGCGACGCGTGCGAACGCGGGCCGGGCGTGCCGTCCTAACCAAACCGAAAGCTGCGGGCTCCGCGTCAGTTGGATTGAGCGATGATCCAGGTCGAAAGTTGTCGAAACTGGGGCGTGTCTACGAACGTCAGCAGCCGCACTCGACCGTCGCTGGCGCTGACGTAGTTACCGGGATAGTTGAGCGATTCGAGGGCATGACTCGCCGGATCCGTACCTGAAAGCGGCGGGCGAAAACAGAACGTCGCGTCTTTACTGAAATTCGCAGAACCGTCGAAGATATCGCTCCACAGCAGCGCGTTGGCGTGTCGCAGGTAGGCACCGGGCTGGTCGCTCGATTCGAAAGAAACGCACGCGGGCGTCGCGAGCCCCGGTTCGATTTTCCATTGCGAGTCCGCGCCAAGCGAGCTCTCGGCTCGGACCACGCTCGCGACATGGCTCAGGAAAACGCCCGCTTTGCCGAGCGCGTTCAGTCTCACGATCCCGCTCCCGGTTGCCTTCACGGCGGTCCAACGCATATCCAAGCTGCCATCATCGACGCTCTGCACGAGGCGTTGACCGTTGCTGGAGCTGGCGGCGCCAGCCACGTCCAAGGACAGCCCGCTCGACTGGATGACGAGTTTCAAGCCCGCGCTGCCAACGCTGGGCAAGAACAGCTGTTCGCTTTGACCGCTGCAGCCGGCCTGTTCGATCAGCGCACCACTGGCCAGGCTCTTTGCCCTGACCTGTAGGCATTTGCCGCTCAGGGCGTTGCGCAGCGAAAAGTAGCCCACCGGCCCAACCAGCGCCCAGAAAGTTTGGTTGGCGCCCCCGTAGCAAGCGTACTGCTGTATTTCGACGCCGTTATCGACGCCCAGACCCACGACGTCGATACAACTGTCGGGCGCGGCTGCGGGTCGAAGCGAGTAGGCGGTATTGTCGATCAGCAACGGACAGGCTGCGTCCGGAGTCGGCCCTTCGCAATTCGGCGCTGAGCACACGGAGTTCACGCACGAGCCCGTTTTGCAATCCGCGCCGACTCGACAACCGTAGCCAGTCGCACACGGCGCGCAGCTGCCTCCGCAGTTGAGGTCGGTCTCATCGCCGTTGCACGCCAGATCGCTGCAAGACGGCGGTTGGCAGGCCTGATTGGTGCAAATGCCGCTGGCGCAATCAGTACCCATCAAGCAATGTTTGCCGGCCGGGCACTTCTCGCACACGCGCCCTCCGCAATCGATGTCGGTTTCGTCGCCACCGACGCCGTCGTCGCCATCGCAGCGCGCCGCTTCCGGGGTGGTGCCAGCAGTTCCGGCTGTGCCCATCACGGGTGACGTGCCCGCCGTGGCCATCCCGGGCGACGTGCCGGCGGTCACCATACCAGGTGATGTTCCCGCCGCTGCGTGTGACCCGCCCGAGCCGCCAGCTCCCGCCGCCGCGGCGCGGCCCGCGCTGCTCGGCGCCTCATCGCCTTCCTGCAGGTAGGCGAGCGAATGGAAGGAGCAGCCAAACGGCAGCGCCAGCAACACGGCGTGCAGAAATCGTAGCTTCAAAACCGAACACCGTAGGCAGCCTGGACACCGCTCGGACTGGCGACCACGGTCACCGGCACCAGCAGCGTTCCTTTCGCTGCCTGCTTTGAATCCGAGTGACGCAAGAAGAAGTACGCCGCCGCTGAAAGCGAGACGAGTCCCACGCCGAACGAGATGTTGCTGAGCAAGTACTTGGTATGCACGGGGGCTACTTGAGCGTCCGTGCAATGGGGTGAACAGGTGTTGCGAAGCTGGAGTTCATCGCTGTGACCCGACACCGATAGTCCGGCGCCCGTGCCAATGCTCGCTGCACCGACTGCGAGCAGTAGCCACGGCAGCGCTCCCGGACCCGCGGCGAGCTCGGTCGGCGTTGCCCTGGGTTGCTCTTCGGACGGTCGCGGCGCGCTGGCTGGCCCGGGCGACGCGGGCGACGCGGGCGACGCGGGCGACGCGGGCGACGCGGGCGACGCGGGCGACCGATGCGACGACTCGGCGGCGCGCGCCCGAACCGATGCAGCGAATTCGACGTGCACTAGGCGGTCCTTGTTGCCGGCTTGAATCAGCGCGTGCGAAATGGCGACGCTGCCATCGGCGGTTTCGAAGCGGAACTCGTATTCACCAGGATCGAGCTCGACGGCTTGATCGTTCAACCGCTCGAGCAAGACTCGGTTTCCGGTAGAAACGCGCACGTTGGTCAACGCGCGCGAGCCGCGCTTGGCGGAGAAGATGACCGTGGGTTGCTCGGCTTCGAGCTCCCGAGACCAGCGCGTGCAGTCGCTGCGGATGAACTCCGGACAGTCGCTTCGTCGACAGCGCTCGAACTCCAACCGAGCACTGAAAATTGCACCTGCTCCACGCTGCACCTGAGAGTTCTCGTAAGCCCGAGCGCACTCTTTGATGGCGGGGCTCGCCTGCACGCCTTCGCCTTGCGCGAACGTTTGCCCATTTAGGCTCACGAGCAGCGCCAGAACGACGCTCACTGGCCAAGGCCGGCTGCTCATAAGCATTCGAACCGCACGCGACGCACGCCTAAAGCGTCGATTCGATAAGGAGTGTCGCAATTGACCGACAGGTCAGGCACGGGTTCGTTGCGCGTGGGCTTGATGAAAACGGGACCGGAACCGGGGACGGGCGATCTCGGCTGGGCAACGGGCAGCGCTGCAGGCAGCTGCTCGAGCTGAACGATCGGAACCGAAGCGCTGGCCATTGCATTCGCCTTCGCACTCGCGTTGGCCAAAGCGAGTGCGCGCTCCGCTGACGCGTGCGTGATTGCCTCCAGCGGGGCAGGCAGCGACTTGTGTTCGCGCGTCAACGGCGCGGCTCGGGTGCTGCTGGCAGCAACCGCGTGAGGATGACGCTGCGCGAAAGCAAAGCCGATCACCGCCACTAAGGTCACGAGCAACACCGAGCCGAGAGCCACGATCGGCCAATGTCGTGGCGGGACGCTCAGTTGAGGATTGAGCGAGCGCGTGGTGCCGCCCGAGGTAAGCGACGCACTCTTGGTTTCCCAGAGTTGCGCCGATGAACGTTCGACTTGGGGTCGATCGACGAGCGTCTGGTCGTTCCACGCCGCTGGAGTCTCCGAGATCGGACCGATGTGCGCATCTGCTACGGCCATCACCTCCAGCTCCTGGAGCGCTTCCAGGCGTCGCGCCAACGCCTCGGCAGCAGTGCTGGAAACCCAAGCACTGACCTCAGCGCGCGTCGCTTGGCCGGTCACGGCACGTAAGGCATCTGCGAACTCGGCAGCCGACCGATAGCGCAGCGTGCTTTTGCGCTCGAGCGCCTTCAAGACGACGCGATCGAGCTCGGCGGAGATCGAAGGATTTTTGCTGCTCGGAGCCGGGATCGGCGCGCTGAGCACGCGCTCCACCGTCTTTTCCAAGCCGAGCGTCCCGAACAGGCGGTGCCCCGTCAGACTCTCCCAGAGCACGACTCCGGCCGCAAAGACGTCCGTGCGCGCATCTATCGGAAGCCCACGCATTTGCTCAGGAGACAGATACGAGAATTTACCCTTCACGTGCCCGGGACGAGTGATCTGGCTCTGCGATTCCGCTTTGGCGATCCCGAAGTCGAGCACGCGGGCGACGCCGTTGGCGCCCACCATGATGTTCTGTGGGGAAACATCGCGATGCACGATGTTCAGTGGTTGCCCGCCAACGCTCGCCGTGTGCGCAGCGTGCAAGCCATCCAACACATCACACAGGATGCGCTGGATGATGCCCAGGGGCGGCGAAGGGTCTCGTTTGTGAGCAAGGCGAGTGAGCTGCGCGAGCGTCTCGCCTTGCACATACTCCATGATCAACAACAGCTCGTCGGCCTCGACCACGACGTCGAGTGAGCTGACGACGTTCGGGTGGTTAATCACCGAGGCCAGCCGCGCCTCGTCGATCAACATCGACAGAAACTCGGGATCCGTCGCAAATTGCGGGTGCAAGCGCTTGATCGCGACGATCTTCGAAAAACCCGCCGGCCCGAGCAAGCGCCCGAGATGAACCGTGGCCATGCCCCCCGACGCCATCTCACCGCAAATCAAATAGCGCCCGACTCTGCGACGGTCACAGTTTCGCGGAACAGGCCCCATCATCAGGAGTCCTATTTTAGCATGCGCCCAGGGCGCCAACTGCAGCGGCCGAAGTTTGGTGAGACGTATCCATACGCCCGACTACACAGCTCCAGCGACAGGCTGCGCGCGACTCCCCGGTTTCTGCCTGTTCTGCCCTCCTCGTAACGCGGTCGCAACTCGCTCAGGGATCGTTCTACACCGACCCCGAAGCCATCCCGTGCCAGCGCGACGACACCGAGATTAGCTGCCTCGGCCCGGCTCTGACTCCAGACACGCTAATTTCGCGCATGAGGCTTGAACGCTTCTCGCCGAGATTGCGACGGCAAAAATCACGACGCTGTCGGCGCCGCGCGCTGAGCACGTTTATTTGCTTAATCGCGGCACGAAGGGTGGCCTCGAGTGTGTATCGACGCCTGAAGCAAGCGCACTTCGGAGAAGTACCGCGCATTGGTTTGGGTCACGTGCCCCGCCCCAGCCCGTCGCAGGGAGAAATCCGCGCATGGCGGCGACAGCGCTTCGCAACCTCGACCGCAAAAACACGACGCGGCGCGGCGCGCGACGATCCACGAAGAGGCAAGCCCGCGCTCGGCAGCGCTCCGACTAGCTCAGCGCATGCCGCCCGACGCGATCAGCGTTTCGCCAGTCAGCCAACGTGAGTCCTTCGACGCCAAAAAGACTGCAATATCTGCGATCTCATCGGGTTGGCCCGCGCGACCGAAGGGGGCTTGCGCGGCGATCACTTTCTCGAAATCGGAGCCGATAAAGCCCGCGCTGTGGGTGCCTTCGGTCTCGACCATACCGGGGTTGATGGAGTTGACCCGTATTTTTCGCTGACCGAACTCGCGCGACAGAACGCCAGTGATGGCATCGACGGCTGCTTTGGTCGCAGTGTAGACGGCGCTGTTCGCTGGCGTGGTGCGACTGACGGCGGAGCCGACGTTGATCACGCTACCGCCTTCGGGTAGGTGTTTGGCAGCAGCCTGCGTAACGAGCAAGACGCCGAGCACGTTGGTGTTGAACATCCGGTGAAAGTGGTCTTCGGTGATTGCCTCGATCGCCGCGAACTCGTAGACGCCGGAATTGTTGACCAGAACGTCGACCCGCCCGAACGCCTTGATGGTGTCATCGATCAACGCTTTCGCGTCGTCCGCTTTCGTGACGTCCGCCTTCACCGCGAGCGCTTTTCCACCCTTGGCGGTGATGGCTTCGACCACCTTGTCCGCACCGGATTTGCTGGAGGCGTAATTTACGACCACGGAGGCCCCCTCGGCGCCCAGCGCCTTGGCGATGGCTGCGCCGATGCCCTTGGATGCCCCGGTCACGATTGCCACTTTACCGTTGAGTTTGCTCATATTTTGTCCCTTTTTCGACGGTCTGCGCCGCCGCCTTGTTCGATAGTCCTAAACTACGGAACAATTGAACTTCGTCAAGGGGTGGTTAGACTGATTTCATGAAACCGCTCGTTCACCCGGCACTGGAAGACATCACCGTGGAGGGGATCCTGCACGCGCTGTCCGATCCCACCCGGGTCGAGATTTTCGCGACGATGGCCGACTCGGGCAGCTCGTCCAACTGCGCTCGCTTCCTTACAGTGGGAGAGAAAGCGATCCCGAAGTCCACGCTGTCCCAGCATTTCAAAGTGCTGCGCGACGCGGGACTGATTCGCTCCGAGCGGATGGGCGTCGAGATGCAGAACAAATCGCGCTGCGCCGAGATTGAGACGCGCTTCCCCGGCCTCTTGACCGCGATCGTCAGCGCGCTGAAAGCTCAATCCGGCGAGCGCGCTGCTACCCGTCCGGGAAAGAAGGCCAAGACTCGCTTGTGATGAGCTTCAGGGAAACCTGCGAGCGCCCAGCAGCATTTTCTGCCGAATCTCGGGCCGGGTTGCAACTAGCGCCCGCGCCCCCATAGTTGAGAAACCTAGCGAGGACGCCCTCCCCCATCAGGGGCAGAAGTCCGGGACGGCCCGGCCCTTTCAACCAAGGGTCCCGTCATGGCTTGGATCTGGTTACTCGTTGCCGGACTACTGGAAGTGGTCTGGTCGTATTTCATGAAACAGTCGGACGGCTTCAGCAAGCTGGGCCCGAGCCTAGTCACGTTGGCGACGATGATTGCCAGCTTTGGCCTGCTGTCCGTCGCGATGAAGACTCTACCTCTGGGCGTGGCATACACGATCTGGACCGGCATTGGAGCCGTCGGAGCCTTCGTTGTCGGTGCTACTCTGCTCGGCGAGCAAGTCAGTGTGCCGCGCATCAGCGCCGCGCTACTGATTGTCTCGGGCCTGGTATTGATGAAGCTCGATAGCGTTCAGTGAGCGCGGGCTCCGCAGCCGGACGTGATTCAACGCTCCGCATCCGGCAGGTACGTCACACGGTCGGACTGTCGATTGGGCGATCATGGGACGAGCCTAGGGGATCGTTGCGCGCCGAGCTTGCTTCTGCTCGTACATCCGCTCGTCAGCAAATATCAGCAGGTCGGCCAGTGAACGTTTTTCGGAGGCCAAGCAGGGCGTAATGCCCGTGCTCAAGCGGAGCTCGAACTGCCGATCCAAACCAGCGTTGAGCCGCTCGAGGTGTGCGTTCAAACGCGCGAGGATCGTTGGCGCGCTTAGCATCGTCGCCCGGGTCGCAATGATCGCGAACTCGTCGCCCCCGAGCCGCGAGATGACGTCGCCTTCGCGGAACGTCTTCTGCAAGATGAGCGCGGTCTCGACCAGCGCGCTGTCACCCACCGCGTGTCCGAAGCCGTCATTGATTGCCTTCATGCCGTCCAGATCGATGAACAGCAGGAGAGCGTCGATTCCTTGGCCGCGGGAGGTCGCGAGTTGCGCGTCACCATTGACCAAAAAACCTCGTCGATTGAGCAGTCCGGTAAGCTCATCTAGACCAGCGAGTGTGCGCCCTCGTTCACTTTCATTCAGAGAGCGCGCGCACAACCAGACGAGTATCCCGAAACTGATTGTCTCGCACACGGCCATCAATGCAGACCCGAACGCGGGGTCATAAAGACCTGCACGATACCCGCTCAGGGTGGCGATCCCGACGATGAACGGCAACAGTAGCGCGGCCGGTAGCAGCCGCCGACCCACGACTCGTCCCGAACCAGGCCTGCTGAATTCGGCCAACCAGGCCGCGTCTGCAGTGAGACTCAACGCGCCGATGCCGAGCGCGAGCATCCCGACCAGTGTCGGGATCGCCATGCGAGTCACCGCAAACAGGCCTACCAGGACGTGAGCACTGTAGGCATAGCCGAACAGGGCCACCATCACGATGAACAAAGTACCGAATGCGCATGCTTGCGCCAACCGCTGAGCGTGTTCGGACGTGCTCCTCGAAGCGCGCAGCGCTATGCCCAAAGTCACGAAGGCGAACGCGGTGTTCGGCGCCATCCGCCCGGGGTGCGACGTGCCGCCGCGAAAGGCCGTGTCTCGCGCAAAAAGCTCGTCGATTCCGAAGCTTCGATCGAAGGCATACTCGGCGAGCGACAGGCTGCTGACGGTGAGCAGCGCCAAGACACAAGCCAGATTGACCTTGCCCACGTTGCCTTTGCCGACAGACCCGCGATGCGTGAGAAGGGCCACCGCCCCCACGATGAAACACAGTCCGGTGTTCACTTTGAGCGTCACGTAGCCCGGTAGCCAAGTCGTGAGGATCGGCACGTGAAGTAGCCAGCCAAGCAGGGCGGCAACCCCGATGGCCAAAACGATCGCCGCGCATATCCTGGCGCAAGATCCTTCTTCTGCTTGTGTCATTTGGCTTCGCGCTGGCGCTCGAAAATGGCGGCTGACTGCGCGGTGCAAAGGCCGCCGCCGCCGACCGGATATCTCCGCCACCGCAACGAGTCAGCATGCGCCTTTTCTCAGGGCTTCGATACTTGATGGTCCGCGGCTGACGTGCGCAGAGCGTATGGAGCCGAGGTAGGCAAGCGGAGTCGGGCGCTTTTTCGTCGACTCTTTCGGGAACTGTGCAGATATTTGCGCCGGGCGTTAACGGGAGATGGGAGATTTGGCGGATAAGCTCAAGGTCATTTTCAAGCGCGTATTCGTGAGAAAGTCGCCTGACTAGTTTGGATCAGGGAATTATGTCCTCGCTTCGGTCGACGGCAAAGCCGTCGGTAACGAGTCGCACATCTTCCACGCGGGCGAAGGCAGCTGGATCGGTCACTTAGATACGACGAAGTCAGCCCGCGTGAAGCAAAGATGCGCAACTCTATGCTTCACGCGGTGATCAGAGCCCCGTGGACTACGCCGCGGGCGTGCGCGTTCGCTTTCGACGTACCGCTTTCGACGTACCGCTTTCGACGTACCGCTTTCGACGTACCGCTTTCGACGTACCGCTTTCGACGTACCGCTTTCGACGTACCGCTTTCGACGTACCGCTTTCGACGTACCGCTTTCGACGTTCGCTTTTTACGACGCGCCTGCTTTACAGCGCGCCCGCTTTACGACGGGCCGTGCTTACGGCGCGCTGAAGCCGCTCGGCAACGAGGGCGTCCCCGGTGACACGGGCACAGTGCCAGTGGGTGCGCTCGGCGTAGTGCCCCCGTTGATTGAACCATTGGGTAGGCCAGGTGTTGGCGTCGAGCCCACCAGGCCATTGTTGTTCGGCAACGCCGGGTTCGGCATCGAGCCTGGAATGCTGCCGTTGCCGACCGGGGGCGTATATGGAGCCGGTGCGCTCGGATTCGAGCCGTAGACCATCGGCAGCGAAGAACCAGGTTGCGGCGTGCCGCTCGTGGGCGTCGGCGTGGCTTGCGTCGGTAAGTAGCCTTGCAGCGGCGAAAAGTTGATCGGCGGCATGCTCTGAGTCGACGAGTAGCCGGCGTTCGGGTTCGAACCCTCGATCGCTGCACCATTGGGCTCCAGCTGAGAGCCGCTCGGCAGATTGATGTTCGTCACGTTCGAAGGCCCGGCGTTGGGCGGCGCGGCAGCCGCGCTCTGAGCGGGCACATTGACGATCACCACGTTCGGCGGGGCGGCAGCGGTATTGGCGGCGGGGCTCGGCTGCACACCATTGGCGCGCGCGTCCTGCGCGGCCGCGGCGCCGAGCGCTTTCCAACCGTCACGCAACTCTTCGCGTTGCAGCGCGTCGGACGTGATGTGCGCGTCACTGTTGCGTTGTCGGTTGGCCACCACGAGGCCCGTGACAATGCCCGCTAGCCCGAGGCAAAGGGCCACGCCCGCCACTGCACGCCACGGGCGCGATTCCTTCTGGACGACTACGAGCGGCGTTTGAGGAAGTTCGAACCCGTGATTGTGAGACGAGTGTGCATCATCTGGGGTCATACCGTTTCAACTAAGCAAGACGCGGGCCGTGCAACGCGGGTCGTGCAAAAGGCGGCAGGGAGCACCGACGACGAATGGCGGGTTCTGCCACCCGTTTCGGGGTAACGCTTCGCTGGGCTCGTTGCTAGAGTTTCTGAGATGGTCGATTTGCACCACGTGTTCGCCGAGCTCCGCGCGAGCGTGCCCGATGGTCCCCCTGATGAGGCGGATTTCCTGTTCGAGCACGACAAGCTGCCGCTGCCGCCCGCACGGCTGACGAGCGACCGCGTTCACTTTCGCAAGATCGCTCGCGACTACAACGGCTGGCATCGAGTCGACCATCTCGCGCTCTACGTGGATGAGCAGGCATGCAAGGATCTCGGGCTGTTCCTGCTTAGCTGCGCTTTCCACGATCCAGAGCAGAGCGTGCTGGAGCTCACGAACACCTGGAGCGAAGTTCGCCGCATCGTGTACCGCGCGCAGTGGCCCGACGACGATCCTCCGGTCGGGCTCGTTCAGCGACCGACCACCTTCCGCTACTTTCCTAGTGTGACCAAAAAGCATCCATGGCTGCACGAGAAGGATCTTTCGAGCCTGCCCCTGCTCGCGCTGTCCAACGAAACCGAGTCCGTGCTCAGCGATGACGAATGGCGGCAGCGCGACACCGTGTTCGTGGAATCGAGCAGCGCCGGCACGGTGCGTCTCGCCGAGCTGCTGCTCAACGCCGGCTGTTCGTGGAACAAGGTGCGCGAATACGAGCTGGAGGGCGACGCTGGCTTCCGCGGCGTCGCGCCGATGAGCGCCGAGCTACGGCTGCTCTTGCCGGGGAGTGACCACTGGCGTGCTCATCCTGAGCTCGGCGGCTGAGTCGTAGCTCGAAGCTGCGGCGAAAAGGCGTCCTCCACAGCGCTACGAGCCATCACCGCCATCGCTGCGGCGGAAAAGCGTCCAGGCCTCTCCGCACTCGAAGCCCCGGCGGAAGCGTTTCGCCCCTCAATACAGGGGGTTTGTCTTCTTTTCAATTGATACTGCAAATCATTCTCGTTTATTTATTGATATTGAGAATCATTTTCATTAAAGAGGGGCGTGTTCTTTGGGTTCGCCGGGGCCATTCGCCGCACCAAAAGCCATATCGCGTGGGCATGCGGCTGCGCCAATGCGCTCGCCGTCACCCCAGCGCTAGCGGAGGACGCGCCCACGCCCACCACGCGCGAGCGCGCGTCCGCGCAGGAGATTCAGGTACGCGGTGATTCACGCGCCGCACGCTTGCGCCGTTCGGCGCTCGCGGTCGAGGTGGTCGAGCTCGAAGATCACAAGCGGCGCTCGCAGGATCTGGGCGAGGTGCTCGTGCGCTCGAGCAGCCTCAACGTGCAACGCGAAGGTGGGCTGGGCTCTTCCGGCCGCTACTCGTTGAACGGTCTATCGGGCGACCGTGTGCGCTTCTTCATCGACGGCGTGCCGCTCGAGTACTCGGGCTACCTGTTCGGGGTCGGCAACGTGCCGGTCAACCTGATCGAACGCGCCGAAGTGTATCAAGGCGTCGTACCGATCCGCTTCGGTGCCGACGCACTCGGCGGCGCGGTCAATTTGGTGACCGACGACCAAGTGCGCAAGAGCAAGCTCGGCGCCGCGTATGAATTTGGCTCGTTCGCTACTCATCGTCTCAGCTTCGGAGCCAGGCACTTTTTCGACAAGCAGAGAGCATTCATACGGGCCAGCGGGTTTCTGGACGACACAGCCAACGACTACCCGGTCGACGTGCAAGTATTCGACGATTCAGGCTCGCTTTCGCCCGCGAAAGTCCGCCGATTTCACGACGGCTATCGCGGCCTGGGCGCCACCTTGGCGGTGGGTCTCGTCGACCGTCCCTGGGCCGATCGACTGGTGCTGCAAGGCTTTGCCACGAACTATCAGCGTGAGATCCAAAACAGCATCGGCATGACCGTTCCGTACGGCGAGGTCCTCGCACCACGCAGCGCGGCAGGTGGCAACGCCAAATACGGCAAGCAATTCTCCGATGCCGTGCGGCTCGACGTCGCTCTGGGCTACTCCTTTCGCCGCGCCGGCCTGCGCGATGTCTCCCATTGCCGCTACGACTGGTACGGGCGCTGTTTTCTGACTCTGCCGCTGGCCGGCGAGATCGATTCCATCCCGATCGATCGCAGCATCGACGAGCACACGGGCTTTGCCCGCGCGCAAGCTTCGTTCATACCCGTGCGCGATCACACACTGCGCCTCGCGCTCACCCCGACCGCGGTGCAGCGCACGGGCCGAGATCGCGAGATCGATCCGGGCCAATACGACCCGCTGCGCGCCAAACGCAGCATGGTGAGCAACGTGCTCGGCCTAGAGTACGAGGTCAATGCCGGCGTCGTTTCGGCGATCGTCTTCGGCAAGGCCTATCAGCAGTGGGCACGCAGCGAGGAGCGCCTGCCGACGGGCGTCACGAACCGACTCGCGACCGATCAGCTCTTGTTCGGAGCGGGCGATAGCTTGCGCGTATCACTGTGGAAGCACGGCTATTTAAAAGCCTCGTACGAGTACGCAGCGCGCTTGCCTTCGGCCGACGAGCGGTTCGGCGATGGCGGCTTGGTGGCGGAGAACCTGCGTCTCGAGCCCGAGCGCAGTCACAACTACAACCTCGGGTTCGTGCTCGACGGGCAACCCACGTCGTTCGGGCGTTTTCGAGCTCAAGTCTCGGGCGCGGGTCGGCGCGTCGATCGGCTGATCGTGCTGCTCAACGCGGGCAGCTACTACCAGTACGGCAACGTGCTCTCGGCGCGCGTGCTGGGGCTGGATTCGGGCGCCGGTTGGTCTGCGCCCGGTGACTGGTGCGGACTCGACGGACGATTCAGCTATCAAGACGTGCGCAATGACTCGGACAGCGGCCCCGGCGCGCTGTTCAAGAACGACCGCATTCCGAACCAACCGTACCTGCAGGCGAGTGCGTCACCCTACGTGCGCGTGCACGCGCTGCGCACGCCACGTGACTACTTAGAGCTCGCGGGCAGCGTACGCTACGTGCATTCGTTCCTGCGCGGCTGGGAGAGCGCGGGCAGTGACGCCATCAAGCTGAAGATCCCGAGTCAGACGGTGTATTCGCTCGCGCTCAGCTACGTGAGCGTCGAGGGCGCGAGCACGCTCAGCACCAGCTTCGAAGCGCAGAATTTGAGCGACGCGCAGGTATTCGACTTCTATGGCGAGCAGCGGCCTGGACGCAGCTTCCATTGGAAAATGACGATCGATTGTCAATAAACGGAGAACAAATCATGTCACGAACCACACTAAAATTGAGCGGTGTCTTACTCCTCGCAGGCGCGATCGCTTCGGGCTCGCTCTCGACTGCCTGCTCGGACGAGGCCGAAAACCCCAGCTCGAACGGCGGAAGCAGCGGCAAAGGCGGCGGCAGCGCCGGTAAAGCAGGCAGCGCCGGTAAAGCAGGCAGCGCGGGCAGCCCGAGCACGGACGCAGGCTCGGATGCGGGCGGCGCGGCGGGCAGCGGCGAAGCAGGTGAAGGCGGTGGCGCCGGCGAGACCAGCGCGAAAGAAAGCGTGTACGCGCTCACTACGCAGGTCTTCGGAGAAACGGAGCATCAGAGCTATGTGCTGCTGACCAAGACCTTGGATAGCAAGACTTCGCTTTCGCTCGATCACGCGGTCGTCGAAATTGCCGGGCGCGCGCTCGGTACGGGGCCCGAAGGCAGCGGCTCGCTGTTCGTCGCTGGCGAGCTCGGCCCGACCATCACGCGCTACGACTTGAACGAAGCCGGAGACGACTTGTCGGGCGGCAACACGGTCAGCTTCTTGGGCAAGGGCATCACGAGCTTCGGCGAATACGGCGGTCAATTCCAATACGCCTCCGCGGAAAAGGCGTACTGGTTCGACGGGCCGACGGCTCAAATCGTAGTCTGGAATCCGACTACGATGAAGGTCACGGGCAGCGTGGCCTTGACCAGCCTGGCGCACGCCGAAGAAACACTGTCCTTTACCGCAGCCCCGATTTGGAAGGGCAACAAGCTGTACAGCTTTGCGGCCTGGCGCAAGGGTCTCGCTATCACGCCGCGACTTGCGATCGTGGTGCTCGACACGAGCAAAGACACCGCCACGATCGTGGAAGACACACGCTGCGGCTACGTGCGCGACGGCGTGCTCGAGGAAGATGGCCAGCTATACGTCGCCACGGAAGCATTCGGCTCCGCTGCGCAATACTTGAATGCGACGAATCCAGCGCCCTGCTTGCTTCGCTTCGACACGGCCAAGAACGAGTTCGACGCGACGTTCAAGGTCGAGCTGTCCAGCCTGTTCGCGGGAGACTCCGCCGGTACACTGGTCGTTGGCCCGGGAAATCAAGCGTTCTTGCGCGTGCTGGACCAGACCGCGATCCCGGCCGGCGTGACCAACCCGCGCGTGCTGGCCAGCGCGCCAGCGTGGGGTTGGGCAAAGCTTACTCCGGGTGATGAGCCCGAAGTCGAAGTTCTTTCGGACGCTCAGTTGGGCGGCGGCAGCGTGCTGCCCTTCGTGCTCGGGCATCGCACCTTCGCTCCGCTGTTCGTCGCTGGCGAAGAAACTCAGTTCCTCGAGCTGACGGCGGACGGGCCATCGACCGACGACGCGATCACCATCCCCGGGTTGGTGTTCTCCGCCGTCAAGCTGAAGTAGCGAGGTGAAGCGCAGGGTCCGGCACTCTGCCGGGCCCTAGCGCTAGCATCCTAGGCTCGAGCCAGCTCCCCTTCTGCCCCGCGGACAGCGCGAAATGTCCTCGATAGCTCACCCGGCGCGCTCGAGCGAATCGGCGCTTTCGAGCTCCGCAGGAGGCGAAGCGGGTCGCTGCGCGATTCGCCACAAAACGAGCAGCGCGAGCATGGCGGCGAGCACGGCGAGCGCTCCGACGCGGCCGAAGCCGAGCAACGCTCCTCCGGGGGCCGTGCCCAAGAGCGCCCCCGAAAGCCAGGTCGCGAGTCCGGACGCTGCGTCGGTGGCTGCGGTGTTCACTGCCAAGAACCGCCCGCGCGCGTGCGCCGGAACGCGGGCGCTGACCAACAGCATGGTGGGAATGACACGCCCCGAGGTGAAGATCATGAACAATACGAAGGCGCCGGTCGCGACTGGCAGAGAGACATCACGCAAGTGAGTGAAGCTCCAATGCGACACCGCAGCGAGCAGTAGTAGCCCGCAGAGCACCCACGACGGGCCGCAGCGATCGACCAACCAACCCACCAGGCGCAGTGAGCCGAACGTGGCCGCGCCACCGCACAAGTACACCCAGCCGAGCGCGCCGGTCGACACGCCGAGGTTATTGACCAGGAACGTGCCGAGATAAGGAATCAGCAAAAATCCGGCAAATACCACCACGAACGACAGCAGCCAGCCCAAGAGCCACGCGGTCTCGAAGCCAGCGAACGCGTGGCGACCGCCGAGGTTCGCTGGCGAGCGGGATGATGCACGCGGAACCAGTCGCTCGAGAGCAAACCACAACCCCAGGGCCACGCTGGCCAGGAGCCAAAACGGAGCGCGAAAGCCCCAAGCGCCAGCTAGCAGCAGACCCAGCGGGACGCCAGCTACGGCCGACAGCGAGTACGAGGTCATGACCAGACCCATCGCGCTGCCTCGCTGCTGCTCCGGCACCGCATCCACGATCAGAGCCAAGATCACCGACCAGAGCAGACCCGCTGACGCGCCCGCAATCACCCGCGCCGCGACCAAGCCACTCAACGTCGAAACCAGGCCGCACGCGAGCGTCGCGCCGACGAACGCTGCGTACAGCAGCAGGAGCGCTTGGCGCCGTGGCCAACGATCGATCCAGAAGAAGCCGCATAGTCCGGCGAGCGCGGAGGCCAACGTATACGCCGACACTGCCCAGCCGAAGTGCGCGGCCGAAATGTCGAGTGAGCGGAGCAGCTGCGGGCCAAGCGGCATGAGCAGCATGAAGTCCAGCAGCAGCGTGAATTGCACGGCTGCCAGCAGCCAGAGCAGGGTGCGGCTCATCGCCTGTTCGCCTCCTTTCCGCCAATCAGGCTTGACCGTGGCCTGCTCGTTCCCAGCTGGGCGCCGCTTTGATGCCGAGCAAACTCACTCCACGATCCTGAACCTGCCGAGCTTCGCCAGGTTGCCACGGCCAACTACCGATCAGCTCGACCGACGACAAGCCCACGACCAACGCGCGGTCACTCGTCAACACGGTTTCGTGATCGTGCAGCAGCAAGCGCCCTCCCGGACGCGTGACGCGGACCAACTCCTTGAGCACCCGCGAGCGATCGTCGATCTCACGCAGCAAGCGATCGGCCCGCACGACGTCGAAGACATCGTCGGCGAAGGGCAGCGAATGCGCATCCCCGACCGCAAAGCGCACGTGCAGCGCGACGTTCCGCGCGCGACGGACGGCCTCGTCGACCAAATCTAGGCGCTGCTCCAGGCCGATCACGAATGTGCCCGGTCCGCAGCGTTCGGCGAGGGCGAGCACGTCATCACCCGTGCCGCAGCCGACATCCAAGATCTGAGCGGCGTTTACCGGCACGAGCTCGTATGACTGCTGCTTGTAGCGAGCTACCGCTCCGTCGGTGCAAAGCGCATCCAGTGATTGGATGATGGAGCGCGGGTCCTGAAACGAATCATGACTGGCTTGCATGGTCATATTGAAATCCTTCCAGACGATCTTAGGGTCCAGTGACGGAGCGCGAATCTCGGACGCGCGCGCGCCCGACATGCAGGGCCTCATGCAGCCCCAAAGGCGCCGAGCGCATCGAGAATGGTCCGCATCTTGGCGCTCGTCTCGGCGAGCTCCAGCTCCGGCACCGAGCTCTCGACGATGCCCGCGCCGGCGAACAGGCGCGCGCGAGAGGCGCCCAGCTCGGCGCAGCGAATGGTCACGATCCAGTCGCCATCGCCAGAGGCATCCATGTAGCCGAGGGTGCCGGTGAAATAGCCTCGATCGAAGCGCTCGGTGCGCTCGATGAACGCGCGGGCATCGCGCGTGGGTGTGCCACAGACCGCTGGTGTGGGGTGCAACGCGAGCGCCAATTGCAACGCCGAGACGCTCGGATCGCGCAGCGTGCCTTCGATGCGCGTCGACAGGTGCCACATGGAATGCGTAGCAGTGACGATCGGCTCGATTTCGAAGCGCAAATTGCACGCGAACCGCTGGAGCGTCTCGAGGATTTGTTGTACGACCAGCTTGTGCTCGTGGCGATCCTTTGCTGAGTGGAGCAGCTCTCGCGCGCGCGCCTGGTCCTCGCGCGGATCGGGCGAGCGCGGTGCCGAGCCGGCGAGTGGAGCACTCACCACGCGCGTACCGCGACGGGACAAGAGCAGCTCGGGACTCGCTCCGACGAGCGTCGTGGGTTCGCTGCCCGGAGCCGCCGGCAAGGCCAGCGAATACGTGAAACCGTGCGGATTTTTGGCATGCAGCTCACGCATGACTCGCGGCAGATCGGGCGCGCTGGGCAGCTCTATGTCCGTGGTCCGCGCGAGCACGACCTTTCTGAGCTCATGGCGCCCGATTGCGTCTACGGCAGCACGTACATCGTCGACGAATGTTGCCCGTTCGAGACTCGATCCACCGTAGTTGACGTTCGAGGCGCGCGTGCCTGGCGCGCGCACGACAGCCTCCGCGTTCGAGTCCACCGACCAGCGGCCCGACTGCGTGATGCGCGTGGGGCAGAACAGACGCACGGCGGCCTCGTCCGCGAACGGCACGGCACCGACGAGGAAGCTCGACTCGCGCCGCTCGCGAAAGACCCGCGCGGCGTCCGAAAGCAACGCTTGCGAATCCTTTGCGCAGCCGTTCAGCACCGCCCCTTCATCCTCGGCGAGCAGAGTCTTGGTGGGTCCAGAGAAGAAAAACGAGCAGGTCAATGTGCACCTCCCAATGAAGCGGGACGAGCCGCGACGGTCGCTGCCTCATCGCGCAGCGAAACCTTTAACCGATCCCTCCTAAATGAAAATGAAAATCATATTCATTAGTATGATTTCCGACCGGCGGCTTAGGGGGGTGGCGGATTACGACAGATAGCAAAGCAGTTTCAAGCGATTATAGGCCGGCCGGCGAGGCGTCTGCTCCCAGCGCGGCGGCGTTCCTCAGCGGCAGCGCACGTTCTACGATGATATTGAGAATCAAATTCAGTGGCTGAACCTACGGGATTGCCAGCACCTTGCCTAGGTGAGGCAGAAAAGAGCAGCTCGAATTGGCCCGCTACAACTGGACATCACGCTGCAGTCTCTTAGAACAAGCACATGCAAAAAGCGCTCGGCTTCACTCTCTCCGCGTTGGCGTTGCTCGTTGCGTGCGGCGGCGCGCCGGTCGTCACGCACGAACCGGAGCAAGTGGCAGAGGTGAAGCCAGCCGACGGCCAAGGGCAGGCCACGGAACCGCGCGTGGGACCGAGCGACGGGCAACCGGTTGAAACTGCGCCGCCCAACGTACCGGAGTTCAAGCCGGCCTTCGCGCAACAAACGCGTGCGCCCGCCGTCCACACGAAGACGCCGTTCAAGGTGACGGAGATCGCCGGTGGCTTTGCGAACCCTTGGGGCGTCGCATTCTTGCCCGATGGGCGCCTATTCGTGACCGAGAAGATCGACGGCAAGCTGCTGCTCGTCACGCTCGACGGAAAGAAGCCACTCGAAGTGCAGGGCGTGCCGCGCGTGGCTGGGGGGGACCAGGGTGGCTTGCTCGATGTGGTGCTTGGCCCGGACTACGCCACCACCCAACTCGTCTATCTGAGCTATTACGAGCCGCGCGAGGGCGGTAATGGGCTCGCGGTCGTGCGCGCCCGCTTCGTCGCGGGCACTGCACCCAAGCTCGAGCAATCGCGCGTGGTCTTCCGTATGCAGCCCACGCTCGACTCCAGCAAACACGCCGGTGGCCGCTTGCTATTTGCACCCGATGGCAACTTGTTCATCACGCTCGGCGAGCGCTCGATCCTGAAAGGGCGTGTCCAAGCGCGAGATCTGGCCAGTGATTTCGGAAAGATCGTACGCATTCAGCCGGACGGCGCGATACCGAAGGACAACCCGTTCAGCGCCCGAAAGGACGCTCGGCCCGAGATCTGGACGCTGGGCCATAGGAACGTGCTCGGCGCAGCCCTGGATGCGCAAAAGCGCTTGTGGGTGGCAGAGATGGGGCCGCGCGGTGGCGACGAACTCAACTTGGTCGAGGCCGGTAAGGACTACGGCTGGCCCACCATCGGCTACGGTGAGGAGTACTCCGGCGAACCCATCCACCAGACCACGCAGGCTGCTGGTCTGGAGCAGCCTGTCTACTATTGGGATCCGGTGATCTCGCCGGGCGCGCTCACCATCTACTCGGGCGATCTCTTTCCAGAGTGGAAGGGTAATTTTTTCGTCGCCGGCTTGTCGAGCAAGGCCTTGGTGCGTCTCGTCTTGCAGGCTGACCGCGTGGTCGGTGAAGAGCGCTTGCTCGCTAGCCGTTCCGAACGCATCCGCTCCGTCGTGCAAGGCCCGGAGGGAGCGCTCTATTTGCTGACCGATGGCTCGAACGGCAAGCTACTCAAGCTCACGCCTGAGTGAGCTAAGATGACAGAACAGAAACCTTCAGCGCGCAGCGCGTTGACCGCTTGACAGCGCGCGCGCAATCTCCGACGAGGTGGCATGAGCAACGCCATCGAAACGGAGCGCCTGAGCAAAACGTTCGGCGAAAAGCGCGCCCTAGATGAGCTGAACCTGACGATCCGTGGTGGCTCGGTGTACGGCCTGCTTGGGCCGAACGGCGCCGGTAAGACCACCGCCATTCGTGTGCTCACCACGCTCCTCAAGCCGAGCAGCGGAAAAGCCACGGTGCTCGGGCTCGACGTCGCGCGCGAGTCCGCGGCGGTACGCCAAAAAATCAGCCTCACCGGCCAGTACGCTTCTGTCGACGAGGACCTGACCGGGCAGGAGAACCTAGTGCTCGTGAGCCGGTTGCTCGGCATGTCCTGGGGCGAAGCAAAGAGCCGCGCGACAGAGCTGCTCAGCGCGTTCGGGCTGAGCGAAGCCGCCAACAAACAAGTACGCACCTTCTCGGGCGGCATGCGGCGCCGCATCGACATCGCGGCTAGCCTCGTGACCCGACCGGAAGTGCTCTTTTTGGACGAGCCCACGACCGGCCTCGATCCGCGCAGCCGCAATCAAGTCTGGGATCTGGTGCGCCAGGTCGCGGCCGACGGCACGACGGTGCTGCTCACCACCCAATACCTCGAAGAGGCGGACCGGCTCGCTGAGCGAATGGCGGTGATCGACCACGGGCGCGTGATTGCGGAAGGCACGAGCCGCGAGCTCAAGTCATCCATCGGCGGCAACGCGCTCCGTTTTCAGCTGGCCAACCCAGCTCAGCGGGAAGAGGCGGTCGCGCTGGTCAGCCGCGTCGTAGGCGAGGCGGTACTGCCGAACACCGATCCGATTGCAATCTCGGTCACGGTTTCGGGCGCATCGGTAGCAGCCGAAGTACTGAACGCGCTGAGCAGTGCTCGAATCCAGCTGACCGACTTCTCGCTCGGCGCGCCTACGCTCGACGATGTGTTCTTCACCTTGACGGGGCGACCGCCCGAACAGGCCGTCGCGGAAAAGGCGGTGGCGTCGTGAGCATGGATGAGCTGCCCGCCCGCAGCGAAGCGCTGAAGCTTCCTGCACGACCCAAACCCGCCGGCGCGCTTTCCACCGTGAGCACGCTGGCCTGGCGCGCCATGTTGAAAATCAAGCACGTGCCCTTTCAGCTGTTCGACGTGACCGTGACGCCGATCATGTTCACCTTGCTGTTCACGTACATGTTCGGCGGCGCGCTGGCCGGCTCACCAGAGGTCTATATCCAGTTCTTACTGCCTGGGATCCTAGTTCAAACCATCATCTTCATCACGGTTTACACTGGGGTTGGGCTCAACACGGACATTCAGAAGGGCTTGTTCGACCGCTTCCGCTCGCTTCCGATGTGGCAGCCATCGCCGGTGCTGGGCGCGCTCGCCGGTGACCTGTTTCGTTACTCGGTAGCGTCGCTGTTGATCATCGGGCTCGGGCTCATTCTGGGCTTCCGCCCCGCGGCAGGCGCGATCGGCGTGCTGCTCGCGTTCGGCTTGGTGCTCGTCTTCTCCTTCGCCGTGTCCTGGATTTGGATCATCTTCGGCATGATCGTGAAGACGCCCGAATCCGTGATGACCACGAGCTTCCTTTTCCTGATGCCGCTCACGTTCGCGAGCAACATCTTCGTCGAGCCGAAGACGATGCCCGGTTGGCTTCAGGTGTTCGTGCATTTCAACCCGGTTTCACACCTGACCAACGCTTCACGCGGCTTGATGCACGGCACCGACGTCACCGCCGACATCGTCTGGACACTGGCGGCCTCGGCCATCATCGTCGGCATCAGCGCGCCCATCGCCATGCGCATGTATCACCAGGAGCGCTGAGCTCGCGGCCGTCGTCTGACTCGGCTGAGCGCTCAACGAGGAGCCAAGCATGAACAACGACCTCACCTTGCCGAGCGGGCTGCCAAGAATCGCCATCCTGGCCATGCCTGAGATGACCGCCTCGGTGGTCTACGGCATGTTGGACGTGTTCTGCTCGGCGGGCCGCGATTGGGGGCTGATCGCCGAGGGCCGAGCGGGTACCCCGGCGGTTCGAGCAGAGATCGTGGCGCTGCAGGCTGACGCGTTCGAGGTGGCCAATCGCGCGCTGGTGCGGCCACACGCGCAGCTCGGAACGTCGCAGTACGACATCGTGTGCGTGCCCGAGCTCGCGCTCGCACCTCACGAGCCACTTTCGGGGCGCTTTCAAGAAGAGCTCGCGTGGCTTTTCCGCCAACACGAGGGCGGAGCGATCATCGCCAGTGCATGCTCGGGTGCCGTGTTGCTCGCGGCCGCTGGCCTTTTGGATGGCCACGAAGCCACGACACACTGGGCTTACTGCGACGCGCTCGAACGAAGCTACCCGCGCGTGCGAGTGCACCGTGAGCGAGCCTTGGTCGCGTCTGGCGTGGGCCAGCGCTTGGTGATGGCGGGAGGCGGCACGACCTGGCTGGATTTGTCGCTGTATTTGTTGGCGCGCACGGTCAATCTGGAAACCGCGATGCAAGTCGCGAAGGTGCACATGATTGACTGGCACAGCGTTGGTCAACAACCGTATGCACGGCTGGTGCGCACGCGCCAAGTGGAAGACTCGGTGATCGCGCAGTGCCAGGAGTGGATCGCGAAGCGCCCCACTGTGGAGGCGCCGGTGGCATCGATGGTGCGCTTGAGCGGGTTGGCCGAGCGCACGTTCAAGCGGCGCTTTCAGAAGGCTGCAGGCATGACGCCGATGGAGTACGTCCACGCCATTCGTCTCGAGCAGGCCAAGGAGCTGCTCGAGACGAGTGACGAGACTTTGGACAAGCTGGCCGAGCGAGTCGGCTACGAGGATGCGACCTTCTTTTCTCGGCTCTTCCGGCGAGCGGTCGGGCTAACGCCGGCTCAGTACCGCCGCCGGTTCGGCGCGCTCCGCCGAGCGATGACTGACGCCGCCCGCTGAACGAGGACGGGTCACGTCGCGCAGCAGCAGTAAATCGCCCACGCGTGCGGAAGCACCATCGTAGAAGCCTGCTTCCGCGGCGAAGTCCTGGGGATTGTCGAAGGTACCGAAAATCAAGTCGAAGATCGGTAGGTCCGCGTAGTTGTTGCGATGCACGCCGCGGGCATGATGCAGGCTGTGACTCTCGGGGCGCTGCACGAAGTAACCGAGCCAGCGTGGGGTGCGAAGGTTCGCGTGTTGAAAGGTGCTGAGCACGCTGCCGGCCAGCACGAACGCGATCGTTGCCTCGGGCGTGATGCCGAGGACGGTCAACGCCAGCGTGGAACACAGCGTCCACCCCGCCATGTCCAGCGGTCCAAATAGAAACGCCGAAGGCACGTCCAGACGCTCGGCGCTGTGATGCGCTTGGTGGACTGCTCGGAACAAGAGATCGAAGCGGTGCAAAGAGCGATGGTAGGCGTAGCCGAATGCTTGATAGAGGAGCATGGCGCACGCCGCGCCTCCCCAAGTGCCGAGCGCGCTGAGATCGGCGAGCTGCAACGGGGCGAGCAACGGGCCGACCAGGTACGGTAGGTACGAAGACACCAGGAAGAACGCCAGTAGCGACAGAGCGCCGCGCATCCGATGCCCGTTCGCGACTGGCAAACGCCGGGCCGGAAACAGCGTTTCCAGTCCCCAAATAGCTAAAACAATGCCGAAAAAGGCGAGTGAAATCGGGTCAGTAAACAACTGAAGCAGTGTGGGCACGGGCGAGTCCTTTCAGTGAGAGATTCACTGCAAACCTAGGCCTCGCGGCGACCGAACGCCTTGGTGCGATCGGTCACGAACCTGACGATTCGGCCAGTCGCGCGCGCGAATTCTGCGCTGATCGTCGGCCGACCTAAGCGGCGGCCACGAGCAGGAAGGCGATGCTGGTGCCGAGGGTGAGGATGGGCAGGGCCCAGCAGATGAAGAGAAAGAGCTGCTCTTCGACGTAGCGACCGAACAGGCGGCGGGGGAAGTTGAAGCGGTAGAAGGCGATCACGACGCTGAGGGAAAGCGCGAGCGTCATGTAGTTGAGCCCGAACAGACGCGTGACCGTGTTGTCGCCGCCCGCGATCATGCCGTACGAAGAGTAGATGGCGAAGCTGAGCGCGATCACGGAAAACAGCCCACCGATGCTGATGTTCGCCAGCTCGAAGGCCTCGATGGCGAAGCCTTCTTCGGTCGACTTGTTCATCCAGATCGCCAGCAGCGGGATGAGCAGCGAGGCAATCAGCGGGATGAAGATGGGCGCGATGCCCGTCGTGGGTAGGCGATCCACGAACAGCGAGGCCGCGACGCGTGAGTAACGATCGCCGTTCCACCCGGGTACGACCCCGCGGCTGAGATCGACCAGGCCGAGCTTCCAACCTTCGAGCTCGGTATCGTTCGCGGTTCGGCTCCACTCGACGTCGCTCGTCTCGTAGTCGAGGATCACGGCGTCGGTGGTGTCTTCGCGGACGATGTACTCGAGCTTCAGGAACTGGCGATCGAAGGGGAAGCGCTGGGCATCGATTTTGATTTTGTAGCGACCCGAGCGGCGCTCGATGGTCTCGACGTCGCCGTTCGGGAATATTCGCACGCGGCGTCCAACGCTGTCGTCGACTTGCAGGCGATTGGTGGGTTCGACGTGCGGCGTCCAGATCGTCGCCAGCAGCTTTTCGGCCGCGGCGCCCCGGTACTCTTTGTAACCGCGCGGGGATTCTTGCAGGGGGAAAGCGAGGCGCAGGTCACTCCAGTGCAGACGCATATCGGTGATGGCTTCGAACTCACCCTTGGTGTCGTCCAGCTCTTTCAGCTCGAGGAAGAAGAACGCGATGCGCACGACCACCGGCAAACCGCGGCCCATCGGAATGGTCGCCTCCTCGGGCTCTTGCGCTTCCGGGTTCGAGCCCTTCGAGGTCGCGGCGTGCGCCGCGGCGACGGGCGGCGCACGGTGCGCCTCGGGCGCGGCGCTACCCATCAGCGCTGACGCGGTGCCGACCACCGCGTGCGGATCGGCAGATTTCGACTGACCGCGGCTCTTGTGTGGGAAGAGCGCGAGCGAGACGCAGAACAGCGCCGTCAGCACGAATAGACCCACGGCGCGCGGCGCGCGGGAACGAGCGCGGCGGCGTTTCACTTTTCCTCTGCCGAGCGCAGACGCTCATAGCTCTGGGTCAGTGATTGCAGCTCGTCACAGTAGCTGTCTACTGGATCTACGGGTTGCGAGCGATCGCCGTCGGCCAGCGCGCCGAAGCGCTCGCTCAGCGTTTTCAGCGGCGAGAGCAAGAGACCGCGCACGACGATCAAGGTCATGCCCGCCGTCAGCACCAAGCCGAATAGCGCCGCCAAGAGCTGCCACACTTTGCTTCGCCCCTGTGCGGCGCGCGTGACGCTGAAATCCATGGCCAGCGCGTACACGCCGATCTGCTTGTTCATGTAGTTGTACATGGGTACGAGCTGAACGCCCCAGGGCGTGCCGGCGGTGATGCGTTCATAGGTCGTGGCGTCGGAGATGGCCACGTCGCGATCGGTGACCAGCGAGCGCAGCAGCACCGGGTGCGTGGCATGGAAGCGGATGTATTTGCCGACGCGCTTCTCCGGCGTGAGCACGTCCCCGCCGAGATCGGTCGAAATCTCGCGCAGCATCTTTTCATCGATGAATACCGCGGCTTCGAGCCCGTAGGATTGCTTGATTTTGTCGAGCATGGGCGAAAACTCGAGCCCCATCTCGAAGCTGCCCGTGTGCTGCCCCGCGTCGTCGAACATGGGCACGATGCCGGTGATTGCCGGTCCGGCACGGGTGATGGCGACTCCTTTGCGTAGCACCTTTTCACGGTTCACTTCGGTGAGCATGGGACGGTAGGCGGTTTGGTCGTCGCCGAATTTGTCCGGATGGTGCAAACGCAGGAAGGAAACCCCAGGCGGCACGTGAAACTGCGCTTGATCGAGGCCGTACTTTTCGGACTGCTCCTTGAACATGTCCTGAGTTTCGAGCAGCAGCTTCTGGCGATCGCGTTGATTGAACGCCGTGCGCACCGCGGGCATGGCGGTCACCAGCTCGGCGCGCACTAGCGCCTTCTCTTCGGTGCTCTTCAGCGTGCTCGACAGCACGTCGCGCATCAGCCGGTAGCCATCGCTCTCGGCGTTGCGCAGCATCTGCGAGGTGAGCAACAAGGAAACCCCCGTGATCAAGCCGATCACGATCACGGCGCTGGCGATCAATAACCCCGGAGCAGTGCGACGAAATTTCACCGCGCCAAGCTCGGCTACGGCGCTTTACTCGTCAATCAGATCCAACATGACAGCACTGTAATCAATAGCGTACTACGCTACTCCTCGGCGGGGCGCTGCATGAGACGCGAAATCAGCGAGAAAAGCAGCATGCTAGCCTCGAGCGAATGACCGAGAGCGAAATCAAGCCGGCGCGTGGGCGTGCGCGAATCATCCGCGCACTCGTGCTCGCGGCAGCAGGCGTCGCGGCCGCCACCATCTCTGCCAGGGCCGTAGTGAGGTCGTTCGAGATCAAGCACCAGGAGCAACGGATAACGGTCACTGGCTCCGCAACGCGCCGCATTCGCTCCGATCTGATCGTTTGGCGCGCGCACCTACGAGCGCAAAACGCCGACCTCACCGCGGCCTACAAGAAGCTCGCCGCAGACGTGCCGGTGGTGGTCGCCTTCATTCAGGCGCGCGGGCTGACCGATCGCGAAATCACGGTGTCAGCTGCGTCGATCACCGAGGTGCATCCGCGCACGAACGAAGGCGTGATTCAGGAAGAGGTGATCGCCGCTTACCACGCCGAGCAAGAGATCGCGATCGAGTCGGCCGATATCGCGAAGGTGGAGCAACTCTCTCGCGAAGCGACGCAGCTCCTCGACCGCGGCGTCTACATTCAATCCGCCGCGCCCTTGTACGTGTACACCAAGCTCGCGCCGCTCAAGATCCAGATGCTCGCCGACGCCTCCAAGGACGCTCGGCTGCGAGCCGAACAAATTGCCAGCAACACCGGCTCCCAGCTAGGCAAGTTGATCACGGCGCGCATGGGCGTGATGCAGGTGAATCCCAAGTTTTCCAGCGACGTTTCGAGCGAAGGCAACAACGACAAGAGCACGCTCGAGAAGGACGCGCTGGCTGTCGTGACGGCTTCCTTCGAAGTACGCTAGCCGAAGCGGGACTACCTTGAGCACCCGGCGATGCCGCGCGCGCTCACCTAGGTGGCGCGGTCATTCGGTCACCGACCGAGCTGGCAAGCGACGAGGGCGTGCTGTTCGACGGCGAGCGCATCGCCCCGCTGCGCTCGCCCTGCATGCGCTGCTCGCGCGCTCGAAGGCCTGTGCCGAGACTTGACGGCCTCCCCACGGGGCACCATGAACCTCGTTCGCAGCCTACCGGCTCGATGAGCAGCGCGTGTCAGATGGTCGTGGCAGGTCCGCTGATGTTCCTCGTTGCTTTCGCGCGTGGCGAGCAGCTGCGCGGGCCGATCAGCGGCGCCAGTATCGCCGCGCTCGGCTACTTGATCGTATTCGGTTCGCTGATCGCGTTCAGCGCTTACGGCTTCTTGCTGCACGCCACTCGCCCGCTGCTCGCCACCAGCTACGCCTACGTCAACCCGCTGGTCGCGCTGGCCATCGGCGCCGCGCTCGGTGGCGAGCAGCTCAGCGCACGAAGCTCGGTGCTTGCATCTTGACCGTGATCGGCGTGCTGGCGGTAACGCTGAGTCGACACACCACCTCCGCCGTTCATGCCGAGCCCGCAAAAACATCGGCGTAGTATTCATGACAGACGGCAAATTCCAGCAGTACACGTCCGAGTTCCTCCAATTCAACGCGATCGTCGCGAGTGCGCTACACAATTGTGAACCGATCCGCGGCAGCAGGCGCTCAGCTTTCATCCGGCGCCCAGTAAGCGTGCCACTGGACCCTAGTCGCCGACCGTTAGCTTCATCCAATCATGCTCAAGAGCTTTCGCGCGCGCTGGCTTTCGGTTTTCCTGGTGCTGCTTGGCTGCAGCGGTGGCGCCGGCGAGGGCAACCACTCGCCAGCAAGTAACGATTCCGCGGGCGGCACCAGCGATTCCGCGGGAAAATCCGGAGGCTCCGCGCTTGGAGGCGCGTCGGCAAATACTGGGCTTGCCGGCGGTGGAGGAGCAATTGCTGGCGCCGGCGCTCCGAGCGGCGGAAGCGGCGCAGCCAGCGCCGGGAATACGGCCAGCGGCGGACACGGTGCCGACGCTGCCGGCCGGGGCGGCGCCAGCGCGGTCGCTGGCAGCTTCAACGGCGGCGCTAGTAGCGGTGGCCGGAGCGGCGGGGTCGCTGGCAGCGGTGGCAGCGGGCCCGCTCCCACCTTCACGATGATCTACGACAGCATCATCACGCCGAGCTGCGGCGGCACGCAGTGCCACCTGAAGCGCCCGACGCCTTTCGGCTATGATTTTTCCAGCAAGAGCGCGGCTTCTGCTTCTTGGCGCGCGGACGTCCTTCCGGGTGATGCGGACAACTCCCCGATGTTCCAGGTGCTCAACTTTGCGATCATGCCGAAGGACCGACCACCACTTTCGCTCGAACAGCTGTACCTGGTGTACGATTGGATCAACGCGGGCGCGCTCGACAACTGAGCGAGCGGGACCTGCGTTCGCTGCACGCTTCGGGGAATTGTCGATCGAAGCCCAGCAGCGCTAGCTAAATGGCCAGTCGACAGGAGCTTTCGTGGAGATCCAGCGCGGGCTTGTACCCGCTCCGCACTCACCGTAGGACTCGAGTGAGATGAAGACCGCGATCATCCTGAAGCACGTCGAGTTCGAGGGCCCGTCCCGCATCGCGCCGCTGCTCGTCGAGCGCGGCTACGAGCTGGACGTCCGCGCGCTATATCTGGGCGATCGCGTCCCTTCGCACCTCGGGCACGACGAAATCTTGATTGTCATGGGTGGCCCGATGGGAGTCTCCGATCTCGACAAGCCCGAGCTACCCTTTCTCAAGCAAGAGGTCGAGCTACTGCGAAGCTGCGTGGAGCAAAATCTACCCGCGCTCGGCGTGTGCCTCGGTTCACAATTGCTCGCGCATGCTGCGGGCGCGCAAGTTCGGCAGATGCACGACGGTCAAACGCGGCGCTACGAGGTGGGCTGGGACGCGATCCGCTTTCATCATGAGCTCAGCGCTCAAGTGCTGCGCGGGCTGCCGCTCGAAGGCCAAGTGCTGCACTGGCACGGCGATACCTTCGAGTTGCCCACTGGCGCCCAGCATTTGGCATCGAGCAGCGTGTGCCCAAACCAGGCGTTTCGCCTCGGCCGCCAGTTTGGGCTGCAATTCCACTGTGAAGTCACGCAGGGTGACGTCGAAGCCTGGCTCGCCGCCGATGACGGCTTCGTCGAACGCGCCAACGGCAAAGACGCCTTTGCTCGCATCCGTCGCGACACTGCCCAGCACATCAGCGCGCAAGACGAACTCGGAGATCGCCTGCTTGGCAATATCTTGGACGCGATGATCGGCTGAGTTTAGCCGCCAGCGCGCTCGAAGAGCACGTGCATCGCCTTTTCGCTAGGCACGTGCGCCGCCACGCGGTAGCCGAGCGCGCGCAAGTCCAAGCCTTGCAGCAGGTGCTCGCCCGAGCCGAGCAGCACCGGGCTGATCGCGAGATGCATTTCGTCGATCAGCTGAGCGCGGAGGTATTGGCGGATGGTTTGGGCGCCACCGCCGACACGCACGTCGCGGGGACCCGCGGCTTCTTTGGCGCGTTCGAGCGCCTGTTCGATGCCGCCGGTAACGAAGTGGAACGTCGTGCCACCCTCCATCACGAGCGGCTGGCGGGCGTGGTGCGTGAGTACGAAAACGGGCACGTGGTAGGGCGGATTGGCGCCCCACCAGCCGCGCCACGCGTCATCGGGCCACTCGCCGCGAATGGGCCCGAACATGTTGCGACCCAAGATCCAGGCGCCGAGATTTTCGGTCCCTTGCCGGGCGAAGTCATCGTCGATGCCGGTCGTGCCTTCGCTCGCGTTACCGAATAGGCCCTTGAACGTGCGGGTTGGGTAGAACCATTGGTGGAGCTCGGCGCCGTTATTGCCGAGCGGGTTCTGCTGGTTCTGATTCGAACCGGCGCCGTATCCGTCCAAGGAAATAGTGAAACAATTCACGCGCAGCTTGCTCATGGGGGGTCCTCTAGCTCGGGTCTGAATGGGCGACGAACGAACCACACTCCGATCGACCGACGAGCTTGCTTTTCATTTGAGGGACGTGGCTGCTGGCGGCGAGTCGCCTACAAGGGGTGAACGGCCATGGTAGGCGCGCGCCACACTGGTGCGCTCGCACCGGTAAATTCCGCGGCGAATCGAAGCGCGCGACCCGATCTGATGCTTTGCGCATCGAGACCTGGCAAAGCGGCGATCCGCATGTCACCGTGGGCACCTTGATGAAGCGTTTTTGCCTGCCTTTTTCTGGTTCGTTCGCGCTCCTTTCCTTGCTTGCTGGCGGCCTCTCGGCCTGCAGCTCGGACGCACCGGCGCATCCGGGCGGCGGAGGCGGGAGTTCAGCCGGTAGCCCGAGCGTGGGCGGCGCTCAGTCGGGCAACGGGGGCAGCGCTCCCTCGAGTGCGGGCAGCCAAAGCGGCGGCGGCGGTAACGGGGGCAGCGTGAACGGTAGCGCCGGTTCGCCGGGCACCTCGGGCGCGGCCAGCGGCGGCGCGAGCGCCGCAGGCGCCGCGGGCGGTTCGGCCGTCGCGGGCGCGGCGGGCGCTGCAGGCGCCGCAGGCGGCTCGGTGGGCGGCGGTGGAGCCCCCGCGAATGCCATTCTCAGCGCCGATTTCGAGGCCGACATGGTCGGCAAACAACCCGCCGGCTGGCACAACTTCATGGCCTACAACATCGATGCGATGAACCCGCAGAGCGACATCCAAGCCATCGTCGATGCCACGCGCGCGCACGGTGGGAAGAACTCGCTCCACGTCAAAGGCGGCCAGAGCCCCGCGTTTTTGACGCTGCCACTGCCCAGCGGCACCAAGAAGCTCTACGTGCGCGGCTACTTCTACATGACGCGCCAGCTCGGCCAAAACCCCGGCGCGAATCACGAAACGCTGTTCGGCATCCGCAAAGACAAGGACAACGAGATCCGCTTCGGTGAGATCAAGGGCGTGATCGGCGTCAATGAGGTGCCCACCGACAACATCACGCCGAAGATGGATCTGTGGGGCAAAGGCCCGCTGATCGCGGCCAACAAATGGGTTTGCATCGAGGGCGCGTTCATCGGCGATCAGACGCAAAACGAGGTGCGCGCTTGGGCCGATGGCACTGAGGTGAGTGCGGCGCTGCCAGGCGCCGACTGGCAGAACGGCACGATGCCGGCGAACTGGCTGGACGGAAAGTGGAACGAGTTCATGATCGGCTGGCAGAGCTTCAGCAGCGCCAAGAACGAAATCTGGATCGATGATTTGGTGCTGGCGACGAGCCGGATCAACTGTCCGTGATACCGAGCGGGTGACTACGGTTTCGCTATCTCACCCAGCGTATAGTTCGAGCTGACCGCTCGGGTCAGCGCTTGCATCAGCGTCGGATAGAGCACGCTGTTGTTGGCTCGATCGATCAGGCCGAAGGCATCGCTGCCCGAGCCTTTTCCACCGTTGTCCCAGTAAAATGGCGTGATGCCCGCGTCGTGGGCGGCCTTGGTCACGTACTCGGTGTAGTAGCGCCGGTAGTTCTCGTAGCCCGTTTGATTGACCGCGCCGTATTCACCCAAAATAATCGGCAGATCTTTGTCTCCAAACGTCGACTTGAGCTTGGCCATTTGAGATTTGACCCAGTCCTCCTGACCCCAACTATCGATGCCCGGGTTTCCCGTGCCCCAGGTGTGGGTCTCGCCCGAACCGGCAAACGAAAACGGATCATAGAAGTGGTCGCTCAAGATGAGTTTGCCCGCCGAGCTATCCTTGGGCAAAACGAAGCCCGCCAGCGTGTACTCGATGTTGGTGTTGTAGCCTGGAACGACGAGGCAGCGCGTCGCATTGTTGCCACCCGTTGCGCGAACCGTGTCGACGAACGCCTGATTGAGGCTGTTGATGACCGTGTAATACTCCGGCTTGGGCGCTGCGTAGTCGACCATGACTTCGTTCATGGCCTCGAAGATCAGGTGCTCGCCATAGACCATGAAGCGAGCTGAGATTTGGGTCCAGAGCGCCTTGAACTGCGTCGTGACCGCGCTGGTATTCGCGGTCGTGACTTGGCCCGAGCTATCGACCAACGACAGCCAACGCCCGGTCACGTTGTGGCCACCATCGTGGTGGACGTTGATGATCACATACAGCCCGGCATCCAATGCGAATTTGACCACCTGCTCTACGCGGCCGATGAACGCGGGACTAATGGTGTAGCCCGGAGCCGGACCGATGCGCCCGAGCCACGTCACCGGGATCCTGACTGCGCCAAAGCCTGCGGCAGACACGGCCTTCATCAGCTCAGGGGTAACGAGCGGATTGCCCCAACCCGTTTCCACCGCGGTATCCGATTTACTCGCGTCCGCTACGTCGAGGCTGTTGCCCAAGTTCCAGCCCAGTTTCATGCTGGCGACCACACTCTTCGCGACGCAGACGGTTGCACCGAGAGCTCCCGCTGCGCCTCCGCTCGCAGCCACTCCGCCGGCGCCGCTCGCGCCGCCCGCGCTTGCGCCTGCTGTCGTCGTCGCTCCTCCAATTCCCGACAGTCCAGCCGTGCCCGCGCCGCCAGCAGCGGTTCCCGCTCCACCACCATTGCCGGGGCCGCCGCTGCCGTTCGCGCCCGCGGTGGTCGCGTTGCCGCCGGCTGCGGTCGCGCCGCCGAGCGCGGCTGCGCCCGCGCTCCCGCTCGAGCCGTCGTGCAACGAATCAGTCGCTGAAGAGCCGCAACCGACTCCGAAGACCGAGGTTGCCGCCAACAAGATCTGGATGGAACTTCGGAAACGGTTCTTACTGACTCGGCTCATGCACGACCTTTCACTGGCTCGTTTGTCGTGCGAGAGCCGGTCGCGCAGGCAAGCTCGAGGCGATTCATGACTGCTCAAGGGCAATCGCTCGACCAACCTTGCAGGCGAAATCTCTCTTGCCTCGAAATACTGCAATTTTTCCGCTGAATCACCGCGAAAGAGTCTCGCTTGCACCACCGGTAGCGCTCGGTTGGTTCTGAGCGCTTACGTTTGGGGCTGCAGCGCTACGCTGCCTCGGAATCAAGAGTGCGGCGTGGCGTCGCCAAGGATACCGAGCCGGCTCAGCACGCCTTTCACCACGCGATCGCAGCGCGTGAGATGAAACTCGAAGGCTTGCGTCGAATTGGCATCTAGAGCGCGAACGATCGCCTCCTGTAGCCGTAGGCGCGCGCGATGCAGGCGGGTCTTGACGGTTTCTTCCGGGATGTCCAAACAGGCAGCGGTTTCGGCGCCGGTCATCTGCTCCACGGCTCGCAGGACGAACACGGTCCGAAACTCATCGAGCAAGGCGTCGATCGCGCGCTCCAAAACGGCTCGCAGCTGCTGGTCGTTCACTTGTTGTTCCGGGCTCCGGGGGGGCTCGACCGATATGACCATTGATTCCCGAGGCGCGGAGTCGAGTGGATCGAAGCGCTGCTCCTGGCGTTTGCGCGCGAGTGCTTCGTGGATGGCGATGCGCGTGAGCCAGGTCACGAAGCTGGCCTCCCCACGGAAGTCCGATAGGTGCTCGTACGCGCGCACGTACGCTTCCTGCATCACGTCTTCGGCTTCGTCGTCGCGCTTCAGGATGGCGCGCGTGACTCGAAACACGCGGCGATTGTGACGGCGCATCAAGATCTCGAAGCACCAGGGTTCACCGCCGCGAACGCGCGCGATCACCGCTTCATCGCTGAGCCCCAGAGATTTGCTCAAATTCGAGTCAATGATGCTGTTTTCCACGTGCTCACCAGAACTGAGTGGCGTGCGCCGCAACCGTTCCCCGAAATCGACTTCCAAACCGGATTTAGCAGGAAGCTGCGCGACGCGTCATTTTCTCGGAATCGTTAGGCTAGCTGCGACGGCCGCGTCGAGCTTCTTATCCAACAAGATACCGTTGGCTTTGAGATCGAAGGCTAGCACAGCGAAATAGTCGTCTTCGCTCAGGCTACCAGGGGCGTCCGCCGGCATGTATTGAACTACGAAGTTCGCAACGTCCGCGACGGTCACGAACTGCGATTTCCGAAACTTGGCGCCGCTCGGCGGGTCCAAGGGTAACGCCGTGGCTCCGACTACAGCGGGAGCATTGGCAGTCCCCTCACCGCCCGTGCCGTGGCACGAGCTGCAGCGAGCAGCGTAGACATCGGCGCCGCGAGTGACCTGCTCCGCAAGGTTCGCGGGCGGCGCGCCGTTCTCCCCGCTCTTGGCGTCCGGCGGTGTTCCGCCACAAGCAGTAGCCAAAACCAACGAGACGAGCAGCGCAGGAACAGCTACGTATTGCATGCTCATCTGAGCGAGTAGTGCCCGAACGGTTCCCGAGAATTGGAGTCTATCGCAGGAGCCGTGAGGCGGAGCTGTCCCGGCGTGCCAACTTGCCTCGCAGCAGCGCATTGCACCCTCACACAATGAGGCCAAAATTACGCTAGGGCACAGCCCGTGCATGTTACCGGGGCAAAGCAATGACGAACGATCCTGGTCTCGGTCTCCACACGACCTTGGTGGTGGAAGAGCACAACTCGCCAGCGTCGTTCGCCCAGCTGGAGCGCGAATGGCGCGCGATCGAAGCCCACGTCGGGACGCCATTTGGAAACTGGGATTGGGCGGTCGCTTGGTGGGCGCACCTACACGAGGAAAAGTTGGGTGTGACCGACACGCTGAGCCTGCGCACCGTGCGCACGCGCGAGGGTCGGTTGGTGGCGGTCGCGCCGATGTTGATTAGCCGACGCCCCTCATTTGGCCCGATCCGCGTGCGGCAACTGCAGTTCTTCGGCGCAGATCCGAATATCACCGAGCAACGCGGTTTGCTGGCGCTGCCAGAGTGGCGGGGCGAGGCATACCGCGCGTTGGTCGAGCACGCTTTGCGACACTCGGAGAACTGGGACTCCATGCTGCTCAGCGGCGTGCCCGTCGATCTGGATTTAGGCGCGCTCGCGAGCTCGCCCGACTTCACCTGGGTGGGACAGACCGCAGACTACGTACTCACTTTGCCGGATTCGTGGGCGGCCTTCCGCACCGCCCTGCCACGCAACATCAAAGAGTCACTGCGCAAGTGTTACAACTCCCTGAAGCGCGACGGCCTCGAGTTTCAGCTACAGGTAGCAGAGAGCGTGGACTCCGTGCAGCCCGCGCTGGAACGCTTTTTTGCGCTGCACGACGCGCGCGCGAAGCGCTCGGACACGGTGCATCACTACAACATCTTCTCGACCGCGGAAGCCCAATTCTTTCTGACAGACGTCTGTCGGCGCTTCGCCGCGCGCGGCGCGCTACGCATCTTTCAGCTGGTGATCGGCGGACAGGTAGTCGCGGTTCGCATTGGCTTTATTCTCAACGATACCTTGTATCTGTACTATTCGGGCTACGATCCCGCGTTCGCACAATACAGCGTGATGACCACAACCGTGGCCGAAGCGATCCAGTACGCGATTCGCAATGGCTTTTCCCAGGTGAACCTGTCCACGGGCAACGACGTCTCGAAGGCTCGCTGGGAGCCGACCGAACGCGTGACGCGCCAGGCCCTGCTGATGTCCAGCTCGCGGCGCGCGAAAATCACGCATCAGATGTATCGCCAAGCGGTGCACGCGATCGACACAGTGCCTGCGTTGCGCCGCGCAACGACCTTCTTGGCCCGCCGCTCGACGCCCTCGCCCCAAGTGTACCGCTGAACAGCGGCTAGCGCATGGCCAGCTGTACACGGCCGACGATGGCGAGCAGGTCGGTCTGCGTGACGATGCCGAGCAGCTTCGATTCGGCGTCGACGACCAGGGCTTCACGAACCTGACCGCGCGATAACAGGGGAAACAACTGACGGATGGGCGTGTCTTGCTCGGCCAGCTCGAAAGAGATCGACGGCAGCTGGCGGATTTTCTGGAGCGGCGCGCCGGCCACCGTCGCGAGATCCAGCACGCCGTGCAAGATCCCGTGCTCATCGACGACGGGCAGCACGCGCAGCGCGTGCTGCCGTAGGCGTTCCACGGCAAGCTCGCTCGAATCGTCCGGGTGAATCGTGACCAAGTCTCGGGACATGATCTCCGCGCAGAAGATCTCATCGCGCAGGCGCCGATGCGCGGCCTCCTCTACGTGCCGAAACAAGGCGACCAAGTCGGCCTGCTCGACGTCGAGAGGTGTGCCGAGTCGTTCCAGGGCCAACGCGATGTCGGCCTCGGTGAAGCCGACGCGAAACTCCGGCGGGGCATCCGCCGTGCCGTGCGTGGACACGGGCAGAGCGGCAACGTGCGGATAGCTGCGACGCGCCAAGGCATTGAAGATCAGCCCTAGCCCGACCAAGAGCAGGGAATTGAGCAGCACCGGGACCAGCGCGAAGCGGTAGCCAGCGCTGGTCACCGCCGAGCCGCCGATCACGGCCGTCAGCGCGACTGCACCAGCCGGCGGATGCAAGCAGCGAAGCATGCTGGTGAGCGCTATCGTGCAAGCGACGGCCACGGCAGCCGCCCAGGTGAGCTCGGGGATCGCGCGCGCCGCGGTCACACCGACGACAGCGGCGATGAAGTTGCCACCGACTACCGACCACGGCTGAGCCAGCGGGCTCGCCGGAACGCCGAATACGAGCACCGTCGAAGCGCCGATCGGCGCAATCAATGACGGCACGTGATCGCTAGAACCGAGCCACGCCCGCGTCACCAGGCCGGTCGCGAGCAAGCCGATGAACCCACCCAAAGCGGAGTAGACGCGCTCGCTCAGCGGCAAGCGCGAACGCGCTGGCTTGAACCGCGAAAGCCAGCTGAGAGAGACCAAGCGAATGCGCATCGCGCGCGGATATATCGATCGTGACCAGCCTTGTCCATGGCCGTGAACGAGCGATTCGACGCGGCGCTATTCGCTCGGCTTGAACCCGCGCGCGAGCGCGCGCAAAAGGGCCGTAGCGAGCGGCGCTTGCTTGCGATTCACCACCGGTAAGGATGGTGCACGCTGGGCGTTGAGCAGAAACCAGTGCGCCTCTTCCGGAGGCAAGCTGCCCTCATCGTAGATCGCTTCGACCGGACACCCGGGGACGCACGCGCCGCAATCGATACAGCCGTCGGGATCGATGTACAACATCTCCTCGTCGCCGTGAAAGCAATCGACCGGACACACGTCGACGCAATCGGTATACCGACAGTGCAGACAGTTTCCGGTCACGACGAACGTCATCGCTCAGTGCTTGAAATCCCGCACAATCTTCACTAGCGCGCTCAGCTCGTCGGGCTTGTCCGCCAGATCGGGGTTGGCGGACATGGCCGGGCTCTTACCGACGGCGGCGCCGCCTTCCAGGATCGTCTTCTTGATTTGATCGTCGGTCACGCTCGCTTGCCAGGCAGCGTCGCCGAAGGCGCGCGGCTTGGGGTTGAGCGCGGCCGCGCCCGGACCATCACCCGCGCCGTGATCGCCGTGACAGACGACGCACTTGGTCGTGAAGAGCTTGCGGGCATCCGCCGCGGGATCGGCTGGTGGCGGCGGCGGCTCTGGAGCCGCGACTGGTTTGCTGGTGGCGGCCGGAGCTTCTGACGCCGAATGCTTGCTGCAAGCCACGACCAAGGGCAGCGCAAACAACAGTACATAGAGAGCGGGTGCGTGCATGCGGATCATGGCGTTGTCTCCTGAGCGGTTGAAACCCAAATACGATCGGTAATTCAGACGCGAACGATGCGAACGAAAGGGAGCTTCAAGCGAGGGCGTGCCGGATCATTCTCGTTCAGTCGCCGTGCGTGCGCGGCCAGCAAATCACTGCGCGTCAGCATCCCGATTACCTGACTCGGCGCTGCCCTCGATACGACCGGCAAGCGCCCCACGCCTTGGCTTACCATGAGATCCGCCGCTTCGCGCAGCGAGTTGTCATCGAATGCTACGGCCGGCGCGCGCTTCAGCAACTGCTCGACGGACAACTCACCGGCCGCGTTCGGATTCGAGATTTCACGCCGAGTCACGACGCCGAGCAGCCGCCCGCCCGCGTCGACGACGGGGAATCCGTGGTGCTGGCTGCCGTGCGCGCCTGACTCGAACCACTGTCGTAGGTGCGACAAACTGTCCGATGCGGCAAAGGCGATCACCTCTTTGGTAGCGAACTCGCCGACGCACACTTGATCCAGAAAATCTGCCGCATACTCACTGGGCACTCGGATGCCGCGGCGCGCGATCTTTTCGGTCATGATCGTGTTGCGCATCAGCAAGCAGGAGACCAAAAACGCGGCCGTGCACCCACCCAGCAACGGCAACAAACCGAGCGGTTGCAGGGTGGTCTCGAACGCGAACACGACCGAGGCCAAGAGCGCCCGCGACGCGCCGGCGAAGATCGCCGCCATGCCTACGAGCCCGGCGATTCGTGGGTCGACGCCGAGCGCGGGCGACGCGAGCGCGGCCAATGCGCCGAGCGTCGCGCCGAGCCCACCGCCGATGGTGAAGAGCGGCGCGAGCGTGCCGCCCGAGGTGCCGCTGCCGAGCGCGATCGCCCAGGACACGAACTTCAGCACGAACAGCACGAGCAGCGCTTGACCCGTGAGCGAGCCATTCAGGACATGCTCGATGTTGTCGTAACCCACGCCCATCGTTCGCGGCGCGAAGTAACCCACGCCGCCCACCGCTAGGCCGCCAATCGCAGGCCACCACATCCAATGAATGGGCAGCTTCTCGAACGCATCTTCGACGGCGTAAACCGCTCGTGTCACGCCGGTAGCGACGATGCCAATCACTCCGCCGAGCAAGATGTAGAAGGCGAGCGCCTCGCCGCTCGGCTGCTCCAGTTGGGGCATCGCGAAGACCGGCGCCGCTCCGACCAGCGCCATGCGCACCCCCGCCGCTGTCGCGCTGGCGAGCGCCACCGGGATGATCGAGCGCGGACGAAACTCGAACAGCAAGAGCTCGACGGCCAAGAGCACGGCCGACACCGGGCTGCCGAAAGTAGCCGCCATACCCGCCGCCGCGCCGGCCGCGAGCAGCGTCTTGCGCTCCACCGCGGACGTCTTGAGCAGCTGACCGACGAGCGAGCCGAGCGCACCGCCAGTGGCGATGATCGGACCTTCGGCGCCGAACGGCCCGCCCGTGCCGATGGCGATCGCGGCAGACAGCGGCTTCAGGAAGGTGAGCCGTGGCGGGATGCGGCTTTCGTTGGTGAGCACTTGCTCCATGGCCTCGGGAATGCCGTGTCCGCGGATGGCCTTCGATCCGAACCTGGCCATCAAGCCCACGATCAGGCCGCCCAGCACCGGCACGAAAATCACCAACCAGCCCAGGTGATGCTCGGCCGGCGCCACGGAGCGAGTGGAGAAGCGCCCGAAAAATGCCGCGTTCGTGACCAAGGCGATCATCGACACCAGCACGCGCGCGATAATCCCGGCGACGAACGCGACGCCGATCGAAAGCGCGCTGATGAAGATCACGCGCGGATCGATCACGCTCGCCACGCGCGGCACGTGCGCCGCTGCCAGCGTTGGCGAAAGTGACGGCGAGACGGGCAGTAGCCCGGTTACCGAAATCGGTGTGTCTCGATCGAGCTCAGCCATTTCGAGAGCGCCCTTTCGTAACCAGGGCGGGACCCTCTTCGAAGAACAAGCTCGGCACCTGTTCCGCGACGTCGGCGCCGTCGACGACTTTCCCGAGCAGCCGCGAGAGCGTCTTGAGCTCCGCCTTGGGCAGCTGAGAGAGCGACGAGATCAAGCGATCTTGCGTGGCCTCCGGCGCGCTCTCGAGCAGCGCGCGGCCCGAGCGACTGAGGCTGAGGTCGACGCTGCGACGGTCGGTCTTCGAGGTCGAGCGCCGCACGTGGCCGAGCGAGACCAAACGGCTCACCACCACCGAGACCGAGCTCTGATCCGTGGCCGTGCGCGCCGCCAACTCGTTCACCGAACACGGACTCTGACGCGCCAGGCACTGCAACACGAACAGCTGCGCCCCCGAAAGCCCGACGCGCTGCTCCGCGGCGCGCGACGAAACACGCAGCGAGCGCACGATTTGCCGCAGCGAATTCAGCACTTGTCGCACTTCAGCGGGCAAGGCCCCGCCATTTTCGAGTCTCGGCTCGGCCTTCCGGCGCGTTACTTTGGCTCCCATATATTGGCTCCCATACGCCCGGGCCAGTCGGCGCGCAACCGTCGCCGGGGGGTTCGAGCCCCCGCGCGACCGCGCCGGCGCTTCGCCGCTCGTGCCCATCAATTTCGCGTGAAAATATCGCGAATTGCCGTTTGAGGGCCTGCTGTCGATGGCGATAGGTGACAATTGAATGACGCGATGAAAAACCCGAGCGCCTTGACCTGGCCTTCCGCCCTCACCCTTTGCTTTTGCCTGGGCGCCGCTAGCGCGTGCGGCAGTACGGACAGCGGACTCTCGAACAGCCCAGGGGCGGCGGGAGCGGCCGGCAGCGGTAGTGGTTCGGGGGCAGCGGGTTTAGGTTCGCTCGCCGGCCAAGGCGGGACCAGCGCTGGCGGGGCGGCAGGCGCGGCAGCGGGCTCGTCCGCGGCCGGCTCAGTTGGAGTGAGCGGTGGCTCGAGCGCCGGTGCAGGTTCGGCGGGAGCGAGCGGCGCGGGTCAAGCCGGCAGCACGGCTCAAGCGGGCAGCGCAGGCAGCGCAGGCAGCGTCGGTTCCGCGGGCGCGGGCGGCGGCGCATCGACGGCACATTTCAGCTTCTTCGTGACCAGCTTGGAAGCGATTCGCCGCGAATCCAAGAATCAGAACGGCTACGGCGGGAACCTCGGTGGGCTGACTGGCGCAGACGCGATTTGCACGCGCATCGCCGAAGCCGCCATGGCCGGCTCGGGCGCCAAAGGTTGGAGGGCGTTCCTGAGCACATCCGCGGCCAACGCCATCGAGCGCATCGGCAACGGCCCCTGGTACGACCGCAACGACAAGTTGGTGGCCAACGACACCGCAGGCCTGCTGCAAGAGCGGCCCAGCGGCGCCACCACGATCAATGATCCGAACGAGCTCGGTCTACCCAATCGAGCCGGCACCGGCACCGGCATGGACGACAACCACGACACCATCACCGGCTCGAATACTCAGGGTAAGTGGGACGGCGGCGCGACCTGCAGTGACTGGACCAGCGCCACGGGCAGCGACGGACCGCGCGTCGGGCACTCTTGGCCTGCGCAAAGCGGCAAATCGTGGATTCAGGCCCACACCGCGCCCGGCTGCGAGCCGAGCGTCGCGTTGGTCCAAATGGGCGGCGGCAGCGGCAACGGGATCGGCAACGGCGGCGGCTACGGCGGCTTCTACTGCTTCGCGCTGAAGCCGTAATCGCGCAAACGCGCCCACTTCACGCGCATTCCGTGAGCGCGAGGACGCTTCAATGTGCCACTGGCGCAGCCGCTGGCGCGAGCGCCGAGAAGGTGCGCCAGCGGCCGGTGCGCCAGCGCAGGTAATTGACGACGCCGCGCGTGGTTTCGTCGAGCGCCATGCCCAGCCAGATCCCGGTCAGGCCCAAGCCGCAGAGCGTACCGAAGAGGAACGCCGAGCTCACGCCGATGACCCACATCATGCTTCCGCCGACGACGGCCGAGAAGCGCGCGTCGCCCGAGGAGCGCAACGCGCCGCCCGCCACGATGTTCACGGCGCGGCCCATTTCTCCGACGATGGCGATGCCGAAGAGCGGCGCGGCCAGGCGCGAGATCTGCGGATCTTGCGTCAAAAACCCGAGCAGCTGGCGATGGAAGACGGCCAGCAGGATCGCGATCAGTAAATTGCCGCCGATCGCCAGCACTAGCGCTCGATGCAGCTCGCGGTTCGCTTCCTCGAACTTGCCCGCACCTACGCGGTGCGCGATCGCGATTTGCGTGCCGACACCGAGCGCAATCGACCACAAGATGGTGCTGATGCTGATGAAGCTCGAGACGTAAGTGCGGGCCGCGAGCGCGCTGGCGCCGTACGAGATGACGAACAGGTTGATGACGACCTGCGCGCTTTGATAGGAGATCGGCTCACTCGCAGAAGGCAAGCCGATGCGCAAGATGGGCCGCAGACATGCGCGTAATTCTCGAAACGAGATGCGCAATGGAAAGCGGATGCGCAATTTCAAGTGCACGACCGCGATTGTGAACAGCATGCCGAAGCCGAGCGAGATCACCGTCGCGCCGGTGACGGCGACCACGCTCGGCCGCGGCAGGCCCCAGAGCCCCTTGGCCATGGCCAAGTTGAGCGAGATGTTGGTCACGTTGGTGGCCACGGCCTCGATCATCACCCAGCGCGTTTCGCCCCGGGAATTCAGCACATTGCCGTACGCGATTTGAACGGCCTTGAGGAACTGAAAGCTGCCCAGCACGCCCAAATAGGTCTGACCGAAGGCCTCGCTCGCGCCGCGCAAACCGAGCCAGCCAGGCAAGTACGGATGCAGCAAGAACAGGAGCGCGCTGACCGCGATGCCGATCGAAAAATTGAAGACCAAGAGCGCAAGGTACGTGGCCGGCAGCTCGCCATGACGGCGCGCGCCGAGCAAGCGACCGGCCACGCTCGCGCCCGCCTGACCGATCGAGGAGAAGAGCACGAGCGTCGCGCCCAACAAGGGGTTCAACGCGCCGGCCGCGCCAGCTGCGGCGTCCGAGATTCGGCTGAGAAAAAATGCGTCCGCGAAGATCAGCGACAGCGACAAGGACAGGCTGACGAAGAGCGGCCAGGTCAACCGCCACAGACTCGGCAGCTCGGGCTCGGCGGGAGAAGGCACCACCGACGCGAGAGGACTATCGCCCGGGGGCTGCGCGAGAGGAGCTTGCATGAGGGCGCGACCGGCACGGCCGGCGTGGCCTGCACATAGCGACGGGTGCCCGTCGCGTCACCTTCATTTTCCGCAAAATTCGAGGAGATGCGCGCCCGGACGCCGGTCGGGTCGAGCAGAAACCGTGATCGATCTTGGTTCGTGCGGAGATTAGTGAAGGTGCAGGGCCTTCCAGTGGAAAAAAGATTGGGCCTTGGCATCCGCGGTCTTGGCTGGCTTTGGCTGGCCGATCCGCGTTGATCGAGGATGCAGCACGTGGGCCCGGGGGGATCTTGGGCCAAACGGCGGCGTTCACGCGAGTCCGGGGGGGCGGCGCTGACAGCGGGGGGGCACGCCGCAGCGCGACACCTGGAGGACCCTCTGGTAGCTTTCGCGCGCCGTGCGGACCTATCTTCGAATCTTCTCTGTGCTCCCCCTATTGCTGGCCGCATGCGGAGGGAAGACCAGTAACGAACCCGCCGCTCATCCGCCGATCGTGCGCCGGCCAGCCACGTCGCTGGTCGCCCTGCCCATCGGTGCGCCGCGTCTCTCATCGTCGGCGATCGTGCGCGTCCCGGCGGCCACGTTCGGGCCGTACTTGGGCATGCGCGCGAGCGGTGGGCTCGCGGTCTGGGCCAGCATGCTCGACGATACCCGCTTTTGGTACGCGCGTCCGCTCGCCGCCAACGGTGAAACGAACGGCGACGTCGTGCTGCTCGGCGAAGCGCCGAGCGAACTCGGCTTGGTCACCGTGCGACCGCTCCAAGACGGCTTTGCGCTGCTCAGCAGCCACAAGACCAGTGACGGTGAAGTCGTCACGCTGTCGCTCCTTTCGGCGCGCGGCGCGCTCTTGGCGGGGCCAACCTCGCTCGGTCGCAGCGGGAAATCAGTGCTCTGGGTCGACGCGATTGCGAACGCGCACGGCACGAGCGTGCTGTGGGCCTCGAGCGGCGCTGGCCGCGCCGAGATTTGGAGCGTGGAAGTGACGCCCAAGGCCGAGCTCTCGGGTCCAGCGCGGCTCTTGGCGCGGGACGTCGGCGCCTGGCAAGCAGTGCCATTCGGCAAGGGCATCGCGCTGGCCGTGACGCACGTGGGCAAGGGCAACACGCACGGCCCAATCGAACTGAGCTTGTTGAACGGCGCGGACGCGCCTGCGCCGATCGTGATCAACGCGCAAATGAGCGCGGATCTCGACTTGGACATGGCCGCGCTCGGCGAGCGCGTGGTGCTCGCCTGGTCCGACCATCGCGGCGGAGAAAACCGCGTGTTTTCCGCGGTCGTCGAGAGCAGCGGCAAGCTCGTCGTGCCGGCCGGGCCCGCCACGCCGCCGCTCGGTGAGCAAGCCGTGCTGCGCGTGATCGCGCCGGCCCCCGGCAGCACGCGCGGCTACCTCGCCTGGGAAGCGCTCGACGCTCAGGTCGCGACCTACCGCACCTTCCAGGTCGCCGAGTTTCAACCGAATGGTCGCGTGTCGAGCCCACGCGGGCAGTTCGAGTATTGGAAGATGGACGGCTCGATGCCCGAAATCGCCGCCACTCAGCGCGGCGTCTCGGTGCTCACGCTCGCGCCCGTGTGCGAGCGCGACGCGCCGTGCACCAAGGCCTCGCCGATCGCGCCCGAGTTCGTCGAGTTCGACGCGGGCTTCGCCATTCGCAGCACCGAACCCTTGTGGGGCACGAGCGCAGCCGCGCCCAGCAGCCTGGCATGGAACCTGACCTGCCCGAACGGTGCCTGCTTCGCGCTGACGGCGCAGAACGGTGTGCCCTCGCCCGTCGCGCTGACGCGCCTCGAGCACCTCTCCGATACTTATCGCGCGCCGGCGCAGCGCGTGGAGTTGCCGCCCCCACCGCGCATCATCGGCGACGAAGCGCTGGCTGAAACCGCGCCTCTATCGCAAATCACGCTCACCGAAACCAGCGCTGGCACGCTGCTCGGTTGGATCACTGATTTCGATCCGACCACGCCCTGGGTCAAGTTGAAGAAGCCCACCGCCGACGGTCGCTTCGAGCCGCTGCGCGCGCGGCTCGATCTGCAAGGCTTTGCATCCGGCGCGCCGTTCGCTGCCCTGGGCGGAGCCGAAACGCTGTCCTTGCGCGCCCACTCGCTGGGCGGCATCGCGCTCAGCGGCGGCTCCGCACAGAAGGACACGCTGGCCGCTTGGGCGGGCCTCGACGGTGGCCAACCGCAAGTCTTTCTGACCTTGGTCGACAAGCTCGGGAAGAAGCTGACCCAACGCATGCTCACCCATAAAACGGGCGATCTGAGCGATGTCGCGCTGGCGCCGGCGGGCGCGGACTACTTGGTCGCCTGGGTCGACGAACGCAGCGGCGATCCCGAAGTGTATGCGACCCGTGTCAACCACGCACTCAACCACGTGTCGCCCGAGCAACGCATCACGCAAGCGCCTGGCGCCGCCACGGATCTCTCCCTCGTGGCCACGAAGTCGGGCGCGATCGCGGTCTGGGCGGACGCGCGTGAGAGCGAACAAGCGGGCTCCGCCGACATCTATGCGACCGCGCTGCGCGGCAGCGACGCCAATCGCTCGGCTAGCGAACTCGCACTCCAAAAGACGCGCACGCACTCCTTCGCGCCGGTCGCGCGCGCGTACGGCGGAGGCGCGCTCGTGGCCTGGCTGGAGGCGGCCTCTGAGCGCGCGGAAGGCGAGCCGGCGCACGTCAACTTCGCGCTGCTCGACGAAGCGGGGCGGCTCGTGGGCAGCGTGCAGAGCGCGAACCTGGGCGATGGCACTCCGGTCACTGTCGGCCTCGATTGCGCAGAGCGCGCTTGCCACGCGGTCGTGTCCGTCGATGCCAATGCGCGCGGCGAGCTGTATTCAATCGCCTTTCGCGGCGGCAAAGTCGAAAATCCGGTGCGCATTCGCACCAGCAACAACCCCCCTTCGATCGTCGCGCCGCTCGTGCGCGGGAGCGAGGTGTATATCAGCGAGGTCCAACAAGGCCGGGCTCGCTTGCGCCGCCTTCAGCTCGAGTGGTGAGCGTGACCGGCGGCGTGAGCGAAAGCGCGCACGATCGTTACCTCGCGCAGCGACACTTCGGCTCGCTCGACGGCCTGCGTTGCCTCAGCATCCTGCCCGTGATTTGGCACCACGCCACGCCTCGACCGCTACCCGGAATTTGGGGCAAAGGCCCCGCTGGCGTCGATCTCTTCTTTTGTATCAGCGGCTTTCTGATCACGACCCTATTGCTGCGTGAGAAGGCGCGCACGGGCAGCATCACGCTCGGCGCCTTCTACCTGCGGCGTGCCTTGCGCATTCTGCCGCTCTACTACGCGGTCCTGCTCTCGTACGCGGTGTTCGCGCTCGGCTTGCCAGCCGCGCTGCCGCAACGCGCGCACTTTTTCCGCACCCTGCCGCTGTACGCGAGCTTCACGGCCAACTGGTTCGCCGACTTCGGCGTTTCGCACCCGATCCTGTTTGCGTTCGCCTGGTCGCTCTGCATCGAGGAGCAATTTTATGCCTTTTGGCCCTGGATCGTGCGCTGGTGCTCCGCCCGCGGCGCGTTGATCGCGATGTGCGCGGTGATCGTCGTGGACTACTGCGCCGAGCGAAGCGGACTCGGAGGGTACGCTCTTCGCATCCTCACCAGCTTCGCCGCGCCGATCGGCTTTGGCGCGCTGGTCGCGCTGCTGTTGAACGAGCGCTTCGCCTTCGACGCGCTCTTGTGCGTGCTCGGCAGAGCGTGGAGCGCGCCGCTCGCGCTGGCAGCGGTGTTCGCGCTGCTCCTCTGGCCGGGCGCGCCGCTGCTCGTGTTTCAAGCGTCGCTCGCGACGCTCGTCTGCGCTGCCGTCGTCGTCGAGCACCATGGGCTCTCTTGGCTGCTGCGCGCGCGCGCGGTGAGCTACGTCGGCGCGGTGAGCTACGGGTTGTACCTCTTGAACTCGACGACGGTGGGCATCGTTCGCCGCGTCTTCCCAGAACAGGCCAGCGCTTCGGGCTTCGTGTTCTTCACTTCGCTGCCGCTCGCGCTCGTGCTCGCCGCGCTCAGCCACCGCTATTTCGAAGCGCCCTTCCTGCGCCTGCGCGCTGCTTTCGCCGCCCCGGCAAAACGCGCTAAAGTGGCCAGCGAATGAGCAATTCGCGAGCCCTTTCGGCGCCTTCGGGAGCTCTCTGCTGGCTGACCAAAGATCTTCTGGAGGGGGCGATCGCTGTCTCCCAAAGCAGCCCGCGTCGGCGCGTGATCCAACCGCTTCATCGCCACGAAAGCGCGACGCTTCAGCGCATGTTCAACGCCGTGCAACCGGGCAGCTACATCCCCCCGCACCGCCACTTGGATCCGCCGAAAGCCGAATCGTGGGTCGTGCTGCGCGGCGCGCTCGCCTTCTTCACCTTCGACGATCAGGGCGCAATTGACGAGTGCCTCGAGATCCGCGCCGGAGGCGAGATCTTCGGCGTCGATTTGGAGCCGGGCGTGTACCACACGTTCTACGCGCTCGAACCCGATACCGTGGTCTACGAGGTCAAGGATGGGCCGTACTCACCCGCGACCGACAAATCCTTCCCGGATTGGGCGCCGCGCGAGGGCACGCCAGAAGCGAGCAGCTATTTGGCGAAGCTCGCGGCCCAATTCGCTCAGCGCTCGCGATGAGGCGCATGGGCGTTCGTGCTCCCAGCCGAGAAATGGCCTAAGCTTCGAGCGTGCTGCTTCGAACATCGCGAGCTGGCAGGCCTCTCTCGCTACTGCCTCTATTGGCCACGCTGCTCGTCGCTTGCAGTCGCCCAGCGGCCAAGCCCCACCAAGAGGACGCCCCGCTGGCCGCGGCCGACGCGCCGCAGCCCAGCTTCCTGCGCTACCCGCGGAAAGGCGCCGCGATCGAACCTTGGGTGCAAGAGCAAGTCGAGCTCGCCGAGGCGGCGCACCTGCGCGTGCTGGTCTACGTAGGCGCGAGCTGGTGCGAACCCTGCCAACGCTTCCACGAAGCCGTCGAAAAGGGCGAACTCAACGGCACCCTCAACGGTCTACGCTTCCTCGAGTTCGATCAAGATCAAGACGCCGCCGCCCTCAAAGCCGCTGGCTACGTCTACCAATACATTCCCGTGCTCGCCCTGCCCGACCCCGACGGCCGCAACCACGGCAAGATGATCTCGGGCTCGATCAAGGGCCCCCGCGCAGTCCAAGAAAACCTGGTCCCGCGCCTGCAAGCCTTACTGAGCGGCCAAGCGGTGGATTGAGCTCGGCCCTCTCTGGTCGCAGCGCGACGCCGAAGGCATCGACGGTCACCGTGCGCCGCGTGACCATCAAACCAAAGAAAACGTTACTTCACGATGCTGGGCGTGAAGCAGGCGATGTTGGTCGTGATTTTGAAGTTGCTGCCGCGCATGTGACGTTCGGCGTGGAAGACATCCATCGCGTAGTAGCTGCCGACGCTGATGTTGAGCGAGGCAGCTTGAGCGTCGAAGTCGATCGTGCCTTCTTCGGGGCCATGCATGCTGCCGAGGTCGAGCGCGAGCTGACCGTTGACGAAGATCCACAGATCGTCGTCGCCGCGGAAGGTGAACTTTTGGTTGGCGGTGTACTTGAACTGCACGTGAATTTCCGTGGTGAATAGGAAATTCATGCCCAAATCATTGCCCTTAGGCGTGATGCCGAAGCCCTCGCCTGGGTCGACCGGGAAGAACGCGCTGCTCTCGTAGCCGAAGATGCCGGTGCCCGGCGTGGACTCCGTGAGCACCAACTTCTTCGGGATGGCGCGATTGACGTCCGAGGTATTGTACCACTGCTTGAACGAAGCGGCGTTGGTGATGACCGGCTCGGTTGGGTTCCAATCCGGATTGATCGCGGTCGGGCTCATGGCGAGCGCCGGGTGACCGACGCGATCTTTGAACACCGGTTTCTGATCCGTGCCCAGCGTGACCTCGACCAAACCGCGGCGCACGACGTCACCCGCGAACGGCATTTCGAAGTCCGGGTGCGATTCATTGAAATCGCGATACAGGACGTCGAGAGTGCTGCCGCAGTCGCCCGCGTCCATCGTCACACCCGAATCGGTGTTGATCAGCGGGCCGCCAGCGGTACCCGAACCGTTGCTGCCCGGAGCGCTGCCCGAGCCGTCGCTCGACCCGCTGCCTGCACCGCCGCCGGGCCGTGGATTGGTCATGCTACCGGGGGCCGAGCCAGCCGAGCAAGCGAGTACGCAACACAACGACAGTAGACTACCGAGGACACCGATCTCTATTCTAAGCATAGCCATAAATCGCTATCACATTTGGCGGGGCGCGCCAGGATCGGCGGCTCCTCGCGCCCCGCGGCAAGCGTCAGGCAGCGGGCGGCGTGACACGCAACAGTGCTCGGCCGGCGCGGACTCGTTCTTCATCCAACCCCGGCGCATGCCAGCCTGTGGTGGCGGCCAAATGACGCAGCAACAGCACGCACACCCACGCCCGAAACGGTCGCCAACCGGTCGCGATGCGCTGAAGGGTGGCCAGCGATGGCGAGCGCAGCCGATACGCGGCGGCGAGGCCGTGCAGCACGCGCGGCTCGGCAGTGGGCAAGCCGTCACAAGGTGCAGCGCCGCGAAAGTAAATGTGACTTGCCGCCCAGGGCCCCACGCCGCGCAGCCGTTGCAACTCCGATAGCGCACGAGCCTCGCCCAAATCGCGCAAATAATCCGCATCCAGCAGCCCGTCGCAAGCCGCCTGCGCGACGCCGCGCAGCCGCGCAAGCTTCTCTTCCGACAAACCTGGAAAGCGCTCGAGCACGCGCAGCTGCTGCGGACTCGGGAAAACGAAATGAGTCTTTCCGTTCAGCTCGAGCGCGTCACCCCACTCGTGCGCCAGCGCCTGCTGGATGCGTGCCGCTTGCTGCTGATTCATGCGCGGCGCGATCATCGCCCACGTCGCTGCGTCATACGGTGACGCTTGAGCGGCGCTGAGAAACCCTGGAAACTCGCGCTGCAAGTCGCCTACGACCAAATCACTCTCGCCGAGCGCAAACCAAGCGCCCGCGTCAGCCTCGAGCCCCAAGATCCGACCGAGCTGGCTTGCGACCGCGCTCGCCTTCGCTTCGCCCGCAAACTCGACCAGCAACTGATCGTCCTTCTCACGCAACGCCACCACCACCGGTGCGAACGTGCCATCGAGTCGGAAAGCCAGCGTCAGCCGGTCGAGCGCCGCTGCCGCCATGCCCGAACCGGGCCTGAAGTTCGCATAGAATTCGGTCGCCGCGGACAATCGAAACCCGCGCGGTTTCTGCAATGAGAACATGGACATACGGATACTCCTCGGTGACTGAGAGAGACACGAGTACCGAAGCCCAATGACAGCCTGATGTCAGGATAGAACGAAATCAACGGCAGACCGCTTCAACCTGCCCGCCCTCGGGGCCCGCGAGTGGTTAAGGCGGTCGAGGGATCGCGGCGAGGCGCGGCCGGCGAGGCGCAACGAAGGCGCATACTGCTGGTATGTAACTGAGGAGCAACGAAGCCAGCGAGATGCATCGGCCGCGAGCGCGAGCCACTCAGCCATTTGCGAGCCCTCAGTTGCTCGGAGTCAGACTCACTGTGATCTTGTCATAGTAGAGCGACGTAGTGCCCTCGAATCCAGAATCCGTTCCAACCACGAGCCACAGGCTACCGTCCGCGGCACTGCGCACGGAGAACGCCGAGAGCGAGAGCGTCTTGGCCTGGTAGGTGCTGTCCGGGCAATGCAAGGTATTACCGAGATCGCCCACGAGCTTCAGATCAGCGCCGCCAACGGACTGCTGACCCTTGTCGAGATTCAGCCTCAAGATGCCCTGACCATCAGTGGTAGACGCCGGCTTCGTCGCTGAAGCGCCGATCTTGAAGTGCACGCTCTTACCCGGGGATCCACCGATGCCACCGCAATCGCTGGGCGCGTTGGTCCCGATGTCGGCGCGCAGCTCGAGCAGATAGTTGGTCGCGGGCAAGAGGCCTTTCACCTCGCGAGTCAAATACATGAATAGGTCGTCGCTGTGATTGTTGCCTTGCATCAAGACTCCGCCACCCGGCGCGAGCCCGGCAGGCATCGGTGCCTGCTGGCATTGGAGCTCGTAGAAGGTTTCTTCACCTTGCGGATAGTCGCTGAAGCCGGACAGCCAGCCATCCATCCCCGAGGTGAACTCCGACACGAACGAAGTATTTCCGGTGCCAGCGCCGCCTGCCGTGCCGGTTGCGCCGCCGAGCCCCGCGGTGCCCTGCATCCCGGCTGTGCCGCCGCTACCTGCAGCTCCGCTACCCGCAGCTCCGCTACCCGCAGCTCCGCTACCCGCACCGCCACCTGCAGCTCCGCTACCCGCAGCTCCGCTACCCGCACCGCCACCTGCAGCTCCGCTAGTTGCGCCGCCGCCGGCCTGAGCTTGCCCGCCTTGACCAGGAGCACCCGCGTTCCCTGCGCCGGAGGCGGGCATCCCCGCAGCTCCAGCGCCCGCGCGACCTCCAGCGCCGGAACCGGCAGACGCTCCCGCGCTACCACCGGTTGGCGCTGCTGCGCCTGCGGTTCCGTCGTTCCCTCCATTAGAAGCATTCGAACAGGCCAGTTGCGCGAGTGCGCAGCACAGGCCAATTTTCAAGTAAGTCCCTCGCCGCATGGCGCAAAGAATGAGTGACGGCTGAGTATCGCGCAAGCATGCGAGTGGCGGTAGGTGGGCCGCTTGCGCACACCGAACGCCGCCCGACCTAATGACGAGCAGCGTTCGGTTGCCTTTTCAGCAAGCCGTTTTCACCAAGCCGTAAAGTACGCCCAGGCATAGTTGCCGGGTGTTGCCTGGTAGCAATAGCCACCGTTGCGAGGTGGCGGAACCGACGGCCAGTTGGTGTTGGTGCAGGGCTCGAGCACGCCGTTAACCCGCAGAGTTCGCGGGCTTGCGAAGTTGCCACAATTGCCCCCGTGCACGACCGAGGTGGTCTGCCGGCACACCGCGCCCGTCCCAAGCTGCCCGGATTGATAGCTGCCATTGATGGTAAAGTTGGTTGGATTAGTGCACAGCCCGTCGCAAGGACCGGCGGGCGGCGCGCTGTTCAAGAAGCCCATGTAGAGCAGCCGGTTCGGCGAGCCCACGCCTGCACCTTGAATCACGTTCGGCGTCGCCTGCGCGATCAGCTGAGCAGCAACCTGCGCGGGGGTCGCGCTCGGGTTGGCCCCCAAGTACAGCGCCGCAGCGCCGACCACGTGCGGCGACGCCATCGATGTACCGCTGCTGACGGCGCTCGACAACGGCGGGATCCAAGTAGAAGTGATATTCACGCCTGGCGCGAACAGGTCGAGGCACGGTCCAAAGTTCGAAAACTCCGCCCTCGAGTCGGTGCTGTCGCTGGCGCCGACGGTGAGCGCATTGGGAGTCGAGCCGGGGGAGTCGAAGCAGGCGTCGGCCGCGTCATTCGCGGCAGCGATGCCGTAGGTGACCCCTGCAGCGATCGAGTTGGTCACCGCGTCGTTTTCTGCCTGGCTGAAGCCCGTGTGAAGGCTGATGTTCGCGACCGCGGGCAAAATGCGGTTGTTGGTCACGAAATCGATGCCCGCGATGACCTGAGACAGCGGGCAGAAGCCAAAGCAGTCGCACACGCGGATTGAATGCAGCGTGACCTTCTTGGCGACGCCCCAGGTCGCCGAGCCGATCGTGCCCGCGACGTGCGTTCCGTGGCCATGACAGTCATCCGGATTGGCGTCGTTGTCGATGAAGTCGACGCCAGGAATCACCCGTGACCCGCCACTCGACGCTGCGAACTCAGGATGCGCCGCGTAGATCCCGGTGTCGAGAACGTAAGCATGCACACCAGCGCCCGCTTGACCGGGATAGTTGTAGGTTTGGTTGAGGGGCAGCAGCCTTTGATCGATGCGGTCGAGCCCAAACGTCGCGTTGGGCTGTGTCTCTACGAGAGAACCGATCTGCTCGGGTTCGACGTAGGCGACGCGGGAGTCTGCCTTCAGGCCGGCTAGCGAGGCCGCGGGAAGATCGAGCGCGAACCCCTCGAGCGCATACTGATAGGTCCTGAGCACCGTGCCGCCGTATTGGGTCTGCATGGCGGAGGCGATGTCCGGCACGGCCTGGCCGGCGACGCTGGCTTGGGCCACGCCCTTCTTCAATACGACGATGTAGCGACCGGGAACCACCTGCGCCGTCAGCGCAGCCGAAGAAGTCTTAGTCACTCCTTCGTTACTCACGCTGTCGTCGGAGCCACTCCCCGCACTGCAGGAGACCATGAACGGCATCGCCGCCATGACCGACGCAGCCGCCCACGCGCGACCGACGCACAGATACTTTGCATACTTCATGCTCATTCCTCCGAATTGGCACTGCTCGTGCCGTGATGTGCCGCTATTTGACGGTGTGAATGCCTGACGACCGACGCGCACCACTCGACTCTGCCGACCACGAACTCCGCCGGTGTCCGGGAAAACCCGGTCGGGAAAAACCCGTATCTTCTCCCTACAACTTCGAGCAGCAAGACATCGACAGGCTGCCGCACCGCCCACGCAGCATTAGATTCACGAACGGGCAACTCCGTTACCGATTCTGATTCATCTCGCCAGCCGTGGTTACGGTATCAATGTTAAGAACGCAATCTTTTCGCGCTCGATCCGTGAAGACCGCTGTCCTGGAACTGGTTGCATGTCGCCCCCGAATGGTTCGGTCGCGGGGGAAAGATGCTGACAACGCTTTGCAGCGAATGCTAGAAGTCTCGAGCGAGCGGGTCGGTAAACAAGCAGTCTGAGATGGGCTGCGGACGGTGAGGGAAGGCATGCGTTGTCTCCGCAGGGAGCAACCGCTCGCGGGTCAAACCGAAAGGGACGAAGACATGGCATTGTCGAAGAATCTCGAAGCCGGCGAGCTCGACGCTGCTCGCGCGCGGCGATCTGGATGCAACCGATCCGAGCGCGAGCAGGCTGCGGGCAGCTCGGAATTCGGCGGCTTGATCTCGCGCTGCAAGCCGCGCCTCTCACGCATGGTCCGCTCCATCCTGCGCGACGACATGGACGTCGAGGACGTGATGCAGCAGGTGTACATGCGCGCCTATTTCAAGCAGTCGAGCTACACCGGCCAAGCGAGCGCCGAGACGTGGCTGACGCGCATCACGATCAACGCCGCGCTGGCACACCGCCGCGCGCGTCGCCGCTGGGGCTCCTGGGAGCGCATCGAGGGGCACGCGGATCGACTTTGTGGCACGGGGCCAACGCCCGAAGAGGGCGTGGCCTGGCGGGAGCTCAGCGGGCTGGTCGGCGCCGCTTTGCAAGCCTTGCCTGCGGAGTATCGCGTGGTCGCCATCCTGCGCGAGATGGAAGGCATGAGCGGCGATGAAACGGCTCAGCTGCTCGGCGTTTCCGCGCAGCTCGTGCGTGTTCGGCTGTTTCGGGCGCGCGTGCTGCTGCGTCAGTATTTGTGCCGCCAGTTGGGGCGAAAGTTCACGCAGGAGGTCCTGCGCTCGTCCCAACCAGCGCGCGCGCGCTTCAACTGCCGATCGTTGAGGCTGCCGCACTCGAAGTCCGAGTCGAGCGAACTCGAACCAGCAGGAGATTTTTCTACTTTGACGAGCAATGAAAGTCTTGGCGACCGCCAGTAGCCATCATTTCACGCGCTAAATCGACCGTAACGGTCGTTTTTTCTCTAAGATTCGAGGACTGGAGCTTCAAACGTACCGAGGGCAGTCCGACGCTGACCCTGGACGAATGAAGACCTCGGGAGGCGCGCGTGAAAACCGAACCATGCACTGGGCAAACGCTCGATAGGCCGCACGAAATGACAACCTGGGAGGCGGAGTTGGCAGCGCGGCCGTGGAGCGAAGCCACGCTCGAAGTGCGCAAGCAGCGCAGGCCGCGCGGCTGGCAGACCACACCGCAGGGCTTGGTCGAACGCGCGCGGCTCGGCGACCCGGGCGCGGTCGAGTCACTGTGCAAGAGATATTGGGAGTTGGTCCGAAACTACCTGAAGCGGCTACCCAACACCGATCCTACGCTGGCCGAGGATGCCACTCAAGAATTTTTCCTGGGGCTCCTCAGGCGCGACGAGAAGCGCAACGATCTTGGAAGATTGACGCTGCGTGCAGAAGACAGCTTCGGAGCATGGCTCGCAGGAGGAGCCAAGCATGCGCGATCCAACGTCGTGAAGCGCGAGAAGCGACACCAGCCACTCGGGGATGAGTCGAAGCCAGAGCCACCGAGCGTTCGCGAGGCCGATAGCTCTCGAGCGGAAAACCGCGCCAAACAACTGCTCGCACTGCGTGCGCAGGACGAGGCTCGAGAGCACCATCTGCCACCTGACCGAGTGTTGGATTTGGTCCGCGCCCTCGAGCTCGTCGAGCTCGGCTTCGCGCGGCTAGAGCCTGAATACGATCCGGACTTGTTCGCTCACTTGAAGACCACGCTCTTGGAAGAGGGCGCCGACTCGGCTCGGTCCGATCTGGAGCTCTGCCGGCAGCTCGGCTTTAGCTGCACCTACGTCTCCCAGAATCGCAGCACGCTGAGGTGGCACAAGCTCCCCGCAGCGATGCTGGCGTTGCAGGAAGAACGCCGAGCGCGCCCGCCGAGTACGCCCGCCACAGCGACGCCGTCGACGTCGGCCCGCGAGGAGTTGTGGGCGCTGGCGAGCGCGTTCGGGCATTGAGGCTCTGTGACGCGCTTTGGCGACTATCTGCTGATCAAACCGCTGGGGCGCGGCGGCTTCGGGATCGTCTTTCGCGCGCAGCACGTGAAAACCGGCGCATTCGTCGCGCTCAAACAAATGCGGGGCGGCGCTCAGGCGACCCCTGAAGAGCAACAGGCGTTTCTGGCGAGCGCAAGACGAACCGCGGCGTTCGATCATCCGGGCATCGTGCGCGTGCACGAGGTGGGCGAGGTCGATGGCTGTCCATTCTTTACGATGGATCTGCACGCAGGGGATCTGGCAGCAGCGCTCGAACTAGGACAGCCTTCGCAAGCCCGAGCTGCGCGTTGGATGCACGACATCGCGCAGGCGATCCACTACGCGCATTCCTGCGAGGTGCTCCACCACGACCTCAAGCCGGCCAATATCCTGCTCGACGAAGCCGGAAAGCCGCTGGTCTCGGACTTCGGTTCGGCCAAACGCTTGAGCCAGCAGGGAGAATGCCTCGATTCGGGCGATGGCGTGGTCGGCTTCTACATGGCGCCAGAGCAAGTCACCGCGGACGCGCGCGCTCTGACTCGGCGCGCGGACATCTATAGCCTGGGCATGATTCTTTATGAGCTGCTGACCGGACAGGTGCCGTACGAGCAGCTCGCCTTCGCAGACTGGATTGCCGAGTTGGTGAGCCTGCAATCGGTCCGGCCACCGCTCGAGCTCGAGCCGGAACTCAATCGAGATCTCCAGCGCATCTGCCTCAAGTGCCTAGAAAAAGAGCCCAGTCGACGCTACGAGTCAGCGAAGCTCCTAGCGGAGGATCTGGACCACGTCCTGCACGGCTGGCACCCACCGCACGCGCGTCCAGAGCGCGCTCTGACTCGAACTCTACGCTGGGTTCGGCGGCATCCGCTACGCTCCGCGCTGGTCGCTGGCGCCGCGCTGTTCGGACTGACGTTGCCCGCCACGGCGCTCTCGCTATTCGAAGCAGAACGGGAGCAAGAACAGAGCGCGCTGCAGACGAACGCGTTCATGGCCAATGGCCAAGCCGCGGCGTTGCTCTACCAGTTGCGTGATTTTGCCGATCGCACGGAGCGCTGCGGAAAGAGGCCGAGTGTTCGAGCCCTGCTCTTGGAAGGCGCGGTGAAGCAGGACGGTTCTGCGTTGGAGAGCTGCGCGCGCGGGTTTCACTCCGTATACGCTTCGGCCTCGGACGGCAGATTGCTCGCTCAGTGGCCGGCGCCAACAGCGCCCGTACTCGGCAAAAACTACGCTTTCCGTGGCTATTTTCGCGGCTCGAGCGAACTCGCGACGCGCGCGCTGTCGGGCGCGTACCTGAGCGGCGCCTATCTCGCGGAATCCAACGGCACCCTGCAGTTCGCGTTCGCCGTGCCGGTCTTCGGGGACGATGGCGAGTGGCTCGGCTGCGTGATCGCCGCTCAGGCGGCCGATTCAACCATCGGCCAAGTAAGCATGCAGGACTCCAGCCAGAGCGGGCGCATCGTGGCCTTGCTCGGACCACGGGACAAAGACCGATCGACGCCTGAGTCGTTCCCGTCACAAGATCTCGACTTCGTAGTCCACCCCAAGCTGGGTCACGGTCGGGAAGTGGCGTTGCACGATCCAAATCGCGCGAGCTTGGACCGCGCGTTCGGCTTGACGGTCACGGCGGGCGAGCAATTCTCCCTGCGCTGGGCGCCGCCCCTGCTGCTTTCGGACTACCGTGACCCACTCTTCGACCGCGCGCGCAGTTTCCTGGCTGCCTTCGCGCCGGTCGGACGCACCGGCTACGTGGTCGTCGTGCAAACGTCGAAGGACGCCGTGCGGCGTGACGGCCGAGCGTTGGCGAGGAAATTAGCCTGGCAGGCTGGCGCTCCGCTGGCCGGAGGGCTCTTCCTTCTGGGAATGGCCACGTTTTCTACGGTGCGCCGCCAGCGCAGCCTGCAAAGACGACCGCGGCATAAGAAATAATCGCCGAACGCACGTTACTCGCGTAATCACGGGGCGCGCGCGCTTCTTATAGGAGCGAGCCACCCCACTCGACAGCTCGAAACAGATCGCGACGCGGGGTGTCGTCGTGTGAGCCCGAGTGCGCCCGGCGCGCTCGACCAGGAGTCGATCCATGTTCAAATCGCTAATTTCAAAGTCAGTTCTCGCGATCTGCTGCGCCGCCTTGCTACCGCCCTTGGTCGCTTGCAGCGCAGGAGCGAGCGACCCCGACGAGAGCGCCGTGTCGGGCGTCATGAACTTGCCGCTTATCGCATCGGCCAACGGCCACAACTATCGTGTGAGCAACGCCTACGTCTACATCAGCGGCCCGCAATACGCACAGCTCTCGAGCAGCGACGATCCGAACGAAACCGCGCTGTCGACAACCCTGCAGACCGGCAGCTACATCGCTTACCTCTACAGTTGGAGCCTCGAGCTCGACGACGGCACCGGCGTCTTCCGACCGGTTCAGGCGAGCCTCGTCTCGAGCCCGAGCGTCGGGTTCAGCATCTTGAACGGCACCACCACGACTGTCTCGTATCAATTCAGCACCGATGGCGTGATCGTGACCGTGGGCTCCGGTGAAGTCAGGATTGAGGTCGCGGTCGACGAGAGCTCAGCAACGTGCACGCCTTTCGCCAACGACTGCGCAGAGAGCACGTGGTGTCCGCCGACCGGGCTGACCGGGGCTGCGCGCGCTTGCGTAGCGGCTGGCCTCACTGCGATCGCGGAGCCTTGCGACGCGCCGACCGAGTGCGTCGCCAATGCCTCGTGCTTCGATCTCGGCAGCGGGCCGGTGTGCGCCGAACTATGCCCCGCGGACGCCTTCGAATTGCCGTGCGCTTCGGGCGGGATCTGCAAAGCGGCGGGCTCCGACTACGGAGTGTGTCGCCCCTCCCCCGCCGAGTAACTCCGTGTTGGCCTCGGCCGCGGTCGCGTGAATCGCAGCCGCTTCAGGCGCCCGAAAGCTTCTGCTCCAAGTCGGCGATGCCGCGTTCGGAGCCGACTTCGTAGAAGCGTTCGGGCGCCTCGAAAGCGCGCAGCTGGCCTGCTTTGGCGAGCTGGTGTTGAAGCGTGTCGAGGCCGAAGGCAACCTGTGCCGGTTGCTCCGCGATCACGGAGCGGCGCAACGCGATCGCGCCGTAGTCGATGTGCGTGAGCGCAGCATCCTGCACGCCCTTTTCGTAACGCAGCACGAGGCCGCGGCCGATCGCGCAGTTGCTAGCGTCCCAGGCGCCGTGATTTTCGAACACGCTCATCGTGCCGAGCGCTTCTGGGTGCGCGTCCAAATCGCGCAGCGGCGCCGCGTAGTCGAATGGCAGGTAACTGTCGCCGTAGGTGACGAGAAAGCGCTCCGCGAGCAAATCGCGGTCCAGCGCCTGTCGGATCGCACCGCCCGTACCGAGCAGGCGCTCGCCGTCTCTCGAATACGTGACCTCGAGCCCGAAGGCTTGACCGGCACCCAAGAAATCCACGATCTGTTCGCCGTGGTGACCGATGCACAGCACGAGCTGTCGGTAGCCACAGCGCGCGAGCGCCTCCGCCAGCCAGGCCAGGAAGGGCCGCCCAGCGATCGGGAGCAGGGCCTTCGGCAAGTCACGGGTCCGGGCCCCGAGCCTCGTGCCCAACCCCCCCGCGAGGATGACTGCCTGCATCAGCAGGCCTCTCGCCTGACAGAGCAGGGGCGGGCAGGGTGGATTGGCATGGGCAAGATTGCGTTCGGTACGAACAATTGCGGCTCGCTGCGTGACGGGCGCGTTTTCGCGCGTTTTTTGCTGCGCCAGGTTAAACCGCTTCGCCGCCCGGCAGGAACCCGAATTTCGGTGCCTATTCGTCGCAAACGAGCGCCCACTCCAAAGCCCCAAATCCGCGCTGATTGACGGCATTTGTAGCGTTGTTTTGGCCGGAGCACGGGTCGACCGTGGCCCAACAAGCCAGAGCTGCTATATCGCCGAGCTTCAGCCGCCCTTTCCGGCGGTCAACGGGTGAGAACGGTGAGAACGGCGCGATGGAATCGATAAAACTATTTTCAGACGGTGCGGATCTCGCCTCATTGCTCGACATGGCGAAAAATCCTCGAATCTCTGGGTTTACGACCAACCCGACCCTGATGCGCAAGGCGGGCATCAAGGACTACGAGGCCTTTGCTCATCAGGTCTTGGCCGAGATCAAGGATCGGCCGATCTCGTTCGAGGTCTTCGCCGATGAATTCGCGGAGATGGCCACGCAGGCCAAGAAGATCGCGGCTTGGGGCGAGAACGTGTACGTCAAAATACCGATCAGCAACACGCGCGGTGAGTCCTCGATCGAGCTCGTACGTGACTTGTCGGTAAACGGCCGGGTTCAACTGAACGTGACCGCGCTCTGCACCTTGGAGCAAGTTCATCACACGACCCAGGCGCTGCGCGGCGGCGCGCCAGCCGTGGTCTCGGTGTTTGCCGGGCGCATCGCCGATACTGGACGCGACCCGGTGGCGCTGATGAAAGCCGCGCGCGCGATCTGCGATGCGTCGGGCGCGAGCGCCGAGCTGCTCTGGGCTAGCCCCCGGGAGCTGCTCAACATCGTGCAGGCCGAGCAGGCGGGCGCGCACATCATCACCGTGCCGCCGGAGATGCTGAAGAAGATGGCCCTGTTCGGCAAGAGCCTGGCCGAATACAGCTTGGAGACCGTGCGCATGTTCCATACCGACGCCGTCGCCGCGGGTTACACACTATGAGCACCAGCGCATTCACCACAGAATTCCTGCAAGAGAGCGCGCAGCTGATCGCCGCCTTGGACGGCTCGGTCATCGATCGCGTGGCCGACGGCCTGGGCGCGGTGCGCGACGCGGGTGGCCGGCTGTTCATCTTGGGCGTTGGCGGCTCGGCCGGTCACGCCAGCCACGCCGTCAATGATTTCCGAAAAATCTGCGCCTTC